>Ga0210394_10006760_pt1 | contig 12323 bp, 11 predicted proteins | sample IncBWC12MmetaG_FD_160121 | JGI IMG/M metagenome (GOLD analysis project Ga0210394, IMG submission 160121) | Forest soil microbial communities from Barre Woods Harvard Forest LTER site, Petersham, Massachusetts, United States - Inc-BW-C-12-M | ecosystem: Environmental > Terrestrial > Soil >... | reverse complement strand
ACGCGTCGACGAGCACGTGATCGAAATTCTTCGACAGGCTCTGAGCCAGCGTCGGGTTCTGCATCATCACATGCCAGTAGAGCAGCAAATCGTCGAAATCCAGGACGCGATTTTTTTGTTTGCGCCCGACATATTCGCGATACAGGCGGGTGAGATCCGCCTCCCATTCACGACACCAAGGAAATTGTTCTTCGAGGGTTTGTTTCAGCGACAGCCGCGTATTGACCCGATACGAATAGATCGCGAGACAGGCATCCTTGCGCGGAAAGCGCTTGTCCTTGGCGGAAAACCCCAATTCGTGACGCACGACGTCCATCAAGTCCGCCGCGTCGGCGCGGTCCAGCACCGTGAAGTTGGGGTCCAACCCCAAGTGCTTGGCATACAGGCGCAATATCCGATTGCCCACCGAATGAAAGGTCCCCGACCACAGCAATCGCGAGACCACGCTGCGATCGCCCGCCTTGCCGCGGTCCGATAGGACTTCCGCGACGATGCTCTGGGTGCGCCGAATCATTTCCTGGGCGGCGCGGCGCGTAAAAGTCAGCATGAGGATGCGCGCCGGATCCACGCCGTTCAGCACCAAATGTGCCGCGCGATGCGCCAGGGTGTTGGTCTTGCCGGTGCCCGCGCCGGCCAATATCAGCATCGGACCTGCGCTGACACCCTTGTCCTGCACGGCCACGCCGAAGGTGGCCGCGCGGCGCTGCGACGGGTTGAGCGAATCGAATGCGGTGGGTTTGGCTTTCATCATAGGCAAACGATGCCGATACTGTACGTATATCCAGATTGCGATGCAACGCGCATTGAAATAGCCCTCAGGATGGCGCAAGGCGGGCGCTGCGTGCGAGGAGGCACATCACATGCGCCCGCTTTTCCCGAGGAACCTGCCCGACGTGGGGGTGCGAGAGGCTCAAGGGGTTGGGCTTCCCGGGGGGGCCGCCGGTAGACTCACCGCATGCGCAAACCCACGCCCATCGCCAGCCAGCACATTCACAGCGGCCGGATCATCGAGGTCTCCACTGAGCGGCTACGCTATGCCAACGGCCGAGAGTACGATTTGGACTTCGTTCGTCATCCTGGTGCCGCGGCCGTGGTGGCCGTGGACGGCTTGATGCGCGTCTGCCTGGTGCGCCAGTACCGGCACGGCATCATGGATTTCATGTGGGAAATCCCCGCCGGCAAACTGGACGCAGGCGAGGCTCCGCAACTCTGCGCCGTGCGCGAATTGGCCGAGGAAACCGGCGTGTCGGCCACGCGCTGGACATCCTTGGGGCAGTTCCTCCCCGCTCCCGGCCTATTCAACGAAGTCATCCATCTTTACCTGGCGCGCGACCTTGCGGTCGGGCCGCCCGCACCGGACGCCGACGAAGAGTTGGAACTTCAGTGGCTCCCGCTGGCCGATGCGGTCGCCATGGTGCTGCGCGGCGAGTGGAATGACGGGAAGACCGCGCTGGGGCTTTGGCGCGCCCAATACCACCTGCAATTGTGACGGCACACCAGCTTTCGGCGTGTTTGAGTTGACTTAACTCTGTGCCTGACTAAAAAGGTAGTGTGAGCGAAGATAACCCAAAACTTCCCCCCAAACCCGGCGCCGACGGCCCAGGCCAGGCGCCCGCACCCGACGCCAAGGTCGAAGCCCGCAGGACGGGACGGGTCAAATTCGACGACCGCGGCAACGCGGTCTGGGAATGGTCGATGGCCACGGGCGCCCACGAGGTAACGACGGAGCGGCTGAAAAAGCTCGAGCACCCCGCCCTGTCGATCGCGGAGGACGATGCCCTGGCGCCGGACGCGGCCGTGCGCGCCAATCCCCTCGGCACCAAGAAGGGCTACGACCCCTATGACAGCGGCAAGCTGGGCAAGGCACCGGCGCCGCCGCGCAAAAAGGATTTGCGCCGCCTGAGCGAGTGGCTGCAGTTAAAGAAGCAAGCCGCCGGCAACAAGGACGAAGAGTAAGACGGGTTTAGACAAAGCCGACGCTGGCGCGTGACGTAATGATGCTGCTGATTAAGTCAGCGCGTGACGCCACCGATGCCGCAAAATCAAGCCAACGCGTGACGCAATTTCGCCGTGCTTCCCAGACGATAAAATTTCCGCAGTTCGCGCACCAGCGCCTCGATCCGCGCCTGGCCGCGGCTCACGAAACGGTGCTCCAATCTCCGGCAATAGTGCGCGGCGCTGCGGTGCGCCGTTCGGTAGCGGTGATACTGGTCCGGTTCCAGGCGCGCATCGAAGCGCACGCGATCGAACAGCCGCGCATGCACCTGCGACGGGTAGCCGCCCCCGAGCTGATCGGCCAGCAGAAACACGGTGACCGCATATTTGTCGACTTCGGCTTGGGTCTCGAGCTCCAGCAGCGACACCGGCAAATCGCGGTCGAGCCGCCAGGTCGAATAGACAAAGTGGCTGACGCCCTCGAGTGCCGTGCAGTAATCGGCCAAATTGTTTTCAGTCAAGGCGCCGACGGGATCCGCGCCTTCCAGTCGCCGCAGCAATCCAGGGTCCAAGTACAGCGCCACGCCGGCGCCATCCGGCGTTTCGGCCAGCAATAATTCTTCTTCCGAGTCGCGCGCATCATTGCCGGGCGCCGCGACGCCCTGCAGGGCGCGGCGATCCGTGACCAAGTAATCGTAGACATCGTAGTTCAGTTCCACATCGTAGAGGCGCCCGAGCAGCGACTGCAGGCCGTGCAGTACCATCGCTCAATGCTCGCGGCGCGCGCCGCCCGCCGGCACCGGCTGCACGCCCAGCTGCTTCAACAGGCCGTGCGCCCGCGGACTGCCCGTCTTCATCCATATCTCGTACAGCCTCAAGATATCCGCATCGGTATGCCGATAGGACGTCTCGCTGACCTCGTTGAGCGCGTCGACCAATGGCTGAAACTTCCGCGCCAGCTGGGCGTAGATCGCCGCGATGCAGCGGCCCGACATGGAACGCTGCATGGTATCCGCCAGCGAGCTGTAGGCGTTGCCGCCCATCGCGATGTGATAGTCGATGTCGATCAATTTGCGCGCAAAGCTGCGCGCGAAAAATCCCGCGATGAACAAGGAGACGTCGCCGAGGCGCTGCAAACCTCGCTGCCGTGCCATGGCGCTCGGCGCCTCGAGCGCATCCGCCAGCATCTGCGCCAGCGGCCGGATGCGCAAGCCCTCCGGCGTGCGCTCGTACAGCGCGTCGGCACGGGAAAACATGGTCAGCAAATTGACCACGTACTGCTCGGCCTGCTCGTCGATGTCCAGATGCTGGTGCTTGCTGGCAGCGTGAAACGCGTCACGAAAAAATTCCCGTAAGGAACTGACCGCTACCAGAGATCCCGCAGACATTGCTTGCATGCTTGGCATCCTTTATAGAGCTGACACCATCCTATCGACAATGCAAACGCGAAGTGAAGTAGTAAAAGCGTGCACTGGTGTCAGAAAATGCCCATATTTATAGGTATTTTGTAATCAGCAATTGACATAGTCGGCTGCTAAGTGTGCGGTGCATCTCGTTGGTGCTAAATAATTTCCGCAAGCGTCGAAATGGTGCGCAACGGACGTGCTAGTGCTTTCGGCCACTCGCGCGCATCGCGGTTGAGCCACACGGCTTGCATTCCGGCCTGCGTGGCGCCGACGACATCCGCCAGCGGATCGTCGCCGACGTGCAGCACCTGCGCCGCTTCGACGCCGGCCATCCTGAGAAGCGCGGCGTATATTCGCGCGTCCGGTTTGGCCGCCCCCGCCGCGCGCGCGGTCATGTGGCCCGCGAACAGGTCCGCGATGCCGCAGCGTTTCAGATCTGCATTGCCGTTGCTGAGAGCGAACAGGCGATAGCGCGCGCGTAGCCGAATGAGCGATGGCCGCACATCGTCGTACAGCTCGACGCGATTGCGCTCGGCGAAAAACACCTCGAGCGCGTCATCGGCGAGCGTTTCCGCATGGCCCGCCGCGCCGAACAGATCCTGGAGCGCGCGGTGGCGCAAAAAAGTCAGATCATGCCCGCGCTCCGGAAAGCGCTCGGCCACCGCGGCGTTCAGCGCGCGCATCGATTCGATGCTGTGGCCGCTCGCGGCTTGCGGATAGCGGGCGCGCAGCCACGACAGCAAAGCGCTCTCGGCGGCGGCGATGACCGGACCCACCGGCCAGAGGGTGTCATCCAAATCGAAACTCAAAACCAGCGGATCTTTCATCGGCTTATTCTTGCGCAAAGCGGCCTGCGATTTCGCTGAATCTGCCCTTCTCGGGATACAATCGCGGTCAAGCATCCTTCCAAAGAGAACTCGTAATGGCTGCCGATCGTTTCGCAATCGCCTTCGCTTTGCTTAGCCTAGGTGCCGCCGCAACCGCCGCGGCGGCGCCGCCCGCCGTCGCCGCGGGCGGGACCGGGATCTCCTTGCAACCGTTCACCGTGCAAGACTTGGTGCGCCTCGATCGTATCTCGGAAATTGCCGCCTCGCCCGACGGCAAACGCGTGGTCTATAGCCTCAGGACCACCGATATGGAGGCCAACCAGGGGCGCAACGGCATTTGGCTGTTGGATCCCGGCCCCGCCGCCCGCCGCGGCGGGCTGGGCGGCGGCGACGCGCTGCGCCTCACCGACCTTGCCGCGAACTCCAATTCCGCGGAGTGGAGTGCCGACGGGCGTTTCATTTATTTTTTGTCGAATCGCAGCGGCTCCACGCAAGTGTGGCGGGTGGCGGCGGGCGGGCCGGCACCGCGCGGCACCGCCCGGAATTTCGATGCGCCGGGGGCCGACGCACTGCAGGTCACCGGTCTGCCGCTCGACGTCGGCAGCTTTCGGGTGTCGCCCAAGGGGGACCGCATCTTGGTGAGCGTCGAGGTGTATTTAGATTGCGCCGATTTCGCCTGTACTCGGCAACGACTGGACGCGGCCGCCCACGCCAAGGCCGGCGGAGTTTTGTACGACCAGCTGTTTGTGAGGCACTGGGACGCCTGGAGCGACGGCCGTCGCTCGCAGCTCTTTGCGATGACGCTCGACGACGTGGCGCGCGGAATCCCGGTGAACCTGACCGCGGGGTTAGGCGATGTGCCCGCCAAGCCGTTCGGCGCCCGTGAAACCTATGCGTTCAGTCCGGACGGCGCCCAGGTTGCGTTTTCCGTGCGTGCCGCCACGGGAGAGCCGTGGTCGACGAACTTCGATATTTATGTGGTCGCCGCCGAGGGCGGAACACCGCGCAATTTGACCGCGGACAATCCCGCCTGGGATGGGCAGCCGGCCTTCTCTCCCGACGGCACACAGCTCGCCTATGTGGCCATGGACCGGCCGGGCTTCGAAGCGGATCGTTTTCACCTCGTCTTGCTGAATCTGAAGTCGGGCGAGAGGCACCCGCTCACGCAAAACTGGGATCGATCGATCGCGAGTTTTGCCTGGTCGCGCGACGGCAAGAGTCTGTTTGCCACCACCGACCACTTGGGTCAGCGGCCGTTGTGGGCCATCGACGCGAATACCGGCAGAGCATCCGCGATCACGGGGGCCGGTGAAGTTGAAACCTTCAGCATCGGCTCACGAAAAGTTTTTTACGCGTTCAGCAACCTGGCGAACCCCGCCGACCTGTACGCGGTGGGATTCGCCGGCGGCGAGACCAAGCAGCTCACCCACTTGAACCAGGCGGCGCTCGCGCAGCGAAAATTCGGCGACTACGAGCAATTCGACTTCGCCGGTTGGAACAATGAAAATGTCTTCGGCTATGTCGTCAAGCCGCCGGATTTCAAAGGCGACCAGAAATACCCGATCGCATTCCTGGTGCATGGCGGACCTCAAGGCAGCTTCGCGAACTCCTGGAATTGGCGCTGGAATGCCCAGGCTTTCGCCGGCGCCGGCTACGGCGTCGTCATGGTCGATTTCCACGGTTCGACCGGTTACGGTCAGGCGTTCACGGATTCCATCAGCGGCGACTGGGGCGGCAAGCCGCTCGAGGATCTGAAGCTTGGCCTGGCGGCGGCGCTCAAGCAGTTTCCCTGGCTGGATGGCGATCACGTTTGCGCGCTGGGAGGTTCTTACGGCGGCTACATGATGAATTGGATTGCGGGCCAATGGCCGGATCGCTTCAAGTGCCTGGTGAGCCACGACGGTATCTTCGACAATCGCAGCATGTACTACTCCACCGAGGAACTATGGTTTCCCGAGTGGGAATATGGCGGAACCGAATACCACAACCCCGCGGCCTATGCCAAACACAATCCCATCGACTACGTGGTCGATTGGAAGACGCCGACATTGGTGATTCATGGGCAGCTGGACTATCGGGTCCCCGTTTCTCAGGGCCTCGCGGTGTTCACGGCGCTGCAGCGCCAAGGCATACCGAGCGAATTCTTGTACTTCCCGAACGAGAATCACTGGGTGCTGAAGCCCGCCGACAGCATCCAGTGGTACGACACCGTGCTCGAGTGGATGAACCGCTGGACGCGTCCCTAGTCGAAACTATTCACGAACTTGCTGATCGTTCGAAGGAGGACGGATCGGGAAGGCATTTCCCGGGGCGTGAAAAACAGGGACGTTTTTCTCGCAGCCTCCATGGACGGATTTACGGCGGCCCGGGAAATGCCTTCCCGAGCCGGCCTCCGTCTATGACAAAGCTTATCGTTCATGAATAGTTCCGACTAGGGGTCGACGGCGCGCCAAGCCGCGGGGTAGTTCTCGCCAAGCTGCATGATTCGCTGCAGCAGAATGTCGTAGCTCATGCCGGCGGTGAGCGCCGACTGGGCGAAGTCCTCGGCCGCCGAGATATTGGGGTTGGCGTTCGCTTCCAGCACGAACAGCTCGCCGTCCGCCCGCAAACGAAAATCCATGCGCGCGTAGCCCGTCAAGTGCAACGCGCGGAAAATGCGCTTCGACAGTTGTTCCAGCCGCGCCATGGTGCCGTCCGGCAGATTCTCGGCAGCCGCCGTGGTGATGCCGTAGCGCCGTTGATAGCCGCGGTCCCATTTCACCTTGCGGGTGGCGATGGCGGGTAAATTCTCCGGCAGGGACCCGAACGTCATTTCCCACACGGGCAGCACCTTGAGCCGGTCGTTGCCGAGCACGCCCACATACAGCTCACGGCCCTCGATGTACTCTTCGACCAGCGCATCGGAATGCGTCTGCTCGTGAATGAAGGCAATTCGCTCCGTCAACTGTTTCTGGTCCGCGACCACCGACGCATGCGCGATCCCGAGCGACGCATCTTCGGTCGATGACTTCACGAACAGAGGGAAGCGCAACTTCTTCGGAATACGCGGCTTCTTGCCGCGGGTGAACACCATGAATTGCGGGGTCGGCACGCGGTGATAGGACAATAGCTGCTTCGACAGAACCTTGTCGCGCGACAGCAGCATGCCGCGTGGATTGCAGCCGGTGTACGGTTGGTGCATCAGCTCCAGAAACGCCACGACATGCTGATCGTAGGTGACGATGCCGTCGAATTCCTCCAACATATTGAACACGATGTCCGGTTTCCAGTCGGTGATGGCGCGCCGCAATTCGGACAGGCTGTCGCTCAGCCCCAAGGGTCTGACCTCATGACCCTCGGCTTTCAAATGAGAAATGACATCGTACTCGGTGCGCCATTCATCGATCTCCTTCTCGGTCGAGCCCTGCAGAGAATCCGGAGGCACCAGCGTTGCGTGCACCAGAACCAGGGCGCGCACTTTCCTCACAGTGAGACCCGTGGCAATTGCCGCTCTTCGTACGACTCGGCCAACCGCGCAATCACCCACCGCAACTGGCTCTTGAGTTCGCGCCGCGAACCGCGCACGTACAAATTCAGCGACTCGCAACGTTCGATCATCAATCGCAGCACTTGATGCACCAGGTATTCGCTGAACGCCCCGGAGCGCAGAATTTGCTGGCGCACGGGACTGCGCATTTCGCGCAGTAGGCTCGCCGCCTTGAGGCGGGTGCGGCTGCGCGGCGCCGCGGTGAACACCTTGAGCAACAATTCATCGGCGCCGGAGCGGCGCGGCAGGCGGGTGCGCGCCAGCTTGTGTTCGTAGTGCTCGCGCAGGGTGCGCGTCTCCTGGGTGATCTCTTCGATGGTGCTGCGGTCCGAGACCAGCGGCTTGGCATGGCCGATGTCGCACGCGAGCGCGTCGATGAATTCCAATTTTGCATACGCCGGCCAGCCCAAATACTCGCGCCGCCAGGGGGAATTCGGCTTGAGCCAGACCGCAAAGGTCTCGGCGAAGTCCTCGGTGGGATGGGCCTGGGCGTACCACGCCCCCAGGTGCTGCACGAAGCGGCGGCTTCCCGGCCGCGGGCGATAGGTGTCGGGATACGGCAGCGAGGCCGGCCCGAAGGCGGCCCGCCACACACTGCGGCGTCTCAACCGATACGCCGTATCGATGGCGTGCCCCGCCTCGTGGCGCAGTATTCGCATCAGCCAGTTGCGATTGCCGCCCTCCACTTCACGCATGAGGCGCCGCTCGATGCTCATCAATCGCCGGTGCGCCAGATAAAAAGGGATGGCGATCCCGGGTGTGCCATCGGGCGAGAACCACTCCTGCGCAAGCCAGCAGTGCGGCCGAAATCGTATCCCCCGCATCGCAAGCTCGCGGTACAGGCGCAGGATGGCTTCCTGCAATTCGGTATCTTGGATCTTAAGCTTCAGGTCGCAGAAGCGCAGACTCAGCAATTGGTCGTCGGACAGGGTTTCCCACGCATGGCGCGGCGCCCGGGGCCGGCGGGAGCGGACTGCCTGGTTACGGGTTTGCGGCATCGCGCGGCTCGAGCTCAAGTTCCTCCGCTAACACATCCTCCTCGGCTTCGGTCATCGGCGAAATTGTGCGCAGGGCGTCGAGACCCGCGCGCCGGCTGTCGAGACCCGCGAAGTCGAACAGCGCCGGGTCCGCGAGCTGGGAACCGGCGACATTGCAAATGCTGGAGAAGATCGACTCGATACGGCCGGGAAATTTCTGTTCCCAATCGCGCAGCATGTTCTTTACGACCAGCCGTTGCATGTTGGCTTGCGAGCCGCACAGGGTGCAAGGAATAATCGGAAACTTCGCATGGGCGGCGTAGCGGGCAATCGATGCCTCGCTGACATAAGCGAGCGGCCGAATCACGATATGGCGGCGATTTTCACTCAGCAGTTTCGGCGGCATGGCCTTCAGGCGCCCGCCGAAGAACATGTTCAAGAACAGCGTTTCGACGATGTCGTCGCGGTGATGACCCAGCGCAATTTTGGTAATGCCGTTCTCGGCGGCAAAACGATACAGGGCGCCGCGGCGCAGCCGCGAGCACAGGCCGCACATGGTCTTGCCTTCGGGGATGACGCGTTTGACCACCGCATAGGTGTTCTGTTCGATGATGCGGAATCGAACGCCCAAATCCTCGAGGTACCGCGGCAGGACCTCGGCCGGAAAACCCGGCTGTTTCTGATCGAGATTGACCGCGGTGATTTCAAAACTCACCGGAGCGCTGCGCTGCAAGCTCAACAGGAGGTCGAGCAGCGTATAGGAATCCTTGCCGCCCGACAGGCACACCATGACATGGTCGCCGTCGGCGATCATTCGAAAATCGGCAATGGCCTTGCCGACGGAGCCGCGCAGCTGGGCCTGCAGTTTCTTGAAATTGTTGGAAGGGCGTTTCACCGCGAGCGTCATGTGCATACCCTCAAGGAGCCTCGAGGTATTTCGCTTCCAAGTAGCGCAAGTACGCGGCTGCCGTCAGCGGCTTGCCCGTGGCTTGCTTGATAAGCTCTTGCACCGGTAATCGCGCGCCGACGCCGTGTACGTTGTCGCGCAGCCAATCCATCACGCCGGCGAATTGCCCGGCGGCGATTTCCTCGTCGAGCGACGGTCGCGCCGCGCGCATGGCCTCGTTGAGCTGACCGGCGATGACCGCACCCAAGGCGTATGAGGGGAAATATCCGAAATGACCGACGGCCCAATGAATGTCTTGCAAACATCCGTCGACGTCGCTCGCCGGCCGAATATTCAGGCGCTGCTCAAGATTCGCGTTCCACGCTTCCGGCAAGTCCGACACCGGCAATGAGCCCTCGAGGATTTTCTTTTCCAACTCGTAGCGCAGCATGATGTGCACGGGATAGGTCAGCTCATCCGCGTCCATGCGGATCGTGCTGCGCCGAACCCGGATCAAGTGACGGTACAGATTGGTTTCTTCCCACTCCGGACCGCTCACCTGCAAATACTTCTCCAGCAGCGGACGCAAGTACTTGACGAAAGAGCGGCTGCGGCACAGATTCATTTCGAACAGCAGGGACTGGCTCTCTTCGAGGGCGAGACCGCGATCGCGGCCCACCGGCTGATCGCGCCACTCGAGCGGCAATCCCAAGTCGTACATGGCATGGCCGGTCTCGTGCACCGCACCGAGCAATCCCGAAAACGGATCGCTCAAGTCGAAACGTGTGGTCACGCGAATGTCGCCCGGCACGCCCTCGGTGAAGGGATGTTCGCTTTCGTCGAGCCGCCCGCGGTCGAAGGGAAAACCCAGAGCCTTGAGCACATCGACGGAGAGTGAGCGTTGACGCCCCACCGTGAATTTGCCGCTCAGCGGCGTGGGCGGGTGCGTTGCCTGGACTTCGATGGCCTGGTTGATGAGACCGGGAAGCTTGCGCGACAGCGCCTTGAATATGGTGTCGATATCCGCCGTCGAAATGCCCGGCGTAAATCCGTCCACCAGCGCGTCGTAGGGCGCCAACCCTCGCGCCTGCCCCAGCAACGCCGCCTTGTCGCGCACCAAGTGCACCACCTCTTCCAGATGGGGCGCCAGCAATTTGAAGTCATTGGCCTTCTTGGCCTCCACCCAAAACACCTCGGCGCGCGCGGTGGCCTTGGCGAGGCGCGAGATGAGCGACGGCGGCGTCGCAATCGCGTGGTCGCGCTGGCGGCGCATCTCATGCAGATTGGCGAGCGGCCAATCCTCCAACTGGGAAGCGCCCGCCTCGGCACGCTCGAGCAGGCGCGCCACCTTCGGGGTGGTCAGCAAGGCGTGGTGCTCGGTCTCGAGCGCCGCCAATTGCTCGCCGCGAACATCGGCACTGCCGCGCGGCATCATCACGGCGGCGTCCCAGCGCAGCAGTGATAGCGCGCCGCGAAACGCATGCAGACGGCGAAACTCTTGTTCCAATTGCTCGTAGGGCGAGGCGGCCATGATTACCTTGTGGGCGACGCTTAAGGCTGCGGCGCGCTTTCGTGTAGGCAGAAAGTCTACCAGACGGCGGCCTCGATCCGGGCGCCTAACCTAAAAAAATATAACTATTTCAACAAGTTATTGCAATCCATTGAGTCAACGTATTGCAATCCATTGGGTCCAGGTATTGCGATCCACTGAGTCCGCGTATTGCAGTCCATTGAATCACCGAGGTTATTGCCATCCCTTGAGCGGGAAAGACCCCGTTTGGTGAAACGGCAAGTCGCGCAGGAAGGGTAAATCGATGCTCGCGGCACCGCTGACCTCGTAGTCGATGGAGTCGGCGTGTTGATCCATCCTCTTGGAGAGCTTGAGCAGGGCGAGCGCCATATTGGCGGTAATCGTCATGTCGAAGTCGGTTCCGCCGTTGGGCGGCACCACGAAGGCGCGATCGTTCTGCCCCTGGGCAATCGGTTCGCCGCCGACGCTCAAGGAGGCATGCAGTCCGCTGACCGGAAGCGCCCGGTCATTGGGGTTTTGGATATTGAATTTGACGCGAAAATTTTGCTGCAACAGGTTTCCGTTCATCAACTCGATGCCGACCACCGACAGGGTCGGCCGTTCAAAGTGGGGAGTGAGCGCCGAGCAGGCGACCAGACATAGCGACCAACCGATCAGCACTATCGGCAGCGACAATCGCGCGCGCATCAGCATTCTCCCGGCGTGCATGGCACCATGGGTAAATGATACCGGGTATCCTCCGCATGGTCCTGTTGGTGCTGTTGGTCCTGTTGGTGCTGTTGGTCCTGTTGGTCCTGTTGGTCGGACAGCGAAGAAGCGCTTGGATTCTGCACGCGACCCGCTCGTGCAGCGCGTGGCGAAGGCGTGGTGCCTGCGTGGGCGTTCGAGGGGACGGCAGCATTCGAGGTGCTGGCGATTGCCATCGAGTTCGCGGGACTCGTCTGACGTTCTCGCTAGTCATTTGCACGCTGACTTGCTCGATGGCGTCCCAGGCGGCCATCCCGATATACGACGTCGACATCGTGCACATCTATCCGCATGATGCGTCGGCTTTCACGGAGGGGTTGTTTTACTTGAACGGCTTCCTGTATGAAAGCACCGGCCTCGAGCAGCACTCAACCATTCGCAAGGTGCGCGTCGAAACGGGGGAAGTGGTTCAAAAGATCGACATTCCGGCGCAATATTTTGGCGAAGGGATCGTGAATTGGCAGAACCATCTCATCAGTCTAACCTGG
>Ga0210394_10006759_pt1 | contig 12323 bp, 7 predicted proteins | sample IncBWC12MmetaG_FD_160121 | JGI IMG/M metagenome (GOLD analysis project Ga0210394, IMG submission 160121) | Forest soil microbial communities from Barre Woods Harvard Forest LTER site, Petersham, Massachusetts, United States - Inc-BW-C-12-M | ecosystem: Environmental > Terrestrial > Soil >... | reverse complement strand
CCGATTGCCAAGAAGAGGCCGCCAACCAATTCGAGACACCCGATATAGCTGGCCCAGAACATTCCCGGTTCGAGCCCCTGCTTGGCAAAGCCCTCGGCCGTCTTGGCGAGGTCGCCGCCCCAGAAGCCGAACAGCTTCTGCATGCCGTGCGGCACGAAGAAGAGGCCGGTGGCGACCCGGATCAGCGGCCACGAATAGGTGTCGAGCGCGGCGTAAATTCCCCCCAGCTGCGGCACCAGATAACGCGCCGGCCGGTCGATGCTGTCATACAATTCTCTCTCCCTTGATTTTGGCGCTTTGGGTGGCGCCATCCTAGCAGACGCGCCACAATTGAGCACCGCGGCACCGCAAATTCGCCATTCTGGCGCTCGACCATCGGCTGGTTTCGCGTGGGAGGCGGAAATGCCAAGATTTTGGGGATATTGGCTGGCGGCGTTGGCCGGCGGGGTGCTTCTGGCGAATTTGCCGGCCGCTGCGGCCGACCTCGTGCTGAAGCGGGTCGTGTTGTCGACCGGCGGGGTCGGCTATTTCGAATACGAGGCGGCGGTCGAGGGCGACGCGACGCTCGCGCTCGATGTGCCGCTCGACCAGGTCGACGACGTGCTGAAGAGCCTCGTCGTCTACGATTCCGGCGGAACCGCGGGAGAAATCACCCTGCCCGGCCGCGAGCCCTTGACCCAGAGCTTTGTCGATCTGCCGTTCGACCGCGCCGCACTCGATTCGGCGACCGCTCTCTTGAATGCGCTGCAAGGCGCCGAGATCCGGGTCGCCGCGCCGAAGGCGATCAGTGGCCGGCTCGTGCATGTCGACGAAGAGGCCGCGCGCGGCACCGGCGGCGAGGCCCTGACCCGATCGCGGGTCAGCGTGATGACCGATTCCGGCTTAACGCAATTCGTGCTGCAGGAGGTCGACGCCATCGCCTTCGCCGACCCCGCCTTGCAGAAGCAGGTCGAGGCTGCGCTGTCGCGCATCGCCGCCTATCGCGCGGGAGGCCGGCGCCAGCTGACGCTCACCACCCACGGCGCCGGGCCGCGCAATGTGCGGGTCGGCTATGTCGTCCAGATGCCGCTGTGGAAGGCCTCCTACCGGCTGAGCCTCGCGCCCGATCCCGAGGCCCGAACCGCCCGGCTGCAAGGCTGGGCGGTTTTGGAGAATTTCAGCGGCCGGGCCTGGCAGGATGTCGAATTGACGCTCGTCTCAGGTAATCCGGTGACGTTTCGCCAGGCGCTCTACGAAAGCTATTACGTGCCGCGCCCGACGGTGCCGGTCGAATCGGGCAACCATGTCCTGCCGCCACCCGATACCGGCACGGCCGCCGGCGAGGTCGCCGCAAACGCGAGCCGGCAGCGGGATGCGCTCAGGATGCAGCCAGGCGGCGCCGGCGCCGCCACCATGGCGATGGCGGCGGCGCCCGCCGCCCCGCCGCCCCCGCCGTCCCAGATCGAAGCCGCCACGGCTACCGACGAGGCAACGCAGATCGCCTTCACCGCGCCCGACAAGGTCAGCGTCGCGACGGGACAGAGCCTCGTCCTCCCGCTGCTCGACCGCGAATTGCCGGCCCGCCGCGTCGACCTCTATCAGCCCGCGAGCGACCGCCAGCATCCCCTCGCGGCGATCGAGTTGACCAATAAGAGCGAGACCGGCCTGCCCCCGGGGGTGCTGACGCTCTATCAGCTGAATGCCGGGAAGGGCGCGCTCTATCTGGGCGACGCAAGGCTTGCCGCGCTGCCGGCCGGTGACAAGCGCCTCCTCAGCTATGCGGTCGACGGCAAGGTGACGATCGACCTCACGAGCGGCGAGCGTCGCCCGATCATCAAGGCGACGATCGGCGACGGCGTGATGCGGGTGAACCGAGTGATCCGCTCGACAACGAGCTATCGGGTGAAAACCGACGCGACAACACCACCGCCGCATCTCCTCATCGAACAGCCGCGGCGCCCGGGCGCCCCCCTCACTTCGCCCGACCCCAAGACGGTGGAGCTGACCGCCGATTCCTATCGCATCCCGTTCATGATTCCGGCGGCAGGCGGCGACGGCAGCCTCAGCGTCGTCGAGGAACAGCCGGTCGAGGAGACGATCCGGCTCCTCGATATCGACGACAACCGGCTGGGGGTTCTGGTCTCGTCAGTTGAGCTTGACCCCAAGCTGCGCCAAAAGCTCGGCGAGATCGCGGCGCGCCGGCAGGCGGCCGGGCACCAGCGGGCCGACCTCGGACATCTCAAGGAAGAGCGCGCGCAGCTCGTCGACGACGAGAAGCGGCTGCGCGACGACCTCGCGGTCATCGGCGGCGATCCGGCCTTGCACAAGCGCCTCCTCGACAAGTTCAGCGAGACCGAAACCGGGATTGAAACGGTCTCCGCCGCGATCGCCAAGGGAACAGACGGCGTGGCCGCCGCCGAACGCGACCTCGCGTCCTACATCGCCGGGCTGACGCTGTGAACCAGCCCACCCGAACTAGGGCGCGTCCGGACCGGGGCGCTCGGCGGTCTCCTCTTGCGGCGGGGCGCGGCGCTGGCCGACCCGCTCGCGCATCCCTTGAAACACCACAAAAAGCATCGGGATGATGAAGATCCCGACACACGAGGCTGCGATCATGCCGGCGAAGACCGGTGTCCCGACGGCCCGGCGGCTGACCATGCCGGCACCGGTGGCGACAACCAGCGGCAACAGCCCGAAAATGAAGGCAAAGCTCGTCATCATCACCGGCCGGAAGCGCAGCCGCGCGCCCTCGATCGCCGAGTCGAGGATACTCTTGCCGGCGCGGCGCTGATCGATTGCGAACTCGACGATCAGAATACCGTTCTTGGCCGCCAGCGCGATCAGCACAACCAGCCCGATCTGCGCGTAGACATCAAAGCTAAGCTTGGCGATGGCGACGCCGGCGACCGCGCCCAGCGCCCCGACGCTGACCGACAGCAACACCGGTATCGGAATATTCCAGCTTTCATAGAGCGCGACGAGAAACAGATAGGCGAACAGCATCGCCAGGCTTAGGAGGATCGGGGTTTGCCCCTGCGCGCTTTTTTCCTGGAGCGCGGTACCGGTCCATTCGAAGCCGTAGCCGGCCGGCAGTGCGGCCGAGATCCGCTCCATCGCGATCAGGGCCTGGTCGGAACTGTAGCCCGCCGTCGCCTTGGGGGCGCCGTTGATGATGGCGCTGCGCAACCCGTTGTAGCGCACCAGGGCCTGCGTCCCCTGAACCATCCGGGCCCGCGCCAGCGCGCGCATCGGCACCATGGTGCCGGATGCGTTGCGCACATAGATCCGGGAGATGTCGTCGACCGAGCTGCGGAATGGGGTCTCGGCCTGGACGTTGACCTGCCAGACCCGGCCGAACAGGTTGAAATCGTTGATGTAGAAGCCACCGAGCGTCGCCCCCAGCGCACTGAAGATGTCGCTGATCTTGACCCCCAGCACCTGCGCCTTGTCGCGATCGATATCGAGGTAGATCTGCGGCGTGTCGGCGGCAAAGGTGCTGAAGACGCCGGCCAACTCCGGCTGCTGATTGGCCGCGACCAGGAGACCGCCCATTGCCGCGGCGATGTCGGCCGGCGGCTGCCCCTGCAGCGCCTCGAGCACATACTGGAACCCGCCGGTGTTGCCGAGGCCGATGATCGGCGGCAGGTTGAACGGAAAGACGATCGCTCCGGACACCGCGGCGAGCTTCGGGCGCAGCGCGGCGATAATCGCGCCGGCGCTCTGCGCGGACGCGGTGCGCTCGGCGTAGGGCTTCAGGCTGATGACGAAAAAGGCCTGGTTCGAGGCGGCGAGAGAATCGATGAAATCGAAGCCGACGACCGACAGCACGCCTGCCACACCGGGGATCGGACGGATGATGCTTTCGACCTGCTCGACGACGGCCTCGGTGCGGTTGATCGAGGCCCCCTCGGGGAGGCGCATCGCGGCGAAGAAGGCGCCCTGGTCCTCTTCAGGCAGAAAGCTTTGCGGGGTGATGCGGAACAGACCAGCGGTCGCGGCGAGGATCACGACGACGGCGACGACGCCCCAGATCGCGAGCCGAACCAATCGCCGAACCACAGCGGAATAGCCATCACGCGTGCGGTCGATGCCGCCCAGCACATAGCGCATCAGGCCCCGACCCGTCCCGCCGCGCTTCAGGAGCACCGAGCACAGCGCGGGACTGAGCGACAGCGCATTGAGCGCCGAGATCAGCATCGACACAGACACCGCGACGGCAAATTGGCGAAACAGCTGTCCGCTAATCCCGGGGATGAACGCCACCGGCACGAAGACCGACAGCAATACCAGCGTGATCGCGATGATCGGCCCGGTGATCTGGGCCATCGCCTTTTTGGTCGCCTCCGGGATCGAAAGCTCGGGCTCCTCCTCGATCACGCGCTCGACGTTTTCGACGACGACGATCGCGTCGTCGACAACGATGCCGATCGCCAGGACCAACGCCAAGAGCGAGACCGTATTCGCCGAATAGCCGATCGCCAGCATCACCGCGAAGGCGCCGATGATCGAGACCGGCACCGCGATCAGCGGGATCAGCGTGGTGCGCAATTTGCCGAGAAACAGGAACACCACGATCCCGACCAGGATGAAGGCCTCGATCAGCGTCTGGATGACCTCGCGCACGGTCGCGCTGACAAAGACCGTGGTATCGAAGAACACGCTGTAGGTGAGGTCGTGGGGAAACCGCTTGGCCAATTGGTCCATGACAACGCGGACCTGGCGGGTCACGTCGATCGCATTCGCGCCCGGCAATTGGTAGACGGCGATCGACGCCGAGGGAGCGCCGTCGAGCCGCGAATAGCGGTCCTGCGTCCGCGCTCCGGTCTCGACCCGGGCCACGTCCTTGATCCGAACCACCGAGCCGTCGGGGTTGGCGCGCAAAACGATGTCGGCAAATTCGGCCGGCTGGGTGAGGCGTCCCTTGGTCTTGATCGTCAGCTGCAATTGCTGGTCCGAGCTCACCGGCGCCGCGCCGATCCGGCCGAGCGCGGCCTGCACGTTCTGCCCCTGCACGGCGGTGATGATGTCGTTGGGTGTCAGGTTGAGCGAGGTCAGTCGATCGGGGTCGATCCAGATCCGCATCGAATAGTCGAGCGGTCCGAACAGGATGGCCTGACCCACCCCGCGGATGCGCGACAGCGGGTCGATGATGTTGATCGTCGCGTAATTGCACAGGTAGAGCGCGTCGTAGGTCTTGTCCGGCGAGCTCAGCTGGATCACCTGCAGCAGCGCGGAGGATTTCTTGCGGATCGTCAGCCCTTCGAGGGCCACCTCGGGCGGCAGCAGCGGCTGCGCCACGGCGGCACGGTTCTGGACGTTGACCGTGTCGATGTCGGGGTCGGTGCCGAGGGCGAAGGTGACGGTCAGCGTGTAGCTGCCGTCGGCGCCGCTCGTCGACTGATAATAAAGGGCGTTGTCGACGCCGTTGATCTGCTCCTCGATCGGCTGAGCGACGGTCGATTCGATGGTCTCCGCGTCGGCGCCCGGATAAAGCGTGGTGAGCGATACCTGCGGCGGCACGATGTCGGGAAATTGCGCCACCGGCAGCCGGGTGATGGCGATGATGCCGGCGAGCGTGATGACGATCGAGATGACAAAGGCGAGCCTAGGGCGATCGATGAAGACATTGGAAATCACCTTCTAGGCCCCCTTGCCGGGAGGCACCACCGTGACCGAGACCGTCTGACCGACGCGCACCTTTTGGATGCCGTCGACGATGACCCGCTCGCCGGGCTTCAGCCCGTCGGTGATGACGGTATCGGTCCCGTCCTGCGGGCCGGGCGTGACCCGCCGCATCTCCACCTTGTTGTCGGGGTTGACGATCAGCACGAAGCTGCCGGCCTGATCGAGCTGCAAGGCCGCCTGCGGCACGACGAGGTGCGGCTGCTCGTTGCGCTCCTTCACCACCACCGTGGCGAACTCCCCATCGACCAGCTGGCGCTCGGGGTTGGGCAGGGTGGCGCGCATCAGCAGCGTGTCGGTCTGCTGGTTGACTTGCACGTCGGTGAAGTTCCACACGCCGGGATGCGGGTACTCCTTGCCGTTGGCCAGCTTGACCAGGATCTCGATCTTGATCATCGAGCCGTTTTCCTGACGGCGTTCTGCTCGAATGTTTTCGAGGTCGCGCTGGCTGACCGGAAACAGCGCGTAGATCGGATCCTGGCTGACGATCGTGTCCAATACGCCGCTGGCGGGGTTGACCAGGTTGCCAAGGGTATAGACGGTGCGACCGATGCGGCCGTCGACCGGCGCGCGGATGTCGGTGTATCCGAGATTGATCTCGGCTGTCTGCAGCTGCGCCTTGGCGTTGTCGATCTGCGCCGCCAAGGCGCGCTCGGCGGCGAGCGCGGCATCGACGCTCGATTGCTGGCCGGCGGGTGAATGCAACAGGATCTGCGCGCGTTGGAGCGTCAGATCGGCATTGACGTGCTGCGCCTCCAGCTGCGCCACATTGGCTTTGTTGGCATCGACCTGGGCCTGATAGGGCGCCTGCTCGATCTGGTAGAGGAGGTCGCCCGCTTTGACCTCCTGCCCCTCGGTGAAGAGGATCTTGTCGAGGAACCCTTCGACCCGGGCGCGCAACTGCACCGTGTTGATCGCCCCGATGCGGCCGATGAACTCGTAAGAGCGGGCAACGCCGCGGATCTCGGCGGCGCGAACCCCGACCGCCGGCGCCGGCGGCGCCTGCGCCTCCGCCGCCCGCAGCGCACCCCAGGCGACAAGCGCCACGAGAGTTAGAGCAAGGCGCAGCGACCCTCGCATTGGAGGGTGCGCGCGACAACGCAACGGCGGCTTACCCATCTGCCCCTCCCGCCTTCCCTTCGCCGCAACCACTTTGACCCAACCGGGAAGTTGACGCGATGTCGTGGGACGCCGTCAACCGGCTCTCGGCGGCGGTGGTGTGTTCGAATCTCGGCTTCGACGCCGTTGCTGCCATCAGGATGAGTGCGAGCCGCTCCCTGGTAATCAAGCGTGTAAAGCGTGCAGGTCCATGCGGCAGGCCTCGCTGAAATCCCTCAGCGGATCGATGCCCTCTTCGCTTCCGGCGCGCTCCCGCAGCTCGTCAAAGGTCTGGTCGGGGGCGGCATAGGCGTCGATCACTTGGCGGATCACCTGCTCGGCAATGCGGATGACTTCATCCGACGAGGTCAGGCGGATCCGGTGGACCAGGGAGTAGAGACCCGCGACGACCTCGGGGCTCTCAGCCTGGTGGCTCCAGGCGTCGGTGAGGCGGCGGGATGCTTCGCTGATGAATTCAGCATAGAGCACCTCGCGCTTCACCGCCTCGTGGACGAGCGATTGTGCCCGCAACTGCCCGCGTTGGGTGAGCCAGGAGGCGGCGAGCGTTGACGCCCCACCGACCAGCGAGCCGAACAACGCGGCGGTCGCGGAGAGAATCGCGGAATCCATGGGCCCGGCATCCTCGATCGGTCTCGCCAGAAAGGGAGCCCGTGCCAATCTACACCGCGCGACGGTTGGCGCCCACCCTTTCAGGACGGGCTTGTTACCCCACATCTCCGAACGCGATGGATCGCTTACCCTCGATGGCGGAATTTTCAAACCGCGAAATTCCACGGCGGTGGAGTTCGCCGCACGGCGGCGGCCTGACGTGCAGCGCGGTTCGTTGCAGTCAAATTTTGTTGTCAGGGAGGGGGAAGAGCCGGACCATGGCTGCTCACCTGGGAGAGAGCGCATGACGAACAGTTATCGGGTCGCGGTCATTGCCGGGGACGGCATCGGGCGGGAAGTGGTGCCGGAAGGCATCGCGGTCATGGAAGCGGCGGCCCGGCGCTATGGCTTCCTCCTCGAGTGGCGCGAATTCGACTGGAGCTGCGAGACCTACGCCAAGACCGGGCATATGATGCCGGCGGACGGGATCGAGCAATTGAGCCCCTTTGACGCCGTGTTTCTCGGCGCCGTCGGTCATCCGGGCGTGCCCGACCATGTGTCCTTATGGGGGCTGTTGATCCCGCTCCGGCGCAGCTTTCAGCAATACATCAATCTGCGCCCGGTGCGCCTGCTGGCCGGGGTCGATTCGCCGCTCAAGGGGCGCCTGCCGGGCGAGATCGATTTCTATGTCGTGCGCGAGAACAACGAGGGTGAATATTCCTCGATCGGCGGCCGGCTTTATGAGGGCACCGAATACGAGATGGCGATGCAGCAGGCCGTCTTCACGCGCCGCGGCTGCGATCGGGTCATACGCTATGCGTTCGAGCTAGCAAGGACGCGCAAACAGCACGTCACCTCGGCCACCAAGTCGAACGGCATCATTCACACGATGCCGTTCTGGGACGAGCGCTTTGCCGCGGTCGCCCGCGACTATCCCGACATCAGGACCGACCAGTACCATATCGACATCCTGACCGCGCATTTCGTCCGCCATCCCGACTGGTTCGACGTCGTGGTCGGCTCCAATCTGTTCGGCGACATCCTCAGTGATCTGGGGCCCGCCTGCGTCGGCTCGATCGGCATCGCGCCCTCCGGCAACATCAATCCGGAGCGCGAATACCCCTCGATGTTCGAGCCGGTGCATGGCTCCGCGCCGGATATCGCCGGGCGCGGCATCGCCAACCCGATCGGCCAGATCTGGTCGGGCGCGATGATGCTCGAGCATTTCGGCGAGACCGCAGCGGCCCAGGCGGTCGAGCGGGCGATCACCGAGGTGCTCGCCGAGGGCGGCACCAAGACGCCCGATCTCGGCGGCAATGCCGGCACCAAGGATATGGGGGTCGCGATCGCCGCGGCGATCCGCTGAGGGCGAAGCTACCGATAAGCTGCGGCAGTTGGTCACGGCCGGGTGCTGTACGGCCGACCAATCGTGCGGGCACGATAAAACGCTAACCCTATCAGCGACATAATCAGAGACATCGGCTTAGTAAGCTAGCATACAGGTTGCTATCCTTACGATTTGCAACCCAGCGATGCTCGTTCGTGGTTTCCGCCTGGAAAGGCGTGAGGATAGGTTGCGGCAAATCTCCGCGGCAATTGTGGGTTGTGTGTGACGATGGTCCGTTCGCTAGAGCAAATCACCATGCGCAAGGTCTACCTGCGCATCCTGCCGTTTGCCGCTCTGACCTATTTTTTCTGTTATCTCGACCGGATCAACGTCGGCTTCGCGGCGCTGACCATGAACAAGGAAATCGGCCTCGACTCGGCAATATACGGCATGGCGGCCGGCGCCTTCTTCTGGGGCTATGTACTCTTCGAGGTGCCGAGCAACATCGTCCTCGAAAAGGTTGGGGCGCGGTTGTGGATCGCGCGCATCATGATCACCTGGGGCCTCATATCGGGCGCCACGGCCTTCGTAACCGGTCCCTACAGCTTCACGGTCATCCGCTTCCTCTTGGGGGTGGCGGAGGCCGGACTGTTTCCGGGCTTCGTCCTATATTTCACCTATTGGTTCCCCGACAGCTATCGCGGCCGCATCAACTCCGGGTTCACCTTGGCATTGCCGATCGCGGTGGCGGCCGGCGCGCCGGTCTCGACGGCGCTACTCGGCTTCGACGGGCTGTGGGGCCTCAGGGGCTGGCAGTGCATGTATCTCTTCGAGGCGGTCCCGACCGTGCTGATCGGCGTCGTTGTGTTCTTCTTTTTGACCGACCGGCCCTCTAAGGCGCATTGGCTCAAGGATGATGAGCGGGACTGGCTCCAACGGCGCATTTCCGGCGAGCAGCAGCAGATCGCGGTGCAGCACGGGGTTGGCATCCTGCGCTCGTTCTGCGATCCCAAGGTCATCCTCTTATCGCTCAATTACATCGGCATCGTTACCGCCAGTCTCGGCATGCTCCTGTTCCTGCCGACGATCATCAAGGAGCTCGGCATCAGCAACATGCAAGTCGGTTGGGTCACGATGATCCCCTATACCTGCGGCGCGATTTCGATGGTGTTCTTCGGCTGGCTCTCCGACCGGCTCGGCGAGCGCCGCTGGATCCTGTTCTGGACTTGCGTCGCGTCGGCCGTTGGGCTGGTGATCGCCGGGCTGACGGTCGGGACGTGGTGGTCGGTCGTCGGCTTTTCGATCGCCGCGGCCGGGTTCTACGGCACCAAGGGGCCGTTCTGGTCGATGCCGACGATGTTCCTGACTGGCGCCGCCGCCGCGTCGGGCATCGCCTGGATCAACTCGCTCGGCAACCTCGGCGGCTTCTTCGGGCCGACCATGGTCGGCTGGGCAAAGACCTTGAGCGCTCCCGGCGGCAGCGGAAGCGTCTTCGCCTTGATCGGAGGCCTGAACGGCTTTGCCCCCGGCCTCTTCGCGCTGGCAATCTGCGCCCTCGCATCGGCGGTGATCTCGCTGTTCTGGTTGCGCATTCCGCGCGCGATGGTCGCCGGCGAGGAGCTTGCCGCCGCCGAGTAGGCCGCCGTGGCCGAGCCGGCGGTTTCATCCCGGCTCGTCCAACCTAAAGCCGTGCGCTTTGAGCCAGCTCGCGAACCCGACCCCTTCGGGGGTCATCGCCTGACGCGCCTTATCTTCCGACCAGCCATAGAATTCCGCGGTGCCGAAGCGCTCGGGCGCGCGCTGGCGGTCGGCGATCGAATGGCGCGCGTCGCGCCGGCGGTCGTAGCGATCGACGGCCTCGGCCAACCCCGCCTCATCATAGCGGTCGACATAGACGGTTGCCTCGAGCGGCAAACGCATGCTGATGAAGCCCTGCTGCGCCGGGTAGCCGAGGCATAGCCCGGCCACTGGAAACACCTTGTCGGGGAGTTCGAGGATCTCGGCGACCTCGGCAACGCGGTTGCGCAGGACGCTGATCGGACAGGTGCCGAGCCCCACCGTCTCGGCGGCGAGGACACAGCTCTGCAACGCCAATGATGCGTCCACCGTGGCGTTGAAAAAACCTTCGAGCGCGCCGTTGTCCGGGGCCAGCCCGCGCAGCGCACCGATCTTTTCCAACCGGCGCGCATCGCCGAGAAACACCAGAAACACCGGCGCCGCGCCGATCCACGGCATGTCGGGGAAGAGCGCGGCAATCCGGTCGCGCCGGCCGCGCTCCTTCAGCCAGAGGCACGAAGCCTGCTGGAAATCCGATTTCGACGAAGCGGAGAACGCCGCCGCAAGCAACAGCCGCACCACTGAATCGGGCACCGCGCGGTTGGAATAGCGGCGCTGGGTGCGCCGCATCAAGACCCGGCGCAGCCACGGGTCGTCCGGCACCTCGCCCCCGGGATCCTCATCGAGGCCGAACCGGGCGCGCAGCTCGTTGTCGTAGGGGTGGGTCATCGGCGGTCTCCCAGGAACTCCCTCTCCCCCATCGGGGGAGAGGGTTGGGGTGAGGGGCCGAACGGAATCCCGGCGTCACCACCCTCACCCGGCTCGCTACGCTCGCCACCCCGTCCCGCGGTGCGGGAGAGGGGCTTTGCGCTAGCGCCAAAATCTGCCTGCTCACCAAATGCCGCAAGCTCTCTTCGCCCAAAGCCGCTTCCCCGCCGCGAGCGCCGGGCTTACAACGGAGCACGGATAAAGGAGCGGATGCCGATGCCCGACACGCTGACCACCAATTCGCCTGTTATCGCCGCCTACCGCGCCGCGACCCCCGGCTCGGCGGCCAACGCGCTACGCGCGGCCGAATTGTTCCCGAGCGGGATCACCCATGATTCGCGTTACATCGAGCCTTACGGGCTCTACATCACAAGGGCGGCGGGCCCGCGCAAATGGGATGTCGACGGGCGCTGCTACGTCGATTATTTCGGTGGGCATGGCGCGCTCTTGCTCGGGCATTGTCACCCCGAAGTGATGGCGGCGGTTCATGCCCAGCTCGAACGCGGGACCCACTTCGGGGCCAACCACGAGCTGGAGATCGAGTGGGCCGAGCGGGTCCGGGCATTGATCCCGACGGCCGAGCGGGTGCGTTTTACGTCGTCCGGCACCGAGGCGACCTTGATGGCGGTGCGCCTCGCGCGCGCCTTTAGCGGCAAGCCCAAGCTCATTCGCTTCAACTATCACTTCCACGGCTGGCACGACCATATGACCTCGGGCCACAACAATCATTTCGACGGCACCGCGACGACGGGGGTGCTCGATGCGGTCGCCGGCAATGTGCTGCTGTGCGACCAGAACGACGAGGCGGCGCTGGCGCGCCTCCTGGAGCGCCACAACGACATCGCCGCCGCGATCATCGAGCCGACCGGGGCCAATGGCGGCAAATTGCCGATCGACCCCGATTTTCTGCACGCGCTGCGTCGGCTCACCACCGAGCACGGCGTCCTCCTAATTTTCGACGAGGTGGTGAACGGGTTCCGGGTGGCGCCCGGCGGTGCCCAGGAGGCCTATGGCATCCGGCCCGATCTGACCACCTTGGCGAAGATCCTCGCCGGCGGCTTGCCGGGCGGCGCGGTCACTGGGA
>Ga0210394_10006758_pt1 | contig 12323 bp, 11 predicted proteins | sample IncBWC12MmetaG_FD_160121 | JGI IMG/M metagenome (GOLD analysis project Ga0210394, IMG submission 160121) | Forest soil microbial communities from Barre Woods Harvard Forest LTER site, Petersham, Massachusetts, United States - Inc-BW-C-12-M | ecosystem: Environmental > Terrestrial > Soil >... | reverse complement strand
GTATCTCCGCATTCTGTTCGCGCCGCTTGCCGAAGCCCAGGCCTGGATCGGCGACAATGCGCTTGCGATCGACTCCCGAAAGGCTGGCCCGATGCGCGGCCGCGTCCAGTTCCGAGCGCACGGTGCGGATCAGATCCTTCAGCGGAGGAAGCTTGGCCCACGTCTCGGGCGTGCCCCGCATATGATTCAGGATGAGCCCCGCGTTGGCGTTGGAGACTTTGCGGGCCAGGTCGGCATCGAAGGTGAGGGCGCTGGGGTCGTTAATGATTTCCACCTCGAATTCGAAGGCCTTTTCGGCGATGTTCGCCTTATAAGTGTCGACCGAAACAGGAATGGACAGCTTTCCCTTCAGGCGCTTTAGGACCGGCACCAGGCGGCGCAGTTCCTCGGCTTCCGAGATCCTCAGTGCGCCCGGGCGCGTGGATTCGGCGCCGATATCGAGCACGTCGGCGCCGAGTTCTTCAAGCTCGATGGCGCGGGAAAAGGCGCGGTCGGGATCGAGATAGGCTCCGCCGTCGGAAAAAGAATCGGGCGTCACGTTGAGCACGCCGACGATCAAGGTACGATCGCCGAGGTTGAGAGTACGGTCGCGGAGTTTCCATTCGAATCGCTTACGAGTCACTGAATTAAGAGTAGCAGCCGATGACAGGAAGGCCGTGCCCAGAGGGCACCCACAATCGGCCGCAGGATGCCATCCTGCCCCACAAGAGCCGCTTTGTGGGGCCGGCTATTCAGACGGCAGCCGCCCTTTTAAGGCGGCTCTTTGCGGTGGATGAGAGAATAAGAATTCATGGTCGAAACAATTGAGTGGACAGATGCGGGCGTGGTGATGATCGATCAGACGCGCCTGCCGCGGGAGCAGGTGTTTGTCACCTGCCGCAGCTACATAGAGGTCGCGGTGGCGATCCGGTCGATGGTGATTCGAGGCGCTCCGGCAATCGGCGTGGCGGCGGCGATGGGTGTGGCTTTGGGCGTACAGGAAGACGCGGATTTCGATCGGGTGTGCGAAACGCTGGCCAGCACCCGGCCGACGGCGGTGAATTTATTCTGGGCCATCGAGCGTATGCGGGCTCTCCGAGCCTCTCTTAAAGACGTGCCTCGCGAGAAACTCGTAGTGCGCATGATCGAGGAGGCGAAAAATATCCGGCTCGACGACATCGCGATTTGCCGGGCGATGGGCAAACACGGCGCGGCGCTGGTGCCCGATGGAAAGACCGTCCTGACGCACTGCAACGCAGGCGCGCTGGCGACGGCCGGGTACGGCACGGCGCTGGGAGTGATTCGCGCGGCGGCCGAATCGGGGAAGCGAATCGATGTATTCGCCGACGAGACGCGCCCGTTTCTGCAAGGCGCGCGCCTGACGGCGTGGGAGCTCCAACAGGACGGTATTCCGACGACGCTGATCACGGATAACATGGCAGGTCATTTCCTGCACTCCGGTCGAATTGGCTGCGTGGTGGTGGGCGCGGACCGCATCGCCGCCAACGGCGACGTGGCGAACAAGATCGGAACGTACTCGCTGGCCGTGCTGGCGAAGGAGAACAATGTTCCGTTTTACGTGGCCGCTCCCGTGTCGACGTTCGATTTGACCCTGGCGTCGGGCGACGAAATCCCCATCGAGCAGCGCTCCGCCGAAGAGGTGACGCATGTATTCGGAGTGCCGGTTGCGCCGGAGAACATCAGGGTCGAGAATCCGGCGTTCGACGTGACGCCGGCACGGTATGTGACCGCGATCATTTCGGAACGCGGCGTGGCGCGGGCGCCCTATGAAGAATCGCTCAAGCGGCTGGCGGAGGCGAAGGCGTGACGGCCCGCCGGCTGAAGCCGACGCTGCAAGCTAAAGCTCGCGCCACCCTTGCGCTGTTAGCGGCTTCGATGGCGATGGCGGCGACGCCCGAGTATACCTACAAAATCGTTCACGTCTATCCGCACGACCGGACGTCGTTCACCGAGGGGCTTGAATATCGCGGCGGATTTCTTTACGAGAGCACCGGTGAAGAAGGGCACTCCGTACTGCGGAAGATCAAGCTCGAGACGGGCGAAGTGGTCCAACAGATCAAGCTTGCGCCGCATCTGTTCGGCGAAGGAATTACGATTCTCAACCATGAGATCGTGCAGTTGACCTACAAAACGATGCTCGGCTTCGTTTACGACCTGGCGACGATGAAGGAGAAGCGCACATTCATCTACAACGGCGAGGGCTGGGCCCTTACCAACGACGGCACCCAGATTTACATGGACGACGGAACGGCGCAGATTCGCGTGTGGGATGAGGCCACGCTGCGCGAAAAAAGGCGGATCACCGTACACGACGATAATGGGCCAGTGGAGCAGGTGAACGAGCTCGAATGGGTGGCGGGCGAGATTTACGCGAACGTGTGGCAGACGAACACGATGTTGCGCATTTCACCCGCCGACGGAAGGGTGCTGGGCCGGATAAATCTCGCCGGCTTGCTGAGCGATGAGGATCGCAAAGGTCGGGTGGACGTGTTGAACGGCATCGCCTATGACGCTGCGGGGAAGAGGCTTTTCGTGACCGGCAAATGGTGGCCGAAGCTGTTTGAGATCCAGATTGTGCCTAAGAATCTTGCTCCGAAGAAGGCAAAATGATACGTTGGGCACATGCTTAAGTTTTCCGCGGCGCTGGTGTGCGCCGTCACCTTAATAGGACAACCTCTGGCCAGCCTGAGCCTTTCCGGACGCCGTGCGCCCAGTTTTTCGCTGCCCGACGGCAGCCTGCGCCAGCACGATATTCTCGATTACCGCGGCAAGTGGCTGCTGCTCGATTTCATGAAGACCGATTGTCCGCACTGCAAGGATCTCTCGAAGAAACTGGAAGGCGTCATGGCGCGGTATCGCGGGAAGGTGGAAGTGTTGGGGGTGGTTCTGCCTCCGGACAACCAGCAAACGGTGGCGCGATACATCATGGAGACAAAGATCACGTCGCCGATTGTTTTCGATTCCAGTCAAACGGCGATTCCCTATTTCAAAGCGACGCCGACCACCGCCGGCTTCGATACGCCGCATCTGTTCGCGATCGATCCGAACGGGATGATCGTGAAGGACTGGGGGCAGGCGGCCGTGGAGGCGCCTGGATTCCTCGGCGAGCTCGACCAGTTGTTCAATAAGAAGTAGAGGTGTTCCCATGCTGTTCTTCGCGCTCGCCGCGCTCTTATTGGCTGGAACGACGGGCGTCGAAGAACTCCATCGAGCCGCGCGCGCGGGCGATTTGAAGCAGGTTCAGTCGCTGATCGCGAGCGGCACGCCGGTGAACGCGCGCGATTCCCTCGGCGGCACGGCGCTGCACGACGCGGCATGGGCGGGCGAGGCCGAGGTCGTCGAATATCTGATTCGCTCGGGCGCCGACGTCAACGCGCGCCACTCCGAAGGGCAATCGACGCCGCTCGATTACGCGGTGCTGATGAACCGGTTCGAGGTAGTCGGTGTTTTGCTTGCGCATGGAGCGGAGGCGAACCGGCCGGGCTTGACTCCTCTGCATCTGGCCGCGCGGCGGGGCGAGACGAGGATCGCGCAGTTGCTGATCGCGCACGGAGCGAACGTGAATGCCCGCGATGAGGGCGGGGCGACGCCCATCGAGGAAGCGGCGTGGCGCGGCGAAACGGCGATGATCGCCCTGCTGGTCGAAAAAGGCGGCGACGTGAAAACCGCCAATCCGCAGAACGGCGTCACGCCTCTGCATGCCGCGGCGGTGAAAGGCCACACCGATGTCGCGCGGGTGCTGCTCGCCGCGGGTGCAAGAATCGACACCTTAGACAAGGACGGCGCCACCGCTCTCGATGACGCGCTGCATTACCGGCAGGTGCCGATGGTGGATCTGCTGATTGAAAAGGGCGCGAAACTCGAAATGCAGCGCGCGCTGCATGAGTCGGTGATGCGCGGGCAGGCCGACGTGGTTGCGCTGCTGCTCGACCGGATGGGGCCGCTGGGGTCGACGACGCTGCTTCATGACGCCGCGCTGAAGGGGCACGTCGAGATTGTCGAGTTGTTGATCGCCCACAAAGCCGATGTGAACGCGCGTAACGCCGAGGGCGCGACGGCCTTGCACGATGCCGCTCTGGCCGGCAAATGCGCGGTCGCCGAGGCGCTGTTGAATCGCGGAGCGGAGATCGACGCCCGGGATGGCGTCACGCAGGCCACGGCGCTCGAGCGAGCCGCGTCCTGGGGCAGGCGCGACGTCGTCGAATTGCTGCTCGAACGCGGAGCGAACAAATCTTTAAAGGACAAGAACGGCAAAACGGCGCTCGACCTGGCGATCGCGAATGGCCAAAGCGACGTAGTGTCGGTTCTAATGAGAACGCCTTAGCCTGCCGATAGGGCAGAGTGTGCAGGCAGAGCAGATTTCTCCAGAGTTGGCCGATGCGGCAGATGTATTAAGCGACCAGTTACGCGTTCATTTGCATCGGTTGGCGGTGCTGCTGGAGCCGCACACCGACAAGATCGACCGTAAGTTTCTGAACCGGCTGCGGAAGCTGGAGTTCGAGCCCAGACAACGCCTGGCCCTGGCGGCGATCACTCCGGGCGCAGCGGCCCGGATTCTGTCGCGCGGCCAGCCGCCGCTCAAATTCATCGAACAGGTGGAATATAACGGGCGAAGACTCGCCAAGCTCAACCTGCCTCCCAGCGCGATTCTGGAAGCTCTGGAAGAATACGACCAGATTCTCTCGCCCGCGCTCGAAACGCTGAACCCCGATGAAAATTCTAACTTTCAATGGGTGCGGGAGCAGCTTCACTTTTGCGTCATCCTGACGTTGAACAACGCGTACTACCAGGTTCGCGAGGCCGAAACACAGGCCTTTTACGAACTGTTCCGCGTGGAGCTGGAATCCCGCAACCTGGACGAACTGCTGCGCAGATTTCTCGATTCTTTGGTGCACGTGTGCCGCGCCGACGCCGGCCGCCTGTACATGCTGAACGACGAATCCACCACCTGGGAGCTCAAAGCGGGGACGCCGAATGCGAACGATCTTTCGGTTGCAAACCAGCCTGGGTTAATCAAAAAACTTTCGAAACCCAGGCATTTGAGCGGCGAAGCATTGAACTCCAGCGTGGTGCTGGACAGCACCTGGCACCAGCGTTTCGCATCCTGCTGGTCGATTCCTCTGGCCGCGGACGGGCGCACTGCCGGCGTGATGCAGTTCGGCTTCACGAAGCCGTACGAATGGCTGCCGCGCGAACAGGAACTGCTGGCCGCGGCCGCCGAGCGATGCCTGATGGCTGCGGAAAAAGCGCGCCTGATGGAAGATCTGGCACAGCGCGAAGAGCAGGTGCGCCGCCTGGCCGAGCATATGCTGCATGTGGAAGAAATGGAGCGCCGCCGCATTTCGCGCGAGCTTCACGACGAGGCCGGGCAGAGCCTTCTGTGCATCCGTTTGCAGATCGAACTGATCGAGCAGGCGCTGCCGGAAAGCGAAAACGAGTGGCGGGGAAAGCTGCGGGAAGCTCGCGATTTGACCGAGCGTACCATTCTGGAAATGCGCCGCCTGATTGCCGCGCTCAGTCCCGCCGTGCTGGAACAATTAGGGTTAGGCGCCGCACTACGGCAGCTGGTGAACCGGTTTCAGCGGCTGCAAACGTGCCGGGTCAAGCTCCAGCTTTCGAAGATGGGCGTGCTGCCGCAGCAATTGGAAATCATTTCTTATCGTTTGGTGCAGGAATGTTTCAACAATATCGGCAAACACTCCTCGGCCACCAATGTAAACATTTCGCTCGCATCCGCCGATGGAAGGCTGAGGCTGATCGTGGAGGACAACGGTATCGGCTTCAACGTGCAGGAAGCATTGGCCAAACGGGAATCGTTCGGCTTGTCCGGCATGCGGGAACGAGTAGCACTATTGGGCGGAGAGTTCTATGTGGAAAGCCGTATGGAAGGCACCAAGAAGGGTACAAAGATTTCCATAGAACTGCCGATAGCAAAATAGGGGCGAATCACCTAAGGTGAGGACCCAGAGGAAGTCAGGCAAAACGATATGGCGAAGATTCGAATCATGCTCGCGGACGATCACACGCTGTTCCGGCAAGGAATCCGCACCCTCATTTCGGCCGAAACCGACATGGAAGTGGTGGGGGAAGCGTCCAATGGCGGCGACGCCGTCGATAAAGCCAACGAAGCGCGCCCGGACGTAGTGCTGATGGATATCGGCATGCCTGGCCTCAGTAGCTTCGAAGCAACCCGGCAGATCAAAAAGAACCGTCCTGAAACCAAGGTTCTGTTCCTGACCATGTACGACGACGAAGACTATCTCGTCGAAGGCATGGAAGTGGGCGCCAGTGGCTACGTCCTCAAGGACAGCCCCAGCCAGCAACTGGTCGCGGCCGTCCGCGACGTCTGCCGCGGAGGCAGTTATCTCAGCCCGCGCATGCTGTCGCAACTGGTGGACGATTTCCGCAGCCGCATCAAGTCCGCCAATCGTTTGCCGCGATTCGCGACGCTCACCACGCGCGAACGCGAAGTACTGAAGATGCTGGCCGAAGGAAATTCGGTAAAAGAAATCGCCTGCGATCTGAACCTCAGCGTGAAAACGGTGGAGGCGCACAAATTCAATCTGATGCGCAAGCTCGACATTCACAACAAGGCGCAGCTGGTGCAGTACGCCATTCAGAAGAAGATCATCAAGATCCCGAACCTGGTCTGAACCATGTGGGGCGGGCTATCAGCCGGCAGCCGCCCTCTGGGCGGCTTCTCTTTTTTACAAGGCGGACTCAGCTTTTTTCGACCACCAGCATCGCGCCGACAATGACCTCGTCGTCGTTCAAAATTGGAGACACAGTCCATTGAATGGATTGGCTCGCGCCCGAACGGTCGATCATCACGAAGTTGCGCAGCCGGTTGGAAATCGCCGATTCCGCAAGGATGCACGACATCAAGTCGACGGGCTCCCCGCTATCGCGTTGCACGCGGCAAATCCTTTCCATTGGGCGTCCGAGAGCTTCTTCTTCACGCCAGCCCGTAATCGTTTCGGCGGCGGGATTCATAGTGCTGATGCGCCCGAGAATGTCGGCGGTCATGACAGCTTTAGTGCCCGACCGGAATACGAATCTCATCCAATCGTGCTGCCGTAGGATTTCCGCCTCTAACCTCCTGCGTTCGGTGACATCAAGCAGCGCGGAGCGTATCCCAACCACGTTTCCCGCGGCGTTTTCGATCAGCTTCCGGTGAATCTCCACCCATAAATACTGTCCGTCGCGGTGTCGGAATTCGCATTCGACAGCGGTGGGAGGCTCCAGGCGGGCGACAGTTCTGGCGATCGTTTCGCGCGCGGCCTGCTGTTGCTCCTCTGCAACAAATTCCCAGATGTGATGGCCGATCAGTTCCTCCGGTCGGTATCCAAGGAGCTGGCACTCGGTTTTATTCACCTCGCGGATCACGCCCTTGGTGTCGATTTCGTGATAGGCGATGGGCGCGTCCTCGAACAGCTGGCGATCCCGTTCGGCTGGATCCTGAACCGAACTCGGGACAACGGCAATGGGGGAATCGGTCATATTGTTAGTGATTTCCCGGGGCGGCAAGCTGCCCCGCGGAGAACCCGTCGAGCTTCTGGGAAATTTTCTCCATGGTCGAATTGGCGAGGCCTGTCAACATCCAAGACGCAGCGACGGGCAACAGCACCGATCGTCCGCCGAGCTCGATTTGCTGCTCCAGCCTCGCCGAGACCATGCGGGCAACCTCCGCGCGTATCGAAATTTCCGGACCATTGCGATCGAGCAGCGCCAGGAAGCCCGGACCCCGCCAGCGAAAAAGGCGGTCGGTACTAGAGAGGCGCTGGGCCAGGTGCTGTCCGAAAAGCATCAAAATGCGATCCCCAACCGAGAAGCCGAAACGGCTATTGATTACCTCTACGCGGTCCACCGAGAGCAGGACCGCATAGGTGCTGGTACCCGCGGCGATCGCCGCATGGATCGCTTTCTCGGCAGCGCGAAAATTCGGCAGGCCGGTGATCAGATCGAGGTCGCCCACGGCCTCCGAGAGTACGGCGGCGGACTCTGGACGGCTCATGGCATCCTGAAGCTGACTGCCGATCTGCGCACTCCGCCGTTCTTGCTCCGCCTTCTCCTCGCAAATAGTTCCCAGCGATTGCTCCAACTGAACTTTGAGCGCGCGCAAGTCTTCGCTCTGGAAGGCTTTTTCGATTTGACGCTCAATCAGATGCAGTTTGTCGGCGGATGCGGCGCTCCCCTTGGACACCTGCAACATGGAGCGCGTGAACAGGGATACGATCGACTGTAGCTCCCTGATGTGCGAACCGAGCGCGCGCTGCACGCCGCGATTATAGGTCTCTATAGACTTGATGGCCTCCCCGGTGAGTACCAGCGACGAGGCGCTGCTGGGGGACTGCTCCAGTCTGGTCACCAGGTTGCGGAGAGAGGCCTGGAACGCCTGGCGCTCCATCGGGTCGATCTCGACGGCATGGCTGGCTACAGCCTCCAGAATCAACCACACCAGGCGCGAGTGGGAGGTAGCGGCGTCCTCTCCATCGAGTGCGAAAAACTTCTTTATCGAAATCACAAGTCCCCACAACCTTATCGCCCCGTTTCGGCGCTGCGTGAGAATAGCGAATCGCGAAATCCCCCGGGTGTAAGAGTGTGTGTGAAAACTCCTGTGCTGACCGCTCCCGAAGGTCGCGGCTCCATTTATCTCGATGAATCCACAACGCCTGAAATAGAGCCGCGACTGGCAGGAGCGGTTTAAGCCGACTTTTCACATGTCCGCGCGCACTAGCCCCATGCGTCAGCTTGGGGTTACATCGGACGACAGATAGAATGGTCGGTTGGCGAAGACGACTTCGAAGTCGCGAATTGTCCTGCTGGCCGGGCTTCCGGGGTCCGGCAAGTCGACCTGGGCGTCGGGGAAGAAAGGGGTCCTCTCAAGCGACGCACTACGCGAGCTACTGGCCGACGATCCCGACAATCAGAACATCCATGCCCGCGTGTTTCGCGTCCTGCTCGACCTGCTGAAGCACCGGCTGGAGCTAAAACGTCCCGTGACGTACGTAGACGCAACCAATCTGACGCCGTATGAGCGCGAACCGTATATCAAGCTCGCGCATCAGTTCGATTGCAGAATCGAGGCGGTGTTTTTCGACGTCCCCGCGGAAGAATGTATTCGCCGCAATCGCGGAAGAACGCGCGTGGTTCCCGATGAAGTCATTCGAAAAATGGCGGAGAGGCTGGTAAAGCCGTCTGCGATGGAGGGATTTTCGCGCGTGAATGTGATCCGATAAAAGGATGCGAATTCTCCTGGGGATAATGCTGGCATGGACTCTTTCGGGAGCCAGCGTCGATGGGATCGACATTCACTGGACTTCGGCCGGCAAGGGCGGGAAAACGGTCATCCTGGTCCACGGATGGACCGGCGACGAATCCGCGTGGAGCGCGCAAGTGCCAGCGCTGGTTGCGGCCAAATACCGCGTCATCACGCTCGACTTGCCGGGCCATGGGAAGAGCGGCTCGCCCAAAGACGGAAAATTCTCAATGGACCTGTTTGCCCGGGCGATCGAGGCGGTGCGCGCGGAAGCTCGCGTCCATCGAGCGGTACTGGTCGGCCACAGCATGGGCACTCCGGTAATCCGGCAGTATGCGCGCCTTTATCCAAAACGGACGCTGGCGCTGGTGTTCGCCGATGGAGTGGTCATGAAGCCGGAGAACGCTGCAACGTTCGCGACGATGAGCCCGCGCTTCATCGGCCCCGATGGCCCGAAAAACCACGAACAATTCGTTCGCGCAATGTGCGTGGTGACGCCCGACGAGATGCGCGCCGCCATTCTGAGAGTCTCCATGGCGACGCCCGAGGCGACCGTCTACGGCGCCATGGCCGCCTTGGGCGATCCGAAGATTTGGAAGGGCGACGTCATCGACATCCCCGTGTTGGGGATCTACGCCGACAAATCGAAGCTCGCCGATCAGGAGATCATGCACACCGCATTTCCGAAGCTGGAATATGTGGAGATTCCCGGCACTGATCATTTCCTGATGATGGAGAAGCCCGCCGAGTTCAATCGAATCCTGCTCGATTTTCTACATAAACATTCTTGATGTGACAGGGATGGTAGAATCGAGTCGCCAGGAGGCAAAACCATGTTTCGTCTGGACGCCGACCGCCCGGTCGAATTTTGCGACGGGTTGAGGAGGCGGGATTTTCTGCATGCCGGGTCGCTTGCAGCGCTCGGACTGAGCCTGACGGACTGGTTTGCGTTGAAGGCATCGGGTGCTGCGCCGGCCGCCGACACCAATTGCATTCTGTTGATGCTGATCGGCGGCCCCTCGCAGCTCGACACGTTCGACATGAAGCCGAACGCTCCGGTCGAGATCCGCGGGCCCTATAAACCAATCAAAACGAACGTCCCCGGCATCGAGATTTCCGAGAATTTTCCGCTTACGGCGAAGCATGCCGACAAATTTTCGCTGGTCCGCAGCATGTATCATACGGCCGCGGCTGTTCACGATACCGGCCATCAGATGATGCAGACGGGCCGCTTGTTCCAGGGCGGAATCGAGCATCCGCACTATGGCTGCGTGCTCTCGAAGTTGAAAGGACCGAATGGCGACGTGCCAGCGCACGTGCTGCTGCCTCGTCCCATCGGCAACACCGGCGGGAACATGCCGCACGGCCAATCCGCCGGCTATCTCGGCAAGGGATTCGACCCCTTCGTCCTGAACGCCGATCCCTCCGATCCGAATTTCCGTGTGCCGGACATGCTGCCTCCGGATTATCTTACCGCTCTGCGCGTCGACCGCCGCCGCAACTGGCGCGAGATGATCGACAAATCCGTCAGTGAGTTCGAAACGTCCCAAGACGCGCGGTTGCTCGATTCGACATTCCACCAGGCCTACACGTTGATGTCGTCGGCGAAGGCTCGCGCCGCGTTTGAGCTGTACCGCGAGCCCGAAAAAATCCGCGAAAAGTACGGCATGAATCGCTTCGGCCAAAGCTGCCTGCTGGCCCGCCGCCTGATCGAAGCGGGCGTACGATTCGTCACCGTGAACATGTTCGAGACCGTGTTTGACGAGATCACGTGGGATATTCACGGCTCAAAGCCTTTCAGTCCAATAAGTTGCTATCGCGACCTGGTGGGACCGATGTTCGACATGGCGTATTCTTCATTGTTGGAAGAATTAAGCGAGCGAGGGCTTTTGTCGAACACGATGGTAGTTGCAACGGGCGAATTCGGACGGACGCCGAAAATCAATCCGGCCGGCGGACGCGACCATTGGCCGCAATGCTGGACCATGCTGATGGGCGGCGGACCGCTGAAAGGCGGCACAGTCGTCGGTTCGTCGGACGAGATCGGAGCAGCACCGAGAGATACGCCAGTGACGCCCGCGCAGATCGCCGCGACCGTGTATAAAGGGCTCGGCATCGATCTCGCCGTGGAACTGCCGGGCGCGCAGGGCAGGCCCATTCCCCTAGTCGATCGCGGCGTGGAGCCTGTGCGGGAGTTGTTCGCGTGAGACTGTTGTTTCTATGCGCTGTTCCTCTTCTCGCGCAAAAAATCGTCGTGTTACCGCCGTCGGTCGAGTTGACTGGCCCCGAGGCGCGCCAGCAGATGCTTGCCGAAGCGACGCTCTCGAATCACGAGGAAGACTGGACCCGCTTGGCCGAGTGGTCCTCGTCCGATCCGAAAATCGCGATGGTCGATGAGCATGGAATTGTGCGTCCCGTTGGCGACGGCGAGGCGAAAATCACCGCCCGCGCCAAAGAGATCACCGCGACTGTGACAGTTCGCGTGAAGGATTCGCACGCGCCCTTCATCTGGAGTTTTCGCAACCACGTCATCCCCGTGATGACGAAAATGGGCTGCAACCAGGGCGCGTGCCACGGCGCGCTGGCCGGAAAAAACGGCTTCAAGCTGACGCTTCGCGGCTACGACCCGGAAGCCGACTACGACACTTTGACCCGTAGTGCCGTCGGGCGCCGCGTCTCTCTGACCGATCCAGCATCGAGCCTGATCGTCGCGAAGCCTTCGTTCGCGATCCCGCACGGCGGCGGCAAGCGCTTCGCGAAAGATTCGCTCGAATACCGGGTAATCGAGGAATGGATTGCCGCCGGCGCGCCCCCTCCATCGGCGAACGACGTGCAGATTGGCGGCCTGGAAGTGTTTCCCGCGTCGGCGGTGCTGGCGCCCGAAGCCGAGCAACAGATTGTCGTTCGAGCGAGATACTCCGACGGTCATTCCGAGGATGTCACGCGTTGGGTGAAGTTCAGTTCCAGCAACGAAGGCGCCGCCATCGTCGACGATTGGGGCCGCGTGAAAATGACCGGCTCCGGCGAAGCCGCGATCACGCTGTATTATTCCAGCCGCGTGCTC
>Ga0210394_10006756_pt1 | contig 12325 bp, 8 predicted proteins | sample IncBWC12MmetaG_FD_160121 | JGI IMG/M metagenome (GOLD analysis project Ga0210394, IMG submission 160121) | Forest soil microbial communities from Barre Woods Harvard Forest LTER site, Petersham, Massachusetts, United States - Inc-BW-C-12-M | ecosystem: Environmental > Terrestrial > Soil >... | reverse complement strand
GCACCCGGCAGAAGCATCTGCCGTGTCCTGCCCTTTGAGCATCTTCAATCCTCGACCCAGAATGTTGATTGCAGCGACAGAGTCGGCGTTCGCGGCGAAGCCGCATTCCACGCATATGACGGAGGTTTACGCTCCTCAAAGGCTAAAAACTGGCAGACCGCGCGGAAGTCTGCCCAAGCATCACGAGAGGCATGATCGGCTCCGCGCGAACCTGCGCGGGGCCACTTCGTTTTTGGAGACCTCGCCAGCTGCTATCATTCGGGCGCGTACCAAGAACAAGGAGCTTCACGCCGCAAGCGCCGTTTTGAGCGGCGGGTTTGCACCATACAGGATGGAGTCATGAGATTGCAGTCCCGCCGTTTAGGCTTGGCCGTGCTTCTGGTTGTCTCTCTTTTTCAGCCCGCATCGGCTCAAAAATTCCAGGAGCCCGCAAGAGAAGAACTTCAGATGACCTCGGACCCCAAGGCGCCTGGAGCGCCGGCGGTCTTTCTGTATCGCGAGGAAACGACCGACAACGGTACCCACTTCATCAGCGAATATGCGCGCATCAAGGTGCTGACGGAACTGGGCAAGGAATGGGCCACGGTCGAGGTGCCCTATGGAGGCGGGGAGGCCCCGCCGCGTATCGAGGGGCGAACCATTCACGCCGACGGCACCGTCGTTCCCCTCACCGGCAACGCTAACGATCTCCTGATGGTCAAGAGCCACAAAAACCATCTCCGGGCGCGGGTCTTCAATCTTCCCAGTGTGGAGGTGGGCAGCATCCTCGAGTACCGCTGGACCCTGCCGATGGGCGAGGGCCACTCGCTCGGTGTGACCAATGACATGCAGGGCTTCATGGATTCCGCCCTGGCTAGCTCGATTCCCTACTGGGACGTTCAGAAGGAGATATTCATCCACAAGGAGCATTTCTACTTCAACCCTCTCAACGATATTGAGAAGAATGTTGTGGGCAATCAGGTCACTCACTTCGTGGATGGGGAGATTGCACACTACCTCCTCTTTTCGGCTCGCCTGCCCGGCGGAGCCCAGGTGGCGCATACTCCTCCGCCCAAGAGCGACTACGCTCTAGATCTGCAAGATGTGCCGCCCTTCACGCGCGAGGCTAATGCGCCGCCAGAGCAGGGCCGTGTCTACGCAGTACGGTTCTACTATTCGCCCTATTTGTCCGGCGATGTTTTCTGGACGGACGAGGGCAAGCGCTGGGCCAAAGGAATCGACCATGTGGCAGAGCCCACGGATACCCTGAGAGCGGCCGCAGCGCAGATCACCTCCGGGGCGGCCAGCGACGATGAGAAGGCGGGCAAACTCTATGCCGCGGTGCAGGCTCTGGACAATACTGCTTTCTCGCGCGAACGCAGCGAGACGGAGCGAGTGCGGTCGGGCCTTCGCCGCGAGGTGCACAACGCGCAGCAGGTGTGGAACGAGAGGGGCGGTACGCGCTATGACATTGCCATGCTGTATTTGGCACTGGCCCGGGCCGCCGGCCTGCAGGCCAGCGCCATGAACGTGGCCGATCGTGCGTTCAGCGTCTTCGACCCCGGCTACCTGTCTCTGGATCAGCTTTCTGTGCCGCTGGTGGTGCTGCATCTCAATGGCAAAGACGTGTTTGTGGACCCCAGCGAGAAGCTCTTACCCTTTGGCCAATTACGCTGGTCGCATCAGTTGTGCGGCGGGCTGCTGGAGACCGCGGACGGCGTGAGCCACACCGCCGTCACCCCGCCGAATCTGACCAAGGACGCCATTACCGCCCACAGCGCCGAGCTCACGCTGGATAATCAGGGCGGGGTCAGCGGGACCGTCAAAATCCTGATGAACGGGCCTGAAGCGTTGCGCTGGCGGCAGCTTAACCTCACCACGGACCCCGAAGAAGTGAAGAGGCAGTTCAACGAGTCTCTGCATGGTCTGCTGCCGGTCGGAGTGTCAGGAGAAGTGGAGCGGTTCGAGGGGCTGGAGACCTCGGATGGCTATTTTTCGGCGGTGGTCAAGGTATCGGGCCGGCTGGGCAACGCCACAGGCAAGCGTCTGTTGCTACCGGGATTCTTCTTTGCAACGGGCGCACACATTCAATTCGTGAGCGAGGAGAAGCGCGAAGCCGCAGTCGATCTGCATTATGCCGAACAGGTGATCGACGACGCGGTCTACCACCTTCCGGCGGGGTTCACTGTGGAGAGCGCGCCGCAGCCTGCGCAACTGCCCTGGCCGAATCACGCTGCGCTGGTGGTCAAAACGGTCCCCGGCCCAGGCGTTATGGAAGTCAAGCACATCTTCGCCCGCGCCTTTGTGCTGCTCGACCCCAAGGAGTATCCCGCATTGCGCGATTACTACCAGAAGATCGCGGTGAGCGACCAGCAGCAACTGGTGTTGGCGCCAAGCGCGGGCGCGGTGGGGAACTGAGGGACTTGGCCGGTTAGCAACAAGTAAAAGGCCAGAAGCTAGGGCCGGTTGGATTGAAGCTGTTGAAGGGCTTGTATTTGATGGCTATCATCATCGAAGTTATCCGGATCGAGCCAGGCTTCGAAGGCGCGCTTGCGGGAGGGCCACTCGCGATCGAGCATCGAGAACCATGCGGTGTCGCGGTTGCGGCCCTTGATGACCATGTGCTGGCGGAAGATGCCCTCGAAAGTGAAGCCGAGGCGCTCTGCTGCGCGGCGGCTGGGCAGGTTTTCGGCGTTGCACTTCCACTCGTAGCGGCGGTAGCCAAGGTCGAAGACGTGGCGCGCCATCAAGAACATGGCTTCGGTGGCGGCTGTGGTGCGCTGCAGGGCGGGGGAAAGCATGATGTTGCCCACTTCGATGACGCCGTTTGCGGGGTCCATGCGCATGAAGCTGGCATAGCCAGCGGCTGCACCTATTTCGGCAGAGATGATCGCGAAGAAGATCCGGTCGGTGGCGGATTGCTTTTCCGCGATGTCGCGGGTGAGGTCAGCCTCGGACGCATAGGGGCCGTCGAAGAGCCACTGCCAGACCTCAGCAAGACCTTCTACGGCGCTCCAAAGGTCCGCGGCATGGAGATCGGCGTCGAGGGGCTCGAGCATCACGGTGCGGCCGTATATGGGCACGCGCAGCGGCAGTGGGACAGGCCTCCAGTTGAGCGCAGGCGGTGTTGATTGCGGCATGAATCCAAGGTAACAGGGGCTCTCAACTCCGGGCAGAGCCAAACGCCCTCGGAGTTATGCCAACTGCCACGGTGCGCGATAAGGACGCGAGAGCAGTTCACTGGCGCCGGTGTCGTTGATGATGTTCTCGTTGGCTACGTCCCATTGGAGTTTGCGGCCCACGAGCATGGAGATCAGGCCAAGGTGCCCGGGAAGTGTGGAGTGATGCGCGGTCTCGACGGGCGTGATGGTAGGCTTGCGCGATTTGACGCAGTCGAGGAAGTTGCGCTGGTGGCCGGGTGAATTGTAGAGGCTCACTTTGCGGAGTTCGTCGGGCAGCGCGTCGCCCTTAATCCAGGCCGGGTTTGAGGCGTCAATGCCGGCGCGATCGACCCACACCCAGCCGCTGGTGCCGATCCACTTGGCGCCCATGGCGATGGCGGGATGGCCGCCGGCGATCAGCACGTCCACGTCGTTTGCGTAGTGCGTAACTTCCTTGCGGTATTTGCAGTCGATGCGGTAGTTGGTGGCGGTGTTCCACACGGCGTTGGGGGCAGGGAACTCGCCGAAAGCGTCGATCTCAGAGGGGCCGGAGAGGTCGAAGTCGAGGCCCCAGTGCGCGATGTCGCCGTGGTGGCCGATCCAGTCGAGGAGCTGGCCGCCGCCGGTGTTGTAGTTCCAGCGCCAGTTCTGGTAGACGCGCTGCTCGATGTACGGCTCTTGCCTTGAGGGGCCGAGCCAGCGATCGAAGTCCAACCCCTCGGGCGGCGCGGAGACGGCTAGGTCCCACGCGGGAGTTCCGGGAACGATGTCGGCGGGGCTGGCGATCTTGCCAGGCAGGGAAGCGAGCTTCTTCATGAGTGCGGGGACGGTGCCGGGGAAGTCGTGATGGCCGCCGGGCAGGCCCACCTCGACGCGCTGAACATTGCCGATGAGGCCGTTGCGGACGATCTCGGCAGCATGCCGGAACATGGGGAGCGAGCGCTGCCAGGAACCCGTTTGCCAGATGATGCCGTTCTTCTGCACCGCCTTGACGATGGCCTGTTGTTCGCGGACGGTGCGGGCGAGGGGCTTTTCGCCGTAGATGTCCTTTTTACGATTAGCAGCGGCGGTAGCGAGCAGTGCGTGCCACTGGTCGGGGACGGCGATCATGACCGCGTCGATATCGTCGCGCTCCAGCATCTCGCGAAAGTCGCGGTAGGCCTTGCAGTCTTGGTTGCCGTAGTGGGTGTTTATGGCGTTTACGGCAGTCTGCAGGTGATCCTTGTGCAGGTCGCAGGCCGCGACCACCTGGCAGTCACTTTCGGCGAGGAAGTTCTTGGTATTGCTGGGGCCCATCATGCCCCATCCCACGACGCCCATGGTGATGCGATCGGAGGCCGCCGGACGGCCGGACCCGGCCCAGGCCACTCGGGGGACGATGGCAGCGGCTCCGGCAACCTTGAGAAAATCGCGCCGCGTGACGGCAGAGGGTGAACCAGAGTTGAGCTTCATGATCGTCTCCCGGAACTTTCGCAGCGCGTTCACCCAGCCAACTTGAGCCGCTGTTTGAAGGGCCATTTTTGTCCGCTGCCTTTATAGCAGAGGGGGTGGATGGGGCGTGCAGTCCCGGGAGGGTGTTTTTGCCTGCCGGGGGAGCATGGAAGGGGCGCAAGGCTCTCGGAGCGAGTTTCGTCCCGGGATGTCCACTAGTAAACAGGGCGGGCGGGTTTTGCACCGCGATCCGTCCTTGCCCCCGGAGTAGGTGGGGCATACGCTTGGAGTTGCGATCTGCGGACAGGATGCTGGATTTCGAATGGGGCGGGATTGCCACGAAAATGGGGCAAATCGAGCGCTTGGAACTAGGTAGAAAGCGGGTTTTCGCAGTTTCCACAGGTTGGATGCAGGAGTTTGAAGAATAGGTACCTGCATTCGCATCTAAAACACTAGATGTTGTGGTTTGTTGTTGACATGCACCATGGACAGCGGTATTTTTTCATCTGCGGCTGTAAAGGGACCCTAACGAAATTCAGATGAAAATGGTCCCCTACGAGGCCTCAGGTACGAATAGAATTCGCGGTATGATGCACAACCGGTTTTCCATCCGTCGACTCAAATCCTTCTTTTCATGAAACCGGCCGAAGCGCCGGAGCATGAGGTTTCATTCCGTTGCCGATTAAAGGAGAACTCTTAATGAACGAGGCTCAGCTTCACACCTCTCTTCACACCTCTGCCGCTTCCTCTGCCGGTTATAGCCGGGGTGGATTGACCTTCTCTCGCCGTTTTTCAACGCCGGGCACTTCGCCCTACGACGAGATGCAGTGGGAAAAGCGGACAGCATCCATCACTGACAGCAAGGGCAACAGCATCTTTGAGCAGAAGGATGTGGAGGTGCCGCTGGACTGGTCGATGACGGCCACCAACATTGTGGCTTCGAAGTATCTTCACGGGCAGCTTGGCACGCCGGAGCGGGAGACGGGAGTTCGGCAACTGGTGCAGCGGGTGGCGGAGACGGTGCGCGACTGGGGCATGAAGGGCGGCTACTTTGCCAGCGCCGAGGACGCGGGGATCTTCTATGACGAGCTGGCGCACATGCTGCTGACACAGCGCGTGGCGTTCAACTCGCCGGTGTGGTTCAACGTGGGCTGCGACCGGCTGGAGCCGAAGGCCGAAGGGCAGAGCTGGCACTGGGATACGGCAGCGGGCGGCGTGAAATTTGAGGGAACGGGCTACAAGAATCCGCAGTGCTCGGCCTGCTTCATCAACGCGGTCGACGATTCGCTTGATTCGATTCTCACGCTGGCCAAGACCGAGGGCATGCTGTTCAAGTGGGGCTCGGGCACGGGCACCAACCTGTCGTCGATCCGCGGTTCAATGGAACTGCTTTCGGGTGGCGGGCAGGCGTCAGGGCCGCTGAGCTTCATGCGCGGCTTCGATGCGTTTGCGGGCGTTATCAAGAGCGGCGGCAAGACCCGCCGCGCGGCGAAGATGGTGATCCTGAATGTGGATCATCCGGACATCGTGGACTTCATCGATTGCAAGGCGAAGGAAGAGGCCAAGGCATTTGCGCTGATTCGCGCGGGCTATGACGGATCGGGCCCGGACTCCGAGGCTTACTCGTCGATTTTCTTCCAGAACGCCAACAACTCCGTCCGCGTGAGCGACGAGTTCATGCGCGCTTACGAGACGGACGGCGAATTCACCACGCGCACGGTAAAGGAAAAGACGCCGGTAAAAACTTACAAAGCCCGCGACATCATGGAGAAGATTGCCTATGCCACGTGGCTGTGCGGCGATCCTGGTATGCAGTTTGACACCACCATCAACAAGTGGCACACCTCGAAGAACACGGCTCGCATCAATGCGTCGAACCCATGCTCCGAGTACATGTTCCTGGATAACTCGGCCTGCAACCTGGCCAGCTTCAACCTGCTCAAGTTTGTGAACGCGGCGGGTCAATTCGACATCGCGGCATATCGACATGCTGTTTCAGTGGTCATTACGGCGATGGAAATCCTGGTGGACAACTCCGGCTATCCCACCGAGTCCATCGCGCGCAACTCGCATGACTACCGGCCGCTGGGTCTTGGGTATGCGAACCTGGGCGCGCTGCTGATGTCGTTTGGAATGCCGTATGATTCCGCAGCGGGACGCGACTTTGCTGCGACGCTGACGTCGATCATGTGCGGCCAGGCGTATCTGCAGTCGGCCATCATCGCGGGCTCGTGCAAGCCCCTCGGTTCAGCCACGCCGCTCACCGCGGGCTCGGAGCAGAAGGGCGGCGCGTGCCCCGGCTTCTACGTCAATCGCGAGCCGTTCCTCGATGTGATCCGCATGCATCGCGCGGAAGTGAACAAGATTGGCAAGTCCCGCACCAGCGGCGAGCCGTTCCTGGTGCCGCAACTGGATCTGCTGATTGACGCCAGCCGCGAGTGCTGGGACATGGCGCTGGTCTACGGCGAGCGCTACGGTTATCGCAACTCGCAGACCACGGTGCTGGCGCCCACGGGCACCATCGGCTTCATGATGGACTGCGACACCACCGGCATTGAGCCAGATCTGGCACTGGTGAAGTACAAGAAGCTGGTGGGCGGCGGCATGATCAAGATCGTCAACAACACCGTGCCGGCGGCGCTGTTCAAGCTGGGATACAACAACTCCGAAGTGAATGCGATCGTGAGCTACATTGATGCGACGGGCACCATTGAAGGCGCGCCCGGCATCAAGCCGGAGCATCTAGCCGTGTTCGATTGCAGCTTCAAACCCGCCAAGGGCACGCGGTCCATTCAGTACATGGGCCACATCAAGATGATGGCCGCGGCGCAACCGTTCCTTTCCGGCGCGATTTCGAAGACCGTGAACCTGCCCCACGAGGCGTCGGTTGAAGATGTGGCCGAGGCCTACGCGGAGAGCTGGCGCCAGGGCATCAAGGCCGTTGCCATTTATCGCGATGGGTCGAAAGGTACGCAGCCACTCAACACCAGCATGGATGCGAAGAAGGAGCCTTCGGCGCTGGACGCGATTGGAACGCGCGTGCTCGCCAGTATGGCAGCCGGCCAACCCGCGGCGGACGCCGACGTGAAGGCCCTCGAAGCCAAGATCAGCGACAAGCTGGAAGTGACGGCCAAGCAGATGATCGCGGCTGCCGGAGCCTTCAGCAAAGCAATGGACGAAATTGCGAAGGCCGCGGCTGTGCCGGTGATCAAGGCCACTCCTGCTCCGCCTGCTCCCATCGCGCCGCCTCCGCAGGACCTGAAGGCTCCGCCGCGCGCGGTGCGCCATCGCCTGCCCGAGGAGCGTGCTTCCATCACGCACAAGTTCTCTCTCGCGGGCCACGAAGGCTACATCACGGTGGGCCTTTATCCAACGGGTCAGCCGGGCGAAATTTTCATCAAGATGGCCAAGGAAGGTTCGACTGTTTCGGGGTTGATGGACTCCTTCGCGACTGCGATCTCACTTGCGCTGCAACACGGCGTTCCACTACGGGTGTTGTGCGAGAAGTTTGCGCACACGCGCTTTGAACCTTCGGGCTGGACGGGCAACGAACAGATTGGCTACGCGAAGAGCCTGATGGACTACATCTTCCGTTGGCTCAATCTGCGCTTCCTCTCCGGTACGCAGCTGAGCCTGTTTGCGGGGCTCGCTCCGCAGGTGCCGCAACTGCCAGCCTCTCCCACCATCCTCATGGACCCGGAAATGGATGAGGAGGGCGGAGCGATGCCGCAGAGTCAGCTCTCACGCTTGGCCGAAGAAGTGGCGCGCAAGCTGAACCAGGTTGGCAATCAGGTTGGGCAGAGCAGCCTTCCCGGCATGGGCTCTACGGGTGCGCCTTTGGGCGGCGTAGCTCCTGAGATTCGCGCCGCTGGGTATGGCGGCAGCGACCTGGCGCACGGGCCGGATTTGCAGGACCGCGGCATTTACCACGCGTCCGACGCAATGCGCGACCTCTACGACATGGGCGATGCGCCGAGCTGCGGCGTATGCGGCGCCATCATGGTCCGCAACGGAAGCTGCTATCGGTGCATGAGCTGCGGATCGACGAGCGGATGCAGCTAACAACTCAGACCTACTCTCAGTGGAGCGGGCTTCGGCCTGCTCCACTTTTCTTTTGCGCGGTCCTTCATTCAAATTGATTGGAATCCTGATTTCCGCACCGGCGTGAAAAGCGCCGCGCCCCGTCCGTGTACCATGCTGTGCATACGGCTTTCGCTTAAGACGGACCACCGAAATTCTGCAATCCACTTTCTGGAGGGCCATGTGCAAATGAACAGGATTCATCGAAGTCCCGCGAGTGCAGCCGCAATCGCGGCCTCGTTGCTGTTCGGTTCTCTCGCCTTGCCGCGCGAATCACATGCTCAGGAAACACGCAATCCTGAGTCGCGCAGCCAGGAACAGCGCAATCCAGACCAGCGCAATCCAGACCAGCGCAGTCAGTCTCCACAACAGCCAGCCCAAGGTGACCAGCAGAAAGAGCATGAGAACACGCCCGTTCCGCCAGAGAAGCCGTCAATCACGCACCATGAAATGTCGCTCGACGGCAGGTCGCTGAAATACACAGCCACCGCCGGCACACTGGTGATTCGCGATGAGGAAGACAAGCCCTACGGAAGCATTTTCTATGTGGCGTACACGCTTGATGGCGCCGAGGCGAAGGCGCGGCCGGTGAGCTTTCTCTACAACGGCGGACCGGGTTCGGCTACGTTGTGGCTGCACATGGGCTCGTTCTCGCCGGTGCGGATCGTAACAGACAGCCCCAAGCCCACCGCGGGCCCGCCGTTTCAGCTGGTGCCGAACCAGGATTCGCTGCTCGACAAGACCGATCTTGTGTTTATTGACGCGCCGCTGACTGGTTATTCGCGCGCCGTTGGCAAAGGGCAGCCGAAAGACTTCACCGGCGTCGACCAGGATCTGCACGCCTTCGATCGCTTTATCGTCCGCTACATCAGCGTAAACCAACGCTGGAACTCGCCCAAGTTTCTCATCGGCGAATCGTACGGAACCACGCGCTCCGCGGCCCTGGCAGACATGCTGGGAAACGACGGCGTGCAGCTGAACGGTGTGGTGCTCATCTCCTCCATCCTCAACTACAGCATTCGTGCCGGCGGCTACGACATGCTGTACATCGGCAACATACCCAGCTACGCAGCGGCGGCCTGGTACTTCAACAAGGTGCAAAACAAGCCGGGGGATCTCGCCGCATGGGTGCAGCAGGCGCGCGAATTTGCATCTGGCCCCTACGCCCATGCGCTGTTTGCGGGAGACGCATTGGCCGCGGCGGAGCTGGATTCAGTGGCCAAGGAAGTAAGCCGGTTCACCGGCCTCAGTGCGGATTATGTGAAGGAGGCGAACCTGCGCGTGTCGCCGAGCCGCTTCCGCAAGGAAGTGCTGCGCGACCAGCGCATGACCCTGGGCCGCTACGACATGCGCTTCGAGGGTGAAGATCTTGACGCGGCGGGCGAGAATCCCAGCTACGACGCATCGGAGAGCGGCATCTCCGGAGCCTTCATCGGCGCGCTGCACAACTATCTCGAAACCGAGCTGAACTACCAGAGCACGGATGAGTACAGGCCCAGTGCGGGCAACGTCGGCCAATGGGACTGGAAGCATCGCCCCACCAGCGGCGGCGGAGGGCCCGGCGGTGGGGGCGGGGGCGAGCAGGCACAGCCTTATGTCGCGGCGGACCTGGCCAGCGCGATCCGCAAGAATCCGCATCTCCATGTTTTCTCCGCCAACGGTTACTTCGACCTGGCCACGCCGTTCTTCATCACCGAGTACGACGTGACGCACATGGATTTGCCGGCGGAATTGCGCGGCAATGTGCAATTCGGCTACTACCCTTCGGGCCACATGATTTATCTGAATGTGGAGGCGCTGCACAAGCTGCGCGCGGATCTTGAGAAATTCATCGCCGACGCGCAGAAGTGAATGAAAGCCACATGCGACCTCAACCTCTAATCGCAGTCAGCAACGTTGAAGCCAGTAGCCGGTGGTATCAGAGGTTGCTGGGGTGTCGCAGCGCCCATGGTGGCACGGCTTATGAGCAGTTGGTTTCGAACGGTGATCTGGTGCTGCAGTTGCACAGCTTCGCCGTGGAGCACGATCACGGGCCGATCGGCGATCGAAATTCCAAGCCTTACGGAAACGGCGTTCTGCTGTGGTTTGAGGTGGACGACTTCGACGCCGTGATGGAACGCGTTGCCGAAATGCAGGTGGAGATTGTTCTGCCGCGGCATCGCAATCCGCCCGACGACGACAACGGCGGGCCGAATCACTGGGAATGTTGGATGCGCGACCCTGATGGGTACGTCGTCGTCGTTGCCAGTCCCTATGGCACGGCGGATGGCGACTGGCAACCCGATTCGCCCGTATTCGGAAAATGATCGTGGGCAGGGCCAATAACCGAGTTCGAACCCCGGACTTTCTTTAGCCTTGCCTAATTTAATTTCAGACCTCCTGACATAGCCCCTTTTGAAGATGTCCGGTTTTGGTGCGCTCAGGGGCTTGGGCCCCCAGGTGAAGCAGTGCTGCGGTGGGTCGGTGTACCAGGGAAGGCAAGGCCGATGGATGCGCGCGCGACTTCCGTTTGCTGTGCGAAACCCGATTCAATCAACATCACCATCGCGTAGGTTTCGGCTACCGTATCCGCCGCGCAATAGTGATACACCGGCAACCCCCGACCACGGCCACGCGTTGATCCTCCTCCGTCTGCAACATACAGCGCGCATTGATGTACACCGTGTTCGACGGCGATGATGAGGACAGCTCCAGGGCCAATTGTGTACTCATGGCCTCCGAGCTTAACCGAGAGCAGACCGGACAGCTTTGGGTTCGCAGTCCCCCGGCTGAACTCCGCCATTCTCAGGGGGTTACGCCAGATCGGTCAAAAAACCCGGACATGTATTGGTTCGCACCCTTGGCGTGCGGAGGCCCGGACTTTAGCCGAAAAAAACGAGCTATGTCAGGAGATCTGAATTTATGGCTGCAGCGCGGGCTGGAGTCTAACGGCGAGATCGCTCGACCATGCACGGATGACCGCCCAGTCGCGAGCGCCGCTGGCCGGCATCTTGCGCAGGGGCGGAATGAGCCTGAGCAGAAAGCCGACCTTCGCGGGCTCGAATGCGCCACCGACGATCTCATAGGCAATCGGGTGAGAGCGATGGGAAACTCGCCAGATCCTTTTCCAGTTGCTGCTTCGCTCCGGCCCAATCCTTTTCACGTTTTTCACGGGGCCGGGTACGAAAAGTGCCACCGGGACCTTCCTTGTGCAATCGGCCCATGTAGAGAGCGGCTCCCAGCACGACCGCATAATACCGCTCCAACGCTCCATACGGCACAACGTTCTGGATGGGCTGAAGTTCCACGTCGAGACCGCAATCGCGCAACGATTCGGCCACCGCCTTCGCGGTTTCCGCAGTTGAGCCGTACTTGCTGGCGTAGGTCACAAGCACCAGGTGTTCCACGGTTGCCTCCTCTTCTCGTCCTTCGCGCGAAGAGTACACCCTGAGGACGAAATCGCGCAGTGATACAGGCGACACCATCACAACCGGCGCGCCGGATGGGAGAACCGGCCTCGTAGAATGGAGTTGGAATCGGCCAACTACTTGCGGCCGGTTCACTCTGATTTGAGGAGGACTTCGCGTCTTGCTGATCGATTCGCACGCGCATCTTGATAGCCCGCGGTATGCCGACGATCGCGCGGAGATGCTGCGGCGCGCGGCAACTGCCGGCGTGGGCGCGGTGCTCTCCAT
>Ga0210394_10006755_pt1 | contig 12325 bp, 10 predicted proteins | sample IncBWC12MmetaG_FD_160121 | JGI IMG/M metagenome (GOLD analysis project Ga0210394, IMG submission 160121) | Forest soil microbial communities from Barre Woods Harvard Forest LTER site, Petersham, Massachusetts, United States - Inc-BW-C-12-M | ecosystem: Environmental > Terrestrial > Soil >... | reverse complement strand
ATTGCGGTGAGCTTACGCAACGCTTGCGACATCAAGCGCGCCTGCAAGCCCATTTGCGCATCGCCCATGTCACCTTCGAGTTCGGCTCGCGGCACGAGGGCGGCCACGGAGTCCACGACGACGATGTCCACGGCATTCGAGCGAATCAGCGCCTGCGCGATTTCCAGCGCCTGTTCTCCATTGTCGGGCTGTGAGACCAGAAGGTTGTCAACATCCACGCCCAGCTTTCGCGCGTAAGCCGGATCGAGCGCATGCTCGGCATCAATGAACGCAGCGATGCCGCCGAGTTTTTGCGCTTCGGCAATCACATGGAGAGTGAGCGTCGTCTTGCCGCCCGATTCCGGGCCGTACACCTCGATGACGCGGCCGCGCGGAAACCCGCCAATGCCAAGGGCGGCGTCTATCGAGATCGAGCCGGTCGAGATCACGCTGACCGGAACCAGAACGTCCCGGTTCCCTAGGCGCATGATCGATCCCTTGCCGTGATCCTTTTCAATCTGCGAGATCGCCAAATCCAGATTTTTAGTTTTTTCGTCGTTCATCATTGCACCTCGAGAGGGCTTTGGTTTAGGTCTCGCCTTGGCGGGCGGCCCGATTCTATCAGACTGACCCAGCGCCGACCCTATCGCTTTCTGGACGTCATGATATCACAAGGCGAACAAAAGGCGAATGCTATTTTTTCCGGGTAATTATCCCTTGACAACAAGTACGACTTTTGAGATACTTTGCTTGTTCAGGGGAGCCAACAACATGCGAGCCACCACCGTAAAACAGCATATTCCAGCGGAACTGAGATATTCGATGCGCGATTTCAACATTGAGTTTCCCGACGATAACGCCTGCCTCGAATACGTGAAAGAGCAGCGCTGGCCGAATGGCATGGCTCCCTGCACCCAATGCCGCAAGACTACCAAGCACTATCGCGTAGGCAATCGTACAGCGTATGCCTGCCAGTTCTGCGGCAAGCACATCTATCCGCTGGCAGGGACAATCTTTGAAAAGACCAGCACATCTCTCAAGACTTGGTTCTACGCGATGTATCTCATGGGTTCAACCCGTTGCGGAATTTCAGCCAAACAAGTTCAGCGCGAGACTGGCGTTACCTACAAAACTGCATGGCGCATGTTCAAGCAAATTCGTTCTTTGCTCTCGGATGGCGATATGCAACTGGAGGGTCCGACGGTTGAGGTAGACGAAACTTACATGGGTGGACGCCGCAAAGGTATGCGCGGACGCGCAATGGCCGGAGATAAGAAGCTCGTTCCTGTCGTGGGGATCGTCCAGCGCAACGGACTGGCAATTGCCAAGCACGTAAAGAACGTCAAGGCCAAGACTCTGGTTGGCCTGATCCGCAAGCACGTCACTCCCGGCAGCACCGTCTACACAGACGAATACGCGGCCTATAACACCATTTCAAAGGGCAAGCGGTTCGTGCATCGCAAGATCAAGCACAGCGCAGGGATCTACGTCATGGGAGATATTCATACCAATAGTGTTGAGGGGCTTTGGAGCTTAATCAAGCGCGGAATCAAGGGTGTCTATCACCACGTTGATCCGCAATATCTGCAAACCTATTTGAATGAGTTCTGCTTCCGGTACAACCGCAGACATGAAGGCAATCGGCAGTTCAAGGCTATTTTGCTGAGGGCTTCGAGGACGGTCTAGAGGCTTTCCGTAGCAATGCATGGAATTGCGTGCGCGTGATATCGTGCATCTTCTTCTGCGTTTCTTCTCGCGGCTGTGGATGCTTATTCGCTCGCGTCATATGCGGATTTAGTTTACGGCAGTCGGAACCTGCGGAGCTTGCTTAACATTGATCGGATAACTAGCAATAGGCGATGGCCACTGCGAATTACCTTGCTCCCTGACAGATAGAGTCAGCGCATATTCCACTGGCTTTAGAGGTGGGAATGCCTGAAAATTGGCGCTTATCCTATGCCACTGTTGGGTCATTTGAAACGTCGCTATGTTCTCTAGGAGCGGCTTTTCTTCTCCGTACGTTAATGCGATCCTTTGTTCAAAGGTCTTGCCTTCGTCACTTTCTAATTTATACCATTGACTGAAAACAGAAAAGTGATGGAACACTATCGGCGAGACAATCGGGGGATTTGCGATCTGTAAATCCTGCAATATTATTATCAGTGAAGCCGACATGTCCCCAAAACCGAAAATCACTCGGTCGCAAGGCACAAATAGCACCAGTCTCGGCATCTATTATCTTGCCTCGACTTCTTGAAAACTTGGAATGTTGGGTGGAGCAACGTCCCAGAATCCAGCGCTGGCCAGTTGATACCACGGATTCCATTGACTGGGCATTGGAACGATTCTACTGTGCCAGAATGCTCCGGCGCTAACCCATTGTCGGCGCAACTCAGCGTGAGTTCTTCGTGCATCGTGATACTCGAACTCAGTACCGCAAGAAGGACAAATTTCGTAGTCCATTGGCGGGAATGGCATGTTTTGATAACCGCATACTGGACATGTGAAAGTCATTTTAGTTGCACCTAGAAATATGATAAGCCCAATTCGTCGGGTAGTCATGCAAGATCGGTTCGAGAATCATGTATGTTGCAACATATCCCCATGCCGACAGAGTTCCATATCGGCTCGTCAGCCTGTCGAATCTAGCAATCCCGCCTTGCGGTCTGGGACATTCATGGCAAGAAGGGCAAAGGGGGCCGGTCATGAATTCATCGGCCTCAGATTCATATTCCGCGACCGTTACAGGACCCAACAGCGCAGCATGGGTATTGTAGTGTTCTCCCAAAGTGATCGCATCTCGAAAAGGCACGCCATCTTTTAGTACATTCTCGTCTACTTGTCACGCGCGTTTCCCACTGTCCATTCACGCCGGGTTTCCTTGCACGTTACTTGTTTGTGTTATAGCCTACCGCCGCATGGACCTAGACACAAAGGCTGTGCGGGAAACGATTCTATGGTTCATAGACCTCGCCTATAAAGCCAGCAATGAGGCCGTAGCCCATGAGGTAGCGCTTGCATTTCTCAAGGCTGCCGACCCGGCAGCGGGCCGAATATTCGATCAATTCTTAGAGCAAAGTCGGAAAAATCCGTCGCCACTTCTGCACGCAAGGTATCAGGAAGCAAGGGATACAGTCGAAAAACTTCTGCGCGAAGAAAAAGTCGATGCTGCTCTGGAATTCCTGAAGAATTGGAACCCACCCGGACCGATTCAATAGCCTGTTGCCCTGTCACGGCTTTCATAGATTGCCCCTTTCTGCCTTACTTGTCCACAAGGGATAATTACCTTTTTCCGCGGAGTTTCTATGGCTCGCTGTTCCGATGCAGACGGCCAGAGGATTTGCCGCTAGGGAATGTCGTTCTAGGTGATTCCCAATGTTGACAACAGAAGAAGGAAGTAGTACTAGGTAGCAAGTTCTGCGGGCGGGTGGCCCGTACACCGTGAACAAGGAGAGCCTACTCATGCCGGTTTCAATGGGGGTGTTGAAGTCTGTCTGGAGATGCGCATCAGCCGTAGTGTTGTTTATTACAATCGTCGGCCCGACTCGCGTCGCGGCTCAAGTGGAAACGGCCACGATTTCAGGCACCGCAACGGACAGTTCTGGCGCCGCACTCGTTGGCGCCGCCGTCCAAGCCAAGAATGTTGGCACGAATGTCTCGCAGTCCACCGTCTCCGATTCCGCAGGCCGATACCGAATCGCCGATCTACCCATTGGCACCTACGAAGTTCGCACCTCGCTCTCCGGTTTCCAGACAGTCGTGCACAAGGGCATCACCCTCACGGTCGGCGCCGAACTGGTCGTGGATTTCTCGTTGCCCGTCGGGCAGGTTTCGCAGACCGTCAATGTGGAAAGTGAAATCTCGCGAGTGGAGACGCAAACCGCCACCGTCTCGTCCCTCGTGACGCCTGAACAGATGAGCCAATTGCCTCTGAACGGCCGAAACTTCGAGCAACTGCTCTCGCTCGCCCCCGGAGTTCAAACCATTACACAGAGCTACATCACCGGGGGAGGAGGCGGAGGAATTTCGTCGGGTTTCTATGGGCCGGGGGCCACGTACTCGGTTGCCGGGTCGAGGCCGGTCGGCCAAGTGTTCCTGCTTGATGACCAGGATTTGCAGGGTTACTGGAACAAGGGCACGGGCTCGAATATCACCGGCAATTCGCTTGGAGTAGACGCAATCGCGGAGTTCGCGGTGCTCACCAACACATATAGCGCGCAATTCGGCGGAACCGGCGCAGCAATCAATGCCGCGAGCGCGTCGGGCACAAACGCCCTTCACGGATCCGCATACGAATATCTGCGCAATAGCGCGCTCGACGCCCGCAATTTCTTCGACGGACCGAAGATCCCGCCGTTCCGCCGAAACCAGTTTGGCGGAACTCTGGGCGGCCCGATTAAGAAGGACAAGCTTTTCTTCTTCGTGAATTACGAGGGCCTTCGATCGGCGCTAGGCATCACCGGAAATCAGTTTGTTCCGGACCTTGATTCGATCGGCCTCGGGACATACAGCCCCTTGGAAGTGCCTTACCAGCTTGGCTACGTTCCCTGCAACGATGTAACAGGTCAAAAGCCAGTATCCGCCGGAGGGACCTGCACGCCGACTCTTCGCCTGCCACAGGCCATTAATCCAATCGTGGTTCCTTATCTGAAGGCCTATCCGCCGCCGGCGGCAGGGGCTCCCGCGCAGACCGTGGCCGCGGGGCTGTTCGCGCCGTTGGCCGGCGGCCAGCGGTTTCCGACCGGGAACTCACTTTTCACGACCATCGCGAACGAGCCGGCGACCGAGAACTACATCTTGGGACGCATCGACTATACGCTCGGCTCGAAAGATGCCTTGTTCGGCCGATACATTAGCGACACCGCGTATCTCGGCCTGCCAGTGGCCTTTTCCAACCTGCCAGATTGGCCGGTCATTGACCACGGGGGGGACCAATATTTCACTCTCGAGGAAAGGCACATTATTTCACCGACGGAAATTAACTCGGTCCGCTTCAGCTTCTCACGAACGGACGAGCGCGCGGACCAAGGTTTCCTATCGGCTCCAACCACCGATCCGTTGCAGTTCTATCTTGCGAACGGCTTTACTGCGCCGGGTTACACTCCTGCGCAGCGCGAGGACGGCAACATCATCGTGGCTGGCGGCACCTCTCCGATCGGTCCGGGCGCCACGGCGCGCTTTCATCTGATCGAGAATAAGTTCACGGGAGGAGACGATCTTTCCTGGACCCATGGCGCGCACACCTTTAGTGCGGGCATATCGATCACCAGGGTTGAAGACAATATCGCCGTCGGCCGGGAAGGCGGAATCTTTGTCTTCGGAAGCCTTCCGGGATTCCTGGCAGCAACGCCAGTGCAATTCCAGGGCGAGTCCAATCCTTCCCCCACGTTCAACAGGACGCGGTACTCGCAAGCGATCGAATTCTTCCCCTACATCCAGGATAACTGGAAGATTCGATCGAATCTCACGATCAATCTCGGCTTGCGGTACGATTTCGAGACCAACCCGGTCTGCTCGGGCGCGGACTTCGCGTGCACCAACCTCCTCAACCCGTTGTCGTCGGCAGCATTTACGCCGTTTCATCATGTCTTGGGCGTGAATCCGAACGGCCACAATTTCGATCCGCGAATCGGTATCGCGTGGGATCCCTTCAGCGACCATAAGACTTCGGTTCGCGCCGGATTCGGCATCTTCCATGAAGAGTTGGCGGCCCGCACGTTCCTGAATGCGTATTCCGAAGATCCTCCGTCCAACACGGTGGTTCTCAGCGGACCCGGCGCGGTTGCTCTTTTCCCGAATCCGGCCAAATGCGCCCCAGTCTGCACCCCGACGTACGGTGCGGTATATGGACTGAATTACGGCGCAGACGTTTCTCCCTACGTGATGCAGTACAACCTGACCGTGCAACGGGATATCTGGCGGGGCACAGTGGCCTCTCTAGGTTATGTCGGCGCGGAAGGCGTGCACCTGTATAGCCAGCAGAACTACAACACTCCGGCCGTGGTCGGTGGTCCTAACACCTGCACGAGCTCTGCATGCACATTCACGGGAGCCTTGCCAAACCCCAACTTCAGCGGCTTGGATTTCACCGCGCCTACCAGCCATTCGACCTACAACGGGCTCGTGGCGAGTCTCACGCGTCAGGTCAACAAGAACCTGCAGGGCCAGGTGTCCTATACCTATTCGAGATCCATCGACAACGGATCGGCCAGCTCAGGTCTCGAACAAGGCGCCTTTGAGGTTACGGACATTTACAATCCGCGGTACGACCGGGGGCCAAGCACCTTTAATGTCGGCCAGGCGTTGCGGGTCAACGGCGTATATTCGCTGCCGTTCCGGGGCAACCGGCTCGTTTCAGGCTGGCAGCTCAGCGAGATCTTGAGCGTGGCCACGGGATTCCCCGTCTATATCATGGACGGGCTAACGCCGCAGGAGTCGAACACGGGCGGACTGACGGGAGACCGGCCCGACTTTTCGGGGGCTGCAGGCTGTCATCCGAACCAAATCCAAGATACGGTCAACCTGGCGCACACGACGGTGCAGTGGTTCAATCCAAACTGCTATGCCATTCAGCCGTTCGGAACGCTCGGAGACGTCCCGCGGGATTCGCTGACGGGTCCCGGTTTGCTGGACTTGGATTTCTCGGTGATCAAGGACACGAGGATCACAGAAAAATTGAACACCGAGTTCCGCGCCGAGTTCTTTAATGTTCTCAATCACACCAATCTCGGGCTACCGGTCGGCGCCATTTTCGCGGGAACGAGAGGAAGTTTGGCGAACCCGGATCCGACCAATACGACGTTCATCAGCGGGACCGCGGGTACGATCACTACCGCGTCCACCACATCGCGGCAGATTCAGTTTGCGCTGAAGTTGATCTTCTGATCGGCGGAGGAACATGAGGGGCGGGTTTCAATGCTGCCCCGCGGTTCCCCTCCCTGGGTTCGCCGGGCGAACTTCATTTCGAGTATTTGTAAAACCCCTGCCCCGATTTGCGCCCAAGGCGACCTGCGGAAACGTACTGCCTCAATAGGTGACAGGCTGCATACTTGGCGTCGCCGAAGCCGTTGTGCAACACATCCATAATGTCCACGCAGACATCGAGACCTATCAGGTCGGCGAGCTCGAGCGGTCCCATCGGGTGGTTCATGCCGAGCTTCATCACGGCGTCCACGGCCTCCGGCGTGGCCACGCCTTCCATCACCGCGAACGCCGCTTCGTTGATCATGGGCATCAGCACGCGATTGGAGACGAAGCCGGGCGCGTCATTCACGCCCACCGGTTTCTTGCCCAGCCTTTCGCAGAGCGACATCGTCGTTTGAAACGTGTCTTCGCTGGTCGCGCGGCCACGGATCACTTCCACCAGTACCATCACCGGAACGGGATTGAAAAAGTGCATGCCGATGAATTTTTCAGGGCGGCTCGTCTCGCTGGCGAGCTTCGAGATTGAAATGGAAGATGTGTTGCTGGCGAGGATTACGCCGGGGCGAAGGATCTTGTCGGCTTCTTTCAGGACTTGAATTTTCAGGTCGAGCTGCTCGGGAACGGCTTCGACGGCGAAATCCGCCCCGGCGAGAGCGCCCATATTCGTTGTTGACTGAATGCGCCCAAGTGTGGCGGCCTTCTCCGCGGCGGTGATTTTTTCCTTCTTCACCTCGCGGTCGAGATTCTTGCCGATGGCGTCGAGTCCGCGATCCAGGAAGCGCCGTTCCAGGTCGCGGAGAATCACATCATAACCCGCGCGCGCGAACACGTGCGCGACCCCATTCCCCATTGTCCCTGCGCCGAGGACAGCAACCGTTCGAATCATATCGGGGGAGGCCATGGTCGGGTTCATGATAGCAAGACCCCTCAAAGGGCGGCCACTATTCGCATATAATCGGACCGCGTTAGAAAGGCAGGAGACTCCACGATGAACCCCAACCTGTTTCTCCTACTGGCATTCGGAATTGGCGTGATCGCTGGCCTGCGAGCGCTGACCGCTCCGGCGGTTCTCAGTTGGGCCGCGTGTCTCGAGTGGATTAACTTGCGGGGCACCCATTTCGCATGGATGGGCACAATCGCGGCCGTCGTTATATTCACGCTCGCTGCGCTCGCAGAGATCGTGAACGACAAGCTGCCGAAAACGGGTCCCCGTACGGCGCTTCCTTCCGTAATTGTGAGGATTATTATGGGCGGACTTGCGGGCGCCGTGATGTGTACTGCCGCTGGCGTCCTGGTCTGGACAGGCGTGATATCGGGCGCCATCGGCGCTCTGGTCGGCACGTTTGGCGGTTATCAGGTCCGCAGGAAAGCCGTGAAGGCGCTGCACTCGCCGGATTTCGTGATCGCGCTCATCGAGGACGCTGTGGCCGTCTGCGGGGGACTTTTTCTCGCATCGCGTTTGTAGCGCGGTCGGCGAATCGCGTCCCCCACTTCTATTCGGGCGGCGCGCCGTCGACGACTTCGTGAACGATTTCGCGGGCGCGAGCTTCCGTTTCCGGCAGGACGAGCACGCGGGCCTTGCCGTCGTCGGCCGACACGACACACGCGATGCCAATGCCTCGCAAACAGTCGCTCAGAAATTGCGCGGTGTGCTCGTCGTCGCCGGACCAGATCTCGCAGGTGGCGTCTTCTGGATGAATCTCGGGCGGCAGATCGTTGGCTGGGGTTCCGCCCGCAGTTTCGTCGTCTGAATCGGCGAGCTCTTCGACCCGGGCGTCGCCCGTCGCCTGCGCACCTTCGAGAAAAGCGTCGGAAAGAATCTTGGCGGCCGAGGCGAGGTCTTCCCGCAGAATCCATATCTCGTATGGAGCGCGCTGCTCCAGTGCAGGCAACCAGCTTACCCCGCGTGCCTCGTCCGTATAGGAGATGTCGGCCGCATCGAGTGCTGCCCCAATTTGATCGCGCAAGTTCCGATTGTACCCGGACCAAATCCGTTCGGGAGCTTCCGGGTCTCCGCTGGATTTTGCATTCGGCAGGTTCTCTGGTGGCAACGAATCCACGAGAGCTACCTGGCAGTCTGAGCATTCCCGAAAACCTTGGCGATATTCGACTCTGCAATTTGGACAAAACATGGGCGCGCGTGCACTTTTACCGCAAACATGGCATTTGCGCTAGTAGCGCTCGATCATGAGGGCATAACAGCACAAAAGCGTGACGCTGCGATTATTTCGACTGAAGCGCCAGCCACGCGACAAGCGCGGACAACTTCTCGTCCTGTGACCACGGGGCGCCAAGCGGGCGCCCCAGGTCGGCGATGCAGCGCATGAGATCGTTGGGCTTGATGCGAAGAATCCGCGAAGCGGAGTCAAGAAGTTCGCGTTCCCTGATCGTTACTACCGTCAGACCGCAGCGCGCGCTTGCGTCGAGCAGCGACTCGCGGAAGAGCTCGCCATCGGCAGAATGAATCAGCGAATGAGACGCAAGAATCTTCGAAAGCTCGGGAAGCGGCCTCCCGGAGGACCGAAGTAGACCGCAATAGTCGAGTGAGTAATCTTGTTCCTCCAATTCAGCCTGGAGCTTACGGATCGCATGAAGCGCAAGCCGTCGCGCTTCTTTCTGAGCTCGCGAAATGAAAGCGCGAGCCTCATCCAGCGACATTTTCTCACCCGTATGAAATGGCTGGCGGAATTCATAGGTAAAGGTTTCGACAAGATGCAGTCGCTGGCGCGCGAGTAGGGAAGGCACACCCTTGGTCACTGCGAGGACGATCAGGGCGGTCCAGCCCGAGTGCGCCCGAAATCCGACAGCAACTGATTTCATGGTGTGTTACGGGCGCTCGACCGCAAGGGCTACCGCATTGCCGCCGCCGAGGCACAGGGCGGCGATTCCGCGCTTCAGATTGCGGCGCTGCAATTCGTAGAGCAGCGTGACAAGGACGCGCGCGCCGGATGCGCCAATCGGATGGCCGAGTGCTACCGCGCCTCCGTTCACATTGACTTTCGCGAGATCGAGCTTCAGCACCCGCGTTACGGCAATCGCGGCGACGGCGAAGGCTTCGTTGATCTCGTATAGATCCACGTCCTTGTCACGGTCCCAGCCGATCTTCGCGAGCAGTTTTTCCACCGCGTCGACCGGCGCCATCATCACCCATTTCGGTTCGACTCCGCTGACAGCTTGCGCGACGATACGCGCCATCGGCGCCTTTCCCATTCGTACGGCGATTTTCTCGCTGGTGACGACGACCGCCGCCGCGCCATCGTTCGTGCCGGGCGCGTTCCCAGCCGTGACCGTGCCTCCTTCTTTCTTGAACGCGGGCTTCAGCTTCGCGAGCGCTTCAAGCGACGTGTCTTCGCGCGGCGATTCGTCCGTCTGGATGACGACGGGTGGGCCTTTGCGCTGCGGAATCTCGATGGGAACGATTTGCTCACTCACGAAGCAGGATTTCGTGGCGCGCACCGCCTTCTGGTGGCTTTCAAGCGCGAAATGATCTTGCTCCTGACGCGTGATGCCATACTTTTCGGCGACGAGTTCACCGGTCTGGCCCATGTGGAAATTTTCGTAGACATCCCACAGTCCGTCCACGATCATCGAGTCGAGCAGTTCGGCGTTGCCGAGGCGAAAGCCGAATCGCGCGCCCTTCATCAGGTACGGCGCGTTCGACATGGACTCCATCCCGCCCGCGACGACGATCTCCGATTCCCCAAGGATCACGGCTTGCGCTGCGAGCGCGACGGCTTTCAGCCCCGAGCCGCAAACCTTGTTAATCGTCATGGCCGCGACGCGCGGATCGAGACCACCTTTCAATGCAGCCTGCCGCGCCGGATTCTGTCCGAGGCCTGCCTGAATCACGTTACCCATGATCACTTCGTCAATTTTGGCCGGCTCGATGCCCGCGCGGCGGACCGATTCCGCAACCACTTTCGCGCCGAGTTCGGGCGCCGATAAAGGTGAGAGTCCGCCCATAAATTTGCCAATCGGTGTACGCACGGCGCTCAAGATGACGGGCTTTTCCACGGAGGGGTTCTCCTTAGATCTGCAACACTGAGAAATCCCAGTATAGGCGCACCGCATGGGACGGTCAATTTGACCGGAGGGAGAACAATAAAGACCCCAACTTCTAGTACACCCCGATATGATCACGCGTGTGACGAAGATCTTCTCTACATGCGCCGGAGGATTGAATGAAAACTCCCATAGATACCCCCGTTCGACCGAGCGTCAAGCAGAGCTAACTGGCTTCTGCGACGTATTTAATAATCGTGGCTAGTGAGATCCCCGGGGATTGAATGGAACCTGCGCCGGTGTGGAATTGGAGAATGGTCCGTTCAATAACCGGGACCCTATCTCCCGTGCTTACTGAATGTTGCAAACCATCGTTTCCATATTTCACGGTGCGAAATCGGGTTAAATCCCGTTAATCAGGCATTGAGGCCTATTGGGAAGGAAAAGCACTCACCTGCAGCCGCACAACCGGCTCATCGGCCTCAGGTCCGGGCCCCCGTATCCGTCAAACAGCAGACAAAGCTCGGTTTCATTATAGTCCGCGAAGCGAAATCGGAAGGATTGTAGGGACTTCCCGGCCGAGTACACAACTACGAGATGCTTTTCCGCGAGGCCTAATCCTTCGATTTTGAGGCCCGTTTTCTGAGGCCACGGCGTTTTCTTTCCATTGTCGATTCTAAACATGAGCGTCTTGAGGTCGAATGGAATGTTAAACCGATCGCAGCACCCGGGCGGATCCGGAATCACACAGAGCATCCCCGTCTTAGGCTCAGAGGAAGTCGGGAGCGCAAATAGAAGGCTAAAGCTAATAAGGAGCACTACTGCCGCGTGTACGACGCGTTGCATAGTCTCCTCCCGTCTGTGGGATGCCGTTCCCGGCGCGATTGACTAAAGTGATGACAGAGCATCTTGCATCACACGACTCCCTCTCATCTAAGCGGACATTTAAAGCAGCACTCTACTTCTCCGGTAGGCGTTAATCAGGAGCTTGCTGATTTAGCGCCAGTCGAGCCCTGAGGCAACAGTCGTCAGAATCGCCTCCATGGCATGCGCATTGTAGGCAACACCCAGTTGGTTTGGAACGGTCAGCAATAGCGTGTCGGCTTCCGCGATCGCATCGTCCTTTCTGAGCTGCTCGATCAGGACATCCGGTTCGGCAGCATAGCTACGGCCGAAGATCGCCCGCGTGGATTCGTCAAGGAAGCCGATCTGATCCACTTCCTGACCTCCTCGCCCGAAATAGGCACGATCACGGTCGTCGATCAACGCGAAGATACTGCGGCTGACGGAAACACGCGGAGTGCGCGTGTGGCCAGCTTCCTTCCAGGCTGCGCGAAAAATGCGAATCTGGGCAGCTTGTTGGACGTGGAAAGGTTCACCGGTCTCGTCAAATTTGAGGGTTGAGGATTGCAAGTTCATT
>Ga0210394_10006754_pt1 | contig 12328 bp, 9 predicted proteins | sample IncBWC12MmetaG_FD_160121 | JGI IMG/M metagenome (GOLD analysis project Ga0210394, IMG submission 160121) | Forest soil microbial communities from Barre Woods Harvard Forest LTER site, Petersham, Massachusetts, United States - Inc-BW-C-12-M | ecosystem: Environmental > Terrestrial > Soil >... | reverse complement strand
AGCTCTGCACGTCCATGAGGGGGACCACTTCATTTCGACGATGCCAATGGCGCAATTGATATCGTCGCTGGATCCTCCGGCGCCGGAAGATGTGATCGCCAATGCGCGCGCGTTGCGCTATCGAGATTTTATTACGATCGCAGTGATCCTCGAGCGGGAAAATGTTTTCCCCGACAACTGGATCTATATCCATGATAATCGCGTCCAGGTGGCGCGGATTCAGAACTTCAAGAATTGGAGCGCGGAGATGGTACCAGATCCGCGCCTTAGCATGCTTGGGCTGGAGTACTTCTGTTTCGAGGGCGATGCTCTGTGGTCTGCCTCGGACGAACAACTAGTAGCGATGGCCAGGGAGGAACTGGTCACGCTGGGGCTGGCGAAGTCTTCCGACATTATCGACGGTGTCGTGGTTCGTCAGAGCAAGGCCTATCCAATGTACGATCACACTTATCGGACGAACGTAGCCCGCATACGTACCTTCCTTGATAAGGCGGCAAGTAATCTGCAGGTAGCCGGGCGCAACGGGATGCATAAGTATGACAATCAGGATCATGCGATGTTAACCGGTCTCATGGCGGCGCGAAACGTAATGGGTAGCTCCTTTGATCTATGGCGAGTCAACTCCGACGCGGAATATCTGGAAGATGACGCGGCGAGCGAGGCCGCCGACTGCGAAAACGAAGAGCGCCGGTTGCCAGGTATTACAGCACTCGACCTGACACCTTCCGCGCGCGATCGATGAAGCGCGGACAAGATGGCGGGACCTGGAGCAGAGTCGAAAGCCCCGGAGCTGTCGGCTATCGTCCCCGCGCTGAACGCGGCGGTCACAATTTCGCGGTGCCTCGATGCGATAACGGCGCAGGCGTCGGACGACGTCGAGATAATCGTCGTCGATGACGGCTCGACCGATAATACTTTTGAAATCGCGTCCCGCTACGGCGTGCGTCTGCTCAAGCTGCCTCGGAATATGGGTCCTGCGGCGGCGCGGAACCGAGGTGCGGAGATAGCGCGAGCGCCGATACTGTTTTTCCTCGACGCTGACGTAGTTCTCGCGCCGGGCGGGCTTGCTCGGGCGCGCGCTGCGATGTGCTCTACCCACGCAGATGCGGTGATCGGTTCGTATGACGACGATCCGGCAGCTGAGTCGACGATCAGCCGCTTCAAGAATCTCGCGCACCATTACTTTCATCAGCGCTCAGCTGCGAACGCCACGACTTTCTGGGGCGCATGCGGTCTGGTTCGGCGCGAATTATTTTTCGAGCTGGGCGGCTTTGACGAACTGCATCATGGGATCGAGGACGTCGAGCTTGGCTACAGGATGATAGAGCGCGGAGTCCGGATTGTTCTCGATCGTGAGCTACAGGTTAAGCACTTGAAGCGTTGGACACTCCGTTCGCTGGTCGTCACGGACATTCGGAGTCGGGCTATCCCGTGGACGCTGTTGTGGCTGGAGGGGTGGCGCTTACCCACAGACCTGAACTTTTCCGCGGATCAGCGAGTGGCGGCGGTGGTAGCCCTTGCGATCCCGATCGTAAGTTCGATCGCAATCTTCAGATATCGGCTCTGGATTCTCGTCGCCATATTGTTCTTAATGGCTGTCTGGTTAAATCGAGATCTCTACCGGTTATTGTTCAGAGCAGGCGGATTGTTGTTCTCGGTAAATGGGTTCTTACTACAACAGTTCTACTACTTGTATTCCTTTGTGGGCATCGCGGCCGCCGTCGCGATCTACCTCGTACGCACATGGCGATTGAAGCCGATTCATAACGGGCTTCGATAGTGCTGGAAACTCTCGTCGAAGAAAACTAAGCTGACGGCGATACCACGACAGTTTCCATCTGATGAGCAACACCAAGAACCCAAAGCTGGCAATGATCGGCGTGGATGCCGCCGAATTCAGTTTCATCAAAGCGCATCTGGCGTCGCTTCCCAATTTCAGCCGAGTGCTTGGCAACGGGGTTATGCGACGGCTCGCATCCACCAGCGCCATGTTGAACGGATCGGTATGGCCGACGTTTTATACGGGGACCTATCCTCAAGATCACGGCATCTACCATCACCTACAATGGGATCCCGAGTTGATGAGGTTGCGGCACGTGACGGCGGATTGGCTGCCCGCAGAACCGTTCTACGGCAAGCTCGAGCGAGACGGCTTTGCAGTTACGGCGCTGGACGTACCGGTGAGCATGCGAACTCACCTCGACCAGGGGTTAGAGGTAACAAACTTCGCAGTTCACGATGCGTTTGGACCGCCGCAATCAAACCAGCGGGACTTGATGCGCGACGTGTTGCAGCGCTTCGGGACTCATCCTATGGGCTGTGAGATTCCGGTCGATAGGACTGAGCGTGAATTGCGCAATATCCGCGACAATCTACTGTCTGGCGCGAAACTCAAGGGTCAAGTATCGCGCTGGCTGCTCGGCGCGCGCCAATGCGATGTGTTCATCACGGTGTTTGCCGAGTGTCATCGAGCGGGACACATCCTATGGCCTGAAGGGTTGTCGTCGCAGGCGTCGCCTCCGGTGTTAGCGGAGCGGGACGTGTACAAGGAGGTTGACGAAGCGATAGGTCTCATTCTGGACGCGATCGACTTATCGCAAACCACGGTAATGCTGTTCTCACTGCATGGGATGGGAGTGAACACCTCAAAGAACTACTTTCTTCAGGACATTATGGATCGCGTGAATTTGGGATTTGCGGCGCACGAGCCGGAATTGTTTGGGTCGATTCGACCCAGACAACGCGGCCTGATTCGCAACCTCCTGGAGGTGGTGCCCGCATCGCTCCAAAATTTGGTGGCGAGTCACGTTCCAGCGGCGGTGAAGGATGCCGTCGTCGATCGCTCTTATACGGCGGGACACGATTGGGCCCATACGCCTGCGATAGGACTCCGATCGGACTGGAGCGGCTACATTCGGTTCAACGTTCGCGGCCGCGAGCGGGAAGGTATGCTCGACGACGACCAGCGTCGCCGTTATGAGGACTGGCTGCGCCAGTGCTTCATGAGCCTACGCGACGCCGCTACGGACGAGCCGATTGTTAAGGAAGTACATTTTACGAACCAGGAGTTGTCGGGCGCGCGGAGCTCACTACTGCCGGACGCGATCGTGACGTGGACTCCAATAGCACCTCCGCTGCGAATTGTATCTGAACTGATCGGGAGCGTGGATGGCCAACTCAAAGATGGGCGGCGCGGCAACCATCGCTCGGATGGTTTCATGGTCACGATGGGTCCGGGGTTAGAGCATGGAACCGAAGCGAGGCCACTTCACATCACGGAGCTGGCTACTATGGTCTTCGATCGGCTGGGTGTTGAAGGCTGAAATGATCTGCGCCGTGCGCCATGTCGGCAGTAATCCGCCGAGCGCGCCGATCGAGCGAAGGATTCAGCCAATACCGAGTGTAGGATTATCCTACACAACGTGACGAAGGGAAGCGCTTTTGCCGCGAGCAGTCGATTACTCCGCATCTCAAAAAAACCTCGGAAAATGCAGTGTCTTGTAGCAATTATCTGCCGCCTGTTTGTTTATGTTTAGTTATATGGTAGTAATTCACGGTATGTTGAAGGCAAAGAGTTCACGAAGAGCAGACGCCGCGCCGCGGGCGGGAAAAGGCAAATCAGACAGCTCAATCGCAGCCGCGAAGGTCCTCGCCTTCGGCGATGCGATACGCGACAAGCGAAGAGAACTGGGCCTCACTCATGCCGAAGTTGCCGCCAGGATCAAGATTTCCACGCCGTATGTAGGACATCTGGAATCAGGCAAGCGGCACCCATCAGACAAGATTGTTACAAAGCTCGCGGAGCTGCTCGGGCTCGACAATCGGGAATTGTTTTTTCTCGCCAACCCGCATGCCCACGCGCTAGTCGAGGAACTTACGACATCCAAGGGCTCGAGCTGGGAACAGTTCCAGAAGAACGAAAAGCTTCAACGCGTCCACAACATCTCGAATGCCGAAATGCAGGTTTTATCGCAGGTGGCGTTGATGGGCGACATTCCATCGCCGCGCGAGCTGATCTACATACTCACCACCATTCGTCACGCAGTCGGCAGATAGATTGCGCTTCCTGAAATAGCCGGCGCTGCCGGACCTCATTGACGCTGCCTGCGTTTCTTTGACGGCAGCTTCCCATTCATTCCTTCCTCGCTGAGGCCGCTGCGTACCGGCCCCAAGTCACCCGGCACGCGCAAAGGCGTGCCGCATCAAATAGCTAATCGTCAATGTAGCATTGTGTTAATGCGCGAGTAGTAACTTGCTAATGCATTCATCATTCTTTGCTATCTCACTCTTCAGCCTCAGTTCACTCTTTGTGTAGTTATCGAAGTCCGGATCTGATTGCCTATCTGAAGCAGAGTCCTCGGCGGATCGTTGGATGCAGGCGGAAGGGATGGTCGTGTCGCGGTCAGCGCGAAGCACGATGGAGGAGGGTAGGCCATGTTTCAACGCAGTTACTACAGCACGATCTGGATCTCAGATGTGCACCTCGGAACTCGGGCGTGCAAAGCAAGTTCGCTGCTCGATTTCCTGCGCCATCATATTGCGGAGACCCTTTACCTGGTCGGCGACATTGTTGACGGATGGAACTGGGGGCCGTCGTGGCACTGGAGTCCCGCGCAACAAGCGGTGGTGGATGAGGTCGTTCAATGGCGGCGGGCTGGCGTCAACGTAGTATTCATCCCCGGGAATCATGACGAAGGTAAAGTTGGCCTCGTTGAGCATTTGTTCGGTCGCATTTCTTCCATAAGTTCGCTGATTCACACCAGCGCCGACGGCGCCAAGATGCTTGTGATCCATGGGCATCAGTTCGATGGATCGCTCAATCCGAATCGTCTGCTGCCGATCATTGGAGCTCACGCGTACGCACGCGCGCAACGGATTCATGACTGGTACAGCAGGCAGACAGAACAGGGAAGCACCGAAGCTCGTTCGCTATCGGACTTTTTCCGTTACCCCGCCCGCAAGGCAATCGAGTTTCTCACTGACTTCCGCGATCGTGCGGTGCTCGCCGCCGCGCGCGACCACAAGGCCGACGGCGTCATCTGCGGACACATTCACCGATCGGATCATCGACTGATCGGAAACGTTTTGTACGTGAACGACGGCGACTGGGTGCAGAACCGGACGGCGGTGGTCGAGGAGCGGGGCGGGGCGCTGCGGGTCGTCCGATGGAAACCCGCACAGCCGAATATCCCGGTCTCCCAACCGATGCCGCAGGAGGTGACCCCGTGACAGCGTTCCTGCCCGAATCGACGAATCAAGCAAACGCGAGCCTCGATCTGATTTACTTCGACGCCGGCGGCGGGCATCGCGCATCGGCGACGGCGCTCATATCCGCGGCGCGCCAACAGCATCGTTCGTGGCGCATAAATCTGATCAATCTGCGCGAGCTGCTCGAGCCGGCCGACGTTATTCGACGTCTCACCGGAGTGCGGATCGAAGACTTCTACAACTCGCAGCTGAAACACGGACTTACCATCGGCACGGGTCCGCTGCTGCGGATAACGCAGATGCTGATTCGGCAACTCGAGCCGTCGATCATCAAGCTGTTGGCGCGCAATTGGCAGCGCTCGCGGACTGACCTGGTCGTTTCAATGATCCCAAATTTCAATCACGCGATTTTGCAGGGGCTGCGACAGGCCGACGCGACGCGCCGACGCTCCGAAACTCCGATGGTCACGATTCTTACCGACCTCGCCGACTGTCCTCCGCACTTCTGGATCGAACCGCAAAAGCAGTACCTGGTTTGCGGCACTCCTGCCGCCGCAGAGCAGGCGATCGCGATGGGTCATGCCCCCGAGCGCGTATTTCGCACCTCGGGAATGATCGTGCGTCCCGAGTTCTATCGGCCCATCGAGATGAACCGTGAAGCCGAGCGAATCCGGCTTGGGCTCGACCCGGAGTTGCAAACCGGCATCGTCATGTTCGGGAGCTATGGCTCGAGCCAGATGACAGCTATCGCAAAAAGAATCGAGGTTGCCGGTAGTAAGACTCAGCTCATCTTTATCTGCGGTCACAATGACAAGCTGCGCGAACGTCTTGAAAGCATGAAGCTGTCCTACCCTTTCCACTGTGTCAGCTTCACGCAGGAAATTCCTTACTACATGAAGCTTGCGGATTTTTTCATCGGCAAGCCGGGTCCTGGCAGCATCAGTGAGGCGCTCGTTATGGGTCTTCCTTTAATTGTAGAGCGCAACGCATGGACGATGGTGCAGGAACGCTTCAACACCGATTGGATCGCGCAAAACGGTTTTGGTGTAGTGCTGCCTTCCTTTCGGGACATAGGTGCTGCGGTTTCGAGGATGCTGGATCGCGAGCAATTCGCGCGTTTGCGTGCGAACGTCGAAGCATTCGACAACCGCGCGGCGTTTGAAATTCTTGAAATTCTGCAGCCGCTGATTTCCAATCATCGGGCGGCAAATTGGAGCTTCGGACGTACTGCGAGGGCAAGGCAATTCGCGTCGGAGATTCACTACGGCATTTGACGTCGGATTGTTGAAAGCAACTCTTCTAGCTGTGTTCTGGCTGGCCTCGTGCGCCGCCCTTTCGAGTAGCGCGGAGGCGCTGGAGGCTGGTTCAGCCGGTGCCGGGGATTCTGTTGGGTTGCAGTACAAGATCTTGAGTCCCGACGGGAAGCAAACGCTCGGCTCTACGCGCTTCATGGTGCTGCGTAAGAATTCTACCGAAGAGATTAAGGGCGAGACCAGGTACCTTGATGGCGAGCGCGATAGCGAACATGAACTCCTATACCTCGCGCCCCCGACCAATACGCCAGTTCTCGACACCTATGAGCACTCCTTCTTCAACGCTGATGGCACGCTGCATATGGTCGATACACTCAACGCTAAGTCTGGCGATGCATCTTGCGTGAGCTACGCTTCGGGCAAGATGAATATGCGCAAGTCTCGGCTTGAGGTACCGGCTGATTCCTTCGCGGGTGCTTCGGGACTGATGATGATGGTTGCGTGTCTTCAGCGCGGGAATCGTCAAATCAGGTTTCACGTGTTCGCATGCGCACCGGGACCCGGGATCTTCAGCGTCAAGGCGTCGCTGCCTGATAGATCGGAGCACTGGTCTTTATATCCCGGCGATCTTTTCCGGTTGGACATGCGGCCGGATCTGGGTGCCTTCAACCTGTTGATTGGACCGTTCCTGCCTACGATGGACGCGTGGTTCAATCCCAATGACAATTGGAACTACGTCGGCGGCGAGTTTGATCGCTACTTCCGCGGCCCTCACGTGCTGACGGTGCGCATGGCGCCTGATTGAAGCTCCTGCGGCTCTGCTCAATCTAATAACGATTCGTGACGCGAAGATGGCGCAGCCGTTTCGCAACGCGCGATTGCGTCACAATTGTGCGGATAACTTTTAATCCTCTTTCGTTCGAGCGTTCACACGTACGCCGAACATCGCGCGCTATTCGTTTCGCTGGAAATCACGCGACGCGGAATCGCCGCGGTCTCGCCGATTTTTGCGAACACAATCAAGGAGGAGAAATGCCGTGAGATCTGGAAAACGACTCTTCACATTTGCGCCCGCGTTGCTCGCCGGTGCGATCTTGCTGGCCGCGTGGCCTGCCGGCGCTCGCGCCGCGTGTCAGCTCGGGAACGGCGTCCAACACGTCGTCTACGTCGAATTCGACAACGTGCACTTTACCCGCGACAATCCGAACGTGCCGTCGGATCTCGAGCAGATGCCCCATCTGCTGAACTTTATCAAACAGAACGGGACACTCGACGCCGGCGATCACGCGGTGCTGATCTCCCACACCGCCAACGACATCCTCACTACGCAAACCGGCCTCTACTCCGACGACGACGGCATCGCGGTCGCCAACAGCTTCGGCGTTTTCGATACCGCCGGCGTCGCGTTCCCTTCGTCGTTCTTCTACTGGACCGACCTGGTTTCGGATATCACGCCGGCTACGATGGACCACACGTTCGCGCTGACCACTCCCGCCGGCGACAACGTTCCAGCTCCATGGGTGCCATTCACGCGCGCCGGTTGCGATGTCGGCGCCTACTCGACTGCCAACATCGTGCTTGAGCGGTCGCCATTCGACGTCGCAAAGGTCTTCGGTAACCCTTCGCCGCAATTGTCCGAGCAGGAGCCGCAGCGGACCAACGATTTCATCGGTGAAGCTATCCATTGTACCCAAGGCAGTGCGCTTTGTACGACTGCAAATGGCGGCGTGACTGACACTTTGCCGAACGAGCCCGATGGCTACACCGGCTACCAGGCGTTGTTCGGGGCTAAGTACGTTTACCCGGCGCTCGGCAACCCCAACGACTACAATGGAAACCCGTTGAACTCCTTTCCCGGTTTCGATCCCGTCCCGGCGCAGACGCTTGCGATGGTCGAGGCGATGCTGAAGAAGGGCGTCCCGGTTGTCTTCGCCTACATCGCAGACGCTCACGACAATCAGGAAGGACACAGCCTCTCCCTCGAGAGTACCTTCGGCCCGGGCGAGGCGCCCTACGTCAAGCAGCTTAAGGACTATGACGCTGCCTTCGCGACCTTCTTTGCCAATCTGAAGAGCGAGGGCATCGACCAGACCAATACTCTGTTCGTCTTCACTCCCGACGAGGGCGATCATTTCGTCGGAGCTGCTCCGACCAATCCGGGCTGCGACGGTGTAACCACGCCGTGCACATACCCGACTTCGCCCCTGCCCGGTGTCGGCGAACTCGACATCAATCTGAACGGACTCGCTGCCGCGGCCGGCGACTCGACCCCATTCTCGATTCACTTCGACGATGCGCCTACGGTTTACGTACCGACCCAGCCGCCTCCGACCGATCCCTCGGTCCGGAAGCTCGAGCAAACGGTGGCCGGCCTGACTGCCGAGAACCTGCATACAGGGTTATCCGAGAACCTGATGGCGGCGATGGCTGATCCGGTGGAAGAGTCGATGTTGCACATGGTGACGCAGGCCGATCCTGCACGCACGCCAACCTTTACGTTCTTCGGCGATCCTAACTTTTTCTTCCAGTCCATCGGCAGCACCACTCCGGTAGTTGGCACCGGCTTCGCCTGGAATCACGGCGACATCCAGCCCGAGATCGCGCGCACGTTCGTAGCGATCGCGGGCCCGGGCGTCAGCAATCTCGGCGTGACCGACAGCTTCTTTTCCGATCACGTCGACGTGCGGCCGACGATCATGTTCCTGGCCGGACTGACCGATGACTATCAGCACGACGGCCGCGTTCTGATGGAGCTGATCCAGCCCAATGCCTTGAGCCAAGACCTCCACGCGCATCACGAGACGCTGCTGCGGCTCGGACAGGCGTACAAGCAGATCAACGCGCCCTTCGGCCAGCTCGCGATGAGCACTCTGGCAATCTCGACGCACGCGCTTCAAAGCACGTCGATGAACGACTCGACCTACACGCAGCTCGAAGCGCAGATCGCGTCGTGGACCCTTCAGCGTGACAACATCGCAGCGCAGATGAAGGCGCTTCTCGAAGGAGCTGAATTCGCCGGACAGTCTATCGACGAGAAGCAGGCGAAGTCGCTGATCTCCGAGGGGCAGAGCTTGATCGATCAAGCGTCGAGCGTCGCAGCATCGCTCTGATCTCTGACTATGTCTGACCCGGGCTGGGCGCCACACCAGCCCGGGTCAAGTCACATCTCTCGCCGTTGCTTTCGGCCGCCGACCGCGCGGCTCGATGATCTTTCGGCTTGCACACGATCGACGAAATGTCGAGAATTGAGCCGCAAATTGTTACATCCAAATTTGCCATTGGAAATTCGCGGAGGTTTCCGTGGACATTGCAGAGCGGCGCGATGGCGACATTCTGGTCCTGAGTCCCTCGGGACGAATTGACAACGACACGAGCCCGGCCTTTCAAGCGAGGCTGCTCGCCGCTTTGACTCCCGCTGCGGCAGTGTTGGTTGATTTCTCGGCCATCGAGTACATTTCGAGCGCCGGCTTGCGGGCGCTGATGATGGGATCGAAGCAAGCGAAGGCGGTGAACGGCAGACTTGCGGTCGCGGCGCTGGGTCCGGTGGTGAAGGAGATTTTCGAGATCAGCCGTTTCTCCCTGGTCGTGCAGGTGTTTGATACTTCAACGGAAGCACTTGCGGCCTTGCGCTAACTCGCGGACAACTGCACAGGGGTAAGTGCCGATGTTGATCCGTTTTTGGGGAAGTCGCGGTTCGATTCCGACGCCGCTTGGATACCGCGCCGTCCAGAACAAGCTCCGTGACGCGCTGCTGGCCGCGCGGGGCCATCGACTGGACAGTCTCGAAGCGATCAACGACTTTCTCGCGAAGGAACTTCCGTTTTCGGTTAGCGGCACCTACGGCGGCAATTCGAGCTGCGTCGAAATAGAGGCGGGCGGCGACGATTACGTGCTGTGCGACCTGGGGTCCGGGGTGCGCGAGTTTGGAAACGCGCTGATTGCAAAGCACGGCCCCGCGAAAAAATCCCGCTTCAACGTTTTCCTGTCGCATACGCATTGGGATCACATTATGGGGTTTCCGTTCTTCACCCCGTCCTACATCCCCGGCAACGTGATCCGCATCCACGGATGCCACAAGGAGATGCGCGACGTTTTCATCCGCCAGCAGTCGAATCCTTGCTTTCCAATAGATTTCCGGGCGCTCGGCGCGACTATCGAGTTCGTCGAGCTGGAGCCTGGCCGCACCTACGACATCGACGGTCTGTCAGTAAAGGCGATCCGGCAGAACCATCCGAGCGATTCCTACGGCTTTCGCTTCTCGAAGAATGGCAAGTCGATGGTTTACTCGACCGATTCGGAGCACAAGTTCGACGTGCTCACCGAGAACTATCCGTTCGTCGAGTTTTTCCGCGACGCCGACTTGTTGATCTTCGATGCTCAGTACTCGCTGGCCGACCAAATCTCGGTGAAAGAGGATTGGGGACATTCGAGCAACATGATCGCGGTCGAGCTCGCGCAACTCGCGCACGTGAAGCACCTGGTGATGTACCATCACGAGCCTGTATTCGACGATAAAATGATCGAGAAGGTGCTCGGCGAGACGCGGCGCTACGTGGAAATCAATGAATATCCGCAGAAGTTGACGGTCAGCTCTGCTTACGACGGACTTGAGATTGTCCTCTGAGGACAAGTCCAAGGCACAGTCGGGAAGGCCGCTGACGAGGTTGCGCGGATTGTTCGCATCGCCCGGCCGCGCACCGGCCCTGGTGGTGCTGGCGATGCTGGTGATCGTGCGGACGCTCGATCCGGCTGTCGTGCAAAGCCTCCGGCTGCGCGGCTTCGATTTTCTCGAACAGCTCGCGCCGCGCAAGTATCAACCGATGCCGGTGCACATCGTAGCAATCGACGACAAGAGCCTCGCGCAATACGGACAATGGCCGTGGTCGCGCGCGCGAGTGGCGCAACTCGTCGATAAGATCGCCGCGGGTAAACCGAGTGTGCTCGGCGTCGATATCATCTTCGCCGAGCCCGACCGTCTTTCGCCCGGCCGCCTCATCGATTCCGATCCCGAAATTCCTGCCCAACTGGCCGGCGAGCTTTCGCAATTGCCTTCGCACGAAGCTGTGCTCGCCGAAGCGTTGCGCAAAGTGCCCGCGGTGTTGGCAGTCGCCGCCAGCAACGATGCAGCCCATCCGCGGCCACCCTCGCGGGTCACGATGATTCTCGAATCGGGCGCGAACCCACGCCCATTTCTCTTCACTCACCCGGAACTCGTCCGCAGCCTGCCTGAGATCGAGGCGGCGGAGCGCGGGTACGGGTCCATCGATCAGGAGGCCGACCCGGACGGCGTCATTCGCCGCGTGCCTCTATTCATTGTGGCGGAGGGCCACCTGGTGCCGAACCTTGCGCTCGAAATGCTGCGGGTAGCTTCGGGCGCGGGCGCTCTGGGAATCGTCAGTGGCAACGAAGGCGTGCAAGGCGCCACGCTTGGTTCCAACTTTCTGCCGACCGATGGGCGTGGCCGCATCTACCCGTATTTCACGCCGTCGTACGAGGCGCGCTACATCTCGGCGGCGGACCTGCTCAATGGTTCCTACGATCCCGCGCGGCTGAACGGCGCTGCGGTGCTTTTGGGGTCAAGCGCGCTGGGATTGACGGATCAGGATCAGACACCGCGCGGCCTGATGGCGGGGATCGAAGTCTGGGCGCAATCGCTGGAATCGATGCTGAGCGGGAATCTGTTACGCCGCCCGGCGTTCCTCAACCCGGTCGAGATCGCGCTGGTGCTCATCGCAGGGCTGGTCGTTGTCTTTGCCTTGCCCTACGAGAATCCGCGGATGGCGGCCGCGGTGTTTCTCGCCATCGTCGCGATTCTTTTCGGCTCGGCGTTGGTGAGTTTCAAATTTTCGAAGCTCCTGCTTGACGGC
>Ga0210394_10006753_pt1 | contig 12328 bp, 11 predicted proteins | sample IncBWC12MmetaG_FD_160121 | JGI IMG/M metagenome (GOLD analysis project Ga0210394, IMG submission 160121) | Forest soil microbial communities from Barre Woods Harvard Forest LTER site, Petersham, Massachusetts, United States - Inc-BW-C-12-M | ecosystem: Environmental > Terrestrial > Soil >... | reverse complement strand
CGCCAAGGCCATGGCCAAGGTCAAGAGCTCCCGCTCCACTTCGGCGTCCAAAACCTCGAATGGTTTGGCTAAATCGTAGAACATGCCGGCCAGCCGATCCACCTGTGCGCGTACTTCAGCGCGCCCGGCTTCGCGGCCTTCCTGTAGTCCCTGCTCGAAAGCTTCTTGGTGCGCCTCCGCCTGCAAGTCCGCGAGACCGCCGGCGGTCGGCATCTTCGGCTGCGCAGCCCCGCCATCCATATTGGGGGCTTTCCAAAGCGCGACCGTCGCGGCCGTTTTGAGGCTGGCGTCAGACAAACTCGCTGCCGCCTTTGCCGCCGAGACTGATGGTGCCCTCTTCCGCCATCCGCTGGGTAATGACGATGATTTCCTTTTGTGCCGCTTCGACGTCGGTGAGTTTCACCGGACCGCGCGCTTCCATGTCGTCCTTGAGGATTTCCGCGGCGCGCTTCGACATGTTCTTCAAGATCTTCTCCTGTACTTCGGGCTCGGCGCCGCGCAATGCCACGGCCAGGGTTTCGGAACCCACCTCTCGCAGCAGCGCTTGAATATTTCGGTCGTCGACCTCCAGCAAGTTGTCGAAAACGAACAGCAGTTCCTTGATCTGCTGATGCATCTCGCCGTCCGCTTTTTCGATCTTGCCGAGCTCCGCGCCGCTCTTGTCGCGCTCCATGGCATTCAGGATATTGGCCACGGTGCGTGCTCCGCCCACTCGCCTCAAGGGCGCGGGCGGTGCCGCATTTGCCTGTTTTTCCACCAATTGATCGAGTTCCGTCAGCGCGGTCTGCGGCACTTCGTTCAACGAGGCAATGCGCATCAGCACTTCGGTACGAAAATCATCGGTCAACAGCGGCAGGATGGCTGCCGATTGCTCGGGTTCGAGGTGCGCCAACACGATGGCTGCGATCTGCGGGTGCTCGGCGCCGATGATCTGCGCAACGGCTTTGGCTTCCATCCACTTCAAGGCTTCGATGCCTTGTCCGGATTGGCCGCTCGACACCCGGTCCATCAGCATATCCGTCTTGTGCTTGCCGACCGCCTGGGTCAGCACGCGCCGAACATAGTCTTGCGATCCGCCGGCGATGTTCGCCTTGCCGTCCGCGATGCCGATGAAGCTATTCAGCACCGCGCTCATCTGCTCCCGCGATACCTCCTTCAGTTCGGCCATTGCAATGCCCAATTTCTGAACCTCCCGGGCATCGAGCTGCTTGAGCACATTGGCTGCATCCTGCTCGCCCAGGCTCATCAGCAAAATGGCGGCGCGCTGGGTTCCTGCGAGATCGTCGGACTTGTTAGCCATCCGCGGAGACCCATTCCTTCACGACCTGCGCCGCACGCCGGGGATCCTGCCCCACCAAGGTTCGCGCCGCCGCGATCTGCTGCTCAAAACTAGGCGAGAGTTTGATGGGCTTGCCGCCCTGGCCGGATAGACTCAGCCGATCGCCGTCCATGTCGTCGCCATCGGCGCTCGTGGTCGGGCGCGCCGGCTTGGTCAGCGACTTCATCAAGGGCCTCAAGACCAGGAACGCCACCACCAGCACCAGGGCGGCGCCGACGATTTGTTTGGCCAACTGCGTGATCCAGGGCTGCTGCCATAGCGGCAGGCCGTCGACCGGCCCGATCGGAGCGCTGCTCTTGAAAGCTTGGTTCAATACGTTCAATTGATCGCCGCGGTCCTCCTTCAGTCCGATGGATTCCTTGACCAGCTGCGTGAAGCGCTTGAGGTCGGTGTCGCTCATGGCCTCGGTGGTGACCTTGCCGTCGGCGTCGAACTTCTGCCAAGCGTCGAGCACCACGCCGACGTTGAGGCGCTTCAATATGCCCACCGGTTGCTTCACGTAGGAAAGCGTGCGATCGACCTCGAAATTGCGCGTGCTGCGCTGGGCACTCGAGCTCGGCCCGCCGCTCGCGGCCGTGGCTTGCCCGGCGCCCTGCTGCGCGGCGGCGGGCGCCGCGGCGGGATTTCCCGGGGTCGCGGCGCCGGGGATGGCGGGGGCACCCGAAGTACCCGGAGGCTGATTGCTCAATGCGCCGGGTATGCCTTCGGCACCGTCCCCGCCTTTGCGCAGTTCGTTGCTGGTCTGTTCGCTGCGCACCGCGGTTTTTTGCGGATCGTAGTTCTCATGAGTCTCCTCGGTGACCGTGAAGTCAAGATCGGCCGTCACGGTCGCGCGCACGCGTCCCGCACCGATCATCGGTTCGAGCAGCTCCAGGATGCGCCGTTGGTAGCTCTCCTCGAGCTTGCGTGTGTACTCGAATTGCCGGGTGTTGGCTGCGGAATCGGCGTTCTCGTCGGGCGAGTTGAGCAAGGATCCGGCCTGATCTACCAGTGTCACGTCGCTGGCGGACAATTCCGGCACGCTCGAGGCCACCAAGTGCACGATCGCCGCGACTTGCCCCGGATCAAGGCGCCTGCCGGGGTACAGCTGCAGCATCACCGAGGCGGTGGCTTTGCGGGCATCGCGCAGGAAAACCGAGGGCTTGGGCAGCGCCAGATGCACGCGCGCGCTTTGCACTCCCTGCACCTTGGTGATGGTGCGCGCCAATTCCGTCTCGAGCACCGATTGATAACGCGCGCTCTCCATCATGGTGCTGGTGCCGAACGCGGAATCCTTTTGAATCATTTCGATACCCATGGCATCGCTCTGCGGCAGCCCCTGACTCGCCAGGCGGATGCGGGCTTCCTGCACCTTGGATTCCGGCACGGACACCGCGCCCGATGGATTCAATTTGAATTCGATTCCGGCCGCCGTAAGGGCATCCATCACCTGGCCGCTCTCCCGCTCGGAGAGTTGGCCGTACAGCACAGTGTAGTTTTGCCCTTGCGACCACAGCACCAGCCAGATGGCCGCGGCAACGGCCGCCGCAACTCCGGCGAGCAAGCCCACCTGCTTGAGACCGGGAATCTCGGCCAAGCCGCGCGCAGTTGTGGGTACGATGTCAGCCATGGATTAAACCTCGCGATCGATTGCACACGGTCATCAGACCGACATATTCATGACTTGCTGGTACGCGTCGACAAGCTTGTTGCGTACTTCGGTCATGGCGCGAAACGCAAGTCCCGCCTTTTGAACTTCCAGCATCACCTTGGTGAGATCGACGCTCTTATCGCCGGCTTCGTAAGAATTCGCGAGCGCGGTCGCTTGGTTTTGCATCGTCGCGATATGGTCCACGGAATCCTTCATGAGGGCGGCGAAGTCCGCAGGCTGCGCGGCGGCGGCGCCGGGCGATTCGGCGATTCCTCCGGCCCGCGCCTGCAGCGCGCGCATCTCCGCCAGCACCTGATTGATTTGCATGCTGCTCATGGCATCAAACCGTCACGAACTGTGGTTCGTGCACGCGGGGCACGCTGACGCCGGCGGCCTTCAGCTGCTGCAGCTTGTGGCGCAGGGTGCGTGGACTGATGCCGAGACGCTCGGCGGTGAGCTTGCGGCTGCCGCCGGTGACCCGCAGCGTCGCGAGTATCAACTCACGCTCGCGGACTTTCAGGTCTCGATCCAGCCCCAAGTCCAGGGCTGGCGCGGCCATCGGCTGCACCGCCGGCGCCGGCGAGATGCCGGCGATTGCGATATCCAGATCCGCGGCATCAATGATCCCGCGCGCGGCGAGCCACGCCGCCCGCTGCACGATATTGGTCAGCTCACGGGCGTTGCCCGGCCAGTCGTAGTGCAGCAATTTGCGCTCCGCTTCGGCAGACAGGCTCAAATCAGCCTGACCCGGGCGCGCGCAAGCCTGCATGGCGCGGCGCGCCAACGGCAAAATGTCGCCGCGGCGCTCGCGCAGCGCCGGCAACTTCAGCGACATCACGTTGAGCCGGTAGTAAAGATCAGCCCGGAAGCGCGCGGCGCGCACCTCCTCGGGCAGATCGCGATTGGAGGTGGCGATCAATCGCACGTTGAGACTGATGGCGCGAGTGCTGCCCAAGCGCTCCACCTCGCGCTCCTGCAAAACCCGCAGAATCTTCGCTTGCAATCCCAGATCCATTTCGGAGATTTCGTCGAGCAGCAAAGTGCCGCCCTGAGCTTGTTCGAACTTGCCCGCGTGGGCGGCGAGAGCGCCGGTGAACGCCCCCTTCTCGTAGCCGAAAAGACCGGCTTCGAGCATGTTTTCCGGAATCGCGGCGCAATTGATCGCCACGAATGGCTTATCGGCGCGCGCCGAATGATCGCGAATGAAGCGCGCGTACACTTCCTTGCCCGTGCCGCTTTCCCCGCTGATGAGTACCGTGGCGTCGTTCTCCGCAATCCTGCGCGCCAGGCACAGGCAGCGCTTTGATTCGGGGTCGACCGCAACCAGCTCGTTGGGCATTACCCGAGCGGCCAACTGCCGCTGCGCCATCTCGATCAGGGCCTGCGCGTCAAACGGCTTGACGATGTAGTCCGTGGCACCCTCGCGCATGGCGGCCACCGCCTGTGCGACCGTGCCATAAGCCGTCATCAGGACCACCGGCAAGTACGGCCGCAATTGTTTGATCGAGGACAACAGCTCGTAGCCGTTGGCCCCCGGCATCTGCACATCCGATATTACCAAGCCGATTTCCTCGCTCGCGAGCGCTTGCAGCGCGCTCCTGGCATCGTGCGCGGCCAGCGCCGAAAGACCGGCGGCGCGCAGGGTGTCGACCAATGCCTCGCGCAGCGCGGCGTCGTCCTCCACCACCAGAACCGAATCGTTAACCTTGTCCATGAATTCCTAGATCTCCTCTGCCGGTAGTTCGATGACGAACCTCGCACCGCAATTCGAAGCGGCCAGGCAAACGCTGCCGCCATGCGCTTCGACCACGGACTTGACGATGGCAAGCCCGATGCCGTTGCCGCTCGCTCGAGTGGTAAAAAAAGGCTCGAAGATGCGCTCGCGGATATGCGCGGGCACGCCGGGACCATCGTCGCTCACCACGATTTGCGCTCTGCCGGAAGAAGTGCGGCGCGCCAGTAGTTCCACATTCAGCGTCGAAGCTGCGGCCTGCAGCGCGTTGCTTGCCAGATTCAGCACCGCGGATACCAGCGAAGGCGCATTGGCGCGCACGATCAAGTCCGGCGCTTGGGTGCGGATCGTCAAGCGCACACCGTCGCGCAGTGCCGGCCGCAGCCATTGCGCCACCTGCTCGAGCAGCGCGCTCACGCTGACGGCCTCGCGCGCGGCTCCGCCGTGCGCAAACGCGAGCATGTCGTTCACAAGCCGGTCGAGCTGCTTCAAGCTGCCGACGGTCTTTTCGGCACAGCGCGAAAGATCCGCGGAATTTCGCGAGCCCAAGGTCATTTGCGAGGCATACAGCAACGCCGCAGCCAGCGGGGTGCGTATCTGGTGCGCCAGACCGGCCGCCAATTCGCCCAAGGTCAGCAGCCGCTGCTGCCGGGTCAAAAATACCTGCATCAGGTGCGTTTCGGTCACGTCCGTCAGCAGCACCACCTCGCTGCCGTCCTTGAGGTCGCGCCGCGACACGTTGACGAATCGACCGCTGCGCAGTTCCGCGTGTTCGCCGACGCTACGAGCGTTGACAGCGGCGCGCGCCAGCACCGCGGTGAACAGCTGCCCGAGGAGCGGTTCCCCCAACAACTGAACGACGGCCGGATTGTATTCCTGGATCGCGCCGGCGCTGTCGAGCACCAGCACTCCGCCGGGCAAACCCTTTATCAATGCGGATAGCCGCGCGGCCAAGTGCTGCTGGCCGGCGCGCGCCTCGCCCAATTCGCTCTGCAGCTGCGCGACTTGGCCGCGCAGGGACTCGAACGCGCCGGAGAGCTGCTCCGATACCGAACCGAAGGCGAGGAACGCCGCCGTAAGTTCGGAGCGACGATTTTCGATCAGCTCGGGTTTTGTGGCTGCCATACCGGATATGGAAAGCAACTTCTGTGCCTTACCGGTATTTGCCCTGCCTATCAATCAGTTACGATCTCAGGCAGGCTCGCTGCGCTCCATGCGTCAAAAATCTGTCAGGCGCTTAGATGGTATTTGCGCAGCTTCTCGACCAGCGTGGTACGCCGGATGCGCAGCAGCCGTGCGGCTTCGGCGACGGTGCCGTCTGCCTCCTCGAGCGCTTGGCGGATGAGCCCGATTTCAATCGTCGACAGATGGTCCTTCAAATCGATGCCGCCGCGCGGCAGCGCCGCGCCGTTCGTCTCATAGGCGATCGCCGGGGGCTCCTCGCGCAATGCCAGCGGCGCCTCGCGTAATGCGAGCGGCAGCGCGATCGGCGCCGGTGTTTCCGGGACCGGCCCGGGTCTCGCATCGATGCGTATCTCGCTGCCGAGCCATCCCACGGCCGGCGCGCTGCGATACCGATCAGGCAAGTCGGCGGGCGTGATGGTTTGCGCGGGAAACATGATGGCCAGGCGCTCGAGCAGATTCGCGAGTTCCCGCACATTCCCCGGCCATTGATTACGGGCCAGACAATTCATCGCGGCGGGATCCAATTGAATGTGCTTTGCGGCACTTTGCCCTTGGCGCTGCACAAGATGCTCGATCAGCATGGGAAGATCGTCGAGCCGTTCGCGCAACGGCGGCATCTGCAACGGAAATACGTTCAGGCGATAGTACAGGTCCTCGCGAAACCGACCGGCGATGATGGCGGCATCCAAGTCGCGATGCGTTGCCGCGATGATGCGCACATCGCAGTGAATGGTTCGATTGCTGCCGACGCGCTCGAAACTCCTCTCCTGCAGCACCCGCAGCAGCTTGACCTGCATTTGCAGCGACATGTCGCCGATCTCGTCCAAAAATAGCGTGCCGCCTTCGGCAAACTCGAAACGGCCGAGGCGCATCGACAATGCGCCGGTGAATGCGCCTTTTTCATGGCCGAACAGCTCGCTTTCAAGAAGATCAGCAGGAATGGCACCGCAATTCACCGGCACGAACGGATGTCCCGCCCGGCCCGACAGTTCGTGAACATGGCGCGCGACCATCTCCTTGCCGGTGCCGGACTCGCCCAGAATCAGCACGTTGGTGTCAAATGGGGCCACCTGTTCGATGAGTCGATGCACCGCGCGCATGGAGCTTGAATGGCCGCTGGGACGGAACCGGTGGACTCCCGGCTGCGTCGGATGCCCGCTGCGCACGTTTTGTGCCTGGTCCAGAACGGCCGAAAGCCGACGCTGTTTGACCGGAGTTTCCAGATGAAACCACGCCAAGTCGCCGCTGGTCTCGGCGATTTTCGGTAATCCGTCGCGGCTCACGCAAATGACCGGCAATGGCTGGCGCATGGAGCGCAGCTGCGTCACGAGCTCGATTCCAAGTGCCGTGACGGTGTCGCGGCTCACGATGACTGCCAGACAATCCGGAGTATTGCACTGCGACGATTGGCGCAATTCGCTCAAATTGCGAACATGGACCGGCTCCAAATCCAAAAAACGCAACAGCGTCTGGAGCGCGTTCGCCTCCAGATCTGTGGGCTCGATCACGATAACTTTGCCTTCAACCACGACCTGGGACTCCTTCCCAATTTGAAAAGTGTGACGGAGTCCACATATCTCGTGTTCCGTCTTAAGGATCTCGTCTAACCCTTTGACATATCTCAATCAATTGGCTGTCGAGCTCCATACTAACTGATCGACTTGAGAGAAAAGCAGTTGGCAAATCCCCGTAAAGCGAATAAGGGCATCCCGCAATACACCCGCAGTGTTTGGATTGGTCGAGGTCAAATTCGCTCGCGTTTTCCGCGAGCTTTTTTTCAGCTCGCGGCGAGCCGGGCGCCCGCCACCAAGCGCCGATGGTGTCGAAAGATCAGCTTGTCCAGCATCTCCACGACCGCGTCGCTCAAGCCCATGAAACGCAATTGCGCGGCACGCGCTTCATCGACGATGCGCTGGCCGGCCACCACACAGGGGATCTTTACGGGTTGCGGCAAAGCAGGATTGATATAGACCGCGAGCAAGCCGGTCGCCCCCACCGGGGGAATATTCGCAGCAAACCATTCCAGAGCGCCCGAGGTCATGCGGATGCGTTCCGGGGGCGGCAGTCCGCTGCTGCGCACCGCAAGCTCGGCGGTCAGCCGCAATAAAATATTCACCTTGTACTCGAGGCGCTGCAACTCGTGCAGCAGGGCCGGGGATTCATCCTTGAGAGCCTCATGCACTCGCACTTCATCGAGGGAGGATTCAGCGCCGAGCAGCTGGTGGTTGTCCGCATTGAGACGTGCCAGCAGCAAGCCCTCGGCGAGCGGTCCCGGTGTCCATGCCACGGGAAGCGACTCTTCGAAGATCAGACCATCGCCGAGAAACGCCTCAGGCATGGCATTAAGCCTTTGATTTTGATTGCGGTTAGCGCCGTAGCTGGACACTGGAATAGGCGGTTACTGCTCGCCGGCCGGCCACAGCCATGTCCATTTCGCGGCCCTTGATGCGCCGATGATGCTCCAACAGCCCAATCGTCGTATCGTTCAACTGAGAGATTTGCAGCAGCAAACGCCGATCGTCGGCGTCGACCTGCTTGGCGTCGAGCCTGAAGGACTTTAACAGCTGCATGCGCTCGGCGTCGAGCAAGGGCACACATTGCATATCCGCCGCTTCGGCCGCTGCCAGCATCTGCTGAGAAAGCGCCAGGGCGCGCGTGAGGCCCGCATGTGTCGTGCGATTCGTCATCGCGCTTCCAAGCCGGCGCCCGAGCCGTCCCCGGCGACGACTTGATCCCAGCCGATCTTTACTTTTTGCACCAGCGAGGCCGCTTCGCCGACGATCAGCGGGTCATTGGTGACATTAGCCTGGGTCAGCCGGGCCAGCATGTAGTCGTACAGGGCGCGCAGATTGTCGGCGATCGCACCGCCGCGCTCCATGTCCAAAGTGTTATTGAGCTGATCGATCAGGCGAATCGCCTTGCCCAGTGACTTGCCCTTGGCGATCACCTCAGGGAGCGGCAAATTGTTGGTGATGCGCTCCATACAGCCTTGAGCTATCGCCAAGTGCGACAGGATCTGCTCGAACATAACTTGCACCAGCCGGGTGGGGCTGGCGCCGGCGACCAGTCCGTGACTGGCGACGCTCTGGTATCGGGCCGCTCCTTTTTGCGCGTACATGGCCTGAATTGCTCCCGCGTTTAAGTGCTCAGGTTGCCGCTGCCCAAGCTGGTATTACTCTGCGAAGTCCCGGACCCCGCATTCGCGCTCGGATTGAACTCGGCGTTCAAATACATCTGGGTTGACTTGAGCGCAGCGACCGCAGCGTCCATTGCATTGTATTGCGCGGTGAGCGTGGCCGAATACGTCGCCAATTGTGCGTTGAGCGCCGCCTGCTGCGTGGACACATTGCTCAAACTCGACTGCAGGCCCTGGTTGATCGTGTCGAGCAAGCCGCCGGGTTTGGTGTACCCGTCGATGAGATTGGCGAGCCGGGTGGCGATGCCGTTCGTTCCACCCAGCAAGTTGCCGGCCGACGTGAGGCTCGCTGCGAGCGCATTGCCCAGCGTCGTCGTGTTGGTCGCATAGCTGCCGTTGGTATTGGCGGTAATGCCAAGATCGGCCAGCGAGTGCACGCCGCCGGTGCCGCCGGTCGTCATCGCGTCGAGAATGTTTTGCAGTTGGTTTTGGAACGATTCGAGGGTGGCGTTGCCGTTCAGCGGGCCCGCAACCTGGGTCGAGGGATTGTAGCCCGTGAGGGTTTGTATGCTGCTGAGCACGCCGTTCAAGGCGGTGACGAAGCCGGAGATCGAGCTTTGTGCAGCAGTGGGGTCGGGACTCACCGTCAGGGTGGTCGGCGTGTTGGTCGCGGAAGGCTGCAGCAGATCGATGGTTACACCGGTGATGGCGTTGCTCACGATGTTGCTGGGGCTTTTGGCGGCGAAGTTGTTGATCGAGAAGCTCGCATCTTGCGCGGCTTGGGTCTGGGTCAGCGCCAAGGACGCGAGTCCGCCGTCGCCGCCCGATGAACTGACCGTGATGGCATTGGCGGCGCCCGTTGCTGTTCCGGTGATGACGAGCCGCGCGCCGTCAGTGCCGGTAATGATGCTGGCCGTCACTCCGGGGTTGTTGTTGGCCGAATTGATTGCCGAGGCAATGCCGGCCAGAGTGTTGTCGGTCGTATCGATATTGATCGACGTGGAAGCGCCGCCCACGGCAATCGTCAGGGTTCCGGTGCCGACCACAGTTGTGGAGCCGCCCACCAACGGATGGGACGTGAGCGTTGCCGGAGTCGCCAGGCTATTCACCTGCAGGGAATATTGGCCCGCGACCGCATCCGAACTCGTGGTTGCCGACGCGATGTTCTTGTCGGCCACCGTGGCGGCGAAGCTGGCCAATTGCTTGGGATCCTCGAGAGCCGGCAGCGCAAGCTTCAGCGTATCGAGCGCGCTGGTGAAAGTCCCATACGCCGAGACCTGAGAGTCCAGGGTATTTTGCTGGTTCGTCAGCTGGGTGGTTTGTGCCGCGCCATAGGCAGTGGTCAGCGACGATACGATGGCGCCGATGTCCAGGCCCGAACCGATGCCGGTGGAGGTAATCAGCGCGCTGGCGCTGCCCGTGGTCGATGCGCTGCTGGGTGCTATTGCTGAACTCATAGGATCTTTGGTCCGCGCTTGAAGTTGCTCAATTAATTTATCGGCATTGCGTGCCAGGACTTAAGCAAGCGCCGTACCAAAACCACGCGGGCTCGCGTTCAGGCGTGCTTATCGACGAGAACCCCGGAAATTCCGACGCTTTTCGCCAATGCCGCAAATTCAGAGGCCGGATATTCGCCGATCACCTCGCCGTTTGCGGGATTTATCTCTTGGATGAGTTTGTCGTCCGAATCCGGAGCCACTCGAAATTGATTGGGTTTGCCGGAGTCATTGAGGTACTTGTTGAGAAGCTTGACCTGGGTTTGCAGGTCCGTTTTGGCGGGAATCACCTTCTCGCCTGCCGGCGGCGACGTCGGGTTGCCGCTTCGCGGCAATGGCTTGCCGCTGGGTTGAACTGCTGCTGTTCTAGGCGCCTGACTTCCGTGCACGAGGCTTATTGCCGGTATCTTTACCGGTTGTCCGTCGCTAGCCATGCTTACACCTATTTACTTAACGCGTACCTCTCACGTTTCCTTACGTGTTCGAGAAACCACGGCTCGATCCTGATCGGGTCGAGCCGTGGCATTTATCAACTATCTTTCACGCTATCGGCTGTTACGCCAAAAGCTTTAAGATCAGCTGGGGCTGCTGGTTGGCCTGCGCCAACACCGAGATGCCCGCCTGTTCCAACACCTGAGCCTGGGTCAGATTCGCCGTTTCCGCGGCAAAGTTCGCATCCTGAATGGTGCTGCGCGATTGCGTCAGGTTCTGAGCCGTCGAGGTCAGATTGCTCACCGCCGAGGCGAAGCGATTCTGAATGGCGCCCAATGCGCTTTGGAAGGCCGACACCGTGGCCAATGCAGAGTCCACCGAGGTGATGGTGCTGTTGGCAGCGGCCACCGTGAGCACGGATTGATTGGCCAGCGAGGCCGTACCAAGCGTGGTCGCGTTGCCCGTGACGAAGCCCAGGGCCGCCGAACCGCCGCCCGTACCATTATCGGTAATTGTCACCGGGTTCGCATCCGTCAAGGTGACCTTGCCGTAGTTCGTGGTGCCACCGCCGGCGGCGGCCACCGTTGCCGTGGCGCCCGTGCCGCTGCCCGCCGCACCGCCTACGCCGAGTGTACCCAAAGCGATGGTCTGCACGGCATTGATGCTGCTGCCATCGGTGTTGCTGAGTATCAATGCGCCATTGAGGCCAGTGGTACCGTTGCCGATCGAGGCCGTGACGCCGGTCGAACCGCTAAACAGATTGATCTGGGTCGCGACCTGGCTGCCCGTCAAGGTGTTGCCGCTGGCAACGACGTTGCCGGCACCGTAAATCACCGTGCCGTTGATGGTCAGCCCATAGGTGGTGGCCACATAGTTGACACCTGCTGTTCCACTTGTGGCTCCAACAATGTTGGTGAAAGCCGCGGTATCGGTGACGCTGGTGGCAGCGGTGGCGGTCAAACCCTGCAAGCCGGCCGCATTGACGGCTGCCGCCTTGGCATAGGCCGAATCCGCGCCCTGGTAGGGAAGATTGGCACCCACGTAATTGGCGCTGGGGCCGACGGTCACCGTTGAGGTGCCGTTGTTCAAAGTAACGCTCGCTGTGCTGGTCAACTGCGTGCCGGTGGGCACGGCGGTGCCGGTCAGGGTCGAGTACTGGCCGATCTGATTGGCGGCCACACCCTGTCCCAAGGACACGGCAATGGTGTCGCCCACATTCGCGCCCACCTGGTACACCGTGGTGCCGCTGGTGCCGTTGAGCACGTTCAGGCCATTGAATGTGGTCTGCTGCGCGATCTGGCTGATTTCCGCAACCTGCTGCTGCACCTGGTTATTGAGAGCTACGCGATCCGACGAACTGTTCGAACCGTTCGCGGCT
>Ga0210394_10006752_pt1 | contig 12329 bp, 20 predicted proteins | sample IncBWC12MmetaG_FD_160121 | JGI IMG/M metagenome (GOLD analysis project Ga0210394, IMG submission 160121) | Forest soil microbial communities from Barre Woods Harvard Forest LTER site, Petersham, Massachusetts, United States - Inc-BW-C-12-M | ecosystem: Environmental > Terrestrial > Soil >... | reverse complement strand
GAGTCATTGGTTCCTCACCTTGACAACATTACTGCACCGAGAACGCACATCCCACAAAGACTAAACAGCAGCCAAGCCGGTAGTCCCAGTGCCGGCTCAAGTGGCAATATCTTGTCCATTGCAAAAGCAAATAGCGTTCCCGCCATTGCCAAGCAAAAGTCTCGCTGCCACATTCCTTCCCTCATTCTATGCGGCTGTTGAACCAGATTCGGGGTGTAATTCTTTGCGCCGCTATCTCTGTGAAGTACCGTTTCTCCTCAGACGATATGCGGATATTGATGGTCGTCACGGCTCCCTACCTTGACACCTTAGACCGCTTGCCGAATGCGTACCCACGTCCAAGAGACGGTGATTTGTGCCGGAAGCGTCCGCGACGCGGCTTCAGGCGCTTCGCATATTTTCCGTTCACAAAGAGTGAGAACATGGAGTGGTTGCGTGCCGCCATGGTTCCCTATCCCTTGACCGTTGTTGAGCCAAATTGCCCCTGCGGCAGCATGCCCAAACTGATGCCTTCGCCTGACTGCATGCGCTCAATCAGGTCGTCATACAAAACCTGAGCCTCATAATCATCGCCCACTGCGATTTCGATCTTGACAATATCGAACATTACGCTGATGGCAATTTTCTTGTCCTTAACCATTACCTGCTGTCCTTGAGCGACCGGATGGTAAGCTCGAGCTTCAGGCGGTCCAGGTACTCGGCGCGCCAGCCGCGGCGTGATCGCAGGATCTTAGTGATGCAGTTCTGAACGTGGGAAGTCTCCATCTGGGAGACCAGCAGCGCTCTGCCGTCCTTGCACACCCACAGCGTATCTAACACGTCTCATCTCCTATATCAACGAGGACGGCACGTTGCCAACTTCTATTGCGCGATGCCTTAGAAATTACGCGCCGTCCTCATTTTCCCTCCGCCGAGGAAATGCCTTAACCCGGCGAAGTTAGCCATTTTACGCTGCGACCCGCTCAGCCCCCTCCGGCAGCGCCACCCGCTGGTCGAGCTTCTTAACCTCGTGGTCACCGATGAGGGCCACCTCGCCCGCGCGCACCTTGGCCCGCAGCGAGTTGCCGACCGCCATCCGGAACTGGCCGGGATTACCGCCGCGCGCCTTCGCGACCTTATCCTCGAGCGAGTTTTTCTTGACCACCTTATCTAGTTCCGTTGGCCCCATGCCGAGCATGGCTATTGCCACCGCGTCCATGACGCCGCGCGAGATCTTGGACTTGCCGTCCTTGTCCTTGTACTTGACGCGGCCGTACTCATACTTGCCGGTATCGATGGTGGACGAAGAGACCGTCTCATCCTTCGCCTTCGCGGCCTTCTTCTTGGTTGCCTTAGCCATGGTGTCATTCCTATCAACGGGTTGTGCGCGTAAAGCAGGTATAGCACGGGGCGGGGCGGGCGTCAAGTCGGTAACAGCGCGCTTCTCGCGTTCAAAAACGTAGATGGCCGGGTAACCCTCGGCCAACAAGTGTCTATCGCTTCTCACTGCTTGGTCTCCTTGTTGCGGTCTGCGTGCCCGCCGGCCCGCCGCGACATCTCGCGCAGGATCATCTTGCGGACCGGGCTGAACATGCTGGCATATTCGTCCAGCAGCGCGCGCAGCGCCGCGTCCGACATAAGGCGCAGGCGGGCGGAGGTAAGGCGCGGCATTAGGTCGTCTCCAACACCGATCTCATCTTGACCCAACCTATAAAGCCTCCTCGTTCGTTTCCCCACTCAATGTCCGTTACATACCAGCGACGCCCCACTAGGCGCACAAATAGGTTTTGCTTGGCAACGGCTGCCCAAAAAGACAGTTCGCTGGGATTAAACATAACGAACTGAATATTGCCAGGTCCGTCTCTCTGCAGCCGATCAGCAAGTTTACTCATCGCTCCACCTCAGGCAGACCGATGCGGACCCGGTTGCGACGGATATGTGACAACAGTGCGCGGCGAATTGACCGTCCCTCCTCAGTGCGTATCGGTATATTCATCATATTTGGCTCACTCGACGAGGTTAAACGCCCAGTAAGAGAGGCTTTCGGCGCCGGGCGGTCCTCGCGGGCGGCGAGCTTCTCGCGCAGCCGGCGCTGCGCGTCGGCCCAGAGAAATAGTGCGACGCCGGCTGCCTCATCTACGTCCCTTACGATCATGGCTCTACCTTCTCAATGAACGACATATGGAACCGCTGCGCGCTCTTCTGCCCGTCCCACAGCACGTTGACCATATCGGTGCTCACGCGGCCCCAGGCCGTGCCGACCAGGTTTCTAGCCGCAATCAACTTAAAGGTCTCTCGTCCCTTGGCACTCAATCGGCAGCGCCAACGAGGCAGACGAGGCGCGAGCGTCACGCCACCCATTGTTCACACCTGGCTAACTCAAATATAGCTTCGTTGATCGAGGCCTCTGCCTCCCGCAGCACCTCGCAATCGTCTGCCCGCTCCGTCAACCCAGTTCTCGCTCTCACCGCGCCGTCGATCTCAGTAAACATGACGCCCCAGGAGGTACGCCCGTCCTGACGCCCCATCCAAGTGACGTACAGCAAACACTCGCCGTTATCGGCCACCCAGCCCGCCGGTACCTCCTGCGTGTTCCAGTCGAGTACGCGCAGCGAGCAGTGCCCGTTCTCGATGCGGAAGAAGTGGCGCTCGTCGGTGGTCCAGGCTCGCAGGGTCATCATCATCTCCTATGTGCGGCGGGCAGGTCGGCCCGCAAGAAAAAGTAGAACACGACGCTCGCGCGCCCGTCAAGCGTTAAAGTCCTCCCAATAGGGACCCTGCGGCGACCGCAGCCAGCCCCAGTGCCGCAGCACCCAGAAGGGGGCGACATACCAGGGCGCCGGAAAGAAGGGGTCGCACCGGGCGTCGGCCACGGCGCGCAGGAAGAAGCGGAAGCGGCTCACGGGAAGCACCACACAATATGAGCGGACCCAGAGCGAACGCGCCACAGCACGACCTGGCGCCAGGTAAATTCAAGGTAGAGGCCGCACGGTAAAGGGATTCCCATCTTCCATCTCCTATGTTGACGGGCGTAGCAAAGCACGCCGCGCCCACTCTTGTCAAGCCTCATCGTCCGCCTTGCGCGACGGCGGCCACAACAGCTGCGCCAGCGTCGGCTTCGGGCGGTACTTGCGCTTATCGGACGAGCAGATCGCGCCCTTGATCGCCTGAGATAGTAGCCGCTCAGGCGGCTTGTCTTCCCGCGGTTTGCGGCATGTCAGCGGATTGAAATTGTGGACGATCTTGGTCATCAGGTCTCTCCTGGTGTAGTAAGACGTGGTAACTGCCCCAGTCCTGCCAGAACAGCACCTTGCCATCGGCGCGCACCTCGACATAGTCCCAGTCGTACAACATGTCGGCCTCCTTAAATACGGGAAGGGGGCGCCCGCCCGCGCCCCCGGTTCTTTACTCCTTACAATTAACCTTAATCCACGCTACGACCTCATCACACTCCGCGTTCATTTCGGCGCGCTCCTTATCGTTACACGCAAACTCAGAAATCCAGTGACCGAAAGCAGTTTTAACCTTCTCGATCACCTCGTCCCTGGTCACGACCACACCACCTCATGGTTCTCCTTACGCACCTTGCGCCGCAGCCGGTTGGCGATGTTCATCCGACGCATGCCGACGTTGAGGTTCGCGTAGTTGGGGTCCCAGCAGCCGTTCGCCTTGGCGAACCGGGTTAGCGCCGCCTCGTCAACCTTGCGGTCCTTACCCTTGCCGACCGACACGTGGTCGGAAATGAGGTTGGCCAAATCGTCGCCGCATGTGTTGCGAGTCGGACGATAACGGGTGCGGTACTTGCGCTTTACGACCGAGCGCGACTCGTCCTCGGGCTCACCCTCGTCGCCGTCCTCCCCAGTCTCGCCCTCGTCGTCCGTCTCCTCGACGACGGGCTTGGACCAGGCCTTCTTAGCCTTACGCCGCGCACCCTTCATACCGGAGCCGTCGTGCTGACCAGAGGCTAGCTCCTCCGCTACTTCCTGGTCGCGCAGGTCGGATTGACCCTCAATCTTCTTCAGCGCCGCGGCGAGCGCTCGATCGGCCGAGGGAGCCGAGATGAGCGACACGCCGTATCGCGACGCCACTACTTCGTTCTCGATTACCGAAAGCTCGATGCCGTGCTTCTTCGCCTTCTTCGCGGTTGCGTGGTGAATCCTGATCGCCATCTTCATCTCCTATGTCGGGGCGGCCGAAGCGCCGCCCGTGAGAAAGAGTAAAGCACAAGGCGAAGCGTTGCGCAAGTTATTTCGTCATGCACCTGTGGACGACGTTATAGTGACAGGCGGCAACGGCTCGCGGGAGTAAATGTCGGCAAGCACCTTACTTAGCGCCTCAACCTGTCGCTCCAATTCACGCGTCCGCATGTAGCATTCGCGGCTAACGCGCCGCTCCTCATCACGCAGGTTTTCCCTGATGTGGTTTATTTCTTCGCGCGCCTTATACTGCTCCTGCGCTATCTCCGCTTTTAAGCGGCGGATCGTGTCCCATATTTCGGCGGTCATTTCTTCTTCTCCTTAGGCTGATCAGCTAGCGTCGTCTTCTCAATATCGTCGGCCACCGCGCGCAGCAGGTCGTACCACTCGCGCAGCACGCGCCGCGATATCCCCTTACCCGAATAAGACATGCTGATGGCGCCGGTAACGAGGGCGGCGCCCTTGTGCCAGTAGTCGAGGCGTTGCTTTAGCGGCTCGCTGGTGAGGGCGCGCAGGCGCGCGGCGCACTTCTCCGCAGTGGATGGCAGAGGGCCGCGGGCGTCGCAAAAAGCCTGCTGCGGCATAGGTATATGGTGCTTGGAGGTGGAGGCTTTGCGAGCGGTCTTCATAAACACTTTTTACCTCAGTAACGGCCTTCTTTCATCCATGACGGCGGCTCTTCCTCTTCCTCGCACGGCCTGGGCCACTCGATTTTCTGCCCACAGTAACGTTCCAACGCCGCGCGACACTCACCCAGAGGCGGCAGGTTCTCGATGGAGTAGTGACGCCCAGAGCGCAACATCCGCACCGACTGCGGCACGCCGGGCGTGGTGTCGGCTTCGCTGAAGCCATACGGGTTATTAAATACCAGCTGCACCTCACGCGTCAAGCGTCGTCCCAACCATTTATTAAGCTCGTTGGCGAAACGAGGCTTAGTCAAGGTGCGGTCACCTACCGCCAGCTGCGCCGCGGTGTAGAGCGCTTCGGAGCTAAGTGTCTGCGGCCAGTCGTCATTCTCCGGACGCGTCGCCCAGGCGAGAACCTCAGGCAGTATCTTACCGTTCATCAACGTGTCCTGCCACCAGGCTTCCAAGGGAGAGCGGTTTACCGCCTTCAGGCTGCCGAGTGCCTCGTTCTTAAGATTGGTGCGCGGCACCGCGGGATCATATTCCATCGTAGCCAGGTAGTGGTGCAGCGCTGCCGGCCCACCGCCGCCGCGCTCCTCAAGCAGCCGTCGGACTAGGCCCGGACCAGCGCGGCGCGGGCGCATGTTGATGACGGTGAAGCGCCCGTCACCGGCCTCAACTGGCGCCGCGTGCTCCTCGTTAGAGGTAAGGCCAAGGCGCAAGTAATTGGACACACGCTTAGCATCGATTCCCTTCGGCTCAAAGATGCGGTATTCATCGGTGATCAGCGACTTAATGATGCCACGGTGCTTCTTATCGCCGCCGTATAGCGCCTCCTCAGAATGTAGCAGCAACGTTATTGCCAGATGCTTGTTAAAGCGCCCGTAGATATGCTCTGGGTCAGTAGCCACCATATAGCCCGGCCCTAAGATACGACCAAAATAGCTGAATAACAATGATTTTCCCACCCGCTGATCACCGATGATGACCGGTGCGGTGAAAGACTTCTCGCACGGCTCGCGCAGTATATTAGCGAACCAGTGCAGCATCCACCTATTTAATTCAGCGTCGCCGCCACAGATGACTTCTCGCAACAATTCCAGCCAGGCGTCGCAACAACCCTCTTTAGGCCTCACTGTCCAGCCAGTCCATAAGTTAAGGACGTCGGAGTCGTCATCCTCCACCCCCGGCATAAAGTCGACACGACCGTAGTGACGGCGCCGCGCGTCCTTCATCCAAATACGCGCCTTCGGAATCTTTTTATCATCTACCTCTATTACCTCAGCCAGCGTCATGTTGAGAAAGTCGTCCTTAAGCATCAGCGTCGGTGGCTCACCCGGCCTAATGTTAAAATCAGCGATCCTATACTTTCCCTCCACCATCACGGTAGCGAAGCGCTCGTTATATTCCTGTAAGATCACCGAGGTATTAGACCCCATCCACTCAAGCAGCTTATCAACAACTTGGTCATTATTAAGTACCTTACGCAGCGCGCCCGCACCGGTTATCTTCTTTCCCTGCTCACCGCGCCGATAGGTGGTGCGCACAGTCGGAATGCGTGATTTATCGACGTCACCACTAAAGTCCATCACAGCGCGGATCATTACCTCCGCGTCCTCACGCGACCAGCCTGAATAAAAGAAAATACCTGATAAGTGCATACACGGCTCATTGTGAAAGCCAGGTTGCCAAATATAACGTGCAATCAGCGCGGCGATGGCGACCTTCTTACCGGCTTCTATTAAAACCTCAGGTAATACGGTAGAGGTCATTTCAGGAAAGGCTACCTCGTCCCACTCAACCGTCTCTCCTGATGGGTGGACCGAGCCCGGCGCCATTGTCTGATGGCCACCATCGCCGCGCAGTTCTAGCAGCGTGGAGCGGGTGACGGGGTCAAGGAAGATAAGTTTCTCGAACGGATCAGAGTTAGGGTTTAGGCGATAAAGATAGTGGGAACGGCGTTTGGAAGCACGGCCGAAAATAGCTGAAGTCTGCGGCATAAACCTAGGCACCAAGGAGACGGCCTCGGGTGAATCGCAGTCTACGTCCACCAGGCCGCGCCCAGTTACCAGGCCGATGTTGTGGTTGCCGCGCCAGGCATCCTCCGGCGGCGACTTGTAGTTAGGGTCGGTGTAGTCCCTGCTGTTGGCCGCCTTACTGTTGGGGTGGAGCATCACGGTGAGGAACTGATATTTGTTGGCCCAGGCGGCGGTCTGCCGCACATGTGACGGTGACGACTTGGACATTATAATCCCACTATCGCCGTTCTTGTTGATATCTTGCGCCGGGTACGCGACTGTGGTATGGTGCCGACGTTCGCGGGTCGGACGGCGAATCCATGGCCCGCGCGGTGCCTACCCTACCATGGGTCGGGGGTCTCGGTCAAGCTGGTAATCACCCCTTCCGGGACCCCCAGCACCACTAAGGAAGAGAAGAGGAAGAATTAACTCGAGGCCCGTCGGACGGGGCTCGTTCTTCCCTTCTTATACTTCTTCCTTTAGGACGATAGTCGCGAGACTCCGGCCTCGGACCGTCTCCCTCTACGTCCCGTTCTTTTTTCTCTCTCTCTCTCTCTTTAAGAAGAAGAAGAAGAAGAAAGGAAGAACGACCACGACGGGACGGGCCTCGAGTCAATTCTTCCTTCGTTCTTTCCAATTTCAAGTTATAAGAATAACCTAATACAACTTGAAGTATACTACTTGACGGAAGCCGCGCTTATGTGCTAGTATCCGCGCCTTCCGAGGTTGGTGTTCACGACCTCGTGATTGGCTCGCGGTCTTGGTCGCTTTTGTCGCCGGATTCCTGGTCGCTTTTGTAGCCGGATGAGGCGCAAGACCTAACCCGGCCGGCGGAGGCGTCTTAAGGGGGCTAGGGTGCTGTGGTACGTGGTCATCACGAAGCCGTCGTCCGAGCACATTGTAATGAACTCACTTGACCGCGAGATGCCTAAGGTCGAAGCCTACTACCCGCGGGTAAAGCGTCGGGTGCGTCACGCAGGCAAGACAAAGTTCGTCGAGCGGCCGTTCCTGGCACGCTATTTGTTCGTGGCTAACGTGATGCAGTCCCTGGTTGACATGCTCCATCTTACCGGTGTCCAGAACGTGATCAGGATTGGCGATGCGCCGCGCTTGGTCGAGCAAGACGTGGTAGATGAGATCAAGCGCCGGGAAGTACACGGTTTCGTGAAGTTGGATAATGAGCCTATCGACCATCCGTTCAAGCACGGCGAGATGGTACGCATCGTCGGCGGCCCCTTTTACGGTTTCAATGCGCTGTTTAGTCAGCAGAAGGGGCTCGATCGCGCCGAGGTCTTCGTGTCAATGATGGGACGGTCGCCTAAGGTAACGATCGGCCTCGGCGACCTAATGAAGGCCTGACCTGTTTATGCCCACCAATGAAGAAACCAACAACCACTAGGAGCCCGCGACAATATGGGCTTAAACGAACGCCAGAGGTTGAAGAACGTTTTCTTAATGGTTTGCGTAAGGGTTGGTCTCCAGCAAAAGCAGCGGCGGCTGTAAATGTTGCGCGCGACACTGTTCTAGACTGGCGTCAGAACGACCCAGATTTTAAGGCGCGTTGGGATTCGGCGATCGAAGAGGGTACCGATCTGCTCGAGGACGAGGCGCGCCGCCGGGCCGCGGAGGGCGTCGAGCGCGGTATTTACCACGCTGGTGAGAAGATCGATACTGAACTCGTCTACAGCGACACGTTGATGACGCTGATGCTTAAGGGTCGCCGGCCGAAAGTCTATAACCGGGCGACCGACATCACGCTGAGCGGGACCGAGGATGGGGCACCGATTAAGACCTTGGTGATTAAAGGCGGGCTGCCGAACAGCGACCCGCAGGAAGTAAAGAAGGACGAGGAGTGAATTACCATCGTGCCAAGCGTCTCGAGGCTGCGGAAAACGTTGTAACTATCGAGCTACCGACGCTGCACGCCGACCAGGTCAAGGCCTACTTAGTTACTGGCCGGTTTAAGGCGATCCGTTGCGGCCGGCGCTGGGGTAAGACTACCTACGGCGTAACGATTGCTTGTGACGACGCGGCCAAGGGTAAGCTGCACGGCTGGTTCGCCCCCGACTACCGGCGCCTGTCCGTCGCCTACAACATGGCGCTCGATATCCTCGGGCCTATAATCAGGCGTTCATCACGTAACGAAGGAGTTATTCAGACCGAGTACGGCGGGCAGATAGATTTCTGGACGCTCGAGGATGAGAACGCGGGCCGCTCGCGTAAGTATCACCGGGTGACCGGCGACGAGGTGGCTTTTACGAAGCCTGATATGATGGGGGTATGGCAGAAGGCTATCCGCCCGACGCTGCTTGATTACCGCGGCTCGGCCAACATGTTGTCGAACACTGCCGGTAACGACCCTGAGAACTTTTTCTGGCGCATCTGCAATCAGCCTGAGCACGGCTTCGTTGAGTACCACGCGCCGTCGTATAACTCGCCGCTGGTGTCTAAGGAAGAAATAGCTGAACTGCGGGCAATGTACCCGCCGCTGGTGTTTCTGCAGGAGTACGAGGCGGAGTTCGTCGATTGGTCGGGAGTAGCCTTCTTCGCGTTGCAGAAATTGCTTAAAGATGGGCAGCCGGTTCCTTATCCGACCATTTGTGACACGGTGTTTGCGATCGTCGATACGGCCAGCAAGACCGGTACCGCTAATGATGGTACGGCGGTAACGTACTTCGCGACCACCAAGCTCATCGGCATTCCGCTGATAGTGCTTGACTGGGAAATAGTGCAGATCGAGGGCGCGACGCTTGTTAACTGGTTACCGTCGGTATTCAAGAGGTGCGAAGAACTGGCGAAGGTGTGTAAGGCAAGGTTCGGCACCATCGGCGCCGTCATTGAGGATCAAAATTCAGGCATCGTGTTGTTGCAGCACGCCAAGAACAACAACTGGCCGGCACACCCGATAGAAAGCAAGCTAACCGCGCTCGGTAAGGACGGCAGAGCTATCGACGCGTCTAAATACGTGCACCAAGAGTTTGTAAAGTTCTCGGACGTCGCCTACAACAAGGTGACGACCTACAAGGAGGTTACCCGTAACCACTTGCTGGGCCAGGTTACCGGGTTCCGGGTCGGCGACAAGGACAACGCGAAGCGGGCCGATGACCTGCTGGATACGTTTACGTACGGCATCGCGCTCGCGCTCGGCAACCCGGAGGGCTTCTAAATGGGTATCATCGAGGCGATTATTCGCGCATTGCTTTACCTCTGCGCGATCGCGCTATGCTTCTTCCTGTGCGTGTGGGTGCTCGGCGAGATCGGCATCGCGCTGCCCTACATGGTCCTAACTATCCTCAAGGTCATGTTTGTGCTGATCGCCATCCTGATCCTGCTGCGGCTGTTTTGGCCCATAGTCGCGGGTCAGAACTGGTTCCCGCCGAGGCCGCCGGGATGATGACCAAGCAGGAGTGCTACGAGCTGCACGTGTTGGCGATCTGGGCCGCGCACCGCCCGCTCGACCCTATCTACTGTGCGTGCGGTAAGGAGTTCGCAACGCTGCGTGAGAGGTTTATCTGCGAGGAGGGCGGCCATGGAACAGGACCACGAGACAATACCTGCGGGGGCCTCTGCTGCCGACCCTGCGGAGGAAGCTGCTAGGCAAGACCCGCTGGTGCAGCAGGCGACCGATTACCTGCGCCCGGTGGTCCAGACGTTATTCAACGGAATAATGCTGTCGTCAGCACAGTGGTGCCCAGCCGATAAGATGATAGCTACCTTGTGTCACTCGATCGGCGTCGCTATCGGTAATGCTACCTCAGCGGGCGGCCTGCCGGCGGCACTGAAGATAAGGCACGTCTGCCAGGAGGCATTTCTAGCCGGCGTGCGCTCGGTCAAGGTGCAGCCGCCGCCCGCGACACCGCCTCCGCTCGATGTGCGCGCGGCGCTCAACGGTACGAGCGGCCTGCACCCGGCGACGATGAAGGGACAGATACGGCGTGGCTAGCTGGACGCTAAACGGTAGCTCCCTCGGTAACGAGCTTGACCAGCTTCTTACCTGCGCCGACATCGTCCCCGGCGACCAGCCGAGCTACCAGATCTGCAAGACCATCTATGCCTGGCACCCGCTCGGAGCCAAGATGGTCGATGCGCCGATAACGATGGCGCAGGCCCAGCAGCGCAAGATCGCCATCCCGAAGGGGCCGGAGGAGGTGCTGCAGGAGGCGTTCCTTAGGCAGTGGGAAAAGGATAAGGTTGACTACCACATATCCAACACAATGCGGCTGTCACGCATTTACGGCATATCGTCGCAGGCCCTGCTGATCGACGGCGTGGATAGCGACAAGCCGATGCCCTACAAGGATCTGTGGAACAAGGACATAGGCTTCAACCAGTTCGACCCGCTGAACACCGCGGGCTCGCTGGTGCTCAACCAGCAGCCGAACGCGATAGACTTCCAGAAGACCACGCAGATCAGAGTCAACAACGAGGTCTACCACCGCTCGCGCTCCTGCGTCGTTATGAACGAGGCGCCGCTATACATTGAGTGGACTACTTCCTCGTTTGGCTTCGTCGGCCGCTCGGTCTACCAGCGGGCGCTGTTCCCGTTGAAGTCGTTCATCTGGACGCTCAAGACCGACGAGCTTATCGCCCGCAAGGCGGGAGTGTTCATTGCGAAGATCAAGCCCGCGGGCTCGATAGTCTCCAATATTCAGAACTTGATCACCGGCTTTAAGCGGGCGATCTTGAAGGAGGCAAAGGTTGACGACGTGATCTCCATCCACCCGGAGGAGGACATTACCACGCTCAACATGCAGAACATCGACGGTGCTTACACGTTGTCGCGCACCAACATACTTAAGAACATCGCGACCGCGGCTGACATGCCGGCGAAGCTACTCGAGAATGAGACCATGGTCTCCGGCTTCGGGGAGGGCGTCGAGGACGCGAAGAACATCGCGCGCTACATCGACCGCATCCGGATCTCGATGCAGCCGCTCTACGCCTGGCACGACAAGATTAACCAGTACCGGGCCTGGAACCCGGACTTTTATAAAACGGTGCAGCAGCAGTTTCCTGAGGAGTACGGCGACGTTCCGTATACCCAGGCCTTTTACGATTGGACCAATTCCTACGAGGCGGAATGGCCCTCGCTCCTGATTGAGCCCGCGTCCGAGAAGATCCAGGTAGATGACGTTAAGCTTAAGGCCGTCATCATGCTGCTCGAGGTAATGCTGCCGACGCTCGACCCACAGAACCAAGTAAACCTCGTGCAGTGGGCGGCTGACAACTTCAACCAGCTAAAGCTAATGTTTGGGTCGCCGCTAGACCTCGATATGGATATGTTGGCGCAGTTTCTTGCTGAGCAGAAGCAGAACATGGACCAGCAGCAGGAACAGCAGATGCAGATGGGCGAGGCGCAGATGCAGCAGGGCGCGGAGCAGGGTGGAGGCGAGGCGCAGCCGCTGCCGACCGCCTCCGCTAGCGACTCGCAGGGCCGGCGCCGCACTTCGGTAGTCGCCTACTCCGACGCGGTGGCGAAGCTTTCCAAGACGCTGAAGCGGCGCGAGGGG
>Ga0210394_10006750_pt1 | contig 12332 bp, 12 predicted proteins | sample IncBWC12MmetaG_FD_160121 | JGI IMG/M metagenome (GOLD analysis project Ga0210394, IMG submission 160121) | Forest soil microbial communities from Barre Woods Harvard Forest LTER site, Petersham, Massachusetts, United States - Inc-BW-C-12-M | ecosystem: Environmental > Terrestrial > Soil >... | reverse complement strand
GGTCAAGCAGGTCCCTGATGACCTCGATCGGCGACAGCGCGCCGCTGCGGTAATGCTCAATCAGCTCTTCGGCTGCGAAGTAGGCCAGTTGATCGGACATTCTCATTGGCTCCAGGGCACCGGTGTCAGTCCGTTTCAAGGCTGCGCGATGGGACCCGGCCGCGGCCGAGATAGGCCTCGATGACCTGCGGGTCACGCAACACGGTGCGGGGCGGACCCTCGGCCAGGATCCTGCCTTGCCGCAGGACCACGGCCCGGTCGCACAGGCTGGTAATCGTGCGCATGACGTGCTCGACGACGACCACCGACACGCCGCCGGCGCGGACGCCTCGCACGACCTCGCCGATCGCGTCGGCCTCGGGCGGCGTCAACCCGGCCATCACTTCGTCGAGCAGCAACAGCCGCGGCTCCATCGCGAGCGCGCGGGCTAGCTCAAGACGCTTGCGATCGACGATGTTGAGGGTGACGGCCGGGCGGGCGGCCTGACCTTGCAGGCCGAGCTGCGCCAGCATCTCGTCGGCCCGGTCGATCGCGGCCGCAACGCCTCGCCTGCTGCCCTCGCGTCCGAACAAGGCGCCGACAGTCACGACCTCGCGCGCGCTCATGCCGACCAGCGGCTCCACGATTTGCGAGCATCGGGCGAGCCCGAGCCGGGCGAGGCGATAAGCCGGCATGCCGGTGACGTCGCGGCCGCGGAACCGCACAGTCCCGGCCTGCGGCCGGATGCTGCCGGCGATCACCTTGAGCAGCGTCGTCTTGCCGCTGCCGTTCGGGCCAACCAGCCCAACGATCTCGTCTTCCCCGACGCAAAAGTCGACCCCGTCGAGTGCTGCGATTCGGCCAAATCGCTGAACCAAGCCGGCGACCGCAAGAACAGGTTTTGCGTTTTGCGTCGGTTCGGGCAACATGCGGCGGCTGCGACTGATCAGACGCCGATATATTCGCGGTGCAGGGCCGGGTCGCGCAGCACGCGATCCGCCTCTCCCTGCATCACGATCCGGCCGGAGCGCATGACATAAGCCCGGTCCGCCTGCCCAAGGCCGACGCCGACATCCTGATCGATGATCAGCAGCGCGGTACCGCGAGCGTGGACGACGATCAGCGCGTCGAGTATCGCATCGACGATGGCAGGCGCCAGTCCCAACGACAATTCGTCGATGATCAGCAGCTTTGGTTTCAGCATCAGGGCGCGACCGATCGCGCACATCTGTTGCTCGCCGCCGCTCAGCGTCCCCGCGATCTGGTCGCGCCGTGTCGCGAGCACCGGGAACAGGTCGTAGATGTCGGCAAGCCGTCCGGCCAACTCGGCGGCATGGGGCTCTGCGAAACCGCCAAGCATCAAGTTTTCCCGCACTGTCATGCCGGTGAACAGCCGTCGCCCTTCGGGGATCATCGCCAACCCGGCGCGCACCCGCTGGTGCGCCGGCAGATGGGTAATATCCTCGCCATCGAAGCGGACCGAGCCGAGCAGCGGCGGGTTGAGGCCCGCGATCGCCCGCACCAGCGTTGTTTTGCCGGCCCCGCTGGCGCCGACCAGAGCCACCCATTCGTCCGGCAGCACGTGCAGGCGGACATCCCATACCACCTGGAGCAATCCGTAACCCGCGCCGAGGCCGCGCAATTCGAGCAGCGGCGCGGTCACGGCCGGGCACCCACCAGCCGTTGCCTTGCGGATTGGAGGCCAGCGACAACCGCGCGACGACGCTCGGACCAGGTGTATCGCTGCGGCAGCAGCAGCACGGTCAGCATGATCAGGATGCCCATCGTGCCGAGATGGAAGGTGAGCAGATGACCCCAAGTGACAGTCGAGACGATCTGAAACACAAACGCGGCGACGATCGGGCCGAATACCGAACCCGCGCCGCCCAGCAGCAGCACCACGAACCCCTTGACCGATATATCCATGTCGAAGGCGACGCCGGGCTCTATGTAGCTCTGCCAGTAGGCGTAGAGGCTCCCTGCCAAGCCAGCCAGCACGGCGCTCACCATCCAGGCCCCGGTCTTGTAGAACAGCGGATTGACGCCGGTCGACGCGGCGGCGTCCTCATCGGCCCGGATAGCACGGCAGGCATAGCCGAACCGGGTCCGCCCGAGCAGCCAGACCATGGCGATGCTCGCCCACATCAGCATCAGGAAGGCGCCATAAAAAACCTGCGCATTGCCCCTATCGTTGCCGGCCGGCAGCGACAGCGAGATCCCGCTGCCGCCGCCGGTCAGGCTTGACCAGTTGTTCACCACCGCCTTTACCGCCTCGTTGAGGCCGAGCGTCGCGATCGCAAAATAATGGCCCTTGAGGCGAAACAGCGGCACACCGCAAACCATCGCGAAACCGGCGCAAACCACCGAACCCATTGCCGCGCCGGCGAGAAACGGGGCGTGCAGGGAGGTCATCGCAATTGCTAGGGTGTAGTTGCCGAGCCCGAAGAACACAACCTGGCCGAACGCGGCATAGCCGGTGAATCCGGCGATGATGTTGATCGATTGCGCAATCGTCGCGACCAGGAAAACTTCCGTCAGCGTGCGCTGCCAGTACCCATTCAAGACGAGCCCGGCCGCAATCAGCATCACGAACAAGACCGCCACCGCAAGCGGCCCGATCGGGGCTCTCCGCTCAGGCTTTGATCTCGGCATAAAAGGGTTTGCCGAAGAGGCCGCGGGGGCTGAGTACGAGGACCAGCAGCAGGAGCGCAAAACTCACCGCGTCGCGGTAGCCCGGATCAAGCACGACCGATGCGAGATTGTCGGTGATGCCGAGGACCAGCCCGCCGACAAGCGCTCCGGGTATGCTGCCAAGACCGCCGAGCACGACGACGACGAAGGCTTTCATCGTGTAGTAGTCGCCGAGCACCGGCGAGAAGACGAGATTGACGGCGATCAAAGAGCCGGCCGCCCCTGCCATCGCGGCGCCGACCGCAAACGTCACCGCATAGATGTGGTCGACGTCGATGCCGACGAGCCGGGCGGCATCGACATCGAAACTCGTCGCCTTGATCGCGGCGCCGAGCCGCGTGCGGTTAGTGAAGGAGGCGAGGAGCGCGGTCAGCACCACCGCTGAAGCAAACACGGCAACCCGAGTGAGCGGGATGCGCACCGTTCCGACCTGCCACACGATGCCGGCATAAGGCACGATAATTCCGCGCAAATCGGCGGTGAAAGCGACCAGCAGCAGGTTCACCAGCAGCATGTTCAAGCCAAAGGTGAAGACCAGCGTGCTGAACACCGAGCGCGCGATCACCAGATTGATGAGGCCGCGCTGGATTACATAGCCGATCCCGAACAGCACGCCGCCGCTGATGGGGATCGTCAGAAACGGATCGAGGCCGAGTGTCTGGTTGATTGTCGCCGTGACATAGGCGCCGAGCAGCACGAAGCTGCCATGCGCCAGATTGATCAGGTTCATCACCCCCCAGATCAGCGAGAACCCGACCGCGATACAGGCATAAAGCCCGCCGAGCAGGATCCCGTTGACGAGTGATTGCGTCAGCAACACCGGACGGGTCCTGCGCGGCGGCGCCGTGGCGGCGGGCTTTCAGTTCAGTTCGGCAGTGGGTAGAGGAGCTTTCCGTTCGCCGAGTCCGGGGGATAGACGACGACCGGCTTGCCGTCCTGAATCTGCATGACCGCCATCCCCTTGGCAGTGTTGGCGCCGCGCGAGTCGAAGCGGATCGGCCCATAGGCGGTCATCAAATCGGTCTCGGCGATCGCATCGCGCACTTTTTTCGGATCGAAGCTGCCTGCTTTGGCCAACGCTACCTGAAAGACTTCAAGCGCGGCCGTCGATTGGGGTGGGTGGTAATCGGGCACGTAGCCGAATTCCTTTTTGTAGAGGTCGGCATAATCCTGCGCCGTCCAACCGAACAATTGGTCCTTCCACTTCATGTTTGGGGCCCACTGGATTGGCTCGACCGTGCCTTCCGCCTGTTCCTTCAGTGTTGGGACCCAGGTCGGCAGCGACGGTCCGAGGGCGAAGGCGAGCAGTTTCGGCTTAACCCCCATCTCGTGCATTTGGCGAACCAAGAGCAGCATGTCGGCAGTATACCCCGCCGACATCAGGATATCGGGATTGCGCTCGCGAACGGCCACGAGGTTGGATGACATATCCTTGATACCGGTCGGATATTTCTCATTGTACACGACCTTGATGCCGACCTCCTCGGCACGCTTGGCGCCGGCTTCGGCGGCGGCCTGCGGGAACAGCGCATTCTCGGCGATGATCGCGACGCTCTGCGGTTTCGGTTGGATCTTGGACGCCATGTCGATGATGCTGCCGAAATATTCGTCGATGAGGGTCAGCGTCCCGAAGATGTATTTATAGCCGCGGCTGTAGATCGCCGTCGACGCAGCGTGCGCCACCACCATCGGCACTTCGTGCTTCTCGGCAACGGTGCTCGCCGTCAAGGTCGGGCCGCTGCCGTATGGGCCGAGCAGAAAATTGACCTTGTCCTCGCTGAACAATTTCTCCGTCAGCTTGGCGGCGGTCTCCGGGTTGCTGGCATCGTCGTAATAGACGATCTCGACCTTGTACTTCTTGCCGCCGATCTGCATCCCGCCGCGCTCATTAATCTGCTTTACATAAAAATCGTAGCCGTCCTTCATCTGCTTGGCTTCGGTGGAGAGCGGGCCGGTCAAGGAGACGGCGGCGCCGAAGCGGATCACGTCGTCGGCCGCGGCCGGCGTGCCGCCGCATACCAGAAGCGCCAAGGTGGCGAACGCGAAGCCGGCAGATCCGGCCGGTCCGAGAAAATTGCATCGTTGTTGCAGCATTTCAGGATCACCCCTGGACAAGAGCCAGAAACACGGCGAAACACAATGTCAGCCGTGTTCCGATCATCCCCGCGGCCTTACAGACGGCGCAGCCATTGCCCGTCACGCAGCAATTTCCGCCGCACGACGCACATAGAAGGCCATCGGGCCGGATCGGAGATCAGACCCCGTCTGCGCTTATGGCATGCGAACGATCGGAACACATCAAATTTTTCCGGACGCCAGCGCTCTTGCTCCGTCGACCCACACCAGCAAATGAGTCGGATACACGACCGAAATAACTCTGGTTACAGAGGGTGAGCGATGATCGGCTAGCGCTTGACAATGAACGCACTGCGCGACCAGCCTTTGGCCGGCCAGGACCGAGAGAAAGTCACCCTGGCCGCCCATAATCCGGTACGAGGCGTTGCGTGAGCGTTGCGGCTTGGCTGGCTAGAGTATTTGGTCGCGCCCTCGCTCGTTGGGGCGAACTCGGCTGCGAGGTTCTTCTGGAGCGATCGCTGCTGTCCGACCTGCCGGCGGTACAACCGGACGTCGCGGTGACGTTGCGGCGGGCGCTCCCGGCCGACATCGACCGGATCAGCCGGCTCTATTCCTCCGATCCGTGGCTTTATCTCGTCGAAGGGCCGCCGACACCCGGCAGCCACGATAAAGCGTGCGATCTCTATCTTGATCGCTTGCGTCGCGGCGAACTCTGCTTTCTGGCAATGAGCGGCGATACGATCGCGCATGTTAACTGGGTCTGCTTCAGCTGGGGCGATGCCCTGCCCGAACACCCGATCAGGCTGCGCGACGGCGAGGTCTTCACGAGCGATGCCCTCACGCCGCCAGCGTTCCGAGGTAAGGGCCTGCATGCGTTCGTCCTGCGGGCGATGCTCGTGCACGCGCGAGCGCGGGGCTATCGACACGCCTATACGCTGGGCCGGGTCGATCGCACCGCCAGCTACAAGGGCCTCACGCAACTCGATTGGAGGATATGCGGACATGTGATCTATTTCCTACCCCGCGGACATACAAAGGCGTGGTTCTTGTGGCGGCACGGCAAAGTAGAGCCCCTGTTCCGGTCTGCCTGAGCGATAGCATCGAAAAGCATTCCCGGAAGAAACATGCCATTTCAATCCCTCATCGAGCGCCTGCCGCACAGCCGGCTTGATGGATTGCCCTCTTTTGGAGATGACTCTTAACGGCCAGTCAATTTTATTGCAGTATGGCTCCGCAGGCTGCTTGAAAACCCTAAGGGTAGTTTCAGTTCTCTGGAAAATCGGGTACTTTTCAGCAATCTGAGCGCGAACGATTGGGGCGCCATGATGACGAACATTCCGAGCGGAGCGGATCGCGGTGGCCTGAACCCCGTACCGCAAATTCTGCTGCTAAATCCCGCCAGTACCGCTGCACAACATAAGACGTTTGACCCGAACATCTATCCGAACCTCGGCTTGCTGACCTTGGCGACTTCGCTCCGGAGCGCCCTGCATCGAAAAAATATCTCTGCGGAAGTACTCTATTACGATGGCGCGCTTCTCGGTGACGAGTTCATACGTCGGTATATCGAGCAAAACGCCGACCGCCTGTCGGTAATCGGGTACAGTTCCGTCACGCTGAATTACGGAGCCTGCGTGAGCCTGGCGCGCCACGCGAAACACTGCAACCCGACAATCGTCAACATAATCGGTAATGATCATTTTTCCGCCCTGTACCGGGAAATCATGACGCGGCAGCAGGGCGTTTTCGATTACGGCTTTTGCGGCAATGACGTGGTCGAGGGTTTCGTGGAGTTTGTTCTCGGCATCGTGACGGGAAAGATCGGCGAGATGACCTCCCATCCCGGCCTTGTATTTCGGGATCCCCGATCCGACAGCGGCGTCACGCGCTGCCCGGAAAATCCGCTCGAGTTCTCGAAACTGCCGTTGCCGGATTATTCATTGCTGGATTCTTTGGTTCCCCACACCGCCCAGTATCAGCGCGAACAGCGCGCCTTCTATGCCCATGTGCGCGACGAGGATCTGCGGATCACGGTGATCGAGATTGCCCGGGGCTGTCTGAAATTCGGCGGCCGCCGCAACGAAAGCGGCGTCCCGCTCAATGCCTGTGACTTTTGCGGCATCATTCCCGGCGGGAATGCTCTCACCGCGCAAAATGCGCGACGAGCCTGGGAGATAATCAGGAATGCCTTCGAGCACGGCTATAATTACCTTTTCGTCACCGCCGACGAACTTCCTTCTACGTTTTGGCCGCTGATAAGAAACATGGCCGGTCAGATGCCCGAGTGGTACCTCGATCTGAACCCGGCGGATCGACCCCGAATGATGTGTTACGCCCGCGCGGATGCTTTCCGCGAACGTGTGCAAGATCGCATCGATCTGTTAATGAATACTCTGGGATTTGACCATTTTTTCGTCGGCCTGGATAGTTTTACATCGCACTCCTTGCGCGCTATGAATAAGGGGATCAATCGGCGGGCAAATGATACCGACGATCTGCTGCACCACAACCTGATCGCGTGCCGAGAGATCGCCCGGCGAGGGGGGAAGCTGTCGGCCGGCGCGGTGATTACCCACATGGGAATCACCCCAGAGATCCTGGAGGCGAACCATCAAACGATGCGGCAAATCATCAAGCAATATTCCCGCCTGTTCATGGAGCTTGATTTTGAACTGCTCTGTCCGATACCGGGTTCTCTAGCGTTTGACTACTTGCGGAAACCTGGCATGGCGCGTGCGCGGGCCGATTCGTTGGGGTTGAACGTCAACGATCGTCACCTGGAGACGTTGTATTCAAAATATGCGGAACAAGACGAACTCGATCCACAAGAGCTGGCAAATGATTTCATCCTTGGATGCTGCCCTGGTATTACGGTGGAGCTGGCGCACGAATACTTACACAAGGTCCGACAGTTGGTCGTTGAGGAGGGGATTGCCTACGACTGTTGTAATATCAGCACGCAAATGCCTGGGTAACATCCGTTGATCGGCCCGCGGCGTTGGCCCTCCCGGTGTTTTCGAGCGCCCCGCACCGGCCTGGTTCTACACTGGGTGAGAGGCATCACCGCCGAGCCTGCGCATCAGCGCATCGATCCGGGCAGGACAGTGCGCGCGAGCAAAGAGATCAATTTGCCCCTGGAGCCTGAGCACGAGCACCTTTTGAGTTCCTTTGAGGCGGAACCAAAGTACCACGCCGAGAACATCATAACCCAACCGCCGCAGGTTCCGGTGCGACCGCCACGTCACCAAATCGGCCATGGTATAGCAGCGATGGCAGCCAATGCTTTGCGCGAACCGCAACATTGAATTGTTCACAAACTTATGGAGATCCAATCCTCGCCAAACCGTTGCCGTAAAGGCTTCGGCCCCGTAAAATTCTCCTGGATCCAGAATTATTGGAAATCCCGGGATCGCTTCACCCCACTGCCGGCACATCCAGTCGAACGCCACCAGCTCAGAATCGACAAAAACGAGAAAGCATGTTTCGCCGCGACGAAGTCGGTCGAGGTATATTCGACGCTGCTCGAATGTTATTTCACCCTCGTCGATCTCGGCACCCAGGGTATATCCCTGCAACGCCAGGACCGCATCGATGTCTTCTTCCGTTCCGTGCCTGATCGTCGCGGGAACCCGGGCTTCGACAGGAGGTATCTCCAGCGTCAAATCCTTTTCATAGAGGACGGAAACCCCCAGCCTTCCGATCGGTGAGACCAGCTTGACGAGGATGCGCCAAAGCAGCAGTAGCGGGCCGTCTTCGCGGAACGTGGCAGCCGTCGCGCGGCTGTAGCGCGCCAGTGATCGTCCGAAACGGTCGGTAAATCGCATCTGACGCCTGTTGGAATCGGAGGCTGGCGCCGGATATAACATAACCCGTCCGGTGTTCGGGGAAATCGACGGAAGCGGCGATGATCGGTTATCAGCTGACGATCAATGCGGTGCGCCGGCCGGACGCGATTGCGGTCGTGTTCGGCGAGCGGCGTCTCACCTACGCGCAATTGAACGAGCGCGCCTGCCGTGCCGCCAATGCCCTGACCGAGCAGGGCATCGGGCGAGGCGACCGAGTTGCGATCCTCGCCCGCAATTGCGAAGCCTTCATTACCCTGATGTTCGCCGCGGCCAAGATCGGCGCCGTCTTTGTCCCGATCAATTTCCGGCTGGCGGCGCGGGAAATCGGCCGCGTTCTCGCCGGTAGCCAGCCGCGGCTGCTGTTCGCTGGAACCTCGCTCGCTGCCGCTGCGACCGAGCTGCGGGCAGCTGGCGTGCTGCCCGACCGAGTGATCACCGTCGGGGACGCCCCCTCTGTCCTCGCCGAGGCGGCGAGCTTCGAGGCGTGGCTCGCGGCCGCTCCCTCCAAAGAGCCCGTGCTGCCGGTCGGAGCCGGCGATATCCAGCTGCTGGTACACTCCTCGGGAACCACCGGGCACCCGAAAGGCGCGATCTGGACGCACGGCACCACCTTTGCGTCATGCGCGGCCAAGATCGTCGACTTCGCTCTTGGCCCCGACGACGCCACGGCGGTATTCGGGCCGCTGTTCCATGTCGGACCGCTAATGGACCTGGCGGTGCCGATCCTGCTGCGCGGCGGCAAGTTGATCATCGGCGCCAGCACCGGCTTCGATCCGGCCGAGGTGTTGCGCACCGCCGCCGCCGAGCGGCTGAGCGTCATGACGATTTATCCGACGATGTGGCGCCGGGTACTGGCGCTGCCCGATATCGAGCAATTCGACCTGACTAGTCTGCGCCTGCTGTTCACCGGCGGCGAGCCGATCCCGCTGCCGGTACTGCGCGACATCTACCGCCGCTTCCCGCATGCCGGCTTTGTCAACACCTACGGCAGCACCGAAGGCGGCCCAATTACAACCTTTCTGGCGCCAGCGGAGGCTCGGCGCAAAATCGGGTCGGTCGGCAAGCCCGCCTTCGGCGTCGACCTGCGGATCGCCGATCGCGAGGGCAGCCCGCTGCAGGCCGGAGAGGTCGGCGAATTGCTGGTGCGCAGCCCGTTCGTCTGCGAGGGCTATTGGCAGAGGCCGGAAGAAACCGCCGCCAGCCTGCGCCGGGGATGGTGGTACACCGGTGACCTCGCGCGGATCGATGCCGAGGGGTTTGTGTGGATCGCCGGCCGCGGGAAGGACATGATCATCAGCGGCGCCGAGAATATCTACCCGGGCGAAGTGGAACAGGTCATCGCCGAACTCGATGGCGTGGTCGAGGTGGCGGTGGTCGGCGTGCCTGACGAGGAATGGGGTGAAAGCGTTGCCGCCTATGTTGCGCGGCAGCCCGGTTCGGCGCTCGGCGAAGCGGCGATTCTCGAACACTGCCGCCGCAACCTCGCGGGCTACAAGAAGCCGCGCCACGTGATCTTCATCGACGCCTTGCCGCGCACCGGTGTCAACAAGATATCGAAAGCCACGTTGCGCGACCTGTTCGCCAGAAACGTAACGGCGGCTCGATCGGGCGATGGCGGCGACGCATAGGTCAAAGCGCGTTGATCGCTTTTCTCCCGCCAGCAAGGCTCCACCGTGAGGCGGCCGGAAGAGATCGCGACAGCGAATGACCGCTCGGGGTCGATTTAACTCGGTAACCCACGGGCATCCCAACGGCCGGAATCGGCGCATCCGCGCCGCTGGCCGGGCATCGGCGAAAAACGGTTGCTACCCCTCCGAGACAGTCTGAGCAGGTACGGAGAACGCCTGGAGTCGAGTCCAGAGCGGACCTACGCCGCCGTCACCTATTTTTCGTGCGCTAGCCGCGGGCCGCGATTTCCGCTTCGGGAACGTGCAGCGCCAAATAGGGAGAGCTATTGCCGGGCGATCCAAGGGTGGCGATCCGCCATCATCATCAAATGGTCGGAGAAAACCGGAAGGCCCGATCACCCATCCGCGGCGGGGGCGAGGGGGTGTGCGCGACTGCCCTCGCGCTCAACCGCCCGGCCGAGGCGCAGCGCCGGCAGCGAGTGCGACCACGGCGCCGGCCACCGCGCCACGATCGTTGCGGTGGCCGGGATCGAGCCAGCCGAGTTCGATCAGGGTTTCGATCGCGTCGGAGCCGATCAGGAAAGTGACCATGACGGCACCCTGCCGCTTGCGATGGCGGGCGCGGCGCATACCTGCGGCCGATCGGCTCTCAATGGCCGGCGAGGCGGCCGGCGAAAGGTCACGTTTTGTCAGGTTGTGACGCGTCACCGGGGCTTCGGCAGCGGCCTGCCGCGCGTGCTCAACGATCATGCGGCTGAAGTTCGATGGTCTGCCGGGTCCGCTCAAAGGACAGCCCTCCCATTTCGCGCTTTCGTTATTCGGAGTGTTGCCGATGCCGCATCGACCCGAGGACGAGCTGTTCGAGGGTCATTCGACCGTCAACTTTGGCATCGACGGCGGCGAGCCGGGGTTTCTCGTACCCGATCGCCGCCCTTGCCGCGTCCATGCACAGCTCGACCGGAAGCCGATCATTCTTGTACACGGCCATCAGGAACGCGTGAGCATCGCCATCGAAGGCGCCCTCACCCAGCGCCGCAGCGATCTTTTCAGCCGCGGAGGCAACCGCTTGCTCGCGCTCCATGGTTCGCTTATTCGGGGTTCCCCGTCGGCGCCCGCCGGTCTTCGGATGTCCTTTCGGTCGCCCGGCCATGAGTTTCAATCCGTTTCTACTTTAGAGGGCGCAGCGCGCTCGACGGTGCACCGGTCACGGGGGGCCCGGCTATTTGCCCACCTTGGCGACGGCGTTCTTCAGTTGCTCGAACGCGATCCCGGCTTGGCCGCCAAGCGGCTTGCGTCGTTTTTGCGGCGGCTCGTCTGTGGGTTCAACGCATCGTGTTCCCCCGCATTCGCCCGCGATCGGCGGGCACCGGGGGCATCTACGGGCGCCAAAAATCGCCGTCAAAAATCGCCAAGGCACGGCGATTTAAATCCGGCGAATTTTCGCGGGAAGTTTTCCTATTTCGGCTTCACGGGCCGGCCGCGGCCCAGCTTGCCGAATAACTCGCCCCTCGCGCGCCGCACCAAACTCCGAGGAACGCTCCTGCGCTCCACGGCGCGGCGTGTTTGGCGTTGCGCCAGCCGGCCTCGTGGGCGGCGATGTAGCGCTCGGCGCTCGCCTTGAAGGTCATCGCCTTGGCCGAGTCGAGCTTCGCAGCCATGCGCTCGGCGTGGCGCCCCTCGATCGGGTCGCGGCCGTCGAGCCGCGCCCGGCGGCAGTCCTGCGCCCGCTGGCGCGCGTCCGCGAGGCCGATTGTATGGGTAGGCCCCAGTCCCATTTTCCGCAGCCTGCCGGCTTCCTTGAAGCGGAATACCCAGCTTTTCGACCCGGTGGCGCTGACTTGCAGAAACAGCCCGCCGCCGTCGCCGTAATAGCCGCGGCGCTTCGCCTGCGCGACAGCGAGCGCCGTCAATTTGCCGATCGTCCGCGCCATCGGCCAACTCGCTTACCCAGGCTTTTACCCATCCTCAGCGGGCGGATAGTAGCGGACGGTGGCGGACGGCACTAGACAGAAGCGACAGGATTTCTTGGGTTATCTGGATGGGTACGGACGGCAGCGGATGGGTAGGTGGCGGAGGGGATGGGATTCGAACCCACGATACGGGGTTAACCGTA
>Ga0210394_10006749_pt1 | contig 12333 bp, 9 predicted proteins | sample IncBWC12MmetaG_FD_160121 | JGI IMG/M metagenome (GOLD analysis project Ga0210394, IMG submission 160121) | Forest soil microbial communities from Barre Woods Harvard Forest LTER site, Petersham, Massachusetts, United States - Inc-BW-C-12-M | ecosystem: Environmental > Terrestrial > Soil >... | reverse complement strand
GTCGAGGATGAAGACGGGGGAGGCCCAGTCTGCAAATCCCGTGGCGCTGATGGCGACGTGATAAGGGATTCCCGGCTCTACATCGCGGATTTCAAAGAACCCATTATCGTTCGTCGCTGCCGTGCGGCGATCGCTGGCGATAGGGCCTTGGAGAACAACGGTGGCACCAAGCACCGGGTCGTCGTTCGCATCGGTTACAGTGCTTACAATGCTTCCTCGCGGTGGAACGAGAGCCCCTTGCCAGTTGTTTTGCCCTTCCCGTGGAGGCGAGGGACTCTGGGGCTGGCTTGGTCGCTGGGGTTGATTTTGCTGCGGTGAAGACCCCTGCACTTCTTGAGTGCTGGATCTCGCGGCGGGATCGCCGGTCAGCGAGGGTGCCGTCGTTTGCGCAAGTGCGAAGGAGGCAAAGGCGGGCAAAACGAGCATGAACGTAACTAAAATGTGCCAGAGTTTTGTCACTTTGTAATGTGATGCCTTATCGACGACGGGAGGGTTACGTGTCGCTCCAATCACGCTTCAGAAAGGCGATTCTCACCAACCCATCTTAGGCCCTGCTGCACTCGTTTCCGAACCAAGAACAAGTGCGATGTTGACTCCTGATCAACGGCCTGCTTGGCAGCTGGGTTTTCGCGCCCCGGCCACATTCCGAAAGCTTGGCATTTGTGAATGGTTAGACACTCAGAAATTGTTGCAAGGCGTCGAAGCGGAGGGGATTTTGACATGATTCTAGAAATTGCAGGTGTCTCGAATAGGACAGATCTACGTTCCGCAAGAAACGCTATTGTGGATCGGTAACTTACGAGTTCTAGCGTCTGAACCCGAGTCACGGAGTACTCGGAAGTGATCCTTCCACCTAGCCAAGCCGGGTAGCCGTCGAGCTGGCAGGGATTCCCGGAATGTGGCGCGTCTCACTACCCAACAGCATCTGGTTTGAGTTGAAATTCGGCCAAATCACCCATCTGTACCAAGGAGGTTTGACCATTCCTTGCGGCGTTTGAGCTTTGCCTGGCTTTCTGGCCCAGACAACCGGTCCGAGGGCCAGTTTTACGTTCCGTCACAAGACGGTCGCAACGAGGGAATTGGGTTGTGGAGTTCGCTAAAATTGCGACGTGGCGAAGCAGCCTTGCGCAAACCGAGCGGAATGGCGCCTGCTGGGAAAGGCCGCCGTGCGTCTATCGTCGTATTACCAGCTCGGATGCGATTACGGAACCGCACTGATGATTTCCTGGGGAAATGGCGGGGCCGCCCCGATCTACCTGTGCGAAAGTCACGGCAACCAGGTGGGACCCTCACGCGGAAATTGGGACGGTGTGCTGGCGGCGACGCCTACTTCGGTTCGTAGCAACCATGCGACAGAACAGCCGAAGAGCCCTGCTCCCCCGGCCCCTCCCTCGGATGCACAAGTTGGATTGGAAAAGGACAATTTAGCCGTCGCCAAAGCTCCGGCTTCCCAGCTTACCTCCGGCGATTCCGCCAAGGTTTTGGCGGATGAAGCTCTTGGGAATATGCCGCGTGAAGACTTCGAAGCGTATGGAACGGTCTTCAAGCGCGCCAAGCCCTCCACGGCAACGGAAGAAACACAAGCGGAGTATTCAAATCTGGTGCACTTATGTTCCCGTTATTCTGAGCGATGCAGTTATGAGGCGACGGTGCACTGTCCGAAATGCGGGAAATGGTTCTGTGACGCTCACGCCGAGGACGGGAACTGGCACTCCTGTGTCTTTACTATCAGAAAATAACCACACGCTGATAACAGGGTCCCGAAAACCTGATTTTCGGGTTGCGCCTTAGTTTCGGGAGATTGGCTGGTCGCCGGATTGCAGAGTCGAATCGACAATGCCGATCTCCACTCGGCTATTGGCTGCTCGCGCTTTGGGATTGCTGCCGCGAGCGAGCGGTTTGGATTTGCCAAAACCCTTCGTGCTGATGAGGCTCGAATCGATCCCTGCCTTCACTAGGGAATCCCGGACAGCTCGGGCGCGGCGGGCTGAGAGTTTCAGATTGTAATCCCCTGTGCCGACATCATCCGTGTATCCGTAAACATTAATGGAATACTCCTTGAGCGTCATCAGGGCGCCTGCGATGCGATTCAGGGTGCCTCGATATTGAGGCGCAATGTCCGATTTGCCAGAAGCAAACCGAAGAGACTTCTCTCCGAGCGTCATCACCAGTCCAACTGCGGTACGGTGGGTTTCGGCAATTTGCCCGAGGAGCCGTTGCAACTTCTGAAGCTCCTCGTCGCGCTCCTTGCGATGTTCCTCTGCTTTCTGCGCGGCTTGATTCGCCGGCGGTTGCGCGGCTGCTTCTGACCGAGAAGGCGTTTGCGCTTGTACCGCCGACGTTGCCTGGGACTCGTTCCCTTGGCCGGAGCGCAGCGCGGCCGCCTGGGCACTGAGGGCCTGGGAGGCCTTCTGATCAAGAGCGTTGACTTGTTGCTCTGCGCCCTGGAGGCGGCGGTTGAGCTGCTCGGTCTGACGGTTGAGGTGCACCATTTGCCGGTTCAAACGCCTGACCGACATGAGAAGCCAAAGACCAAAAATTGAAGCAAGAACCAGGACAAGACCGGCCGCAGTCACTCCAAGAACGAACCCCGAACCCGACCTGCTTTGCCTCTTGGCAAAACCCCGATAAGCGTGTTGTGCTATTGGGTTGGACGGCCCGTCGGCCAATCCTTTTTCCTGAATCGCCTGCTCCTCGATTTCCGACAGTGTGCTCGCCATGGATTCAGTCCTCCCTCGTCAAGCTTTGGAACGCGTTAATCCATTTTACGGGAGGGGTGGGCAGCACATCGGAAAGCGACGCGTGAATTGCTCAAGAATCATCTGTCCGCTGGTACAGGCCAACTTTGTTGCCTTTCGTTCCGGTCGTCTACCGGCTTACCACGGGTTTCGCCCAAGTTGTCCAAGTACCGAGCCTTCCTGAGTACTGATAGACGGGGTGGTCTCAATGGGTCGACGCAACACTAAGCTCAAAGTCTGATTGCAGGAGTCTCAAAAGCTAAAAAATCGTTCGCGAGCGCTGAATCAAACGGAACACTACCCTGGCTAGATTCTGATTGAGTAAGCCAACAGATCGGTTATCTGAGGTGAAGGTATTTTCGGATCAAAAGATTAGATGGTGTTGCAACGACCTGTTGCGCTCGCACGGCTTATTGAGTGTTGGTTCCAATTTTATGAGTGGCTAAACCTGCGACATCGACCCTTGCCAGGTGCGTGACCGCTCCGTTTAGCTTGCGCCCGTCGTGGCACGCCACGCAAAGCGCGCAAAGAAAAAAGGCGGCGGGTTCTATCCCGCCGCCTTGTCGGAATTAAAGAACGGAGAAAGCTTCAGTTGCCCGCCGGCACCGCCGCGGCGGTGCGCCCGGGGTTCTTCGGCATGCTGATGTAGCCGGAGATCTTGTCCTTACTTACCGAATTGACGACGAATTCGTCAGCCTGGTGAGAGCCGTTTTCGTAGAACACGATGGGTTCGTTCACGGTGCGGTCTTTCTTTTCCGTGTTGAGGTCATCCACCATCAACGCGACAGTGAACTTGTTCTTCTTGATATCGACGGAGCGCAACTGCGCAGAGATGTTGCCGATCCTTTGCGGCTTGTTGCGGCCGGTGATGGTGAATTCGACGTAGTCGCGCTCGCCCGAGCGGCGGAGCACGTCCACTTCGTCATGGTTGCGCGCGATGAGGGTACCGAGTTCGCTGCGCGCCATCTTCAGGTCGTTCTTGGTGCTGTCGAGGTCGCTCTTCACCACGGTCACCGTGCCGCTGACCGTATTCAGGTCGTCGGTGCTGGCCTTGGTGGCCAGTTGGGTCTTGACGTTGGTGTCGAGGTTCGCGATCGTCTGTTGATTGTCTTGGCGGGTCTTTGCCGCTTCCGTTCGGGCCTGCTGGAGCTCACCCTCGGTCAGGCGAAGCCGCCTGGTCACCACGCCAAGGTCGCTTTGTGCGGCGGTGTTTGAGGCATCCTGGTCCGTCAGCCTCTTATCCAGAGCGGCGATTTTCTGCGCATTCTCCAGCTGTTCGGTCTTCGTTTGGGCGCTGTATGCCTGCTGATTCGCGACCACGGTGTTGTAGTCATACCAGGCGAATCCAACTCCCGCTATCCCAACGACGGCGACGATTGCCAGTGCTACTGTTATCAAGCCCGATGTCTCGTACGCCGGTTCCACATTGTCATTCATGATTTCTCACCTTTCGGAAAGGAATTCAACTGCCGATCGGAGTTTTCAAGCTCTGATGTTCGTTGAAGCAATGAACCCCCTTACCTTGTTCGACTTTTGCACTTCGTTTTCTAAGGACTGCTCTGTTGGAACGGCGAGAGGTGAAACTGAATCCAGACCTCCGCAATGGTCCCTGTCGTCACAATCTCGCTGTCTGTAGAAACATGGTAGGTGCAACGAAGCGGGGTGTCTGTGCTCTTCAGCACGTACTTGCAAGCCGCTGCCCGTAGCTCAGCTGGTTAGAGCAGCGGACTCTTAATGCGCACGAGGTCATTCGGTACCAGCGCGCACCGAACCGCAGCACGCCTACAATCGCTAATGTCTACGCCACCTCCTATGAGATATCACCGCCGCAGCATTGCGTGCGCGAGCGAAGGAAGTAAAAAAACCAGCTGACACCAGAACTGACACCGGCAAATCATCCAAGTGAGTTTGTTTTTTGGCCCGCTTAGGAGATGGGCTCGCGGACCGGCAGGCAATTTGCAAAAAGGGGTTCTTTTCTTGAGGTGCATGAAAAAGATCCGTATCTGCGCTCCAGCAAACGCTAGGGCGTTTGAACGCTAGAAATCTAAGGGGATTCCTTCATATTTCTCCGTATACGTAAAGTATCCTCCTACGGTGTTCTACCCGTCTTTCCCCGAAGATTCACAGTATTTACCTGATCTCACCTCAAGCAGAATCATTCGTCGATTTTCCGCTGATTGCAACAACGCGGTTCGCCGGCATCCTCTTCGTTCGAGGGCGACTAGCGTCTGAGGCGCCGGACAAGCAGAACCCTCGAGGGAAGCGCGTGAGGCGAAGTGTATTTTCGGTGTTTTCAAGCCCCGAAATAGGTAGGGGCGGAACTTACACGAAGTAATGCAGTGACGACGTAATGAGTCTGGGGTGCCTGATTCAGAAAAAGGTACGTACTGTCTGACGTAGAAAGGAAGCACAAAATGGATCGCGATCGACCACTCTCGATGTGGGTCATCCCTGCGCTCACAATAGTGATTGCGCTCTTGGCACTGCGCCTTCTGGCTGCTCCTCCAGTCGCTCATCTCCATGGGTTTGAGAAAGGGGCAGCAGGACGGTTCGATTCCAGATCGCATTTCAAGTCGACTGAAATAACCCCGGCAATATCAGATCGTGGCAATGAAGGTCAGACCATGACGCGCGCGGCCTACGCGAAACTGCCGCTTAGCTTTGTCCCCAACACGGGTCAGATGGACGCGCGCGTCCGCTACTCGGCGCAGTCTGGCGGCAGGAGCTTTTACTTCACGACGCGCGAGGCAGTCTTCTCTTTCGCGGCGAAGAGCAAGGGGCTCGTGTTACGGCTCGCTTTTCTCGACGGCAATTCGCGGACTGCCATCACCGGCCAGAAAGAAGCGATCGGCAAGGTCCATTACATCATCGGGAACGATCCGTCCCGATGGCACACGGACCTGCCGGCCTATGGCGAGATCGTCTACCGGGACCTCTGGCCGGGCATCGATCTTCTGTTTCGCAGTGACGGCGGGCAGCTGAATTACGAGTTCCTTGTCAGGCCAGGCGCTCATGTGCGAGACATTCGTCTCGCCTACCGCGGCGCCGAAAAGCTATCTATCGATAACGCCGGAAACCTGATCATCCACACCTCGCTCGGCAACATTACCGACACAATGCCGACCAGCTATCAGTTGATGGACGGGAAACGCGTGCCGGTTGCGAGCCGCTTTGCCCTCCAAGGCCGGGGAAGTTCCAAAACCACCTACGGGTTCGCGGTCGGAGCCTACGACGCGAGCCACTCGCTCGTCGTGGACCCCGGCCTCGTGTATTCCACCTACTTGGGAGGCACGGGAGACGACGGCGCAGAGGCCATCGCCGTCGACTCTGTAGGCCAAGCTTATATCGCGGGATGGACGTATTCGACGGACTTTCCCACGACCTCAGGCGCCTATCAAAGAATGAACAAAGGTAGCGAGGATGTCTTCGTGACCAAGTTGAACAGCAGTGGAAGTGCCTTGGTCTACTCCACTTACTTGGGAGGTACGTCGGACGAGCCATACTGGTCGGCGAGCATCGCAGTTGACTGTGCTGGCTACGCATATGTGGCCGGCACAACGCTTTCCCCGGACTTCCCCACTACGCCAGGCGCCTACCAGACGTCCTTCAACGGAGCGAGCGACGCTTTTGTGACCAAGCTGAACCGGGACGGCAGCGGCCTCGTCTACTCCACACTCCTAGGCGGCAGCGTAAACAATGGGGCCTATTACAGCGACGCCGTCGCCGTCGATTCCGAGGGCGACGCCTATGTAACTGGGTTCACGAGTTCGCCCGACTTCCCCACAACTTCGGGCGCCTACGACAGGACGGACAACGGCTTAGGCTTCGACCATGCCTTTGTAACCAAGTTGAACAATAGCGGTACGGCTTTGATGTACTCAACGTATCTGGGTGGTACTAACGAAGACGATGCCACTGGCATTGCCGTCGACCGGGACGGCGATGCCTACGTCACGGGATATACCTACTCCACGGACTTTCCGACCAAGAACCCCTATCAGCCGATGAACCACGGCACGGCTAATGCCTTCGTCACGAAGTTGAGTGGGGACGGCAGCGAGTTGGTCTACTCCACCTACTTGGGCGGGAGTGGCTTCGATGCCGGCGGAGCCATCGCCGTAGATTGGTCCGGAAAGGCGTACGTGACGGGGGACGCGAGCTCCATGAATTTCCCGACAACCCCGGGTGCCTTCCAGACGAGTTACGGTGGGGGCGCCGACGATGTGTTCGTAAGCGAGCTCAACCCTAGCGGCACAGCTTTGGTGTACTCCACCTACTTAGGCGGCGCACTCGATGACTATGCCAATGCCATTGCCATCGACACCGCCGGACAAGCGTACGTCACAGGCTTCACGAACTCGACTAACTTTCCTACGACCCCGGACGCCTATGACCAGACCTATAACGGCGATGTCGTCCCAGCAGCGTATTTTTACGGTGACGCCTTCGTGACTAAGCTGAACAGAGCGGGTACGGCTTTGATCTATTCGACCTACTTGGGCGGCACCGGCGACGATCTCGGCCTTGGCATCGCTACCGACCGTGCAAGGAAGGTCTACGTAACCGGATCGACGAACTCGGCGGATTTTCCCATAACTCCGGGCGCCTATGACACGAAGTACAACGGCGCTGGCCCACCTTATTTCTATGGTGACGCATTCGTCACCAAGCTCGACGTGCCTACGGGTGAAGCCGGTTGTGACAAAGCCGACGGCGACGGCGAGGCAGACGACTAAAGCTCAGGCAGGACGAGCCACTTCCAATTCCATAAGAAGTCGTCTTGTCCGGATCAAAACGACAGTGAGAACGACAATGTGCAGGCGGACGATGATGGTTCGGGTCCACACTTCCAATCCACCTCAGTCACCTCAGCAACCTACACGGTTGCCGACCAGAACCAGGCAGTGACGATGGTCGGCGCCGGCCTCCACAATGGCCTGCCGGTTAGCTTCACAATGCTCGCCGTGAACTACGGCGATGTTGCTCCTGGAGTTTTCCAAATCAACTTAACCGACGGTTACAGCTTCATCGGAAGCGTTGTGAACGGCGTCATAGTCATCTATTGAAAGGAAAGGCTCGATATGAAAAAACTAATTAGAGTCCTGTCCGCGATGGTGCTTTTGGTCGCGATGGGTTCATTTACCCAGGCGGCTGCTCCCCCCGGACCCTACTTCAACGGATTCGAACACAATACCAACGGCTGGTTCAATGGCGGGGATCGCGCCATTGTCCGCCAACCATCCGGCTACATGAATGGCGCGGGCGGGTATGCGAATGGAATCCAGTCCGCTGATGGCAACTGGCACGCGCGGCTACCCGACCTCACCTCTTGTGCGCAGAATTGCGATGGGCCTTACACAAATTGGGGTGGCTACGGCTCGATGTTCCCGCCGGGTGGCTACTTCACGCAATTGGACATTTATCTCGACACGGCGTGGGCCGCGATGCATGCCGACGTTCGTTTCGACTGGATCTCGGCGATCAATGACAACACCGGCGCCTTTCTGAGGGATTTCGTTTTCAACGTGGGCACGCTACCGACTGGCTTCATAATCCAGACGAGCACCAATTCGACTCGATCTGGCGCTAATCCCTATTTTCCGTGCCCCAGCCCAAGCACAACGCCGAATACGTGCAGACAGCCAACCATGATTAGCACTTCCGGCTGGTACACTTTCCGGCACACGTTTAGGGACAGCGCGGGCACCTTAGCCGTCGACTTTGACATCTTCGCGCACGGGAGCAACACTCCTATAACGCATCAGACGATCTATGCCGATTCGATGTCGATCGTCGGTGGCAATCGATACGGTTGGTTCTCGAATGAGGAAATTCCTGATCTCGCCATCGACAACAGCCTGCGCATCGGTGTTTGTCGCCAGGGTGACGGAGACGGCGAGGTAGATGACGAACAGTCCGGCAACATGCGCCACGTTCATTTCCACAAGAAATCTTCTTGTGAGAACCCAAGCGATACCCAAGACGACAACGTGCAATCATTTGATGAGAATTCGGGGACGCACTTCGAGTCCAGCGCATTCACCTCATCAACGTACTCCTTCGATGAAAACAGCGAAACCATTACTATTCTGGGCACCGGTTCTCACGATGGGTTGCCCGTCGGCTTCACAATGGTCGCTGTCGACAACAGCAACCTCGTTCCCGCCGTATTTACCCTCATCTTGACTGACGGTTACATCATCACGGGAAACGTAACCAACGGCACCGTCGTACTGCAGTAAATGCGCGCGCAGAGCTTTCCGGAGCGAGATGACCGGGGAGGTGAGAAGCTCACCTCCCCCGATTCGTCATCGATGCACACTTTAGCTGCCGTGGAGCGGCTGGCGGCGGCTTTGCCGGAAACCTCGAACTGGCACTAAAACTGGCACCGACACGACTAGCCAAATTTCAGCTGAAACCGGATATTTGCAGTAAGTCTTTTCAGGGTAAGATGTTGCAGTAAATGCGGGCCCGTAGCTCAGCTAGTTAGAGCAGCGGACTCATGATCCGTTGGTCCTAGGTTCAAATCCTAGAGGGCCCACCAACACGTGCGATTGGGCGCAGCGGTTGAAGAGCGCAGAAGTCCGAAGACAGTTGTCGAATGCCACGTCAATTCTTTGGTTTATCGGCCTCGGCGCCAGCTTTATCGCGTTTTTCCTGGTCTTCCTTCGACAATTGGCCGGCATAATTTCCCGAACCTGCCTGCCGCGAGTACCGCATTACGACCGTGCCATCGGCTCTCTTGATCTGATCGACCACGCCGTTGGGCACGCCTGACTTTGCGGGACGGAGGGTCAGGACAATTTCGTCGCCGGCCTTGAACGTCTCTTTCGTCCATCCGTCATCAGCCATCATCGACTCTGGAGAGGCGACTTCGCCCGTCCACTGCACCGTCTTGCCGCTATCGTCCTTGGTGGTCCAAGTAAGCAAAACGTGGGGATTTCTCCAAAGGTATTCCACAACCGTGCCCTTGAGCGTCACCTCGGTTGCCGACCACGCGGCGTTCCCGTGATGTGCCAGAACCGGGGAGGCCAAAATCGGCAACAGAATGAGAGCAGCCAGAACTCCTACGACGAGCATCGCTCGCGACATGATTCCCCTCCTCTTTTTCGCACCTGCCACTGAGAGATTCCAGGACAAGCCCTACTGTTTCGGAACCGTGGGTATCGTACTCTCGTTGTTAAAGCGAATACTGTCAGATGGCACGCAGAAATTTTCCGCCATCTCCGTATTCGGAATGAGTGTCACCGTCCCCGTCGTCGTCCAAGGCGCCGTATATACTTTGGGGTCGGTGATCGTCAGAGTCACCTGAAGCAATCCGTAGTTGAGGCGCTTGTAACGTTCCTCGATGCGCATTTCGTCGCTATGCGGAAAGCCGCCCGGTTTACCGTTTCCATAACGCTGCACCGGAGTTGGGGCGATCCAGGACCTGTCATCGTAGCCATTCGATTCAACAACGAATGTATCTCCTTCCCACCTGCCCACGGCATATCCCATGTATCGCGGAATCGGAGGATTCGGCGGAAGTTTGCGCCCATCCGTCCAGATGTCGCGCCAGGTGTGGCCCCACTCAAAAAACTGCAACACACGGTTCGGCAAGGTAGCGAATTCAAATCCGAAATTGAATGTCATCAACCGCGGCCAACCCATAGGGTCGCAAATATTCTCAGGGTCCTTTGAATTCCATTGCGGTGAGTCACTTTGATCAGCCTCGAATAACTTCTGTCCGTAGGAAGTAAAGGATGGGGCCGCCGGCACATTCATCGGAATCCCATTGACCGTCAGGTCCTTGGGATTGCCGTTCCAAACTCCGGATATGTCGTGCGCATCGAACGGGCGCTTATCGACGTTCGCCTTCTCGCGGTCGCGCGCCGCATAAGCCTCATTCTCGCAGTGCGCACAGGCCTTCCACCCCGGACCCGGCGTAACCAACGGCACTTCCAGACCCGGCCTCGCAGGCTTTGCATCATTGGCTTGCCCGGCGGCTCCCTGCTGCGCGAATGCGACCGGCCTGAAGGTTAGGGTCGCTAACAGCGCCATGCTGACAATCGCAAAATTTCGCATCTTGCCCTCTTTCATCGGACGGGTAGCCCACCGGATCAACCGCGATGCCAGATTGTACGCCAATTTCTCCCGGGAGAAATGGCGGAAAAGATTCTCGCCGGGCGCGTCCCCAACAGAGTTTCCGGTCAGTTCTGCTTACGCTGCATCGGTGATCCAGACAGATCACCCTCGGTCACACTACAGCGTGGCAGGGTGGCTTGCCGATTATGGCCGAAGGCAGGTGTTCGGTTCGATCGGCGTCAGCGGCGGAGCCAGCGCTCAGGATGAACAATGTGCGCAGGCCGGAGTGAACGCTTTGGGCGCCCAGTAATTTATCTCGCGCCGTTATGCGCGCGGTTCAAGGGCAGTGCCCCGCACTGCATCCCCTCGCCCGCAGATCGTGGATGTCTTTGAGGTCATGCGGAATGAAATCGTCACGGTTGGGCATTTTCACTTTGGGCAGGCTCGCGGCGTCGATCACCTGGGTTTCGGGGATGATTTCGTTGCGGTTGAGAATGAACGCCGTCAGAGCGTAAACGTCGCTGGCGCTTAGCGACCCCTGTTGCTTCGGCGGCATGGCACGGTTGACGTAGTCCCATATCGTGGTGGCAAAGGGCCAGTAATTGGCAAGCGTCCGTGAAGGTGTAGGAGTATTGAGGGGCGCTCTGCCTCCCACCAGGCGTGGTGCAAGCTGGCTGCCTTCACCGGCGGGCCCGTGGCACACCGCACATTTTTCGCTAAAAACCTTCTCGCCTTCTTTGGCGGTGCCGCTTCCTGGCGGAAGCTCTTTGCCCTCCGGTCCGATCGATTGGTTCCAAGCCTGCATTTCTTCCTTGGTAGGCGTCCGTCCCACATTGCTATAACTCTGCGTTTGCGCGAATGCAGCAGCACATGCCGCGAGGCTACAAACCGTGAGCGCCAAACCGAAATTAAAGTAGCGCATTGCTGACGCTCCCATCGCGGTTCACCTTCCATGGCTGAATGCCATTGAAATTCCCCATATCTGCCGTAGCAGGAGGCAGCTGGAAATAATCCATTCCGACCCCCCAGAATTTGGCGAGATCGTTTAACGTCGGCTGAACGTGCCCCTGGTCATCGGTGCAGCGGGATTGGAGCACCGCTTCCTCGCCATTCCAAGTCCAAGCGAGGCCGAACCGCGTGTGTGCTTTGGCCGCGATCGGCTGTTGAAGCTGCGCGTCTTTCCACGTTCGGCCGCCGTCCGCGGAGATTTCTACGCGGCGAATGGCACCGCCACCGGACCACGCCAGCCCGGTAATTTCATAGAAGCCGCGCGTGGACAATTGCTGTCCGCCGGAAGGCCGCGTGATCACGGATTTTGGTCCCATCTCCGATTCAAACCAGCGCGACTTGCCGTCCAGGCGCGGGCTGGGATATTTCGTGCTCTCCATCATGGCCATATAAGGTTCGTCGACCACGTAAATCCGCCGGACCCACTTCACGTTGTTGATGCCTTGCCAGCCCGGCACCAGCAAGCGCAATGGATAACCCTGCTCGGGCCGTAGCGCCTCGCCATTCTGGCCGTATACGACAA
>Ga0210394_10006747_pt1 | contig 12334 bp, 11 predicted proteins | sample IncBWC12MmetaG_FD_160121 | JGI IMG/M metagenome (GOLD analysis project Ga0210394, IMG submission 160121) | Forest soil microbial communities from Barre Woods Harvard Forest LTER site, Petersham, Massachusetts, United States - Inc-BW-C-12-M | ecosystem: Environmental > Terrestrial > Soil >... | reverse complement strand
CCCCACTTTAGCCATAGATTTGCCCCTCAAAACGCTGGTCTGGGAAGACGCGGATGGGAAAGTCTGGGTCTCCTACAACAGCCCCGAGTACCTGCAGCAGAGGCACCGCATTCCCGCAGATCTGGTGAAAAACATAGCTGGAGTTGGTGCGCTGGTCGAGAAAGCGGTAGAGTAATCGGTCGTACGCTCCATTTGGAGGAGGTCATCCCGAAGGTCCGCGTTTTTCAGCGGGCCGAGGGATCTCTCGCGCGAAGTACTGGGGATAGCGATCAGATGGCAAATGATCCAAAAACGAGTGATCTGGAAAAGGCGGCAGCCGCTCGCGCCAGCTTGCGTTTCGTTCACGACGGCAACGTCGTTGGCCTAGGAACCGGCTCAACCGCCGCCTACGCAGTGCGCTTTCTGGGCGAACGAGTCCGGGCAGGATTGAAGATCCGTGGCATTCCAACCTCCGTACAAACCAGAGATCTGGCCGCCAGCGTGGGAATTCCCTTGGCTACGCTCGATGAGGTGCAGCAGCTCGGAATCCAGCCGATCGATGTCACCATCGACGGAGCCGACGAATTCGATGCGCAACTGCACCTGATCAAAGGCGGCGGGGGCGCGCTGTTACGCGAAAAAGTCATCGCGTCGGCATCACGGCAAGTGGTCATCCTCGCCGATTCCAGCAAACAGGTCGCGGTACTGGGAAAATTCCCTCTGCCCGTCGAGGTGATTCCCTTCGCTCAGTCGCTAATAGCAGCGCGAATTGCAGCTCTTGGCCCAACTGTAAAGATGCGCCAGGATGCGAAAGGGAACCCGTTTGTGAGCGATGAAGGCCACCACATTCTCGATTGCAGCTTCGGCCAGATTCCGGATCCGCCAGCGTTAGCGCGCACCCTGAGCGATATGCCCGGTATCGTGGAACATGGATTGTTCATCGACCTCGCCACCATAGTGCTGGTCGCGAAGGGCGAGAATGTCGCGGAACTCAGCCGCAAAACCGTGTAAGTCCGCAGTTGTCATAGTCCTGCACGGGCGTGGACGCCCGCGCCTACACGGCAATTTCTCGTAGAGCCACCAGGAACCGCTCAACCTCTTCCGCTGTGTTGTAATGAGCCAGCCCGATCCGCAAAAATCCGCCGTCTTTTTCTACATCCAGACGCTCAGTAAGGTTCAGCGCGTAGTAATTGCCGTCCCAGGTGAAGAAGCCACGTTCGCCGAGTCGAGTAGCGAGCTCGAGCGGAGTGCGGCCCTTGATGCGCACAGCGAGTGTCGGGCAGCGCTGATCGAATCGCTTCGGATCGCTTATTCCGTAAAGCTTTAGGCCAGGAATGGCCACCAGTCCCCGGATCAGAAGCTCCATCAATTCGCGCTCGTGCTTCTGGATCGCCTCATACGCGGCCAGCAGGGCTGCCCGGCGAGTGGATGCCGACGGATTAACGCGTCGCCCAAGGTCAGCCAGATAATGAACGCACGCAGTGATCCCGGCAATGCATTCATGATTCAACGTGCCCCATTCCCATCGATTAGGAATCGCATTCGTGTTAGCTCGAACTTTGTACGGCTCCAGCCGCTTCAGGTGCTCGCGCTTTCCATAGAGCACACCCATGTGCGGCCCGAAAAACTTGTAAGTGGAGCACACCAGAAAATCGCAATCGAGCGCGCGAACATCGATGGGACCATGCGGCGCGTAATGGACGGCGTCAATGTAAGCCATCGCGCCATGTTCGTGGGCAAGCCGGATAATCTTCCGAACGTCGTTGATCGTGCCCACAGCGTTCGAAGCGTATCCGACTGCAACCAGTTTGGTGCGGTCTGTGACTTCACGCGCCAAATCGTTCATGTCGAGCGTGCAATCGTCTTCATGGATCTCGACCATGCGGATGGTCACGCCGCGCTCTTCGAGGGCGCGCCATGGAGAAATGTTGGCATCGTGATCGAGATGGGTGAGCACGATTTCGTCACCCGGACCAAGCTCGCGTCCGATGGAGCGACTGATGGCGAACGTCAGCGCAGTCATATTGGGTCCGAAGACGACTTCGTCGGGATCGCAATTCAGGAAGTCCGCCATCGCCGAACGCGCGCCTGCAATTATCGAGTCAGTGCGCCGGCTGGTGGCGTACGCGCCCGCCGTATTGGCATTGTCGAGCTTCAAATAATCGGAGATCGCATCGATTACGCGCTGCGGAACCTGGGTCCCACCGGGACCATCGAGAAAAACCGCAGGCTGTTCGTTGACGCTCTGCGCAAGCGCGGGAAACTGGGAGCGAACCCAGGTCAGGTCCAGAGCATTTATAGTTTCGTTTTGAGCAGTCAGCATAAAATAGTCTTCAATTGTCCTTGTAGAAACGTAGCTCTGCTACGCCTCGCTTACCGCGCGGACGAAATCAGCCAGCATTCCATATGCGGTAGCGTCCAATCCAGGATTGTTTTCAGTAATGGCCAGCCCGGGAAAGATGTCAGTCTCAAAATACACGATCGACGAAGTTCCAGCCACCCAAGCCAGCGGATCGCTCAACGGTACCTGCTCCGGGTGCACACTAGCCGTCACGCCCTGTCCGCTGCGGTGCGCGCGGCACACCAGTTTGTATGGTCTGCCCTCAGCGCGTGCGGCGCGAACGTCTTCTCCCGTGAGTTTGCCGATGCCCTCCCGCTGAATATCTTCAAGCCCTATCGGCGCATTCATGAGCACTCGAGTCAGAGCAGCGACCTTCACTGCCGCATCCCAGCCATCGATGTCATTACTCGGATCGGTCTCGGCGATGCCCATCTGTTGTGCCTTAGCGAGCGAGTCTGCAAAACTCAGGCCGTCTTCCATGCCACTGAGAATTACATTGGTAGTCGAATTTAGAATGCCGTGAAATCCGCGAAGCTCAATCGCAGGCAGATTGTCACGAAACAGACCAAAGATCGGCACACCATCCATCACAGTGGATTCAAACAGAAATCTTCGCCCCTTCGCCGAAGCCAGCGAAGTCATTTGTTCGTAAGCGTGCACAATCGGGCCTTTGTTGGCGGTGATGGCGTGTGCGCCCATTTCGAGCGCCGCACGAATATGATCAATTGCGGGTTGGCCGTCGTGCGGACTGAGCGAAGTGGCTTCAAACAGAACGTCGGCTTTCGCGTCGCGCAACCAGCCGCGGACATCGCGTGATGGAGAGATTGTCGATGGGAACGGTCGCGCAGTACTCAGCAGAGCTTCCACGTCCAGCCCATCGGCGTTTGCGACCCATCCCAGCCGTCGCGTCGCCACACCGGTGATCCGCCATGCGATGTCCCGCTCGCGCAGCTCGGGTTCTTTCTTCTCGAGCAGGCGAAACAGCGTCCGGTTGACGTTTCCCAAGCCGAGCAGGCAGAGATTGTAAGTGCGAATGAGTTGTCTCCTGGAAGCCTTCCGGGCGGCAGACAATATATGGAGGCCGGGCGTCCTCGCCCGTCCTCCACGATCTAGGTCAGCCCATGGTCGTAATGTGCTCTGGCAGAATCTTGTAAATCACACGCTTTTCCGAAGGCTGCCGATACGGATACTTATCGACACCCAGATATTTCTTAGCCAGCTTGTCGATGTGCGCATCCGCGCCTTCCTCCGTGATTTCACCCACGCGCCCGCGAATTTCAATGTAACGGTAAGGGTTGTCAGGATCAATGATTGCCAGGGCCACGCGTGGATCGCGCCGCACGTTGCGGTCTTTCTGGCGGCCTTTGGCGGAATTGAAAACCACATAGTCGCCTTCCAGATCGACCCACACCGGGGTCACTTGCGGACGCCCGTCCGGCATCAAAGTCGCCAAACTGGCAAAGGCGCGCTTATTAAATAGATCACGATATTTCTCCGGAATAGCCTCAGGCATCACTTCCTCCTTGCGGTAGTATTGCCAAGCAGACTTGCAAGAATTATAGACGGCGCGAAGGGTTTCGTGTTGCGGCCGTGGCTTTTAGGGAAGCGCGGGAAACAATTCGCATTTAATGCAAGTTATCGAGGGAACCATGCCACGAAGACATCCTTACAGGCGAAGACCTGCACGTTTTTTCATTGCGTTATTGCTATTAATTCTCTGTACGGAATTGTGTGCCGCTGCCGGCAATCCAGCCACCATCGTTTTCATGACCGACTTTGGCACAGTCGACGATTCAGTTGCGATCTGCAAGGGCGTAATGTATTCAATTGTGCCGGATGTGCGCATCGTCGACCTGACTCATCAGGTCACGCCGTTCTCGATTCTCGACGGTGCCCGTTTCCTCGACGGCACGACGCCATACTATTCGGCCGGGACGGTCTTCGTCGTAGTGGTGGACCCGACGGTCGGCAGCACCCGGAAAGCGGTAGTGGTCAAATCGAAACGAGGACAATATTTTGTGCTGCCCGATAATGGGCTCATCACGCTGGTGCAGGACCGCGATGGAATTGAGAGCGCACGCGAGATCACGAATCGCGCCTGGATGATCGGCGCTGCCTTGTCGTCGACTTTTCACGGCCGCGATATATTTTCGCCCATGGGCGCGCATCTGGCGCGCGGCGACGATTGGACCGCGGTGGGACCCGAACTGGATGTGAGTAAACTCGTTCGCCTTGACATCGCTGTGGCCAAACTGGATAACCGCGGATTAAGCGGAGAAGTGATTGCCACCGACGGACCATTCGGCAACCTGGTTACGAATATCAGCGGCGACGAGTTCGTGAAATTGGGCTATAAACAAGGGCAAACCGTTCACGTTACCATCGGCAAGAATGCAATGGACATTCCGTTCGTGCGCACCTTCAGCGATGTGCCGCTGAATCAACCGCTGCTGTATATCGATTCTCGCGGGCATCTCGGTTTAGCCGTAAACCAGGCAAGCTTCGCCGCCAAGTACGAAGTAAGACCTCCCACCGGAATCTTCATAGCGCGAGCGAAATAAATAGTGGAGGACGGGCATCTCGCCCGTCCCAGCAAGTGTGGCGCGGGCGCCCTCGCCCGCGACGCTAGGTCTTAACATCCACCGCAATCTCGGGCAAAACTGCACGCAAAAGCGCCACAAAGTCACCTTTGACCCGCTCGCCAGTCTTCAGCACCTCCTCATGGTTCAGCACTTCATCGGATATTCCCGCAGCCATATTGGTCACACAGGAAATCGCCAGCACCTTTAATCCCATGTGGCGCGCCACGATGACTTCCGGAATAGTAGACATTCCCACGAGATCGGCGCCGATTGTGCGTAGATAGCGAATCTCCGCCGGTGTTTCGTAACTCGGCCCCAACAGCCCCGCGTACACGCCTTGATACGCCGTTTTGCCCAGACGTTGGGCGGCTCGAAGCGCAATCTCGCGATACGGCTTCCAGTACGCTTGCGTCATGTCAGGAAACCGCGCTCCGAAGCGTTCATTGTTCGGCCCCACCAGAGGATTCGTTCCCAGCAGATTGACGTGGTCCGTAACCACAACCAGCGCGCCCTGTTTGTATTCGAGATTAATGCCACCGGCCGCGTTGGTCAGGATGAGAGCGCGAATGCCCATTCGCCCAAATACTCTAACCGGGAACGCGACCTCTTTTGCGGAATAGCCTTCGTAGAGATGCACGCGCCCCTGCATGGCCGCCACAGCGACGTCGTCAACTTTCCCAATCACCATTTGCCCCGCGTGACCTACCGCCGTGGAGCGTGGAAACGAGGGAATGTTCGCATATGGAATTCGCGTAGCTTCGGAAAGGTCGTCGGCAAGCCCGCCGAGACCTGACCCCAAAACCAGCCCGATTGCAGGGCGAAGCGCGGTCTGCGCAAGCAGAAATTGCGCAGCGGACTCGGCACGATCGAAATCAGAATTCATAATCATCTTTGTAGCGCCTGCGTCTTGCCGGCTGGGCGGGCGCCCGCCCGCCTGCGGCCGCCAAGATGGCGGCGCTACAAAATCAAAACTTCTTTTCGAAGGCAGCGAACTGCCCTTCGAGCTTCCACTGCAGGAGCGCACGCTGGTTGGTATCGAGAAACTTCTGACACGCGCTAGAAACTTTCCCGGCACGATCCGTCGCGCAGGCAGCCACCATGCGAGATTCGGAGGCCCATAGACTCGATCCCGACAGAAAGCTGTGTTCCAAACTCATGCGCGCCATGCGCTTCAATTCTTTGTAACCGAGGAAATCGTAAGTTTGAGTCGCCCGAAAATACTCGTGCGTCATGTCGGACCGCGAAACGCCTTCATCGTCGGTAGCCAATGCCACCGGCACGGCGTAACGAAGATAGATTGGCAATGGATGCGCATTGCCCTTTACTCCAAGAATCAGATTGTTAGAAGTCAGGCAAATTTCGACCAGAATCTTTCGCTTAGCCATTTCACGCAGCAAATCAAGCGGACGATCCTCATTCATCACGGACACGCCGTGCCCAATGCGCTCAGCGTGCCCACGCTCAACCGACTCGCGTACGTGAAAACGCAAGCCCTCCGGCGGCACCAGTCCCATAGCCAGCTCGCCGGCATGTAGGCTGATATGCACCTTGGGATAAAGGCCATGCAGATAGTCGAGCATCTTCATGTGTAGTTCGAAATCGTGCATGGGCACGTACCAGTCTTCCGGCATAACGAGATTCAAGCCTACAAATCGCGGATCAGTCTGGGCCAATTCGAAGCCAAACAATATTTCGGCGAAGACCATCTCCGGTGGCAGCCCGCGCAACACCTGATAGAGGTAACGAACCTGGACATCGCAACCGGCGTTCGCCTTCGGAGTTCCACACTTAAGCACAGATCGCATCGTGCTCTCGTCGTCATCCAGACGCTTGCGCGTAGAAGCGACAATGTCGTTCAACCCACCACTCAACAGCTTCTCCCGCATGCGGGCGAAATCGTCATCCCATCCCAGCTTCGCGCCGAGTTGACCGGACTGCACCGAATCCGCCGTATGCATCAACTCGAGATATTGAAGATGGTCCTCCGCCGCGCGCGATGCCGCTTCCGCAAGCGCGTCCCCAATGTGATTGTGCGTGGCCAGCGAGAACTTGTCGAAGGTCGCGAAAAAATGATCATGCCCGGATTCCTCGCCTGGTTCCCAGTTACGCATCGACCAAGCATCGACGATTGAGTTGTAGAGCACGTGATCGCCGTAGGCGCAACGGATGCCCGGCTTGCTTGTGTACTTTTCGCAGGAATCGTCGCACGGCGGAGCAATGAGAATGGACGTCGTCCGATCCACGCACAAATTGTCGCTGGCGGCATAGTCGATCAGATTCTCGGCATACAGCGCTCCGCTTAGGTGAACGTGAAGATCGCCGCCTTTGGGCATGTCACGCAAGAAAGCTAGCTGAAGCGAAGGTTGCCCGCGGATTGATTCAAAATATCGCGCCGCACGCTGCTCAGCGCTGGCCCCGGACTGCGCTAAAGCCATCGTCGTGAAACAGACGATGTTCAAAAGGACAAACGCCCGAGCTATTCGTGCCACAGCATCTCCTTGGATAGTGTTTCCTGGAAACGGGCATTCTACCTGACGCGTGTGGAACATGAAACAACCCAACTGTAGAGACGTCGCTCTCGCGCGCCGAAATAGATTCCTGTCATTCCGAGGAGCGAAGGCGACGAGGAATCTGGGTTTTCCCTGCGACGAACGAAAAACCGAGATCCCTCTCTTCGTTCGGGATGACAATCGAGACTCTGTTAACAGACGGAAAGTCCACGAGACGGCCCGTCCAGAGCGGCTTTGCCGAGATTTTCACAACTGCGGCCGAGTTATTTTTTCAGCACTTGACCGCGTCGGATAAGAAGGTCCAATCAAATCGCGCATCGGCGTTCATCACAGAATCATGTGACAACAAAACTGCACCAACTTTGCTACACGTGCCTGTGAACCGCGTGCACTCGATTGAAAAATCGATAGATACGTTCCCGCGTTTTTTATTGACTGTAAAATTAAAAGGCGTAAAAACATAATCGTTCTTTGACAGCTTCTGAAGTTTTCCCGGTTGGTGCGGCGTCCGGGGCTCAAGCGAAGTCACCCTCTACATTGCAAAATGACTGAGGGAGGGTTAGCAAGGGTCTATAGCAAAGTGCTGGTCGAGGCGAACAAGAAGATTTGTCGAAGGCAGGATAGAGTCCCGAGGCGTTGGTTTGGTTTATCCGGTTGGCGGTAAGCCCGGAGCCCGAGCAACGATCGCGAGTTCGCACCCGCAAGGATTGCAACTACGGCAGGTCGGCAAGGGTCTAAAGCGAGCTACTGGCCGAGACGAATGATCCCAACACCACCTCGGGACTCTTAATTTGTCTGCAGCAAATAGGGGCGGTGGTTAACTTGGCTGCAGCTCTCCCCCAAGCTAGCTGCGAAAATTCAGCAGAGAGTTACGCCGCCCACTATTCTCACGGCCCTTGTTGAATTTGAAATCTTTCTTTCGGCACCAGCCGCGCCCGATAAATCGAATTCGTCGCAGCCACCTCAGCCACCGCATCTGCATCGAGCTCATACGAACCGTAGGGTAGATTCTCGCCAAAAGGAATTTCCAAGTCCGCGGGGCCTTTCTTCAAGTTAACGCGCTGGTAGCCGATCGCCGTAGCTCGTCCAATCTCATTCACCGCCATCACGATTGCAGTCAAATCAAAATCCTGCTCGGTCTGGTTGGACAGGATAATCGAACCTTCCAGCCTTTGCCCCGTGACCTTGGGATAGCGACCCCATTGCGCAAGCAAGGGCGCCACGACAGTCAGCACGAGCTGCTGAGCGCGCTGCGCGGCCGGTCTGCCGTTGTCGGTCACAGTCACAGTAAATTTGAATTCGCCGGTTTCGGTGGGAACACCGCTTAGAACTCCATCTGCTGCCAGTGCGATACCAACGGGCAGGGCACCCTCGGTGAGTTCCCAACGCAAAGGTGTGATTCCTCCCCGAGCCTCCAGATGAGTTTCGTAGTGCTGACGAAGATACGCCTTGTGCAAGCTTGTGGTTTGAATCACCAGCGGTTCGCCGGTGGCAGCGCCCTGTTGGGCAAAACCTGTCAATGAAGCCGTCAGCAGTCCGAACAGTAATATGAAAATCTTGCTACTTCGCTGCATGCAGGAAATCGTCCACTGTCTGAATAAACATCCCGGTATCGTCTACAAAAGTCATATGCCCAGCCTTAGGGAAGACCACGATCTTTGATCCCGCAATTTTTTCATGCATGGCCTGCGACAGCGACGGATCGCATTCGTCGTGATCACCAACCAGAATAAGTGTTGGTACTTTGATGCTGGCCAGCCGGTCGGTGTACTCGACTGATTTCAAGTTGCCATCAATGACGAACTCCCCGTGCTCGCCCCACATTTCGCGGTACAGATCCCAAGCCATTTTGCCATTGTCGACGGGATCGTAATTCGGATCAGGATGGTTCTGATACAGGTAGGGGAAATACCCTTCGCCCCAGGCCGCAACCATGTAATCGTTCGTGTATCTGTTTTTCTCGTAATCCTTCCCATGCCCGTACAATCCCGTCGCTTCCAGCTTATCGATGCGTTCGCGCAGTTCCGGGGACATATTCTGTTTCATCTTCACGAAGATTTCGTTGAGCGTTTTTGAACTCGACCAGGTGCTGCCGAGAATCAGGTGAGTGAGATTCGCCTGATACTTCAAAGCATAGGCCTGCGCCAAGGCTCCTCCGTAAGAGTGTCCCATGAGGCTGATCTTGCCGAGACCCAGTGCCTGTCGAACCGACTCAACGTCTTCGACCATGTTCTCGATGGTGTAGCCGGAAGGATCCTCGAGCTTCTGCGACCGGCCAGAGCCGCGCTCATCTATAAAAACGACTTTGTTGCGGCGTGCCAGAGGCAGCAGGTAAGGCAGAAAATAATCATGCGAAGCACCGGGGCCGCCATGGACGATCAACAGCGGCGAGCCGCGGCCCAGCATTTTGTAGTAAATCATTACTCCATTGGCGTCGACGAAACCTTCCTGCACCGGATACACGTTCGAACCCGACGCCGCATGAGCGACCGGCTTACTCGCTTGGGCATTGGCTGTGACAGCGAGGCTCGAGATCAAAAGAAAATTTAACAACCAGAAGTTTTTCATGGTCCGGCTATCGTAATGTGCAGTCATCGGAAGAGCAAATCGCAATGCAAGCCAGCGTTCTGTTGACAGTTCTCGCCGTCTCCGATTCAATTACTTACGTGACCACAGGACTCTCCGCGGATTCTGAAGACGCAGCCGCCAGATGATCGTCAACTTTGCTGAGCGGGCACACAACCACAACTGGGAACTCGATCCGGTTACCCGGTCCTTGCTTGACACTGATTTCTACAAGCTGCTGATGCTGCAGTTTATCTGGAAGCATTTCCCGAAGACTCATGCTTCCTTCTCGATTTCGAACCGTTCGTCCCATGTGCGCCTCGCCGACCAAATTGCGATTGAGGATCTGATCCACCAACTGGAGCACGTCCGAAAACTTCGCTTTCGTAGATCCGAACTGGTGTGGCTGGCGGGTAATACGTTCTATGGACGCCGCGGAATATTCGAGCCAGCATTTCTGGAATGGCTGGATCGCGATTTCAGGCTGTCGGATTATGCTCTCGCGGTCGTGGACGGCCAGTTTCATCTTTCTTTCGAAGGCCTGTGGGCTGATACCACCATGTGGGAACTCTACGCGCTATCTATCATTGACGAATTGCGGACCCGCGCTAATTTGAAACGCCTGAGCGAGTTCCAGCTCGACATCCTGTATGCACGGGCGAAAACCAAGCTGTGGAGCAAAATCGAACGCCTGCGCGGGGTTCCGGGGTTGAGCATCGCGGATTTCGGAACTCGGAGGCGGCACAGTTTCTTGTGGCAGGAATATGTCCTGAACGCCATGGATTCGAATCTGGGTGCGAGTTTCATCGGAACCTCAAATGCATTTCTCGCCCACAAGCACGATCTCGAGGCGATCGGTACTAACGCCCACGAGATCCCCATGGTCCTGGCTGCCCTCGCTCCGGACGACCAGGCGCTGAAAACCTCACAATACCGGGTGCTTGAGCTGTGGCAGAACACCTACGAAGGGGCGCTGCGAATCATGTTGCCTGACACCTTTGGCACCACGCAATTTCTCGAAGGCGCTCCCGACTGGGCAGCCGATTGGACCGGCCAGCGTATCGATAGCAAGGATCCGTTCGTGGCCGGCGACGAATATATCGAATGGCTGAAAGCGCGGGGCCGCGACCCCAGGGAAAAACTCATCATTGCCTCCGACGCCCTTGATGTCGACGAAATACTTGGCCTGCATGCGTATTTCGGCGGCGCACTGCAGGCGGGCGCAACCAGGGCAGATTTCTTCGACGCGGCCGACTTCCTCGATCAACGCAAGTGGATTCCGGATCGTAAGATTCGATTCAGTGCAGGTTGGGGCACTCTGCTCACCAACGATTTCCGTGGATGCGATCCCAGCGGCGGCAACGATTTTGATCCCATCAGCCTGATCGCCAAGGTCTCGAACGTGGAGGGACGGCCGGCGGTCAAGCTCTCTGACAATTCTGCGAAGGCGCTCGGTCCACCATCTGAAATTCAACGCTACAAGCGTGTGTTCGGCACTGCGGGGGTCGGAAATGCTCCGCTGATCGCATAAGGGAAGCAAAAAACCGAAGCAGGCAACTCCCCACTTATTTCCGCGCCAGGTTCTCAACAGGCGCACCAAAAGAGACAACCTCATTCTCGCGTAGAAACGGCCTATGATGCGTAAGGACCACTCAGCAGGAGGTACTCACACATGGCGGCGAATCAGGTAGTGCTTTATTTCGACAAGCAAGAGGATGCCTTACTTTTTACCCTGGCTGCCAGCTCGGTTATGTCAGCGGAGGGGCCTGTCCGCAGCAGCGACGCGGTCGTCAAAGTTGCGCAGGAGATTTGCAAAGCCAGCCGGATTACGGCTGAAGGTGTTCTGAACGTCACCTGAAGGATGGCGCCATGAAGATGCTTAGAAAAGCCGTGCTGCAAATAGGGGCTCCCGCGCTAATCGCGTTCATGGCATGGAACGCGTATCTCGCTGTCAATCATTTAAAACAGATGCAGAAAACCGCGGCGCTCACGCTGGAAAGCTCCGCCATCCAGGCAGAAATTTCCGCTGTGACAAAAGATTTGACTGATATGGAAACCGGCCAGCGCGGCTATCTGCTGACCGGAGACACCTCCTACTTGCAGCCCTACACCGACGCGAAAAACAGAATCGAAAGCGATCTCTCAGCGCTGCGTAAGGGATTGGCTAATCGATCGGATAGCGAACGCGCGCTCGAATCACAATTGGAAACTCTGGCTAGCTCCAAGCAAGCGGAAATGGAACACTCCATCGACTTGCGTGAACGAGGTTATCGCCACCGGGCGTTCACGCTCGTGGCTTCGAACGAAGGTCAGGAGTACATGGACAAAGCTCGCGGCCTGCTGACTTCGCTTTCCAG
>Ga0210394_10006746_pt1 | contig 12335 bp, 27 predicted proteins | sample IncBWC12MmetaG_FD_160121 | JGI IMG/M metagenome (GOLD analysis project Ga0210394, IMG submission 160121) | Forest soil microbial communities from Barre Woods Harvard Forest LTER site, Petersham, Massachusetts, United States - Inc-BW-C-12-M | ecosystem: Environmental > Terrestrial > Soil >... | reverse complement strand
CGCAAGAGACGAAACAAGGGAATACGTTAGATGCCGACCATCCACCTCACAACCACCGAAGCTCGTCGCCACGGCCTTCTAGCCAAGCGGATAGGCAAGAAATCTGTAGCTAAGGCCCATTGCATGTTTCCCGCCCTCTGTGAGGCTGCTGGACTACCGAGGCCGGTTCCTGAGTGGAAATTCCACGGTACAAGGAAATGGGCGTTCGATTGGGCTTTCGTAAATGAAAAGGTGGCTATCGAAATTGAAGGGGGTGCCCATGTTTACGGACGGCATCACAGGCCCAAAGGATACGCGAACGATTGCGAAAAATATAACGAAGCAACAATCCTGGGCTGGCGACTTATCAGAGTAAGCCCGCAGCAATTTGCATCGGGTGCCGCTCTGGAACTTGTGAGGCGAGCGTTGGCGTGAACCTGGACATGTCGCGGGGCGGGGCATCGGAGAGGCTATCGCTGGTGTGGACGCTGGCTAAGGGGTTGGTGCCGCGTGGAGGGATAGGACGATGAGCAAGCGAGGACATGGAGATGGACATGGCAGACACGGTGCGGGTAGGCCGCGCGGAATGCGTTGCGGGCATATCAAGTCGCCTTTAGTGGTTAGCGATGGAATTGAGGAGTGCAATGCCATTAGCAACGAGGGAGAAAAATGCGAACGACCGAAAAACCATGAAGGTATGCACGAGGCAACAGATGGAATCGTATCGAATTGGCGAGTTCGATGGACTTCATGAGAGCCAAGGGAAGGGAGTAGACCGATGACGCCAGAAGAATATGCGTGCAAGTTGTGCGACGAAAACGACATCATAGAAATCGGTTACGAAATGCTGATTACGGACGCCATCCGTCGGAATGCGGAAGCACGCCAAAAAATCTGAGGATGCCGCCGAAGTCGTCAACGATCTTTTGGAGGCACGCAATAACATCGGCTGGCGTCAGGTCGAAGCGTTGGACAAGATAGCGAGCACGATGGAAAAGAACTCACAATAACGGCGTGGAAGATTTACAGGAGGTAGCATGAAAAAGTATCGCAAAAAGCCGGTGGTTATTGAGGCAATTCAATTCCTCCCGGATACCAAGTTCCCTCTTGGATGGGGATTAACGGATTACACGGTGAACGCGGATAGGTCAATAACCATCAACACCATCGAAGGAAAAATGCGAGCCGATTTTGGGGACTGGATTATCAAGGGCATCATGGGCGAGTTTTATCCATGCAAACATGCTATTTTTGAGAAGTCTTACGAGGAGGTTAGCATGAGCCTGGACCTATCGAAACTGACGCCGGATAAAGAAACATGAGCTACACCACCTGGATCCTCCCTCATCCAGGCTCACCCTGGGAACCACGCTACACCCTGCACAACGTCAGCGAGGCCGAGGCGGTGACAGCGGGGATGATGTGGCACGCGGACCTGTTGGCGCGGGGTGGGGCATCGGAGAGGCTATCGCGGGTTGCTACTTTGGCCATGGATAAGGTTCCGCAATGAACGTGCTTTTACTTCAACTTGACGGCAAGATGCCCAACATTGCCCTGATGCGCATAGCCGCTCATCATCGTGGCCAAGGCGACTTCGTTTATCTCCAGCAAGTGCGGAACAAGGATCACGACTTTGCCCCTGGATTATTCGACCGCTGGGACAAGGTGTACGCGAGTTTGATTTTCACGAAGTCACAACCGATCGCGCAAGCCGTGAAGCGTGCTTATCCTGACGCCATCATTGCGGGAAGCGGCTGGAACAATAAACGCACAAGCGACTATGGCATTCCAGAGGAAGGTCCGCGCGATTACAGCGACTACCCCGCATTCCGTTCGTCCATTGGCTTTTCGCAACGCGGATGCCGCTTGCATTGCGGATTCTGCAAGGTGCCTGAGATGGAGGGGAAGGTTCACGAATCGGCTACGATCCGCGAGATTTGGCGCGGCGGCAAGTGGCCAAAGGAAATCATTCTGCTCGACAACGACTTTTTCGGCTCTCCCTCATGGCGTGAGAAAATCTCGGAGATCAAGGGGCACGGTTTCAAGGTGTCGCTTTCCCAAGGTGTGAATGCCCGCCTCATGAACGAAGAACAAGCGGCGGCGCTGGCCAGCATTCAGTATCGAAATGACGCCATGACGCGGCCCTGCATTCATACAGCCTGGGATAACCTTGGAGACGAGAAACCATTGTTTCGCGGATTGAAGGCTCTCAAAAAGTATGGCGTGCGGCCTGACAATATCACCGTCTACATGCTAATCGGCTACGAGCAACCGTTTCTTGTCGAGGCCGACTTTGAGAGGCATCGGAAGTTGAGGGAGTTTGGTTGCAGGCCGTACCCGATGCCGTATGTCCGCAATGACGAGCTGCGCGGCTTTCAACGGTGGATCGTGAGGCGAGCGGATTTGATGATTCCGTGGGATTATTTCAAGGCGGCGAACTATCGGCCGGAACGGTGTGCGTGATTGAGGCTATCGCGTGCCCGGAATGCAACCATCGCGACGGTGACGATTCTTGCGAATGTTCTTTTTGCGAGTATGAAGCCGATCCAGACATACCATCGCGCTGGAGGGAATGCCCATGACCGGGGAGCCGCTTACCATTGAATCGCTGGCCAGAGTTCTGCACGAAATAAATACGAGCGTCATAAACGCTCATCGCCACGAAGTTAAGTACCTTGATCCAGTGGCGAATAATTTTGATGACTTGCATCCAATACATCGACGAGTTCGCATGGAGCAAGCCCGCTTACTTTTTGAGAGGATCATGAGGTAAACCCAATGACCCCCACTGAACGCCAAGCCCTAATCGCACGCTGTCCAGAAGTCGAGATCGTGTTTGCGGAACTGGATAGGTGCCGACGCAGCCAGAGGCAGTATGTCAAGATGATTGTGGAGGCGGGAATACCTTTGGAGGCAATTCGAGCGTCCGTCACTTGGGAATTAACGGACGAACTGAAACGAACCATCGTTGAAGTGACGGACAAGATCCGAGAGATCGCGGCTTATGCGATTGATCGTGGCGAGATCGACCGCGTTTTAGAGGGCAAGCCATGACCACCAAAGAAGCTATCCAGGATTTGGCAGATGTCCGCCTTTTACTTGGCGTGTTCATAAAGCCGCTGAGATCGTTATTCCGCAAGGACATTGCCGAAAGACTTGACGGCCAAATGCTGGCCCTGGACCACGCCATAGGCATCATGCGGGAAAAGGAAGAACCCAAACCGGGAGGTCAGTCATGACGACACAACAAGCAATTGACCTTGCATCGAGCCTCAAAACAGGTCCGCTCCTGCCGCAATACCGTGAAGCTCTGGAAAAGCTAATCGATCTTGCACGCCGCACGGTAGAATGTGCCCCAGCTCCAAAGGAAAAGGTAGCGGGGTACAAGTCGGAAGATTGGAGGCAATGAAGTGAGTCTCTTAACCGGCCGCCAACTGGAAATCTTCACGTTCATTTACGAGCACGCTCGCGACAATGGATTTCAACCGAGCTACCGTGAGATCGGTGAGCGTTTCGGGATAAGATCACCCAATGGGATGAAGGAACATTTGAGGCTCATACGGAGGAAAGGATACCTTGCATTGCCGAAGTCATTCCATCAGGCGAGGGCTGTTGTTTTTCTCAAGCGTCCGGATGGAACCGCCTTCCATGGCTTCTCCGAAAAGCAAGAAAGTATTTCCCATGCGACGAACACGGCAGCAGGCATCCTAAATTGAAAGGACAGCGATGGCATCGAATCTTGAACGCATACGCAAGCTAACCGCGAAAGGCGTCGTGCCGGTTGATTCCCTGCCGCTGGAAGTGCCGCAAACGATTTCCGTTCCAGAGGCACGACCAGCCAAACCGAAGGGACCAGCGTACACGCCGCCGAAGAAAGGCAAGAAGAAACGCCGCAAGGTTTATCTCAAGACACGCTTGCCTATTGGTTCAAAGTTCGAGCTTGAATACGTCGCGGAGGAACTTTGGAAGGGTACGCTCAAGGTTCCGGATTGTCCGCTGTTCGGTGGTCAGGCGAGCGGCATCTTCAAGTGCCTTGACAAGATCGACGATTATTACCGGGTTCACAAAGAAGAGGTTGACAAGCAAAAGCCAGCGGGTTAAAACATTGCCATGGATGTAAAGAAAAGAAGCCTGGCTAAATCCAAATGTTATTGGACAGGCCAAGCTTCTTTTCAGACAAGAATATTTCTCAGAAGTCAATTTACCAAGCACCGGCCGTAAATTCAACTTCCAATTCTTGTCTGATTCATTTCTTTTCTTCCTGTCAACCAGATAGTTGGCTATCCCCTTGGTTTGGGAAACATTCCATGTTTGCGAACATGGCACCTGCCACCGAAATGGTCACGAAGACAGGCACCGACGTAGAACGCACGGCCCGGAGGCGAGATATGGCCCTTGCTCCGCTGACGGCTGAGATATGCCGTAGGGGATGCTCGTTTGGCTGGCTTGCCCGTTTCGGAATGGTGAAGCTTGAACCTCTGAATCCGGTATCTGCGAACGGATTGGCGGCGATGGTTGAGGAACCCGGCGAGAGTCGGTAGGGCTGTTATGCGGCCTTATCGCCGCATTGAATGGCAACGCGTTCCATCGTTAAACTAAAACGCGGGGTACTATAGCCCAAGGTACGTACAAACAGACTAGACGCTACTCGGATACTAACTCCGCGAGGTCTAACTGTCTCGCTTGCTCAGGAAAGGAAAGACTCATGTGCTTCGTGAATGAATGCGATTGGTCACCGATGGTCAATGAAGAAGCGGATATAAAAGCGTGCGGATGTACCAAGTGCGACGAGTGCCATGCGGTCATTGAATACGGCGATTCGATGCACACGATTTACCAGCAAGAATCGGAAGAGTGCCTTCAATGCCGAGACGGATGGTGCGAATGCGAGGGAGATTGCTGCGAATGTTCAGACCCGGACTTTGGCGAGACGTTCGATTACGTCCGCTGCGAGCAATGCGACAAGTTTTTGAAAGCCGTGGAAGCGGCAGAGATCGAGGCCGGATGCGGACCACATGAAGCACGTCCAATGTTGTCGATGATGGTCGAGGACATAAACAACGGCGGCAGGGAAGAGGCGAGGAAGTATTTCAAGAAAGCCAAGGCGATGTTTCCGGAGCTGGTAGCGTCCGGATATCTTGGCGGTCTGTGGCGGAAAATGTTTTAGGAAAGGAAATGCAAAATGTCTTGCCCGACGTGCGATCATACGATGGAATCTATCGGAGTCACCGCGGAAGGATTGCGTTATTTTTGGTGTCCGCGATGCGGCACGCTGCGAAGTAAAAACGGCATGGCCGAAACAGGACATGACGAGATCACGCATCCAAAATTGGTTGATAGGTGCAGAGGATTTGTCGCTGATTTTTGTTCCGGTGAATTGAAAGACCTCAATGAAGTTTCTCACTCTTTGAATTATCACGGCATCGAGGAAGCGATTCACATTCCAAGCGAAAGGACACAACGATGATCCGCGTCTGGAAATACCCGGTAGAACTGGATAGCGTCAAAGACGGCCAGCACGAAGTCATGATTGACGCACCGAAAGGAGCGAAGCCGCTCTGCGTCATGAAGCAAGCGGGCACAAATTACCTCTGGGCGGAAGTGGATGAGGACGCTCCGAAAGTCGAGAATGAAATCGAGCTATTCGTTATCGGGACTGGCCACGGATCGGTAAAGCCAAACACGCGGCACTTGGGGAGTGTGATTGACGGTGCGTTTGTGTGGCATGTTTACGTGTGGGAGGATAAGCGATGACCTTCGATGAAGAAGCCTACCAAGTATGCTTGGCCGCAAAAGACAAACGCACGAACCAGATAATTGCCAAGCTAGTTCGTGACCGTGCGGCCCTCTTGGAGGCGGCAAAGATCGCTTGCAAATGTCCAGGATTAGAAAAGATTTTAGGTGCGGCTATCTCAGAAGCAGAGAGGGACGCATGAAGGAAAAATGCTGCAAGACGTGCATTCATTCGCGTTGGCCCTTAACGGAGACAGGGCGAATCTCGCGATTGAGTACCGCACGCTGCGAGGCACCAATCCCAGATGCTCCTGTACTTCCCGATTCAGTGACGAAAGCCTATGGATACAATCCGAAGCCGTGGAACAAATCGAGAATGGAGCAAGAGGACGGCGTTGATTGTCCGTGCTACGAAGTGAATAACGGCAAGCCGATTCCGATTAAATAGCAGAGAGGGAGTGATGGATTACGCGACGTTTTTGCACAAGAAATCGCAGATAGGATTAGCGGCATGAAACAGTATTACGAGCACGACGGATGCACGATATATCACGGCGATTGCCGGGAAGTGCTGCCGACGCTCGAGCAAATTTCGGCGGTTGTCACCGATCCTCCTTACCAACTAGCCAACGGCCGCAAGGCGAACACAATGGGAAAGACCGCCAATCGGAGCGGTTCTGGCAATCTCCTCAAGGGCACGTATCTGCAGAATCGCGACTATGGCGCAATGGTTGGTGGAGATGAGCCTTTCGAGCCGTCCATGTTTCTTGGATTCCGTGAAGTCATATTGTGGGGAGCTATTCACTATGCCACCGAATTGCCAAACGCTACCAAATGGTTGGTGTGGGACAAACGGGAAGGTGTCGAAATAGATGATAACGCTGACTGCGAAATGGCGTGGACGAACCTAAAAGGCCCGGCGCGTATTTTTAGAAATCTCTGGAAGGGTGTCTACCGCAAGGGGGAAGAGAATATTTCCGTGGCAGGGGCAAAACTGCATCCTTTTCAAAAGCCCGTTGAATTGATGCGCTGGTGTATTTGCAAATTGAAATACGACGGAATTGTTCTTGACCCCTTCATGGGCAGCGGCACCACGCTCCGCGCCGCGAAAGACCTTGGCCGTCGCGCCATCGGCATCGAGATCGAGGAGCGTTATTGCGAGATAGCAGCGAAACGGCTTGCTCAAGGGGTGTTCGCGTTCGATGATAAAATGTAAGGCAGAGCTTGAGATAGCGAAGCAATTAGGTCTGCCGGTGGAGTATATGGAGCCGATATGAAAGCTCACCTCGGAGCCGAGATTTCCGACGCTCCCCTTTACACGAAAGCCAAAGGGGAGTAAAGTTTAGGGCGTGGAAAGATAAAAAATGACTGAAATCACATTCATATCACTCGGTCCAGACGATTACGACCGTGCCAAAAAAGTCCTAAATCTAGCCAAGCATCCAGGTTTTGTCGGTCGCGCAGGTTTTGTCGGTCGCGAGCAATACTATCGCTGCGCGACGCACGGGACATGCACAATTGCAGTCGTTGACGGCAAAGATGTCGGCGTGGCACTTATAGCCAAAGAAAAACTCCAAGCACTTAGCGTCATTATCAAGGCTCAGGGCATGGGTATCGGTGCCGCTTTGGTGGACCGAATGAAGCCGCGTTGGGTGAATTGTATCGGTGAGCGTGTCGCGTGGTTCGAGAAACGCGGTTATAAAACCGTGGGCGAGCCAAGAGTATCCCACAATGGAAAACACGCACAATTTCTTTTGGAGCGTCTGTCGGGAGATCAAATTGCTGCCCCAATAATTCCACAGGATATGGTGCTCGAAACATCCGTTAAGACAAACATGGAGCCGAGCGTAAACGGCAGACATAAACCAACAGTCGAGGAGTATACGAAACGCGTGGAATACGCCGCCAAACTTATTGCCGTCAAAAGACTTAGCCATGCGCAGGTGAAACGAATTTTATGCAAAAAGTTCAGCGTTCACTTTAATTCCGCACTCAGATATATAGTGAATGCTAAAAAACTTCTTTTGACGCGAACTGGTAAGCCAAAACAAGATCACCTCGCTAACGCAATAGCCTTCTACGAATCAATCGTCGGCAACAAAGAAGCGACGCTTGACGAGAGGATGAAGGCTCAGGGCCATCTTGACGACATATTCCAGCTTGTGCCCAAGCCAGAGAAAAACCTTGCTGGAATCGGTACGATGAACATAACGTTCGTTGAGCATCGCATCGAGAATCAAGAGCAGCTCAATGCCTTTAAGCAGCAAATTGGCAGTTCCACTCTACCCGAAGCAACTTGCCTTCCGTCGCAGTAACGCACTTTATCGGGCTTTCGGGGCAGGCATTTCGTCAGGCAAGTCGTGGATCGGTGCTTATGACATGATTTGCCGCTCCAAACCAGGACGGCTTTACATGGTTGTGGGTCCGACATATGACCAGATGGCCTCATCTTCCTTGCGGTCGTTCATCAAGGTATCCGATGATCTTGGCGTGAGGGAATGGCTCAAGATGACGCCTACGCCTTCCATGGGATTGAAGAACAAGGCGGAGATACTTTTCCGATCAGCCGACAAGCCAGACAGCTTACGCGGGCCGAATCTCTCAGGCATATGGATGGACGAGGCAAGCCTGATGGACGAGGAAGTGTTTACGGTCCTCATCGGTCGTTTGCGTGAAGGTGGCGAGCAAGGCTGGCTCACGGCGACATTCACGCCGAAAGGGAAGGCCCACTGGACGTACACGCGATTCGGAACGAAGCAACCCGATACAGAGCTATTCCATGCACGCACGGCGGAGAACATTTTCAACCCGCAAAACTTCGCGGACACACTGGCTAAGCAGTATACGGCTTTCGACAGGGCACAGGAGTTAGAGGGACTTTTCCTTGATATTGGTGGCTCGCACTTCAACCCTTACGGCTGGCCTCTGTATGAATTTCGTGGGGACGCCTGGGCGGTCGGTGATTACGCGAAAGGGCAGCGAAAGATTTACCTCAACTCGGAATTGACAATCTTGATGGGCGTGGATGTAGCGACGAGCGAGAAAAACACTTCCGACTTCACGGCATTTGTGGTGGGTGCCTTGACAAGAGACAAGGAAATGCTGATATTAGACGTGTTTAACAAGCAAATAAACATTGCCGAAGTTCCGAGAAACCTGGCGTCGTTTTGTGACAAGTGGAAACCGCATGTCGTGGGTATCGATGATGACAACATCGCTAAAGCTACGATGCCGTATTTCATGCAGCAACGAGCCATCCCGCCGATGCGGATGATGCGGATGATGGGCAGAACGAAGGTAGTCCGCAATAAGCCTGCGATGATCTGGGGAGAGAACGGGCGGATTTACCTCTCGGAAAAAGCGTCATGGTATGCGGACTTTTGCAATCAGCTATCGGCCTTTACAGGCATTCAAGCCGAGAAGGACGATATGGCCGATGGATTAGGACTCGTGGCGAGGCTGGCGAACGAACTGGTGCCGTCCGCTCGCGTTTCTCAGGAGCCGATGGTTTTAGTCGGAGCGAGGGACATTGGGATATAAGCCTCTCGGCCTCATCGGTTGATAAGGTAGGGTGGTTCAGAAGGTGAATCAAGGCTGCGTCCATACTTGAATGATAGCAGAGAGCGGGCGGAGGTTCGCAAGTGGAACCAAAAGACGTATTCATTACCGTGAAGTTCGTCGATGTTCCTAAGGATAGTTTTTGGACATTGAAGGCTGTGAATGGGAATTCTGAATTGCCATTACGCATCCCTGAAATGGTCCTCACGCATTGTGCTACCAAAGCTCTGAATGGATTCGACACGCATCTTCACGGAAAGTTGTTATCCATCAAGGATGATGTAGGCCGCATTGAGTTCTGGGCAAAGCTGGAATTTTCAGACAAGTATGCTGGATTCTACATCGACATTCCGATGGAGTTCGTCCGCGAGCTGATTCCGGCGAACATCGAAGATAATCAGCTCGTGACATTAAACGAGCCGCGATAACGCTCCACGTTATCCGGCTCAGTGGCCACACCGATCTGTAAGGAGATCAGCATGACAACCAAATTGTAAACCTTATGGCTACAGCGACAATAGAGCCAAATCTAGAGCGGCCAATCGGTAAGACACAACTTCCCTTTCGCTTTAGACGCGACGAGGCGTCAAACGACATTTTGGCCGAGTGCGACATTATCTACCCGGACGGCCAGCACGCCCCGCAATTCTTTCCTCCCTTCGATGAGACATCCAAATCAGCTTGCGAAAACTCACTTGCAATAGCGGCACGCGCGGCGTGGAAGTTGGCTAGGATGTTTTGGAATCTCGAAGCGGGCGTGGATGCGACGATCAAGGAAAGGGACCAGCTCCGGGACGAGTTGACGGCCCTGCGTTTGTCCTCGGAGAATGCTTTGAAGTTAGAGCGGCAACGGGTGGAGGAATTGAAGAACCGGCTTGAGAGGATGAAGAAATGAAATTCCAGGTCAATCAACGCGTGGTCTACAAGGAAGAGGGCCACTGGCTTGACGGCAGGAAGGGCACAATCGCAGCGGTGGGCATCCACGCGGGCGAAGGTGTTATGCGAAGCCTCGTAGACTTCGGTGGCGTCAAATGCGTTCTGGAAGATGCAAGGATGGAGTTATTGCCGGAAGAACTGCCGCCGCCAGCCCCAGAAGTTGATACGACGCTTGGCATGGTTAATCTCTGGCCTGGGTGCCGCATGGATGTATGGGCAGGAGCGGAGCCGCAAGCGGACGTGCCGGTTACTGCCGATACAACGCGATGGAATGAAGAAAAGAATGAGTGGGAGAACGTGTCATGACGGCTACTAATACGTTTTGGGTGGGCAATCAAAAAAAGGTAGCTCAAGTGGTGACGGGCACGCTCACCGGCACGCCGGCATCTACAAACACGGCAGTTATCACGATAAACAACAAAAGCATCACGTACACTTTCGTTACGGCGGACACAACGACCACGATGATTGCCGGTCTTCTGGCGTTGCTCAAGGCGAGCACCATCCCAGAATTCAATGAAATCACCTGGACAGCTTCGGCGAATGTCTTGACCGCTACGGCCAAGATTGCGGGCACGCCGTTTTACTCGTCCTCTTGGAGCGGAGGTCTTTCGCTTTCATCTTCCGGCCTGACCTTCACTCTTGCCCAGACGCAGGCAAATGTAAGTTGTTCGGATGCGGCAGACGCAGCAAACTGGAATCGTGGAGGGTCATACGCGATCCCGACAAACGGCGATCCCGTCATCTTCCAGAATTGCACCGTGCCGGTCCTGTGGAATCTACAGGCACTATCAGCCGTGCAAGCCGCGAGCGTGCAGCGTTATCAAACGCAGACAGGACAAATCGGCTTGCCGTATCTGAACGCACTCGGATACATCGAATATCGACCAACGTATTTCCAGATAACCGCTTCGGGAACGCTTCCGGTGACGCTTGGCCTCGGTAGTGGATCAGGGCCGCCGCTTGAGAAATACAACTTTGGCTCAACGAGCGTGACGCTGGTAGTTCTCGCTTCTGGAACGGGTGGAGCGGAAACGCCTGGTGTGAAGTTTCTTTCAAGCGGCACGAATACGGCGAAGATCGTCGGTACGGCTGTAGGGATGGCTAACCTACCTTCCGAGACTTCATCGCTTTCATCGGCCTCGGTAGAGAATGGGGGAAGTCTTGCCCTTGGTGTTGGAGTGGTCGTAGGCGGCACGATAACCGTCTCGCAAGGCTCTCTCTCGCAGTTTTGCACGTCAACGATTGTCGCCTCGAACAATTCGACCGTGACGCTTTACGGGCAGGCTCTCACATATGCGGCGATCACGGCCACGCTGAATACGCGGGTGACGATGTACGGGGGAGGGACGATAACAGCGGGGACGTTGGCGACAAATTCAATTCTGGATAAAAGCCAGAATAATCAGGCGTTGACGATCACGAATTTCACGATGGATGGAACCTGTCAGGTTATTGACTCGTATTCGGTGATTACTTGGAGCAATCCGATAACGGTGACTGGTAACGTAAACTCTGGTCCGCTGCAATTCCTCGGAAGCAGGACCGTACAGATAGCGTAAAGGTGACTCATGGACTTCCTTGAAGCAGATTTCGATAAAGAGTGGGCCGGCCTTGAATCTTCCATGCTCGCTACGATGGAGGACGGCTCACGCAAGACACTAACCGAAGCCCGCTTGTCCCTTGCGGCTCATATCAAGGCGATCCAGCAAAGCATCAAAGACACAAGCAACGCGGGCTTGCAAAGCGTCATGCTGGCCCTAGAAGGTGTCCGCGAAGTGTCGCAAGGAGAGTTAGGCGAATTGCGTGCCGAGTTTACATCCTTACGTGAATCGGTCGAATCTCTCAAAGAGACGATGCAACAAACGATGGCCCAGAATCAAGCGATACTCGCGATGATGGGGCAGCGAGCGACGGATCGGCAAGAGATAATCGTCAAACTTCCGGAACCGCAAGAGCAGAAGCGAACGACAACGACGCGGCATATTCGCAAGGTTCCGGACGGCTGGGAAGCAACGGAGACGCAGAGTGCCTAATACGTGTCTATTCGGCAACGAAACGGGTGATCTAAGCGAGTGCGTGTCCACGACAGGTAACGTTAGCTCGCAAAGTGCTATCACGCGCGGGCC
>Ga0210394_10006745_pt1 | contig 12336 bp, 7 predicted proteins | sample IncBWC12MmetaG_FD_160121 | JGI IMG/M metagenome (GOLD analysis project Ga0210394, IMG submission 160121) | Forest soil microbial communities from Barre Woods Harvard Forest LTER site, Petersham, Massachusetts, United States - Inc-BW-C-12-M | ecosystem: Environmental > Terrestrial > Soil >... | reverse complement strand
GAGCTCGACGTTCTGGCCTTCGGAGCCGAAGCGCGAGAGCAGCTCGATATTCTCGACCGGCAGGAACAGCTTGTCGCCGCCGGCGTAGTGAATTTCCAGACAATCGTGCGGCGCGCCGGCGGCCTCGATGGCGCGCAGGCCATGGAAGCGGCCGATGCCGTGGTCGACGTGGACGACCAGATCGCCGGCGGCGAGGCTCGTCACCTCGGCGATGAAATTTTCCGCGCGCTTGGTTTGCCGGCGGGCGCGGACCAGCCGCTCGCCCAAAATATCCTGCTCGCTGATCAGCGCGACATCGGCGGTCTCAAAACCGGATTCGATGCCGAGCACCGCCAGCGCGACTTCGTGGCGCGGCAGCGCCAGCGCCTGCTGCCACGATGCGACGGGGGTGAGATTGACCAGGCCGTGCTCGGCCAGCACATGCGCCATGCGCTCGCGCGAGCCGTCGCTCCACAGCGCGATCAGCGCGCGCTTGCCGGCCGTTTGCAGCGCGTGCACGTGTTTGGTCACCGCCTCGAACACGTTCTTGTTGGGCTCGCTGCGCTCGGCGGAGAAATTGTGGCCGGCGCGCGCGGCGATTTCGATGGTGTCGGCGGTGCCGTCGGGCGCCGAAAATGGCGTCAGCCGCGCCAGCGCGACGTTCTCAAGGCGCTCGCGCCATTCGGCTTCGGCGAGATAGAGCCGGTCCGGCGGCAGCGGCTTGTAGGGCGCCCCGGCTCCGGCCTGATCGAGCGCGTCTTTGCGCGCCTGATAGTAGTCGGCGATCTGGGCGAGGCGTTCGTGCGCGGCTTCCTCGGCCAGCGGTTCCAGAAGTATCGGTATCGGGCCGCGCCCCCTCTCCCCAGAGAGGAGAGGGTTGGGGTGAGGGGGTTCGGAATTGCCGGGAGAGTCGCCGATAGGCCCGAGCCCCCTCACCCCTCCCTCTCCCCTCTGGGGAGAGGGAGGAGATTGCGGCTCGTAGCCGAGATAATCGAACAGCGTTTCGAGGCGCTGATGGAACAGCGGCAGCCAATGTTCCATGCCGGCGTGGCGCCTGCCCTCGCTGACCGCTTCGTAGAGCACGTCGTCGGGCGCGGCGGCGCCGAACGCCGCGACGTAGCCGGTGCGGAACAGCCGGATCGTGTCCGAGGTGAGCTGGAACTCGGCCATGGGCACGAGATCGAGCGCGCGCAAGTCGGCGTTGGTGCGCTGGGTTTCCGGATCAAAACTGCGGATCGATTCCAAGCTGTCGCCGAAAAAATCGAGCCGCACCGGGTCGGCCATGCCGGGCGCGAACAGATCGATGATGCCGCCGCGCACGGCGTAGTCGCCGGGCTCGCGCACGGTCGAGGCGCGGTTGAAGCCGTTCAATTCAAGCCAATGGGTGATGCCGCTCATCGGCAGCACGTTGCCTGGCGCGGCCGACAGCGATTGCTTGCCGACCACGTTGCGCGCCGGCACCCGCTGCAGGATCGCATTCACCGTGGTGAGCAGCACTGCCGGCCGCTCGCGGCCTTTTACGCTGGCCAACCGCGCGAGCGCGGTCATGCGCTGCGCCACGATCGCCGCATGGGGCGACACCCGGTCGTAAGGCAGGCAATCCCAGGCCGGAAATTCCAAGACCTCGATATCAGGGGCGAAGAAGTTTAGCCCGCGCGACAGCATCGCCAGGCGCGGCCCATCGCGGCAGATCACCGCCGCGCTGATGGCCGGCGGCGAAGCGCCCGCCGCAACGGCGCGAGCCAGGTCGGCGATGACCAAGCCTTCGGCGCCGTCGGCAATGCCGGCGAGCGTCAGCGGCCGGCCGGGCTTTAATCGCACCGCCGGAGACTGGGCCGAAATTTTCGTTGGCGCCGTCACCGCTCCTCCTTTACGCGGGCGTGAAAGGTTTTGAGCTGGCGGAGCACGGCGGTGTCGTAATCGCTCGGGATGTCGCTCTCGCCGCTGACCCAGGCATAGAGGTCGGCATTCGGCACTTCGATCAGCCGCTCGAAATCATTTAGCGAAGACTCATCGAGTTTTTCGATATGGGCATCGGCAAAGCGGCCCACGATCAGATCGGTCTCGCGCACGCCACGGCGCCAGGCGCGGAACAAAAGCTTCTTTCGCCGCTCATCCAGGCCCTCGCTCGATCGTTCCGTCATGATGTCTCCAAACGCCGAAAGCCCGGACGCGGCCGGGCGAGGGGTATATAGAGAACGGTTTTCGAATTGTCATGGCCCGCGAAGGCGGGCCACCCAGTAATCGGGGCGCGGAGTTTTGGTCCGCAGCGTCGGTGATTGCTGGGTCATCCGCCTTCGCGGATGATGACAGCGTGGGCGGATGACGACGGTGTAGAATAAACTCGATGCGGCCGAACGTCCTCAATCCCCTTTTCGCAGCCCTGTCCGCCCTGCCCGGCGTCGGGCCGAAGCTGGAGAAGCTGTTTGCGCGGCTGTTGTCGCGCGAGGGCGAGCCGCCGCGCGTCATCGATCTGCTGTTTCACCTGCCGACTGGCTTCGTCGACCGGCGCAACCAGCCGAAGCTGAGCGAGGTGCGGCCGGATACGATCGTCACTGTCGCCGTCACCGTCGAGCGCCACCGGCCGCCGCCGCCGCACCGGCCGCGCGCGCCCTACAACATCGACACCTTCGACGACACCAACACGCTGACCATCACCTATTTCAACGCGCGCAAGGATTATCTGGAAAAGCTCTTGCCCAAGGGCGAGCTGCGCTACGTGTCGGGCATCGCGACGCTCTACGACGGCCATTTGCAAATGTTGCATCCCGACCGCGTGGTCGATGCCGAAGGGTTTGCCCGGCTGCCGCTGATCGACCCGGTCTATCCGCTGACCGAAGGGCTGCACCCGAACCAGGTGCGCAAGGCGGTCGATGCTGCGCTCGAGCGCATTCCGCAACTGCCGGAATGGCAGGACGCGGCCTGGCTTGCGCGCAATCGCTATCCGGATTTCGCCAGCGCGTTGCGCGCAATCCATCGGCCCGAAGAGCCGGAGGCGCTCGATCCGGCAAGCGCGGCGTGGTCGCGGCTGGCTTACGACGAATTGCTCGCCGGCCAGCTCGCGCTCGCCTTGCTACGCGCGCATATGCGGCAGCGGCCCGGACACGGCAGCGCCGCCGAGGGACGCCTGCGCGAGCGCGTCATCGCGGCGCTACCCTATTCATTGACGCCGTCGCAGCAGCGCGCGGTCAGCGACATCGTCGCCGACTTGGCGCAGCCGCATCGCATGCTGCGGCTGTTGCACGGCGACGTCGGCTCGGGAAAGACCGTGGTCGCGCTACTCGCGGCCTCGACCGTGATCGAGGCCGGCCGGCAGGCGGCGCTGATGGCGCCGACGGAAATCTTGGCGCGCCAGCATTTTGCCACCATCGCGCCGCTCGCCGCCAAAGCCGGCATCCGCGTCGCCATTCTCACCGGCCGCGAGCGCGGCCGCGACCGTCCCGAAATCATTTCGGCGCTCGCCGCAGGCGATATCGATCTGATCGTCGGCACCCACGCGCTGTTTCAAGAAGACGTGGCCTTTGCCGACCTCGCGCTGGCTATCGTCGACGAGCAGCATCGCTTCGGCGTGCATCAGCGGCTCGCTTTGGCGCGCAAAGGCGAAGCGGTCGATCTGTTGGTGCTCACGGCAACGCCGATCCCGCGCACTTTGGTACTGACTTTTTTCGGCGACATGGATGTCTCCGAATTGCGCGAAAAGCCCGCCGGCCGGCAGAAGATCGATACCCGCGCGATCCCGCTGTCGCGGCTTGCCGAAGTCGAGGATGCGGTCGCCCGCGCGCTCGACGAAGGCCGCCGCGCCTATTGGGTCTGCCCGCTGGTCGAAGAATCCGAATCCATCGATCTCGCCGCCGCCGAGGAGCGCTATGCCGTCCTGAAGAAGCGCTTCGGCGCCGCGGTCGATCTGATCCACGGCCGTATGCGCGGCGCCGACAAGGATCGCGCCATGGAGCGCTTCGCTGCTGGCGAGACGCGGCTTCTGGTGGCAACCACGGTGATCGAAGTCGGCGTCGATGTGCCCGAAGCGAGCGTCATGGTCATCGAGCACGCCGAGCGTTTCGGCCTGGCGCAACTGCACCAATTGCGCGGCCGCATCGGCCGCGGCGCCGAACGTTCGACCTGTCTGTTGCTCTACAAGGCGCCGCTTAGGCCGACCGCCAAAGCCCGCCTCGCCATCCTGAGGGAGACCGACGACGGCTTCCGCATCGCCGAGGAGGATCTGAAACTGCGCGGCGAAGGCGACGTGCTCGGCACCCGGCAAAGCGGCATGCCCGGCTTCCACATCGCCCGCATCGAATTTCACGGCAAGCTGTTGCCGGCGGCGCGCGACGACGCCGCGCTGATGCTGTCGCGTGACGCCAAGCTGCAATCGCCGCGCGGGCAAGCGTTGCGCGTGCTGCTCTATCTGCTCGCGCGCGACGAGGCGATCAGGCTATTGGGCGCAGGCTGACGCCGGCTATTTCGCCGCCACGTCTGCGGGCGCCCGCGCGGCCTGCGCGGCGCGCGCGGTTTGTGCGAGCGTGGCGAGGCGTTTCTGCTCGTCGTCGCCGCCGGGCTGGATGATGCCTGCCGACATCAAAAGCTGCATCGCCGCCTCAACCGTAATGTCGAGATCGATGACGTCGCGCCGTGGCACATAGAAGAAAAATCCGGTGGTCGGGTTCGGCGTGCACGGCATGAAGGCGGAGACGTGCTCGGTGGCCGGCAGCCGCGCCGAAATTTCCGCGCTCGGCGATTGGGTGAGGAAAACCAGCGACCACATGCCGGGCGACGGAAATTCGACCAGGCCGACGCGCCGAAAACTCGATCCGGAACTGGAGAACAGCGTCTGGAAGATCTGCTTGGCGGTGCGGTAGATCGGCCGCACGATCGGCATGCGGCTCAAAAAACCCTCGCCGATATCGACCAGCTTGCGGCCGACCAGGTTGGCGGTGAGGAAGCCGAGCAAAGTCAGCGCCACAAAGGCGATGATCAGGCCGAGCCCCGGAATATGCACCGGCAAATAGGTCTCCGGCCGGTACGTCACCGGAATGAACGGCCGCACCAGATTGTCGACCCAGGTGACGAACCACCAGATCAGCCACAAGGTGACGGCCACCGGCCCGGCGACGATCAGCCCGGTCAGAAAATAATTGCGGATGCGGCTCACTGCGCCGGGCGCGGATTTCGCCGCGCTTAATGGCAAGCCTTGTTCGTTGCTGTCGGTCATGCGGTCGCGGGTGTCTGCGTTGGTCGTGAAAACTATATATGGGTTTCGGCGCTTCGCGCAGCGCCGCCGGCGCAACGCGCCGCTCTATTCCACCGTCACCGACTTGGCAAGGTTGCGCGGCTGATCTACGTCGGTGCCCATGATGACGGCGGTGTGGTAGGCGATCAGTTGCACCGGCACGGCATAAACCAGCGGCGTCACCGTCGCCGGCATGGTCGGCAAGGTGAGCGTCACCCAGGGTTTCGAGTTGGCGGCGCGCGCGCCTTGCGCGTCGGTCAGAAGGATCAGCCGGCCGCCGCGCGCGGCGACCTCTTCCATGTTGGAGACGGTCTTTTCGAAAATGTGGTCATAGGGCGCGATCACGATCACCGGCATGGTTTCGTCGATCAGCGCGATCGGGCCGTGCTTGAGCTCGCCGGCGGCATAGCCTTCGGCGTGGATGTAGGAGATTTCCTTCAGCTTCAGCGCGCCTTCGAGCGCGATCGGGAAACTCGTGCCGCGGCCGAGATAGAGCACGTCGCGGCATTTGGCGAGATCGCGGGCGAGCAGTTCGATCTGCGGCTCGAGCGCCAAAGCTTCGGCAAGATGCCGCGGCACTTCGATCAGCGCATGCACGAGCTTCTTCTCGTCGGTCTCCGACAGCACGCCGCGGGCGCGGCCGGCCGCAATGGCCAATGTCGCCAGCGCCGCCAATTGGCAGGTGAAGGCCTTGGTCGAAGCAACGCCGATTTCGGGTCCGGCCAAGGTCGGCATGACCACGTCGCTCTCACGCGCGATGGTCGAGGTCGGCACGTTGACGATGGCGAGAACGTGCTGCCGGTGCTCGCGCGCATAGCGCAGCGACGCCAGCGTGTCGGCGGTCTCGCCCGATTGCGACACGACGATCGCCAGCCCGCCCGACCCGAGCGGCGCCGAGCGATAGCGGTATTCGGACGCGATATCGACCTCGACCGGCAGATGGGCAAAGCGCTCGAACCAGTATTTGGCGACCATGCCGGCGTAATAGGCAGTGCCGCAGGCGGCGATCGAGATGCGGTTCAACTTTTGAAAATCGAACGGCAGCGGCATCGGCAGCGCCACGCGCTCGGCCGCCATGTCGATGTAGTTGGCCAGCGTATGGCCGACGACTTCGGGCTGCTCGAAAATCTCCTTGGCCATGAAATGGCGGTGATTGCCCTTGTCGATGTGCATTACCGCGGCTTGCGATTTCAGGATCGCGCGCTGCACGACCGCGCCCTGGGCGTCGTGAACCTCGGCGCCAGCGCGAGTGACGATCACCCAGTCGCCGTCTTCGAGATAGCTCACCGTGTCGGTGAAGGGCGCCAGCGCAATCGCATCGGAGCCGACGAACATCGCGCCCTCGCCGAAGCCGATGGCGAGCGGCGAGCCCTTGCGCGCGCCGATCAGAAGATTGTCCTCGCCGGCGAACAGGAACGCCAGCGCAAAGGCGCCGCGCAGCCGCGGCAGCGCCGCTTTCACCGCCTCGACCGGCGACGCACCGCGCTCCATCTCCTGGCTGACCAGGTGCGCGACCACTTCGGTGTCGGTCTCGGTGACGAATTTCGCGCCCTTGGCTTGCAGCTCGCGGCGCAGCTCGACAAAATTCTCGATGATGCCGTTGTGCACGACCGCAAGCTTTTCGGTGGCGTGCGGATGGGCGTTGTTCTCGGTCGGACGGCCGTGGGTCGCCCAGCGGGTATGGCCGATGCCAATCGTTCCCAACAGCGGCTCGCTGGCCAGCCTCGCTTCCAGATTCTTGAGCTTGCCTTGGGCGCGCCGCCGCGTCAGCACGCCGCGCTCGAGCGTGGCGACGCCCGCGGAATCATAGCCGCGGTATTCGAGGCGCTTGAGCGCATCGATCAATTGCGGCGCGGCCGCCTCCTGGCCGACGATACCGATAATCCCGCACATGCCGGTAGGACCGTCCCCTTGCGCGTTAACCGTTAAAGCGCAGCCATTTTACCGATGAAAATCAAATAACGTGTCGCTTCGTGACAGATTTCTTCGCCGGAAGCTTAATTATTCCGTGCCGGTCGAACCGCAAGGCGTAGCGCTCAATCGGCCGAATGGGCCTTCTTTTTGCTCAAGGATTTGAGCGCCCGCAAGCGCGCCGCCCAGCCTTCCTTAACCACTTGCCGGCCTCGCCCCAGCGCCAGCGCCTGCGCCGGCACGTCGTCGGTGATCACCGAGCCCGAGCCCACATAGGCGCCCTCGCCGATCTTGACCGGCGCCACCAGCGCCGAGTTCGAGCCGATGAACACGTCCTTGCCGATCTCGGTGCGATGCTTGGCGCTGCCGTCGTAATTGCAGGTGATGGTGCCGGCGCCGATATTGGCGTCGGCGCCGACGAACGCATCGCCGATATAGCTCAAATGATTGGCCTTCGCGCCGGCCTCTATCACCGCTTCCTTGACCTCGACGAAATTGCCGACGCGCGAGCCGTCGCCGAGTTTTGTTCCCGGCCGCAACCGCGCGAACGGCCCGACCGAAACGCCCTTACCGACATGGGCGCCAACGAGATGCGAGAACGAACGAATGACGGCGCCGTCCTCGACTTTCACCTTCGCGCCGAACACCACAAAAGGCTCGACGACGACGTCCTTGCCGAATTTGGTGTCGGCACTGAGATACACCGTCTCCGGCGCGACCAGCGTCACGCCGGCATCGAGCGCCGCCTTGCGCAGACGCGCTTGCGCGATCGCCTCGGCTTCGGCGAGTTGGGCCTTTGTGTTGATGCCGCGCACGTCGTCCTCCTCGGCTTCGACCGCAACCGCGCGCAGCTTCATGCCGCGCGCGATCTCGACCGCATCGGTGAGATAGAATTCATGTTTGCGATTGTGGTCGCCGATCCGCTTCAAGATGGCGAGCGCGCTTTTGCCGGCCAGCGCCATGATGCCGCCGTTGCACAGATCGATTTTGCGCTCGCGCGGACTGGCATCGGCCTCCTCGCGAATGGCGATCAACTCGTCGCCCTTGGTGATCAGCCGGCCGTAGCCGGTCGGATCGGCCGGGCAAAACGCCAGAACCGCAACGGCAGCGCCCTTGGTCAGCGGCGCGCGCAATCGCGTGAGCGTGTCCGGCCGGATCAACGGCGTGTCGCCGTAGACGACCAGAATATCGTCGGGCTGTTTTGCGATCGCGGCCTTCGCCGCCAGCACGGCGTGCGCTGTGCCGCGCCGCTGGCGCTGAATGAAAGTGGCGACGCCCGGCAACACGCGCTTTGCTTCGGCGGCGACCTCGTCGTGGCCGGGGCCGACCACGACGGCCGTTGCCGTGGTGCCAGCCGCGCCGACCGCGGTCAGCACATGGGCCAGCAACGATTGCCCGGCCACATGGTGCAAAACCTTCGGCCGCGCCGAGCGCATGCGCGTGCCCTCGCCGGCGGCGAGCACGATCGCCAGGCAGGTTCGAGCCTTCATCGCTACCTCCGCGGCGCTGTCTTATCCGAGCCGCCAAGTAATCGAAAGCCACGCGCGAAATTGCCGGCCAATGCCGCCGGAACGCCGCGCAACCGCTCAACCGATTGTCAGAATCTGCTAGATTTTTGGCACTGATTCGCCTGACGGCACTGCGGAGCGGCGGGAATGGCAGACGAAGTGCGGCTGGCGAAGGCGGACCTCAAGCGGCCGACGGCTGCGGTCCCCGTCACCATGCATGGCCTGTGGCGGCTAGTGGTCTGGGGCTCGACCGCGGCCACGGCGCTCTTGATCGCCGTGCTGTCGAGCCGCGGCGTGGTCGGCTCGCAGCGCGCTGCCGTTGCCGCGTCGACGTTGCACGGCGGCGCCGTCGCCGTCATCCAACCCGTGCAAACACCGCCGCAAGCGGCCGCGCGCTCATTTGACGCCCAGGCCGAGACCAAAAAGCTTGCCGAAGCGGTCCACGACCTCACCGCCGATAATGACGAGCTGAAATCGCGGCTCGCCGTGGTCGAGCACAGCGTCGACGACGTCACCGGCTCGATCGCGCGCCAGGCCAAAGCAACGCCGTGGCCGGAAGACGGACCGCCGGTGCCGACGACGCCAGCGGCGATCGCCGCCGTGCTCGCGCCGGCCTTGCCGCTGCCGATGGAATACGGCGTCGACATTGGTTCCGCGGTCTCGATCCAGGCGCTGCGCGCGCGCTGGGCCGGCATCCGTTCCGCGCACCCGCAATTGTTCGATGGCTTGGCGCCGACGGTTTCACTCAGCGAAATGCCACCGTCCAATCGCCCCGAGCTGCGGCTGGTGCTGGGACCGCTCGCCAGCGCCGGCGCGGCGGCAAAACTTTGCACGACGCTCGAGCGCTTCCGGCTGACCTGTCAGCCGACGATTTTTGCCGGCCGGCATTTGGCGCTGGATTGAAGGCGTCGCTGATTTGGCGGCCGAGGCAACGGCGCCCAATCAGATGCCCATGTCCCGCTTTTGCTTTCAGCGCACAGCGGACACGGCTGGACCTGCCGCTCGTTTGCCTTAATAGCAGATGCTAACCCACTCGCCCAGGTACGGGTCCCATTGCCAGCAGGTTCCGGCGCAGCCGGCGCAACCCAAGCAGGCTAATCCTATGAATGCCCCAATACATGCGCAGCCTCCTCTACAGGCACAGCGACCACCAATGGCACAGCGACCGACAGCGCAACGGCCGCCAAAGGCGGCACAGCCACCGACAGCGGCATGAGCGCAGCCGCCACCGACACCGGCACGAGCGCACCCGCCGCCCCCGCCACCATGACCGCACCCGCAGCCGCCGCAACCGCCGCCACGTGCAACTCTAATGCCTTGACTAAGCGGGGGATTCTCCCTATCGAAGACTTGAAAGGTCATCAGACTGACGTCGGAGATTTCCTCCTCGGCCAGAATAAATCGCCGCGCGTTATCCTGCGACGGTACATGCGTTGTGGGTGCGGTTGCCGATGCAGCGCCCGTCATCGCCAAAGAAACCCCGGCCGCGCCCAATGCCAAGGTTGATTTTCCGCGCTTCCTTTTGAAACTTCGCCTCGCCTGCGTCATGGTAGACCCTCCGCGTCAGCGTTTCGACCAAGGGACCCGCACCAGCTTTAGCGCTCTGCGCCATGAACCGGCAAGATGTCGCTTTGGTTCCGCCCACGCGGTCTTTCGCAACTTCACCTTCTGTGGTTATGGATTGCGCCAACCCGTCCGGGAATGACCCGCAGTGAAACGCCCATTATTCCTGCCCACCGCGCGCCAGATCAATTGGCTTCTGGTCGTCGGCTTTTTGTCGCTCGGCCAGGCGCTCTATCTGCGTTACATGGCGCTGGAGAACAACACCGTGTCGCTCGCCTGCCAGGCCGGCTTGCGGACCTGGCTGTGCGATACGTTCCGGCTGACGATCGTTCTGTTCAATCACAACGTCTTCGGCTGGGTGGCGCTGGCCGCGGCCGCACTCAATCTGTTCCGGCCCTCGATCGTGCTGGTGACGCTGGCGCTCGCCGCTTCAGCCTTCGGCGTCGTGCTGCACAGTGCCGATCTCGCAGGCCTTGCCTTGGGCCTTCTCATTTTGAGTCTGGCGCGTCCCGCGCCCGTAGCAGAATGACGCCGAGGACGGCAACGCCAGCGCAGAACCAGACCGACTGCCAATTGGCAAAGCTTTCGTTGATCGCGATGTAGCCGGCCGAGGCGATCAGCGCCGCGCCCGCCACCGTCTCCGCCGCGGCGCGCGCGCCGCCCGGGCGCGGCACAGCGATCATCAGCACCAGGAACGGCACCACGGCGGCGGTGAGCGGCGCGAACGGAAAATCGCGGTAGCGCGGATCGAATACCAGTCCGAGTGCCGCCTGCAGCGCCAACACAACAAGCACGATAAAGACGCCGCCGAGCGCCCAATGCAATCCGCCGCGGCGCTCGCCGGAGCGGCCGAGAATGGCAGCGAATGTCGGCAGCGCACGCCCGACGGCCAAAGCATCGGCGCATACGATCGGCGCCGCCGCGGCAACCAGCGCGAAGGTCAGCGAGCGCAGCCAGCCGCCGGCGCTATAGCTCTGGATCGGAATGGTCTCGACCACGAGGCCGAACATCACCGCGGGCAGGAACGCAATGCCTGCGATCTTGGGCCACAAATGCGGCGGCGGATTTTTTCGCCCGCCGGCGGTCGCCGCGATGCCGAAGGTCAATGCGGCGAGCAGGATGCCGAACAGCGCGCCAAGGAGCCAGTGCGGGTGATTGGACACCGCGCCGCCGAGGTTGAATTTCGGCCCCTGGGTCGAACGGTCGAAAATGCCCCAGTAACGCCCGGTCGAGCCTTCAAGCGCGCGCTTCCAGGGCTGGTCGAAGGCCTCGATGATGTTGACCCGGAAATTCTCGCGCTTGCCGAGCGTCAGCGTCTCTTCGATAGCGCGGGCCTGGTTCGACGGCGATGGCAACGCGCCCTCGCGCATGCGGCCATGGCTCGGCCAGCCGAACTCGCCGATGACGATCTCCTTGTTGGGAATGGCCGCCACGACCTTTTTGCGGATGGCATCGACATGGGCCGCGGCGCGCGACGCCGGCAGCGGAAAATCCTCCCAATAGGGCAGGATATGGATGGTGACGAAGTCGACCGCGTTCTGCAGCTCGGCATAGCGCAGCCAGAACTCCCAGACGTCGGCATAGGTGACCGGCTGGGTGATCTGCGCTTTGACCTCGCGGATGACCGCGCCGAGATCGGGGGCCGACATTTCGCCGCGCAACAGCACTTCGTTGCCGACGATCACCGCGCGGATGACGTCGGGGTATTTTTTGGCGAGCGCCACCGTGACCGCCATCTGCCCGCGGTTGCGTGCGATCTTGTTGGACAGCCAAATCCCCTGCAGGACTTTGAGGCCGTAGCGCTGGGCGATTTCGGGGACCTTGTCGAGGCCGTTCTCGACCGAATAGGTGCGGATGCAATCGGTGTAGCGCGCCAGAAATTTGAGATCCTCGTCGATCTGCTGCGGCGGCACTTGAGTGGTTTCGACCAGCGGATCCTGGCCGTCGCGGAACGGCGCATAGGACACGCAGTAGAGCTTTTCGTTCGCCGCGAGCGGCGACGGCGGCAGCGCTACCGGCTTGCCCAGCCACCACCAGGCAATGCCGATCGCCAGCGCGGTTAAGGCGAAAAACGTAAGCGGTTGGCCGGCCAGGATGCGCGACATCCTTGTCGGATTAACCGCGGGAACTCTTTCTGCCAAGGTCAAC
>Ga0210394_10006743_pt1 | contig 12337 bp, 7 predicted proteins | sample IncBWC12MmetaG_FD_160121 | JGI IMG/M metagenome (GOLD analysis project Ga0210394, IMG submission 160121) | Forest soil microbial communities from Barre Woods Harvard Forest LTER site, Petersham, Massachusetts, United States - Inc-BW-C-12-M | ecosystem: Environmental > Terrestrial > Soil >... | reverse complement strand
CTCGAGTCGCGCAGCGCCGGCGTCATGTTCACGCGCAGTCCCTTGAGCGGCGATCGCTCGGTCATCGTGATCGAGGCGAGTTTCGGACTCGGATCGGCGCTCGTCGGCGGCGAGGTGACTCCCGACAAGTACGTGGTCAGCAAAGTCACCGGCGATATCGTGCAACGCACGGTATCCGCCAAGGCGCTGCGCCATACATTGGAACCGAGCGGCGGCGTGCGCATCGAGGGCATCGAAGGCACCCGGCAGATCGAACCCGCTCTTTCCGATGAGGAAATTCGAGCATTGGCCGAGATCGCGAAGCGCGTCGAAAAGCACTATGCATCGCCGCAGGACATCGAGTGGGCGATAGCGCCCGATGCGTCCGGTCAGGAGCAGCTGTACCTTCTGCAAAGCCGGCCGGAAACGGTCTGGGCAAAGCGCGACAGCGAGCCGGTCGCGAAACCCGCCGCACGCGCTTACGACCACGTGCTCGCCGCCTTGGGCGGCAAAAAACGCTGACGACCGTGCGGCTATTTCGGCGTCGCCGCGACGGATGAGTCCGGCAGCTTGAATACCCATAAGGTCGTGCCGGCCGCGGGATCGATGATCTCGGGCGTCAGGCTTCGACTACCGGCATCGAACGCGCCGCCGCCGCCGGCGACAACCACCAGATATTGCACGCCATCGACGCTGTAGGTCGCCGGCGAGGAGCTCGGCGAGGCATTCAAGCAAACCTGCCATAGTATTTTGCCGGTCGCCGCGTCATACGCGGAGAATCGACGGTCGCGCGCGCCGCTGAATACCAGTCCGCCGGCCGACACCAGCAGGGAGCTGGCAATCGGCGCGCGTTGACGCTTCGACCAGACGACTTGTTGGCTCTTGAGGTCGATTGCCTCGATGCGCCCGAAATTGCCGTCATTATCGGGTTTTGGACGACCCGTGAGGTGCACGTCCATCCCGCCCGCCGCGATCTTGCCGGCGTCGCGTTCGACCCAGCTGTAATCCATGCAGTTATTGTCGAGCAGCGGCACATAGAGATAGCCGGAAGTCGGATCATACGCCGTGGTCGGCCAGCTTCGTGCTCCCGCCGCCGCGGGACAAACGATATCGGTTCTGCCCGGCTGCGGCTCGAGCGCAGGTTTGATGATCTTTCTGCCGGTCTTGGGATCGATGCCTGCGACAAGATTTTGCATCCCGAGGTCCTTGGAGAACTCATACTTGCCGTCGAGCCGGTTGACCGCATCGAAGATCGCGCTCTTGCCGCCGGTCACTACCAACTGGGTGGGCTTGCCGTGCACCGGCAGAGTGATCAGGGACTGCTCGAACGCCCAATCGAGATCCCAAACGTCACGATTCATGTGCTGGTAGTACCAGGACAGCTTGCCCGTATCGGCGTCGAGCGCCAGCGTCGAATCCGTATACAGCGCATCGTTGTTCGACAGGCTTTTGCGCGCACGCGGCGCCAGCAAGGTCCCGACGTCGTAGGTGTTGCCGGTGCCGAAATACACGAGGTTCAAGCCCGGATCGTAACTGCCGATCGACCATACTCCCGAGCCGTAGCGCTCATTCACAGGGGCACCATTCCAGCTGTCGCCGCCTGGCTGGCCCGGCCGTGCAATGGTGTTGAACCGCCATTTCTCCTCGCCGCTTTGCGCATCAAGGCCGACGATGAAATCGCCGCCGCCGGTATCGATCCCAAGACTGACGCCGACGATCACCTTGCCGTGCGCGAGCAGCGGGCCGCCGGAAATATGGAAGAAGGCGCCGTCGAACTGGCCCGGGTGCACTCCTTGTTCAGGAGTCACGACCGCACGGTCCCAGCGCAGGTCGCCGGTCTTGACGTCCAGCGCGACGATGTGCCCGTCGGCAGTGGGGGCATACAGCTTATCCTCATAGATCGCCAAGCCTTTCATCCGTGCATCGCGGCCGTTGTGAAGCGCATCCGGCAACGCACGGACGTATTGCCAGAGAATGCTGCCGTCCACCGCGTCGATCGCTTCCACGGTGTCGGCGCCTTCAATGAATAGCACGCCGTCGTGGATCAACGGTGCGGCCTCGTTGGCGCTCGGCGGCAGCGACAATGTCCAGGCGACGCCAAGATTACGCACCGTGCGTTGATTGATCTGATCGAGCGGGCTGTACCCGAGCGTGTCATACGTGCCGCGCCACATCAGCCAATCGGAGGCGGCAGGACTTCGCAGCATCGCATCCGACACGGGGGTAAGCCTGTCCAGCACAATCCTCCTCGCGGCCATGGCGGCGTGATATTCGGCGTCCTGGTTGTCAACGAGGGCGGCGCCGATGGAACGCGGGCTGGAATCGTGTTCGGACGCGGCCGCAAACTCCGTCGGCGCGCTCGATGCTGCGAGCTCCGCCGTCCCTGCGCTATCACCATTTTCCTGCAGTAAATAGGCTTCGATGTCGGTATAGGCTCGGCTCCCGAGGCTGCCCGGACTCGCAGGCGGCATCCGCTTTACGATCAGCGACCGCAGTGCCGCCGGCGACTGATCGTGCCAGTGCATCCTGAAAGCCACGCCCTTCACCGGCGGAGCGAACTGCCCATCGTCGAGATTGGGGCCGTGACAGGCCGCACAGCTTTCGGTGTATGCAACTTGACCGCGCGTTGCCTGAACTTGAGTGAAACCCACAGGCCCTGTGTCGAAAAGGGATTGCGCGCCCGCGGCGCCGCCCAGGACACAGGCCAGTCCCGCCGCACAGCCCGCGCGGACCGGCCAGATCAGCCGCATCATCCCGGGCATCGATGCACACGGTACTGCTCGGCTCGCATTTTTTTCTCCCAGAGGCCCGTCATCGGAATGTAGGTTTAGAATACCAGTTCGATGCGCCGTGGGGAGCCGGTGGCGCAGGCGGCCCGTGCTGTAGGCGAGGAAATTGATGGATCTAGCTGCTAATCATCGTAGTCGCTCAGGCCGACAGCTTCTTCGCGACGGAGCTTTCTCCATCTTGTGTACTGCTCGGCCTTAGCGAGGGCGGGATCTTCTTTGTCCTTAAGCCAGAAGTTGAGCCAATCGACATTGCGTTCGTAGATTTCGTAGCGGTGCTTCGGTTTATTCTTCAAATGCTCTTCGTTCGCGTAGATGAACATTTCGACGGGTTTCTTCAGTTCCCTGAGGGTAGTAACCAACTGCATGTCGCCGATATATTCGGCATCGGCTGCGTGGATCAACAGCGGTGTGTGTATACGGCGCGCATTCAGCGCCGGCGATACCCTTTGCCATTTTGTCAACGAGTCGCCTTGTGGCAACTCCAAGTCCAGGAGACCTGACATCGCAGCGCGGTCGCGGTCACTTGAAAGGTAAAAGGTCAACGGGTCCCGCGGCACGTTGCCGCTGTTGATCGCTGCATAGAAGAGACCGCTGTGGCTAATCGCGTAATCGACGAGCTCGGCGCCATGGCTAAGTCCTGTAATTCCGACCCGTGACGGATCAACCAACCTCATGTCTTTCAGTTTCGACACGGCTTTTTCCATGCCATCAAGGGGAGACTCCCAGAACAAAATCGTTCGTTCGAAATCGTTTGGCCTCGTGTTACGAAGTCGCCCCAAGGCTTCAAAATTCAAAACCGCGAAGCCGTTTGCGGCAAGAACCTGAATCGGATATTCATCGCCTACCCCACCGCGAAGGAATCCTCCGGAGTCTCTGTAGGTCGTGATCACCAACGGATATGGCGTGCCAGATTTTCCGTCTACGGGAAGGACCAGGTGGCCCCAAAAGTGGTCCCCGTACTTGTTGGATATATCCAGGCGCTTGCTCGGGCTGAGTCTTAGATTGACGAACTCAGGATTCACATTGACCAGAGTGCGTACCTCGCCGCTACGCAGATCGACAAAAGCCACTTCTGGTGGAGACGTGCTGTTCTCGCGGAGGCAGGCGAGACGGAATCCCGAATGATCGACAGAGTATTCGCTCAGGATTCCCGCGGATTCGAAGATCTGCCGAGAATTGCCGCCTGCCGCGGAGACGGTCATCAATTTCGATGGGTGCTCGTCGTTCGCGTCGCCCCAGCCATACTGGGTGTAATAGATTTCTTTACTGTCGGGGCTCCACCAATACTGGCCCGCTTCGTCCCAGACAGTAATAACAACCGGCGGTCCTCCATTCAGAGACTTGACAAGCAAAGGCGACGAAAGCCACGCCGACTCGGAAAAGTCGTTGATGGAGCGTGTGTAGATAATTGTCTTGCCATCGGGCGACATCTCAAAGCCAGAGGCGTGATGTTCGACGACCTCCCCCTTCGTGAAGACTTTGTTGTATATCGTTCCATCTGGATCGCTAGCGGTCTTGGCGTTTTCGAGCTCCTGCTCCGAAGCCTTGTGCTCACGGCCACTTCGCAGGTCGTATATCCATGGTTCGACGTGCTGCCCTCGGAGTCTCGCGAGACGACCAACGATGGGTTCCGGAGTCACGGCATCAAAGCTGCCGTCGTAGAGAATGCCGTGTTCTGCGAGTTGGCGCTCATCGGCCGGTTGCCTTACCAGCATGACCAGCATCGTGCCCGCTGAGTTAATCTGGAAGCGAGTGACATCGTGTTCGGTGTGTGTCACCTGGACGGGGGCGCCGCCCTCGCGGTTCCATTTCCATACTTGCCAGATGCCCGCAGTGTTTACGCGGTGATAAATATATCGACTGTCCGAAGACCACTGCGGATCTTCTGTCACCCATTGATTTAGATCATCCCATTGGGGAGGGCCGGTGGTCCCCAAGCTGATAGGCTTGCCGCGGTTTTCAGTGCTCACGACGAATAGCCCACTTCGGTAGCTGTTCGTCTCATAGGTCGCTTGCCCAAGTACAAAGGCCACGTTTTGTCCGTTTGGTGCGATTCGAATTCCATGTATGTCACGGAGCCGTAGTAAATCCATGCTCGTGATGGGACGACGCTCGGCCTTCTGGATGGTTGGAATCTCTACCGGCGCAGGATCGAAGTCAGGCGGGTTTGGAAGGTCGGCCCACACCGAACGGGCGAATATCGTCGCTAGGAACCACATACTTACTCGGGGGAGAGAAGACATGCGATCTCACCACTTGGCGCCGAGCTGCACATAGATGACGCGACCGCGGATGTCATTCTCCGCGGGATCGAAAGGTAAGCCGCCACCAAAGGACAGTTGAGGCGTGTGGTCGAACAGATTTATCGCACCAAACGCAATATACGCTCCGGTCGGCCACCCAGAATTTCCGAAGACTCCCTTACCTAGGTCGTAACGGCAATTTAAATCGAACACCCAGAAGTCACCCAGCTCGAGCGGACTCGTTACGAGATCTTGATAGTCTCGATAACGCCCGACGTATCGCCCGGATACGCTCGTTGACAGGGGCCCGAGCTTCCAACTCAGCGCGGCGGTGCCTTTCCAGCGCGGCGCGAATCCGGGACCGTTGATGGTGGCTTGATTTAGATAGCTAATCGGGGACGCCTGCGGTGTCAGGGCACCTGTCCATTTGTAGATGTTTGCGACAGCGACAGAAGGCGTGAGTCGACCGAGCCCAGTTTCGATGTCGTAGCGCAGGTCAGCATCTACCCCCCCAACATCGATGTTGCCGAAATTGTAATACGAGCTGCTGATGTTGGTGATCGGCCCTAGCCAGCCATTTGCCACGTCTTGCGGACTCGGTGGGGCGCGTGTGATCGCTCCCGGGAAATCTTCGGGGTTGTCAATCAGTACTTGGAATGCCGGCGCCCAGATATATTTTTCGATCTTCGTATAATAGTAAGTCAGCGATGCGGTAAGTCCCATCAGAGCCTGGCTCGAGTACACGACACCTAGGGTCCGAGAGTCTCCGGTCTCTGGCTTCAAGCGGGGGTTTGTAGCAACCGTTATTTGTGAATCAACCGGTTGCCCTCCGCGGAACGGATCCACAAATCCAAAGCTTCCCGTGGCGGTATATTGAATCCCGCCGGCCAATTCCTGAAGCAGGGGCGCTTTGTACGAAGTGCCGTATCCGCCGCGGAACAGAAAGCCTTGGGTCGCCCGCCACAACAATCCTCCCTGCCAAGTTGCCTTTCCGCTGTAGTCACTGGAATGGTCATATCGGCCGGCGAGTGTCAGCGCGAGGCGCTCGTTTCCTGTTGATCCGTCAGAACCAGACAGGAGTGGCACGCGCATCTCGCCAAATGCCGCGTAGCTAATGCGGTGAAGATCAATCGGTGCGGCGCCAGATTGGCTATATGCGAGACTCTCGTGGCTAAACTCAACACCTGCCGCGGTCTGCAACGGACCCGCTGGAAGCGGTGCAAGCGAGCCACGAAGCACACCTTGTCCGCCCGTCAATTCGTCGACGAAGGCATAGTCATTCCCGGCCACAGATGCCGATAGCGATTGCACCACCTGCGACGATGCAGCCGCCTGCGTCGCAAAAGGATTCCAAGCCGTGGCAGGGTCCGAAGAATTGAGCGCATTCTGAAAAAGAGCAGCGTTAAAGTTTGGTTGGATCGAGTGAAACTCGTCGCGGGAGAAATACGTCGTAGCTTCGTAGTCCCAGTCCGTAAACACCGACCCTCGCAACCCTATTAGAGGTCGGATGAAATCGTCCGATACCCGCTCCGTGTCTGGAACAGCTGGGTAGCTGAAGCTCACGCCAACCGCCTCTCCAAACGGATTGTACGGATTGGTTGCGCCGAGGACCGTGCCTCCGTAGGAGCCACCGTAAGCACCTATGAGAGCGACGCCGGAGTCTGTCAGCTGTTCGTGGGTCAACAAGACCTGCGTGAATAGCTCAATTTCTGGATTGATTCGTACGTTCGCAGAGAGCACGGCCCCCTCGCGTTGCGTAGGCAAAGCCAGCATCGTATCCAGGTATGCATTGCATTCATTCAGTTTTCCAGAAGTTGCGAGAAATTGCTGCGTGGTCGGCTTCCCTGAAATACCACCGGGGATGCCGGCGTCGGGTGCCGACAGCCCCGGGAGATTCTGACCGTTTAGCGAGTAGACATTTCCTGGGGAACAACTATCGGTGACAAAGAATGAGGGGGCGCCCGGAGGGAAGTTCGTCCTCGAAGTCGGTTCACGCTCGCTTCCGAGCAGTACTCCGCGATTTTCGTAGGTGCCAATGAGCGAGATCGAACCGCCGTCCCAGCTCCTGCCCCAGTCAAGATTCACATGGCTGTCGCTCGAACCGATGTCGTGCGCGAACTGTGCGTTGACTTCAAGTCCATTGATGTCTCGCCGAAGGATGATATTGATGGCACCCCCCAAGGCATCCGCACCGTAGATCGCCGAGGCGCCCACTGTCAGTATGTCAATCCGCTCCACTGCCGACGCCGGGATATTGCTCAGATCGAAAAAGCCGAATACATTGCTCTCTAAACGTCGTCCGTCGATCAGGACTAAAGTCGTGCCCACAGGCAACCCGTGGAGCTGCACTGTCGTCATACCGGGGAATACACCGTTTTGGGTAAAGGCTTCGGAGCTGTTGACAGAAGCATCCGGCAACGTATTGAGGAAATCAGACAATGTTGTCTGCCCGGATCGCTCAATGTCTTGGCGAGTGTAGCTGCGGACCGGCTGCACCTGATTCGTTGCCGCCGTGGGAATGCGTGTGCCGGTCACGACGATTTCTTCTAACCCAGCCGTTTTCTTCCTGGAGTCCGATTCCGATTTATTTTTCTCTGCCGCTGAAGGCCCAGCAGTTCCCTGATCCACTTGAGCCACGCGGATGTCCTGGGCAGAGCTCTTCTTCCCCTCCTTATTGTCAGAGTTCCCATCGGTGGGCGGATCGGCGGAAGCTCTGGACGTCGCAGCCGAGAGCTTCCGAACTACAACGACGTTATTTGCGGTGAACTCAAAACCCAGTCCGGTTCCCTTGAGGATTTCCGATAGCGCCTCGCGGGGCGACCGAGTACCCGTGACGCCGCGGGTTCTTGCGGAACCCACCTCGGCTTCCGTGAAGATGATCTGCATGTCCGACTGCGCAGCGAAAGCTTTGAGCGCTGTCGAAACATACTGCGGCTCGATTTTGTAGGTCTTGGGGGCCGGGTCGGACGCGCTGACGGCGCTCGCCGCCAGGCATAAGACCAAGGAAACCACCAGCGCCTTTATTCTTCGGTTCGATTTCTGATGCACGAACATCCCCGTACTTGTTTACCGGCCCTCCGCGCGCGAAAAAAGGAAGGTCCTCAATACAGGGACAACCGAGATTCCCAATACCTCAATCAATTTTGCAAAAATACTTCGGAAAGGAGTTGAAATTGTTGCGAGTGCGCAACTCCAAGTCGCTCCTTACAAGAAATTGGCTTTGGGCCGCTCGCGGCAGCCCCGCGGCGGATTCAATGGCCGGAGGTCAGAACAATCCGGCGATCGACTTGGCGCTCGATATTGAGCTGAAAGTAGGATTGCAACCCTTCAACGAAAAGATCGTTCCGCCCCGCTTCGAACGTGCCGCTAATGCGTGCATTTTGAAGTTCGGGCGCGTCCAGCTCGATTTGCACACGCGAGTAGCGATTCGCTTCGGCAATCGCGTCAGCCAACGGCGTATCGCTGAAATCAAGCTTGCGAGCGCGCCAGGCCGAAACGCGAGGAATGTCGGCGCTCGCGCGACGAACGGCCCCGGTTTTCACTTCATACGACACCTGCTCACCGGCGGCGAGATTTATCTCGGAGGTGTTTGTACCCGCTTCAACTTGGGCCTCCTTGACGGCCACCTTTCCTTCGATGAGCGTGACGGTCACTTTATCCGCCGTTTTGTATACATCGAACTGAGTGCCTACCGCGCGCACTTCGCTACCGCCCGCCGTCACCACGAACGGCCGCCTGGCGTCCTTGGCGACTTCGAAATTCGCCTGGCCAGATACGAGTTCCACGCCGCGCCGGTCGGGTGAAAAATGGACGCGTATCTCCGTAGCCGTGTTCAACATGACCACTGATCCGTCCGCTAGCGGTACGATACGCTGCTCGCCGATGCTCGTGACATAGCGATCCGTCGGCTGATGTTGAATCCAGAACAGCGTACCCACGGTAAGCAGCACCGCCGCGGCCACTGCCCAAAAGCGCTCGCCCCCGTACCTACGCCTTATCGTCGTCGATCCGGCGATCGCCGGTTTTGACGCCAGCGCGCGACGCCGCGCTATGACAGCAAGCTCCCGCAGAACTTCCGGAGAACTCTCAATCGCGCCAAGGTCGTCCCAGAATGCGTCGATCGCTTCAAACTCGCGTCGGCGCTCGGGGTCGCCGGCGATCCAGGCGCGAAAACGCACCGCATCGAGCTCAGTTACATTTTCCGCACGCAGACGCGCATACCAATCCGCAGCCTCGGTGGCAATGGAGGAGCGTTCGGTTGCGTGGCTGTCGCTCATCGCCGAGACTTCGAAAGGTACAAGTTACTTCGCCCAACGTCGGCCTCCGCCACTCTCGTCCTCAAGTGTGTGAGCGCCTGGCTGACATACTTTTCGATCATGGACACGGACAAATCCAATTCGGCGGCAATATCGGCATAACTCAAATTTTCAAACCGATTCAAAACAAAGACCTCGCGACACTTCGGCGCCAATTCTTCGAGCGCCGCACGCACAACCCCCAACTGCTGTTCGGCCTTGAGCCATCGATAGGGACTTGGGCTCTGGTCGTTGACCTCGATATCGTCGATGTCCGCGGCGTCACCTTCGACGCCACTGCGGCGATGCTTCGCGGCGTTGCGCGCGACGTTGTTCGCCACTTGGAACAGAAACGCCTTCGGGTGGTGGATCATTTCCACATCGCCCGAATTAAGCACTCGGTAGTAGGTCTCCTGCACGATGTCCGCCACGTCTTCCTGGTTGACGTGACGGCGGACCAGGAACTTCCGCAGCGCCTGGCTGTACTTGCGGTACAAGGCATCGATCAAGGTCCTTTTACGGTTGTCCTCAGCTTGAGTTTCGACTATCTCAATGCTCATGCCTCCGACGATACACCAGCACCTGGCCACCGCCAATCGCCACTGCCCTCCACTTATTTGCTATAGACAACCGAGACGCCCGACCCCTCATAGAAATATTTTCGCAAAATTGATTGAGGTGTTCCCCTTCTGGGTTGTCTATATATGTGGAGACCCATTTATCGTGGGCAGGGGGTGGCCATCGTCCGGCGTTCGACCCAGATGACGCCCGGCTAACCGGTGATCTGCACCACTTTGCAAGATTTGCCGGCATGCTTGACGCTTGCACAAGCGGTATTCGCGTCCTGTTCGCTCATCGGTGCCGATGCGATGCGATAGTCGTGATTATTGGCATCGGGCTCGAGCACGAGCACTTGCTGGAGCTCCTTGCCGAAACGCTTCGCCAACGCATCGCGCTCGCGATCGGCCAGTTGCTGACTGTGGGCCACGCCCAGTTCCGCCCGATATCCTGCCAGCATCTTGAGTTTGTCGCGCGCGCGATCCGCCTCGGTGCCGGTAGGATATTTTTGCAGAAATTCCTGCAGTGACTGTGCCGTCTCGTTCGCTTCCACGGAATGCCAGGCGGCGGAACGTTCGCGCGACGTGATTTCGTCTTGCGCCGCTTGCAGATGCGCGCCATTCGGCTCGGCACTCACGTACTGCTGGTACCCTTGTACCGTCGAGGCGGCTTGCGCTGTTGACCACGCCTGCGCGTCCTGCAGTTCGGCAATGCGGCGCATTGCATCGGCGGCATGCACATCGTTGGGATATTTCGACAAGAATGTCTGATAGGCAGCGATGGTGTTGAGGGAGCTCGCTTGCGACCATTCATACTTGGCAGAACCGCATGCGACGAGAAGAACGGCGCTGCAGACAAGCCATGGGAGGGACAGGCGTCGGATGATCATAAATGCTCCTTACGTGCCTAGCACCCAGATGCGACTGGATATATGATACACACTGTATGACAAAAGTCCAGATCAACCGGCGCAAGACCGCGCGTTCCAACCGTGAGGTATCTTCCCCGCACGTTACGCTGCGGCAGCGCGCAATGCGCGGCAGACCCAAAGACAAACGTATTGATGAGGACGTGGTCCTTGCTGTGCTCGACACGCTCAAATCGAAAGGCTACCGTCATGTCACCATCGAGAGAATCGCGAAGACGGTGAGGCGCGCCCGTACGAGTCTGTACCGTCGCTGGCCGAGCAAGCGTCATCTGGTGGCGTATGCGGTAGTCAGCACCCTGGAGGCGGAGCCCGCGCCCGATAGTGGTTCGCTGCGCCAGGACCTGATCTGCGCGGTGGACACCCTGCGGCGGGCCTTTTCTGGGCCACTGGGTCAGGCGCTTCCCGGGCTGGTCGCCGACATGGCTCATGATCTTGAGCTGGCGAGGATGATTCGTGGAGAGGTCCTCAATCGAAGGCGAACGTCGATAAGGAATGCCATCTTACGCGGCATTGCCCGCGCGGAAATCCGCCGCGGCATTCAGATCGATGTATTGATCGACCAGCTCACGGCACCCTGTTATTTTCGGGTGTTATTTGGCCATGCGAGGATCACCCGCCGATTCATCGAGACCGTCGTCGATTACGCCTTACGCGGGCACGTCGTGCCCTGCAAGGCGTGAGCCCGATTACCGGCCCGCAGACCAAGGGTGAAGGAAAGGCCACGGCGAGACCTCGGAGTCGGGCTCGCTCGGTACTTCGATGAGAACCGGCCCGTCGTCCTTCAGTGCAGCCATCAGGCTCGATTTGAGTTCCGCCGGGTTTTCGGCTCGATAGGCGGCGGCGCCAAAACTCTGGGCGAGCTTGACGAAGTCCGGATTCCTCAAACGTTCACCGATGAAGTGCCCGTGGAACGCCACTTTTTGGTCGCGCAGGACGTTCCCGAAACTACGATTGTTGAATACGGTGACAATGAGCTTGATCTGATTCTGCACCGCGGTTGCCAGTTCCTGGACCCCAAACATGAAACCGCCGTCACCGTTCACCGAAATGACGACTTTTCCTGGATTAGCCAGCTTGACGCCCAGCGCCGTCATGAAACCAAAGCCGAGATTGTCCTGATAGCCACAACTGACGTAGGTGCGCGGCAAATAGACCGGGAAGGCAAATCGCGCACTAAATCCGACCTGGCAGATCTCTTCAACGAAAAATCCATCGCGCGGCAATACTTCGCGGATCACGTCCAAATAGGCCACCTGCGGCTGCACGGACTCGTACTCGGATCGTGCGAGCAACTTCAATGACACCAGCTCCGTTTCTCTCGAGTGACGCAAAACCTTGGACGACGTCAAGGATGCGTTCAAAGCACGCACGCCCATTCCCGCATCTGCCGCCAACCCGACATCGCACGGGCGGCGGATCAATTCCCGGGGGTCTATGTCTATGCGAACAATTTTTAGATTTGGCGGCAATTTTCGCCACCGCAAATACTGCAGCTCCATCCGAGTCCCAATCGCAATCAACAGATCGGTATCCGACCATGCCTTG
>Ga0210394_10006742_pt1 | contig 12337 bp, 9 predicted proteins | sample IncBWC12MmetaG_FD_160121 | JGI IMG/M metagenome (GOLD analysis project Ga0210394, IMG submission 160121) | Forest soil microbial communities from Barre Woods Harvard Forest LTER site, Petersham, Massachusetts, United States - Inc-BW-C-12-M | ecosystem: Environmental > Terrestrial > Soil >... | reverse complement strand
AGGCTCGTTACTCACATTTTCAAAAACATCGCCCGTCGCCGCGCCGCCCACTAGTGATTTGCCGCGCACAAAACGTAACGAATCGCTCCAATATCCCTCTGTCGTCATTAGCTTTTCCAGCGCCGCGTCGCTCATCCCTTTCAGCGACTCGGCCATGGACCTCGATTGCGTTTCATGGGCCAGATAACCATCCAGCGCGATGCGCCAATACGCGTGCTTGTTTGATTTCGACAGCTCTTTCACGGAATAAGTGGGACCGAGCCCTTTAAAAATGTCCTCTCTGTCCGCATCCGCAAAATAATAAAGTTTCTTTGGCTGCCAGGGCCGCAAATTATCCAGCAAAGGCTCGAGCCGTTTCGTTGCGCCTGCAACCTGTTCGGGAAACGCCACCGGATCACCGCTCATATCGAAAGCTTCCGTAGCCAACACGCCCGAAGCCTGGTGATCACCATGATCCTCGCCAATAAAAGTCCCCGGCAAAAATGTCAGCACCATTTCAGGGCGCGTCAAGCGCATCAGCCGCACCAATTGCTGCAGCGTCTCGCCATGATTCCAGTTGGAAAGCGATTGCAGAACATTTTGCGAAGCGGTGTCTTTGCCGTCGAGAAACCACACCTCCGCGATCCCCAATTGTGCAAGCGCGCGCCGCGCCTCAATTTCCCGGATCGCGCCCAGCGCCGCCGCCTGCTCCGCGCCCACTTCATTGGCGCCGCTGCTCCCACGCGTGCCATAAACTACCGCCACCCGTTTTCCCTCATCCATCGCCCGCGCCAGGTAAGCGGTCGCCGCGCCTTCATCATCCGGATGCGCCACCACCAGCAAAATATCCACTTTGTAGCGTTCATCCGGCGCTCTAAGCGGCGTAACGGTTTGTGCCGGCTTTTTATCTTGAGCGGTCGCGTCCGCACAAATCTGCATCGCCAGCCCCAAACATAAAAAAAAGCACACAAGCCTTAACCTGAGCGCCAGCCTCATTCCATTTTTCCTCATTTAAGCTTTGTCTCGCGCAGATCCACAGTTACCGCAACATCAAATCCTCTTCTCGAATCCAAAAACGCGAAGGGGCCCTACCTTCAGATTTTTGGAAGGTGCTCTTGTAACGTGGAACCATCACCCAACTAATCCGCGAAGCTCTTTTCTTAATCCTCACTCAAAAACACTTCACCTGTAACCCCGCCACTCAAACCAGCAGGGCCACTCACAAAAATAAAATGTCTTGATGAATTTTACGCCTTGGCTTCCACAGCCTGCGGTTTCGCGCCGTTGGCCGGAGCTTCTTCACGCGCGGCCCGCTTGATGCGCGCAGCCTTGCCCTTCAGTTCGCGCAGATAATAAAGCCTCGCGCGCCGCACTTTGCCGCGGCCTACCACGTCAATCGAGCTGATGGTCGGCGAATGCAGCGGGAAAATTCTCTCGATGCCCACGCCAAAGCTAACGCGACGTACCGTAAACGTCGCGCTCGAAGCGCGGCCCTTCTTCGAAATCACCACGCCTTCAAACGCTTGCAGGCGCTCTTTTTCCTTCTCGCCTTCGCCTTCCTTCAGCCGCACATTAACTCGTACGCTGTCGCCAGGACGAAACTCCGGCAAATCTTTGCGCAGTTGCGCTTCATGCAATTTTCGTATTATCGGATTCATTGTAGTTTCCCTGCAGACCCGCTCAGGCGGAGCCAGCACACCAAGGCCAATCTGCAATTATAGCCAATCCCACCCCATTCCCGCCACCCATTTCGCATTCTCGCCCGCCCCAAGTTTCAGATTCACCTCGCAATCCTTCCGAAAACGTATCCGTAGTTCCGCGCTATCCTGCCAATACCGTTCGCGTTATCACTTCCTCATTGGTTTCAGATCGGGCCGGTTTCCCTGAGTCTTTTCGATAGCCGCGGCGCGGCGCCACGCAGCAACTTCTGCGTGATTGCCGCCGATCAGCACGTCAGGCACTTTCCATCCGCGATATTCTGCAGGCCGCGTGTAATGCGGAAAATCGAGCAGCGCAGCGGACCCCGTCGGACTTTGGGTGCCCCACCCTGGATTTCTGAGGGTGGGGGTTTTAACGTGGGACCGCCCAGACGTATGCACCTCAGAAATTTCTTGAACGTCCGTACTCACGCTGAACGATTCGTTCTGCGAAGACGCCTCATTCCCCAGCGAGCCCGGCAACAAGCGCGTCACCGCATCCACAATCAACATGGCTGGCAACTCGCCGCCGCTCAATACGAAATCGCCAATAGAGATTTCCTCGGTTGCCAGATGTTCCGCCACGCGCTCGTCAACACCCTCATAACGTCCGCAAATCAAAATGATCCGCTGCAACTTAGCAAAGCGCCGCGCCGTCTCCTGATCGAATCTTTTTCCCGAAGCCGACAACAGCACGATCCCCGTCCCCACAGGAAGCTCGCGCTTATCAGTCGCATCGCCAATGGGCACGCCCAGCAAATGCTCCACCGCCTCAAACAGCGGTTCAGGCTTCAGCACCATGCCTTCGCCACCACCAAACGGTCGGTCATCCACAGTGCGATGGCGGTCCTTCGTGAACACTCGCAGGTCCTGCACATTCACTTCAACAATTCCCGTCTCTCGCGCGCGCCGCAAAATCCCGTGATCCAGCGGCCCCGCAAAAAAATCTGGAAAAATCGTGACCAGATCAAAACGCATAGGTGTTATTCAAGATTAACGTTGCTCGAACTGTGTTGGTTCAGCCTGAAATGGAAAGAGGGCGTTCTCCGTTAGTGAGTAATCTGCCCTTTCGGGCAAGATCATTGTAGCTCGGATATCGGATTACGAAGCAAGGCGTGACCGGCGTTTCGCCTTCGTCTTGGGAAACATTTCGAGAACGGGTAGCCCGGCTTTATGAGCAAGATGCGCCACGGGAGGAAATCCTGCGGCGCATTGGGCAATACGTTCGGCGCTGGAAGCGGTGGGTGCTGAGTGCGCTACGGGGAGTGCTAGTGAACGACGCGTTCAAGTGGCCTGGGGTAGGTCCTGACCTATACGCTTTCGCATCACAAACACGAATCCGATCCCGAGCAGCAAGAGGACGAACGTGCCAGGCTCTGGCGTGGAGATTGACGACAATGTGGAGCTCCAGGATGAGCCCGAGTCGTACGTCGTGGAACTCGTTAGCGAGTCGTTTGCTGCGTAAAAATACGTGGTGGTGTAAGGTTGATTGTATACTTGCATGAACCATGCAGTGGGTGGCGCACTTGGGCCCCATGCATAGCCCCAACCATACGCAGCGCCCCCATTCGATTGGAGCAGGTGGTATAGGGCTGTTCCGGTTTCATAACCGGGGTACTCGTTTGCGAGAAGATTAATGGTCCCGAACTGCGTTGTGGTGATGGTGAAGGATGTAATCTGGTCTGTAGTGGAGTCCCAAATGTAAGACCCCGTGACGTTGGAGCCGGTTGTTGCGATGAACGTGATTGAGTAATCGATCGTAGAATCTGCCATAGCGACTGGCGCACCGATGGCCGCCAACAGTGCTAGTACGGTGATGACCCACAATGTTTTTCGCATCTTCGAAATCCTCATCGCAGTACCTCGTGTGAAGAGACGTACCCCCAGGGAACCAACGCTTTGCTGGCATTTTCCTTGCCATCTCGCCGTGCTGAAACGAAACGACTTGCCAATACCGTGGTGCAAATCGCTGCACCATTTGACGACACGATTTCCCTTCTACTAGTGCGTGCTGCAGAGCGCTCAAGCTACCGCACCCTCCGAATCGGTGGGCACGGCGGCACGACCAGCGCACCGCAAACCCTCGGAACCCATCCACAAGCAGAAAAACAGTCATCCCGACCGAAGCGGGCCGACGCTTTTTCTTCTCCGTCGCTGCTGCGAAGGAGTCGGCCCGCGTAGCGGAGGGATCTCTCTTCCTCTTTTTTTTTCCGCGAATAATGCCAACGCACTTATTCCAAATTCAAATCCAGCAAACCTTCAGGCAGCACGACCTCAATACGCCGCGCAACGGCATCAATCCGCTTACAAATATCCTCAGCCAGAGGAATCAGCAGTTCCCCCTGTCCCGTGTCCACTTCCAGCAGCGGCGTCCCACGCATGCGCTCACCCTCGCCGGGAAACTGCACATCCCGCACCGTACCCAATAATTGCGGGGCCGTCGCCATCGAACACGGCGAAGAAGCCACCGCCGGCGTTCCGCACGCGGCTTCAAACACCGCGCAGCCAATCAAATCCGCAACAAAATATTGCCCCGCCGGTAAACTCACCCGCTGCTCAAACGGCAGCAACACATCCAGCCCGCGAAATTTTTCCGCGTCATTAATCGAATTCACGCCCGCAAAATGAAACACACCCTGCCCGCGATGATTCTGGCTAAGCCAGCAGGATTTTACGCCTATGAGAGTTGGTTCGCTCGCGCCAAATACGCCCACAAATTTTGCCGCCGACGATTCGCCTTGCACGCGTCCAAGAAAAACTTCCTGTAACTTTGTCAGCCGCTCGGGGAAATCCGTGAGCAGCTCTACCGCGACTTCACCTTTATTCCCGCGCGGCCGCAAAATCCGCGCCACTACAATCCACCCGGGCCAGCGCTGATTCTCGCCGCTCAATCTTCCAATATTTCCAGCGTGAACCGCTTGCGCATCTTCGTCCCCGCCGCGCTCAGCACTGTGCGGATGGCCTTGGCCGTGCGCCCCTGCCGCCCAATGACCTTGCCCAAGTCCTCGGCGTGGACCCGTAACTCCAGCACGGTGACCTGCGCTCCCCCGACCGTCCGCACCTGCACTTCTTCGGGACGGTCCACGAGGGCCCTGGCGATAGTCTCTACCAGTTCCTTCATGTGCTCTCCTGAGTACTTCCGTCACTAGGGGGACTGAGTGGCGGGCTACCAAGTGTCGATGTGTCTTCCAGCTGAATCCGCGCGCAAAAAATCAACTACGCAATTTTTTGCAGCTTCAGAAAACTCCGCACCGTGTCGCTGGGTTGCGCGCCCACTCCGAGCCAATACTTGATGCGCTCGGAATCCAGCTTTATTTCCGCGGGCTTCTTCAATGGGTCGTAGGTACCCACCAATTCCTTCACCCGGCCGTTGCGCGGGCGGGTTCTTTCAATCACCACCACGCGGTAAAACGGCTTCTTCTTCTTGCCAATCCTTGCCAAACGAATAGTCAACACTAAGTCACTCCTCCGTAACCAACAATCATAGCCTGCCAACGCATCGCCCGGCAATCGCAGACTCGCTCTTGGAACTGGGGGAGCAACATGTGCCTGGGCCGCTCTAGAAATCCGAGTGATTTACTTGTGGTCATAGGTTACTTCGATATTTATTCGAGATGGTACGGCCGTGCCGTCTGGCAAACGCGCGGGAGATAGTTGCCAGCGTTTCACCGCTGCGGCCGAATTTTCATCGAGACCATATCCCGCCGGTTTTAATAGCCGTAATTCGGCTATCCGCCCATCTGGACCCACTGTGATGCGAAAAACGTCCTGCGCTCTCTGGATCTTTTTTTGGCGCGCCTCGGATGAGAAGTCGGGCTCTGGGCAATATTTACAGCCGGGAACGGTCACACCACCAGAACCAGTTAGATAAACACCAGTGACTGGATCTCGTACAGGTGCGTTGAGCACGTCCGTGCCTTGAGGCACCGGAATACTCGCCTTTAGCTCGTGTATTTTCTTTTTTGTCGAAAGGTCGACAACTTTGAGTAACAACTCGATAACTTTTCCATTCGATTTGAATGTTCCGTGCACGACGGTGTCTACTCCCGACGTAACCGCAATGGAGCGGAACACCTCCGGATCGTCGAGGTCTATGGCCATCCATTTTTGTTGCTCCAAGGCCTCTATCATGCGAGCTTGATCCACGATATGGATATCGCCGGCATACTTGGCCAAGGCCGAAGTAATGCTTTCGGAAAGTTTGTAACCAAGAGAGCGATCGTTAAGTGTGTCCCCGTAGAACGGACGGACAGCAATAGTTTTAATCTCAGTCCTTTTCAGCTTTTCGAGCAAGCGTGATGCCACCAAATCGATATCAGAGTCCTGCTCAGTACCTGAAGTGCTACGTGGCTGCGCGGAATTATTCGCTCGGACAACCGGAGGCACGGTAAGAACTACAGAAAACAAAAGTAAGAAGGTAAAATTTCGCGATTGCAGGAATGGAACTTTCACTATAACACCTCGATACTTAACTGGCCGGTGACAGCCTACCATCGAAAATGATCGACCAAAGTGTCGATAGCCAGTCCGCTTACAGTAACGGTAATCGGCTCGGACTAAGGTAATATTCGCTGAGTTCGCGGAGACCGCGTCGTTGAGGATAAAAATGAAATTCGCGATTACATCAAAGGCGGTGCCAGTCCGTTTGGCACTGGTGGTTTTAGGCCTAGCCGCACCGTTTGATAATGGGAGTTTTGTGCTCGCGCAGGAGCAACCTGCTGCTCAGGATAAGTCGCAAGGCAAAACCAACGCAACCGACGCCGCGGGCACGAAGCAGGCCGCTCATGCCAAGCCAGGGACCAAGCAAGCCGTGGAAGCGCGGTTGAAGGCGGTGGAACATGCCAAGCCGGCGGATGGGACCGAGCCGATTCACGAGGTAGAGAAAACGTTTTTTGCGACACGGCGGTTCGAACAAGCGACGATTTCGCCGGACGGCAAGCGAGTGGCGTGGGTCGAGACGCTGATCGGGAAAGATGGGGCGCCCTCAGGTAACACCGCGATTTATGTTTTGCGACTTGAGTCGAAGGCACCGCCAAAACGTCTGAAGGTTGGAGTCGGCCCGGGGGATCACGAGGAAGGCAATGTGGCCTGGTCGCCGGACAGCAAACGCGTCGCATTTTTATCTGACGCGGTGAAGGCTGGGCAGCGTCAGTTATATGTAGCGCAGGTTTCTGGCGGCGATGGAAGCGCAACGAGCTCGGCGGCGAAGAAGTTGACGAACGTGAAAGGGTTTTTGACTACGCCGAGCTGGTCCCCGGACGGAAAAACCATCGCAGTGCTATTTACGGAGAATGCCACCCGTGCGTCCGGCCCTCTAGTGGCGGAGACTCCCGAGACGGGAGAAATAAAGGATTCATTTTTTGAGCAGAGGCTGGCCGTCGTAGATGTGTCAACCGGCAAGCTGCGCCAGATTTCGCCTGCGGATACTTACGTATATGAATACGATTGGGCCCCGGATGGATTGCGCTTTGCCGTGACCGCAGCGCTGGGGAATGGCGACAACAATTGGTGGGTCGCAGAACTTTACACTCTGGAAGCCGCAACCGGCTTGATGAAATCGATTTATAAGCCGAACCTGCAGATTGCTAACCCGGCGTGGTCGCCGGATGGAGAAAGAATCGCATTTGTTGAAGGGTTGATGAGCGATGCGGGATTGACGGGCGGCGACATTTTTTCCATCGATGCCACCGGTGGAGAAGCGCAGGACTTGACGCCGGAAATAAAAGCTTCGCCAAGTTGGATTGCATGGACTCCCGAGAAAAAAATAATATTCACTGAATTTGTAGGGGGAGACGTGGGACTCGCGAGCGTGGATCCCCAAAACAAAAAAATAGAAACACTGTGGAGAGGTGGCGAGTATCTCGCGGCCGGCGCAGGCGGGTTCTCCCCAACGATTTCGCTCGCGAAAGACGGCAAGACCGTGGCGTTTGTGCGGGAATCGTATGCCGCACCTCCGGAAGTTTGGGCGGGACAGGCCAATGAATGGAAGCAGCTAACCCGGGCCAATGAGCGCGTTACGCGCGAGTGGGGAGACGCGAAAAGCATTGAATGGAAAAACGGAGGGTATCAAGTACAGGGCTGGCTGCTGTATCCGAAGAATTTTGACGCCAGTAAAAAATATCCGCTGCTGGTCAACGTGCATGGAGGCCCAAGTTGGGCTTCCATATCGAAGTGGCCCTCGCCGCATAGCTATGCCGCCGCGCTTGCTGGAGCGGGATATTTTGTCCTCAGCCCTAATCCGCGCGGAAGCTATGGCCAGGGCGAAGCCTTCACACGCGCGAACGTGAAGGATTTTGGCGAAGGCGACTTCGCCGACATTCTAGCGGGCGTCGACGAAGCGATGCGCGTGGCCCCGATCGATGGCAACCGCCTGGGCCTGACTGGTTGGAGCTACGGCGGATTCATGACCATGTTCGGCGTCACCCAGACAAACCGTTTCAAAGCCGCGATGGCCGGCGCGGGCATCGCGAACTGGGAGAGCTACTACGGCGAAAATTTGATTGATCAGTGGATGATTCCGTTTTTTGGCAAGTCGGTATATGACGATCCAGAAATTTACGCCAAGAGTTCAGCGATAAATTTCATCAAGAAAGTTAAAACGCCCACGTTAGTCATTGTCGGCGATAGCGACGGCGAATGCCCGGCGCCGCAGTCGTATGAATTCTGGCACGCGCTAAAGGCTCTCGGGGTAGAGACTCAACTGGTGGTTTATGAACATGAGGGGCACTTGTTCACGAAACCGCAGCACCAGCGCGACGTGATCGAGCGCACGCTGGCGTGGTTCGACGCACATTTGAAGTAGCGGCATTGTGTAACGCAAATGTGGAAAAATTGCGCGTAATTCACTAGGCTATCGAGCACCTTCGCAGGGGAATCCATGAGTACTTCAACAGAGTGCGAGCCGCAGCTGGCAGCCCGGTGGCTGATGGTTTTGTTTTTCTGCGCAGTTTTCACGCCGCTTCTGGCGGCTCAAAATCCGCGCGGGACGCTGCGTGGCGTCGTGCAGGATTCGAGCGGCGGTCGAATCGCCGGTGCGAGAATCATAGTTACCTCGGCAGATTCCTCTAACGAGCGGCAAATAGCAACCAGCGATCGCGGGGAATTTCGCGTGGACGATTTGCTGCCGGGCGAATATCGCGTGCGTGTCGAGGCTGGTAATTTTCAGGTTGCAGAGTCTCGCGTTGCGGTTCAGGTCAGTTCCGGCCGTGACCTCGACGTCGTGTTGAAGCCCGCAGGTGTCCATCAAGAAGTGAACGTGAGCGGCGAGGCCTCTTCGATCACCACGCAGCCCGTGGATGTAGCCAGCGCGGTTCAGCAAGGCATCGTGACCGCGCAGGACCTGCGTGAAATTCCGCTCGCCCATCGCAGCTTCGCAAATATTGCCTATCTCGTGCCGGGAACGGAACCGGTCGAGCCATCGGATCCTACCAAGGCACGCATCACCGCGGTGTCCACCGGCGGAAGTTCGGGTTTGAATAACGAACTATCAGTAGATGGCGTGGATAATTCCGACGATTACATCGGCGGATTTTTGCAAAATTTCTCGCCTGAGTCGATTGAAGAGTTCGCGTTCCGGACGTCGCAAGAGAATGCCGATACCGGACGAACAACCGCGGGATCGGTGGTGATCAGTACGCGGCGAGGGACGGACGAGCTGCACGGCGAGTTTGCGTTTTACGAACGGGCCGCGGCGTTGAATGCCCGCTTTCCCATTGAAAACCCGGCTCCTGATCCGAAGCAGCCGTTCTCGCGGCAAAATTATGTTGGCACGCTGGGCGGAGCAATTCGGCCGGGTAAGTTGTGGTTCTTTTCGTCGTTCGAATACGTGCACGAAGACGCCAGCATTGCGTACAGCCCGAACAGTCAGGATCAATTCTCTGCCTTGTCGGCGCTTGCGGCAGATGGCCTGATTCCGGGAGTAAATTCCATTTCAGTGCCGAAGAATACGCCGGTACCGTTCAACGATTTTCTGGGAATGGCGAGGCTCGATTGGAAACAATCGGCGCGTTCGCAGTGGTTTCTGCGGGCCTCCACCGACAGCTATTTAACGAAGAACGATTTGATCCAGCAGGGAACCCTGCCATCGACGGGCGCGACGTCGCATTCGAATTATTTTAGTCTTGCGCTCGGCGAGCAATACGCCTTCAGTCCCACATGGGTCGGGACATTTTTGTTTGGCGCCAGCGGATTACACCGCACGGAAACCCGCAACGACTACGTGGGGTTTTCGCTGCAGTTCCCATTCAGTGCCAGCTTTCGAACCGTTTCGGGCCTGGACACTTTCGGCGACAACCAGTTTGCCACGGCGATTACCGCCTTTCCGGTGCTGCGCAACCAGGAAAAATACCAGGTGCGCTATGACGTAAGTCACTCCGCGGGTCGACACGCCCCAAGCTTCGGCATAAATTTTATTCATGAGCCGGTATTGAGCGGCGCGCTTTCCGGCACCGCGGAAACGGTGCTGGCCTATCCGCAGGATCCCAGTTTTTACGCAGCCAATCCGTCTGAATTTTTCTTCAGTGCCGGTTGTTTGGCACAGCCGGATCAGGCGTCGGGAATTAGTTGCACCGCGGTCCCGGCAAGCAACGGGAGTTTCTCGCAAAACGTGCAACGGCTCGGATTTTACGCGCAAGATTCCTGGCGCGCGACCAGACATCTCACCGTCAATTACGGATTGCGCTACGACACCACCTTCGGACTTTTCGACGCGTCCGGCCGGACTCAACTGCAAAATCCCGCATACCTGACGCTTCAAGCGCTTCAGATTCCGCTAGCGCACGGCGCGCCGCATGATTATCGCGGAGCCGTCGCGCCGAGACTGGGCATTGCTTACGCGCCGGGCACGCAAGGTCGCAGCGTTATCCGCGCCGGGATCGGTTTGTACTACAACGATCTGGCGCAAAATGGATGGGTGGGCTCACTGCAAGCGGTGAACACTCCGGCGCTTCCTTGCCTGAATGCCATAGGCGCGACGCCGGACCCGGGCTGCGTGCCCGGAGCAGCGGCTGGAGGCACCGGCGCGCTGATCGACCCCAATTACAAAACGCCTTACGCGCTACACGCCAGCGTAGGATTTGAACATGCGTTCAATCAAAGTTGGACAGTGGGCGCCAGTTGGGTGCACGAGCAAGGAGTGCACGGCTACCGCAACTATCAATATATTCCCGGATCGACGTTGTTCACGCCGCTGTTTGCCGCCGGCGACACCGCGAACCAGATGCAATTCGTCCCAGCGGTTTCCGTGGCGCACTCCGATAATCGCTCCAGTTATGACGCGCTATTGGTGCATCTGCAGGGAAACGTATCGCGAAGATTTAATTTGATCGCCAATTATTCTTTGTCATCGGCCAAAACGTGGGGCTGCATACTCGGCGAGTTGTTCGACTACGTGAACGGCGTTTGCAATCCGTTGCACCCGTTTGGGCCGGGAGATTACGGGCCCTCCGGGGAAGACGTTGGCAGCCGCGTGGTGGTTGCTGGAATTTTTCACGCGCCCCGTGGATTTGCGTTGAGCTTGCTGTTTCAAGCCGAAGGTGCCCGGCCTATTACATTGACTACCCCGGTGGACGTGAATGGCTTGGGGGACTCCGCAAACGACCGCGCGGTGATCAATGGCGTCCAGACGAAGCTGGACCAATTTCGTGGAACGCCTTACGTGCAGGCAGATTTGCGGGTGAGCCGGCCGTTTACATTTCATGATCGTTGGTCGGTGACGCCCTTCATTGAATTTTTCAACTTGTTTAACCGCAATAATCCTGGCGCGAATTATGTGACGGACATTGGCGCGCTGCCGACCCCGGTGAACAGTCTGACGAACGCCACGGCGTTTTGTTTGAATGCCGGCTGCTCGCAGACCAAGCCGATCACCAACCCAAATCAATTGCTGGTCCCCGCTGGCGCACTGGGGGATTTCTTTGGCCCAGGAACTACCGTGGGGATTCCCTTTGCTGCGCAGGTAGGGTTGCGGGTGACATTTTGAACTTTAGTTTTGCCCGTTGCTGCATTCACCGCCGGTCTTTAGCTGCGTTTGACCGTCCCTGAGCGGTCCCCTAGAATCAAAATGTAGTGCAGTGTCGCACTGCTCTGTAACGCAGAATCCTCGCTTGAAAATTAAACCGGATGCCGAGCCTCGAAAATGTTTGAAAATTTAACGGAAAAACTGCAGCGCACCTTTAAGAATCTTCGGGGACAGGGAAAGCTGACCGAAGAGCACCTGGATGCCGCGCTGGTGGAAATTCGCGAAGCCCTGCTCGAAGGCGACGTCAATGTTGGCGTTGCCGATGAGCTGCTGAAGAACATCCGCGAAAAATCCATCGGCACCGAAGTGATGATGCAGCTTTCGCCGGACCAGCAAGTGGTCAAGACCGTTCGGGACGAACTGACCACGTTGCTCGGCAAACACGCCAAGCCATTGTTTGCCTCCAAGCCGCCTTCGGTGTGGATGATCGTGGGTTTGCAGGGCAGTGGTAAGACCACCACCACCGGAAAGCTGGCGAAGTGGCTGGCGCTCCACGGGCACCGCCCGCTGGTGGTTTCGACCGACGTGTATCGTCCCGCGGCGCGCGAACAACTGTCGCAGGTGGCTAAGGCAGTGGGCACCGCGATATGGCAAGGCACCGGAACAAACAAGCCCATCGAAATTGTGAAGGGGGCGATTAAAG
>Ga0210394_10006741_pt1 | contig 12339 bp, 11 predicted proteins | sample IncBWC12MmetaG_FD_160121 | JGI IMG/M metagenome (GOLD analysis project Ga0210394, IMG submission 160121) | Forest soil microbial communities from Barre Woods Harvard Forest LTER site, Petersham, Massachusetts, United States - Inc-BW-C-12-M | ecosystem: Environmental > Terrestrial > Soil >... | reverse complement strand
CGACGCCAAGCCGACAGCTCCGGAGCAATCGACATCGGGGCTGGATGCAAGCCAAACAACTCCCCTAAAAGGGGAGCACGGGAGGGTTTTTCTCTTGACATCCCCTCTCATAGGATAACTTAAGAGGACCCTTGGGATTTTGAGGGCGCAATTGGATGCGCCCCGGTTTGTTCCGCTCCTGCCAACGCACGGTGTCTCTCCAAGCTTGTCGGGAATTCGCAAGGCATCGGTTGCGCAACCTGATCGGCTCTTGGCGGCCGATAATGTTCGATTGTCCGCGCAAAGCACTATCCGGGCTTCGGCCAGCCGCCCGGCCTGCTGTTAGCTTCGCAGCAAAACGCATCTTTCAGTCAATGCTTTCCGGAACTCGGGCTCTCGATCCGGTGGTTCTCTCCGGCGTGATTGCGGTACTGTTGCCGTCGTGGTTCTGGCCAATCTCGCTCCCGCATGGCCGACTCATTGGCCATCTGGCTGTCGTCATTGAGTGCATTGGCGATATAAGCTCATCGAGAAAGCTGCAACGAGTCAACTGGCAGCGATCACTTGTCCGAGCAGCACGTCCAGGTGGACTGGACTTGTAAACACTGCCCGACTTTGCACTACAAATCCGTGGTCCAATAAGCGATTTAACGTGTTTCATCCGTGAGGATGACCACGCTTACCGATCCCTTGTCACTGCAGAGTTGATCCGACCGCGCAGTTCCCGAGTTGGAAGCTTCCAATCAGTCTATCGCTTTGAAATAGCCGCGGTAGCATACCAAAGAACTCCACCTCGATGCTAAAATTCACATCCATGCCCCAATTCGTCATTGAACGTGAGATTCCCGGTGCCGGGTCGCTAACTGAAGATCAGATCCGGGAGGTTTCCCTGCATTCGCTGGAAACCCTGAAGAGTATGGGACCCCATATCCAGTGGTTGCACAGCTATGTCACTGAAGACAAGGTGTATTGCGTCTACGTGGCGCCGGACGAGGACACCATCCGGGAGCACGCGCGCAAGAGTGGAATCCCCGCAGACCGGGTCTCTGCCGTTCGCAGGCTTATCGACCCCGCAGCTTTCAGCTAGGTAACGACGAGCGCTCAAGCGCCAGGAGGATCGCGGCCTGAAGCGGCATCTCAAGGCCTTTCTGCCAAGCCTCTTTTCCTGCACTACTGTTCAGGATTTCACGCGCCGCGGTAAGCCCTTCGTCAAGTTTGGCGCGCTCAGCCTGATGGAGTGGGGCACCGATCTGGCTGCGCAAGTGCTCTGCAGCGGCTGCTAAACTCAGAGCTCTGAAGGCACCTCCGCTTGCCGCCGCCAGGCACGACGCTCCTTCGAGTACCCGTGCGATTCCGCGCCGATGCCCGAGTTCGGCAAAGAGCTCCAGCGCTTCGCGATAGGCAGCGTGCGCAGCCGCAAATTCTCCTTGCATGGAGTAAATCCATCCCAGATCTGTAAGAGATCGCGCGCAACCCCAGCGATCTCCTGTGTCTCGGAACGCGGCAAGCGCGTTTCGATATAGGTTCTGCGCCGCCTCGATCCGACCATCTTCCAACGCTATATCACCTGATTGATTGATGGACCACGCCGCACCGCTTGTGTCCCCAACTTGCTCGAATATGGAAGCCGCCTCGGCGAGCGCGGCATCAGCACGCTCGTAGTCACCGCGCATCTTGGCCGCGTTCGCTAAATTGTGCAAACATCGCGCCGTCGAGAGACGATCGGGCAATCGCCGCCAATATTCAAGGCTCTGTTCGAAGTAATGCTCCGCCTCTTCAAAATCTCCGCGATCGCGCGTATTAACGGCGAGGGCATTCCAGGATGCCGCAATGCCCCATTGGTCGTTCAATTCTCGATACAAGGTGAGACTCTGTCGCAAAAAAGCATCGGCCGCCTCGTAGTCGCCTTGGGACGTAGCCAGGGCGCCAAGGAACGTGCAGATTCTGCCCCTCTCTTTGAGGTATCCACTCTGCACGAGGCGAAGCAAGGTTTCAAGCCGTGCGCGCCCCTCGACAAACATGTCCCGCATATCCCAGAAGCGGAATAGGGCCATGGAGAGTCTGAGGGCCCATTCGATCTGATTGTTTTGCGCCAGCCAATCGAGAGCGTTTCGACAGTTGTCGATCTCAACATCGCATCGCGCGAGCCACTCGCTTCGCTCCTTCGAATCCAATTCCGGATTGCCCTCTTCTGCGATTACAAGGCAATACGCCGCGTGACTGCGGCGGGTCTGCGGCTCTTCGCCGCTCGATGCCAAACGCTCCAGCGCATACTCCCGAATTGTCTCCAGCATTGTGAACCGCGGCTCTGCATCGGGATTATCGACCCGCTGCACGAGATTCTTGTCGAGCAACGAACCTAGTCCCTCGAAAACTCCGATCTCAAGATCCTGACCGGTATTGCAAACCGCCTCGGTTGCCTCCAGTGTCGCGCCGCCCACAAAAACAGCAAAGCGCCAGAAGAGCCTCTGCTCGGCGACGTTCAACAGGTCGTAGCTCCAGTCAATGGTTTTGCGAAGCGTCCTTTGCCTCTCAGGCAAGTCTGACGCGCCCTTCGTGAGGAGGTCCAGCCGGCTCTGCAGCCGTTCCAGAATAGCTCTCGGCGACAGAATCTTGGTGCGCGCGGCCGCCAGCTCAATCGCGAGTGGGAGGCCATCTAGCCGGTCGCAGATTGCCTGGATGGCCGGCTCGTTTTCAGAAGTAACTGCAAAGTTAGGCCGAACCGCTGTCGCGCGTTGTTGAAACAGCTGCATGGCTGCATTGCCAAGGAGCGGCGCTACTGGAAATTCCTGCTCTCCATAGATTTGTAAAGATGCCCTGGTCGTAACCACCGCCTTGATGAACGGACAGTGAGCCAGAATCTCCGAAACCAGTTGAGCGGCTGGCAGCACTTGCTCGAAATTGTCCAGGATGAGCAGAAAAGGGCCGCCGGCCTCCATTTGATCGGAGATCACCTGCGGTATTGTCCGATTCGCCACCGGTTGCAAATTAAGGGCCTTCACGATGGCAGTACCCACAAGGTCGGGGTTCGTGATTGATGCCAGCGGCACAAATTGCACGCCGCCTGGAAAGTGTTCAGCCACATGTTTCGCGACCGCCAGGGCGAGCCGGGTCTTTCCCGCGCCGCCGGTGCCCGTGAAGCTGAGCAGCTTGATGTCCGGATCAAGCAGGAGCCGCACCGCTTCGGTTACATCCTTTTCCCGGCCAATGAGAGATGTCCGCGGTACCGGCACGTCAAAGCGCCGTGTCGACAGCTTTTCCACCGCAACCCTGCCGTCTTGCGCCGTTGACAGTTCGCGGGCCCTCTCCGGCAGCGCCGCTGGACCATTGAACTGGTGAACTGCAGCAGCGAACAAATATCCACGGCGCGGAATCGTTTTGATCATCTGCTGGTCGGAATCGCCCAGGGCTCGCCGAAGCTCAACCGTGCACTGGACCAACGAATCGTCGGTCACAAAGCTTTCCGACCAAATCGCCTTGGACATCTCCTCCTTGCCAATCAGCCGGCCGGAATTCTCAACGAGGTATTGCAGGACCTCAAATACCTTTGGGCGAAGTTTCACCTCCTCGCCAGATCGGAAAAGTGCGCCTCGCGCCAGATCCAGCGTGAATTCTCCGAAGCAATAGGCTGTGTGGCGGGTTTCCAACGGCTGGCATCCTTCCTGTCAGTTTTGAGCACAGATAAGTTTCGGAGAATTTCGTTGTTCTTTCGTCAAGGCATCGTTACTTCGCGCGCCGGGATCGCTATTTTGGCAGCATCGGGCTGGCTCAATCGTTCGTGACGCACTGTACGGAAGCACCGGAACAGAGGGGTGCCGCGTTAGTGCCGATTTTAACAAAACCAAAACGCGCAAGGCAGCAAGTCCGAGCTGAAAAGCAGACATCCTGCTCACCGAATCTCTCAACATCTGAAAGGAGAACCTCCATGAGAACCCCATCCATATGCCGCATCGCAACCCCTTTCATCGCTGCTCTCGCGCTCGGCTTGGCGCCGGGGGCGTCTGCGCAAGAAAACCCGCCCAGCATCGTGCAGGTAGTAGCACTGGACGAATGCGACCCGACTACCTTCAATAACGCTGTAGGCGCCGACTTCTGCAAAAACATCACGCTTGGAGCTTCCACGACGCTGTCGAACCTGTTTTTAGGTGTAGCCAATAAATCCCCGGACCCAGGCTGGGATTTTGAGCCCGATTCCGCTGTGATCGGCGAGGGAGGCATTCTCAGCGTCGTCGACGAGGGCGGCGAGCCTCACACGTTTACTGAGGTTGCCAAGTTCGGTGGCGGCTTCGTCCCTCCCCTCAATGAGCCCGGACAGGAAACCGTTCCGGAGTGTTTGGGTGGATTCAAGAACATCGCAGTGGCCAGGACTCGAATCCTCCAGGGCAGCACCATTCAGGTCTCGAACCTGTCAAAAGGCGAACATCTCTTTCAGTGCTGCATCCACCCTTGGATGAAGTTCAAAGTCACAGTGAAGTAATCTCTCCGGCGAGAATCCAGTGCGGAGCCTGCCGTTTGATCTCGCGGAGCAAAGTCTGGAGCCGGGAACCGGGAGGTCCCAATGCCAAAGTACGTAATTGAGCGCGAGGTCCCAGGCGCCGGAGGATTGACCGCGCAGCAGCTGCAGGACATTTCGCGAACGTCCTGCAGTGTGCTGCGCAAGCTCGGGTCCGAAATCCAATGGATCCAGAGTTTCGTAACCGGGGACAAGATTTACTGCGTCTACATCGCTCCAGATGAGCAGGTCATTCGCGAGCACGCGAAACAGGGCGGCTTTCCGGCAAACCGTATCGCGGAAGTCACGTTGGTCATCGATCCTACCACCGCGGAATCCTGACTCGGTTTAGCAAGTCCTCATCAGAGTGAAAAACGCCAGATGCGCTGCTTCTCTACTGGGAATCGATGGGGCGAAAGAAGAAGAGATATGTCCTCGACTGGAAGAATGAAGCACAGTGCTAGCTGCTTGATGGGACTGCTTTGCGCCGCACTTACGATGGTTGGACTGTTCACCCCCAGGACCGCAAACGGCCAGACTGTTTATGAGGGAACCATTTACAGCTTTAGCGAGTTGCCGGGGGACGGCTCCAACCCGTCTCCTTACATGGGCCTAATCATGGACAGCCAGGGCAATCTCTATGGAACTACCTGGGGCACCCCCTACGCCTTCGAGCTGGTGAACAATTCCGGCACGTACTCCGAAAAGATCTTTCCTACTCCGGCGGGTACAAATGCCGGCTTGGTGATGGACAGCCAGGGCAATCTCTATGGGACATCGCAGTATGGCGGCAATGGATACGGTACCGTTTTCGAACTGGTGAATCATTCCGGCTCCTACAGCCCTGCAACAATCCTTTACAGCTTCACCTACAACTCCGCCACCCCCGGAATGGGAGACGGCCTGACTCCATACGCCGGCCTGATCGTGGATAGCCGGGGCAATCTCTATGGAACAACCACTGCGGGCGGCGCGTACGGATATGGCACCGTCTTTGAGCTGGTGAATAACGCGGGCGTCTACTCTGAAGTGATTCTGCACAGCTTCAACACCGGAGGCGACGGACTGAATCCATTCGCCGGGCTGATCATGGATAGCCAGGCCAATCTTTTGGGAACGACCGCCTCAGGCGGCGCGGATGGCTGGGGCGCCGTCTTTGAGCTGCAGCCGACCAGCTCCGGCGCCTACTCCGAAACCGTGCTTTACAGCTTCTCAAGCACGGGAGGCGACGGCCAGCGTCCATTCGATGGGCTGATCATGGATGGTCAGGGCAATTTCTACGGAACAACCAATGCGGGCGGAGCAAACGGATACGGCGCTGTTTTTGAGCTGGTGAAGAACTCCAACGGCTATGCTGAGCAGGTTCTGTACAGCTTCTCAAGTACGGGAGGCGACGGACAAAATCCAATCGCCAGCCCGATTATGGATAGTCAGGGCAATCTTTATGGAACAACCGATCTTGGCGGCGCAGGTGGATTCGGCACCGTCTTTGAGCTGGTGAAGAACTCCGGCGCCTACTCGGAGCAGATTCTGTACAGCTTCCCCGCCCCCTCGCCCACAACCACCTTCGGGTTGTCGATTCCGCCTCCTCCCTCACCCTGGGCCTTCAACCCTGTCGGAAGGCTGTTGCAGAGTCCAAGCGGCGTGATCTACGGAACGGCCCAAGGGGGGTTCAACTACTACGGGTCGGTCTTCGAACTCGCCGTCCCGCCAAGCGCAGCAACACCCTATTCCACAACCACATCCCTGACATGCTCCCCTAATTCCTTTAACCCGGATGCGCCGGCCCCGGTCCAATGCACCGCAGTGGTGACTTCCTCTTCGGCCCCGCATGGGTTGGCAATCGAAGACGGCAGCGTCAGCTTTTACTACGGCACAACGGCGCTGGGCACGTCGCCCGTTTCAAACGCTACGGCCACCCTTTCCTTTAGTTCAAACCTACTTGCCGATGGGACGACCCCAGTCACTGCGCAATACACTCCCGCATCGAAGGTATTCGCCGCAAGCAGCGGACAGGCAATTATGACCTTGACCGAGCCCGGCGTCGCCACGACGAATGGCAGCAACACATTCAACGGCAACCAGGCGGTGAACGGAACGCTCACAGCCACGGCATTCACCGGCAATGGCTCCGGGTTAACAGGAGTACTTGCGTCGGGATTATCAACCGGCGCAACGATATCCGGCTCACAGGTCACGGGCACCGTAGCCAGCGCGACAACCGCGGCGAATCTGACAGGCAATATCAGCGATATGCAGGTAATCAACCTGGCTGCAGACCTGGCGAGCGCGAGCGCTTCGGCAGTGAGCACCGCAAATGCGTACGCAAAAAGCACCTTCCTGCCACTAACCGGGGGCACACTCACAGGGCCGCTAAATGGGACTTCAGCCAGCTGGACGGGCGCACTTACGGGCGCCTCTGCGAAGTTCAATGGTCCGGTAGCCATCGGCGGCGGAACGCCAATCAGCGAGTACATCTCTGTTGTCGAAAACGTCGGACCGCTGGGCGCGTTGAGCTCCGGGACCTGCACGACGCTGCAGACTCCGGCGCTGACCGGGTTCACGCCGGGCGCCAATGACACGATCGCGTTGGGCGTCCCGAGTTCGCTCACCACGAATCTTGGGTCGGGAATCTTTCTGATTTACCAGGCATGGGAAACCAGCCCGGGGCCCTCACCGACAATCACAATTCAGGTTTGTAATCCCAGTGGGGCGCGCTACAAGGGAGGTGCGAGCGGCGTCATTCGGATTGACTTTTTTAAGCACTGAATTGCGAAGCGCGCCCAGTAGATCGAAAGCTATGTCACCGCAGACAAGGTCTACTGCGCTTACAAGGCCCCCTGCGATGCCTTGATCGGGCAAGACGCGGCGTCGGGCAGGTTCACTACAAATCGAATCTCGATCAACGCCGCGGTCATCGATCCGACAACCGCAGAGGTTTGATCGGTCAATTTCTGAAGTCACAAGCCGCCCACATTCCCCACAAGGAGGGGCATATGACATGCAAATTGGATGGGAAGTACGCGAGACAGTCGGCTTTCTGCCCAAGGAGGAACATGCTACGCGCTTTCTCTCTGATCATTCTGTTGCTGTTTGGTTGCTCCACTCTCGCGATGGCAACATCACCAAACGCGCCAACCATCGTGAATGCTGCGGAAAACTCTGCTGGAACGCAGATCGTCATCAGCGGAACAGGCTTAGGATCCACGCCCCTGGCTGTCACACTGGGCGCGGCAAACCTGACTGTCTCCACCTATAGTGATACGAGCATCACAGCCAACCTGCCTCCGGGAACCGTGCCCGGAACGTATCTACTGACTGTGCAGGCCGGCAAGAACTCTGCTTCGTTTGAAGTAGCACTTGGGCAGATTGGTCCCGTCGGCCCCGCCGGTGCAACTGGCGCACAAGGCCCTGCCGGGCCGACTGGACCACAGGGATCGCCGGCGACCATTCCGGCGAATTTAGACACCTTGTCCAGAGCTCTCAGCACCAATGGAGGCACTGCCTTCGGGTACAACAAGATTTCCGCCGCATGTCCCAACATGAATATCGGGGATGTCCTCCTGTCTGTGAACTCATATGGCCAGGGAGCGCTGCCCGCTGACGGACGCCTTCTGGCAATCAGCGATTACCCAGCGCTCTTTGATCTGATCGGCACGCTCTTTGGCGGCGATGGCAAAAGCACATTCGCCCTGCCTGATCTGCGGCCCTTTGCGCCACAGCTTCTGCAGTATTCCATTTGTGTTGAGGGAAACTTTCCTTCTGGTACTTAGATCGGATCGAGCCCGGCGGCGAAAGTGCGTCCGTTCCGTGCCGCGCAGATCGGTTGGCATGAGTCACAACAAAGAGGTGAATAGAGAATAGTAGTTGTCAAAAGCACTTGATAGAAGGCACATGCGGGCAAAGGGGGACTTTCGTCGACTGGGACAATCATGTGATCTTGGCGGCGAATGAAACCCGGACAGGTCGCCGGCCACTGTGGATCTAACGCATGGCACGAGGAGGCTACAAGTGACAAGGATATTGCTATCACTTCTATTGGCTGCAGCAATGATTGCAACCGCCGAGAGCGGGTCCGCTCAGAGCCCGTTCGACGGTACATGGAAGCTGGACATAAATACCATTCATCAAACACCTCGTGGGAAGCAAGAGGTGCTGTTGCTACAAGGTGGTGTTTACGAGTGCCAGGACTGTCCAATCCAAGGCAAGGCTGACGGAACAGACCGACTGGTCAGTGGGGAGCCCTCCTACAATGCCGTTGCTATAAAGATCATTGATGACCAGACGGTCGAAATCACCGGAAAAATGGACGGCAAGGTCATCTGGGCAACCCAATTGGTCGTTTCCACAGATGGCAATATGCTCATCCGGAATTCCAGGACTACAAACGGCGGGAATGCGATCATCGCCCAGGCGACTCTCAAACGTATCAGCAAAGGACCCGCAGGTTCACATCTGATATCTGGAACGTGGGAGCCTGGAAAACTCGAAAGTATATCGGACAATGGGCTCGTGTGGACTTTCAAGGTCAACGGAGATGAATTGAGGAAATCAAGTCCAATGGGCGAATCCTATACTGCGAACTTGAACGGACCAGAGGCACCCGAGATTGGCGATCCTGATATAACCAGTGTTTTGCTCAAGACGCTGGATAGCCGAACACTGCAAGAATCTCGGATGCATGATGGCAAACTCATTTCAATCATCACGATGGTTGTTTCATCCGACAACAAGACTGCCAAAATCAAATTCGAAGACATACGACAGAACACGATTAGCGAGTCGGTTGCCATCAAGCAGTAGTGTCTCTTTGAGAGGTGAGAATATGCGCCTTCCGCGTGTTCTTTTGTGCGTTATGGGTTGCGTTTCTATTTCGGCGTTCGCAGACGGACCGTCCGACCGCAAGCCCACAGATCCGCACGCAGTCGAATCAGCAAAGCAGACCGGCGCGACGCCTTCGGTGGTAGAAGCGCTCCTGACGACGACCCGCAGTTACCGGGCAGGATGGCCAAGATCGCTCGATTGCCCTTTCCAGTCAGAGTTTGTCCATCAGGTACCTGCCAGAGCGCCGCCGCCTCACCAGCTGTGAGCCAGTTGCCCAAGCGAGAGCCCAGCTTGCGAACTCCCTTAACACGATGGATGCCCGCGGCCAATTCCGGGCTCAACAACCCGCAGTCAGCTGCCTCGTACGCCAATCGTCGCACGGCCTCTAAGCTTCTGGAATTCCTGATGCGCACTGGTCTGGAATACCTGACCTCTAGCATATGCTCCGCCGAAGACTTCGCCGGGAAAGAACTGAATCGCTTGTTCGGAGCTAACATTGACTCCGGCATTCTCGAGGCCGCGGAGATAGTCCTCGGCGAGCCCTCGGCGCTGATCGAGATTGCAGACATCGTCTACGGCGGAGCACAGTGCAGTAAAGCTTCGGACGGCAGAATATCTGTCATCATTCTGAATGCTCGGCGCAGCTCGGCCGCCAACTGCGCTCTGGTTTCGCGATCAACCAGACCACCGGAACGCAGCGATTCCTCGTAAAGGAGCATGCCGGGGCTGGTGTCTTCGCGGAAGTACGTGTGCATAAGCTCCGCGATCCGTATACCCAGCATCAGATCGCTCGTGAATTGACCATAGAACGCTTCTCGAAACGCGACGACATCTATGGCTGAATTCAGAATTGCGATGATATCCGCCGCATGAATCGGGCTTCGTTGCGATCATGTTCTGCGTGTTCTGGTCCGCGCAAATTCCTGTATCGGTCGTCGAGGGCGAGCAGCTTTAGGAACCCAAGTGCGTGCGCACGGGTAACGCGGAGACTAGCGCGCGCAGGTGTCCCGTCCGGCAGTACACCATGCACCTCATGGATATCCGATTCGTGGAGTGCGATAGTGCCCCCGAGGCACTCCCGAGCGTGCAATCCGTTTTCGATGTCGACCCTGAAGTCGTTATCTCGTTTGAGTTCGCGCGGCGCCATGAATTCGACCCGCATAACCTCGTTCGTGCCCGGAATCGGTTTCTGGTACTGGAAATTACGCGATTCGGGCACGACTTTATATCCCAGAGCGCCCAGCTTTTCTGCGATATTTGCCGGCTTCTCGCGAAGTGAAATCGCATCAAGGAGGAAATCGAAATCCTTTGTGGCTCTGGCCTTGCCGAGCACAAATTTCAGCGCCTGACCGCCCACGAGGACAAATTCGTCCGCAGCAGGCCCCAGCACTACAAGCAGTTCCAGGAGATACGTTTTCTGCGGTTCGGGAATCATGTCGCCTTCCACATTGGCTCAATAGCCTTTTCGAACAGGTAATCTGCCTGCTTTTGGTCGCGCCCTCCGCGTGCAATCAGATCGAGATAAGCCTGTACGTCAGAGACGGTTGGAATCCGATCAGAGCGTTTGCCATACATGAATACGCCGAGATCGTATGGCTCCAGGAATCGGAGCGGCGGACCATCTGCCTTGCGGTTCGCAAGATCCTTGAGGTTTTCAGCGCTGTAAGGTGACGACAGATATACGTCTATTGTGTCGAGATCGATGAAGGGCGCGCGGACGTTCGCTGCCGCGGGGCCAGTAAAGGCAAACTTGGGGATCTCAAGAGATTCGAGAGCATTGCTGATCGCGGTCAGATCTTGCCCGAAGGGATTGCGATAGGTAACGCTGTTCCGCAAGCGCGAGCGATAGCGTTCCCGGTACTTCGCGGTCCAAGCGAGCAGAAGGCGTTTGGGCTCAGGCACCAGCGCCGATGTTCCGCGCCGACGGATCCAAAGCTGGTCTTCGAGCGTGCGGAGAGCCTTCGAGATGGTGCCGAGACTGACAACGAAACTGCGGATAGAAACTCCATCCTCACCGACTCCGGCGAGAACTGAATTGTCGCGGGACTCCCTATCGAGTTCCTGGGCAATCTCGCTCAAGGTCCAGCTGCGAGGATTTTGGAGAAGTACTCGGACGATGCGCGAAAAGCGTCCTGAGAAGACATTGACCTCGCGGGGGCCCTCCGTCGATTCAACGCCACCCTTGCTGCGTTGGCCGGTTCGCTGAAGTACGAACTTTCCAGGTACGTTGATGGAGATGTTGCCGGCGAGGTCAAGGAAATCAATCCCTGCTTCAATGCAGAAAGCCTGCGCCTGCTGGGAGAGAGTCGGAGAGACGATGGCGAAGGCAGCGTCCTTCTCGATCGCCTTGAGCCGGGCAATCCAAGGGGCGATGTTTTCCAGTTGCCGGGGACTGATTGACTGCTTGATCTCCGCGTAGACTCGAACCTTGTTCGTTCCAGATTCAAGGTCAAAGCGAATGTCGAACGGGCGGCTGTCAACCACATCGGTGGCCTGTATACCCAGAAGCTGCACGAACGGAACCTGGTCCTTGAGAGCTTGGACAACGTAGGCTTCGGCCGCTGTGGCGGGGGCTTGCATGCTTTGATTTTCCCAAAAGGGAAAGTTGATGTAAAGGAAAATTTTCCTGCTGCACTGCTTTCCAAATCTGGAAAATCAATGCAAGTTGGTATTTATGTGTGATTTAAGAGAGTTCCGCTTCATTCCTAGATCGTCGATGATGAGCAGGGGCACAGTGGTGAGCAGTTCCATGTGCTGCTTGCGGTTGCCGTCCAACGTGGCGTCTGCCAACTCTTCCAGTAGGGCATGCGCTTCGCGATAGAGCAGCCGATAACCCTGATGGATCACAGCGTGTCCGATTGCCTGAGCGCAGTGGCTTTTTCCGCTTCCAGGCTGGCCAAGAAAAAGTGCGTCTTCGCGCCGTCCGATCCAGGCGGCGGTGGCCAGATCGAAGACAAGATTGCGGTTCATCTTCGGATTGAACTGGAAGTCGAAGTTATCCAGGTGCTTGTTTGTGTCACGGAACTGCGCCTGCTTGTAGCGCC
>Ga0210394_10006740_pt1 | contig 12340 bp, 8 predicted proteins | sample IncBWC12MmetaG_FD_160121 | JGI IMG/M metagenome (GOLD analysis project Ga0210394, IMG submission 160121) | Forest soil microbial communities from Barre Woods Harvard Forest LTER site, Petersham, Massachusetts, United States - Inc-BW-C-12-M | ecosystem: Environmental > Terrestrial > Soil >... | reverse complement strand
AACCCGTCCCAAACTGGTGCAGGTGCTATTCAATACCTCGACAGTGCTGATCAGCACGGCACTGGCCTACGCGGGCGCACACGCCGTGCCGGGGCAAGATCACCCGTTCATCGCGCTCGCTCCGGCGGCGACCGTCTTCTTCGTGATGAACACCGGAATGGTCTCGCTGGTTCTGGCGCTGCTCTCAAAATCTTCGCTGCTCGCCGTATGGAAGCAGTGTCATCTCTGGGCGTTCCCTTACTATCTGGTGGGAGCCGCGATCGCCGCGGCGGTCGGTCAGTCCAGCCAGTCCGTCGGCTGGAGACTTTCGCTGCTCGGTCTGCCGGTGATGTACCTGATCTATTGCTACTACAAACTTTGCGTCTCGTCACACGAAACTGGAGTGGGGACTCTCCTGAGGAGATCCTGAGAATGACTACGAAGAAACTGTTCTCGACAATCTTACTGCTGGCGCCCCTGGCTTCAACACTCGGCGCGCAAGGCTCTTCCGCGCAGGTGCTGATCGATCGCGAGCTGTTATTCGGAAATCCCGAAATCACCGGGGCGCAAGTCTCACCGGACGGTGAATACCTCGCGTTCATCAAACCGTGGAAGAACACGCGAAACTTATGGGTTAAGAAGACCGAGGAGCCGTTCAGCTCCGCCAGACTGTTGACTACGGAAACGAAGCGTCCGATCGGCACCTGGATGTGGAGCCGCGACGGGAAATACATCGCCTACGTCAAGGATCACGACGGCGATGAGAACTTTAACATTTATAGCGTCGATGCCGCTGAGGCCGCGCCGCCGGGCGCCGACGCACCGTCCTCGCGCGACTTGACGGGCTTGAAAGGCGTGCGCGTCCAGTTGCTCAGCACGCCCAAAGGTGACTCGGGTGTTTTCTACATCGGACTGAACGACCGCGACAAGGCGTGGCACGACCTCTACCGCCTCTCCATCTCCACCGGGGAACGGACGCTGATTCGCAAAAATACGGAGCGGATTTCGGGCTGGGCCTTCGATCTCAGCGGGAAGTTGCGGCTGGCTACGCGGGTGGCTGATAACGGAGACCAGGAAGTGCTTCGAGTGGATGCGAGCGGCTTCACGAAGGTCTACTCTTGCAGCGTTTTCGAGGAATGCGCGCCGGTGCGCTTCCATAAAGATGGCAAGCACGTCTACATGAAAACCAATAAGGGCGACGTGGATCTGCTGGCGCTGGTGTTGTTCGATCCGGAGACCGGAGCGGTTGAAGGTGTGGAATCCGATCCGCTGAAGCGTGCAGACTTTGGATCGGCTCTGTTTTCCGAAGCGACCGGCGAGCTGATCGCGACCTCGTACCAAGGTGATGAGCGGACCAGGCGTTACTTCAAGGACAAATCCGTCGAAGCCGATTACAAATGGCTGGAAGCGAAGCTGCCGGGCAAAGAAATCAACCTGGGCTCGCGTACCGATGACGAGCGGGTATGGCTGGTGACTGCCGCCGGGGACACCGAACCGGGTGAAGCATACCTGTTCGATCGGAAAACCCGCCGGCTCACGGCGCAATATCGGATTCGGGAGAAGCTTACGCGTGAAGCTTTGGCGCCGATGCAGGCGATCCGGTATACCTCTTCCGACGGACTGGAGATCCCTGCGTATCTGACTTTGCCGAAGGGATCGTCGCGGAAAGGATTGCCGACGCTGGTGGTGCCGCATGGCGGACCGTGGGCTCGGGACAACTGGGGATACAACCCACTTGCACAGTTTTTCGCCAATCGCGGCTATGCGGTGCTGATGCCGAATTTCCGCGGATCGACCGGATACGGAAAAAAGTACCTCAACGCGGGCAACGGCGAGTGGGGACGAAAAATGCAGGACGATGTCACCTGGGGCGTCAAGTACCTGGTGGCCGACGGGATCGCCGATCCGAAGCGGGTCGCCATTATGGGCGGTTCGTATGGCGGGTTCTCGGCCCTCGCCGGGATTACCTTAACCCCGGACTTGTACCGCGCGGCGGTGGACGTGTCCGGCCCTTCGAACCTGATGACGCTACTGAATGCAATCCCGCCATACTGGGAAGCGCAGCGCAAGATCATGTACACGCGCATGGCTAATCCGGGAACCCCGGAAGGCCAAGCCTGGATGAAGGAGCGGTCTCCCTTGAGTGCGGCGGGGAAGATCAAGACGCCGGTGCTGGTGGTGCAGGGCGCGCGCGATCCGCGTGTGAATCGGGCGGAAGCCGAGCAGATCGTGATCGCGCTGCGCGAGAGCGGCATTCCAGTGGAGTACCTGCTCGCCCCGGATGAGGGACACGGCTTCGCGCGACCGGTGAACAACATGGCGATGTTCATGGCGGTGGAGAAGTTTCTGGCGGCGCAACTAGGCGGCAGTTACCAGGAAGGCGGCGCAGCGGAAGTTGTCCAGCGGCTGAAGGAAATCACCGTGGATCCGAAAACGGTGGTCCTTTCGAAGATATCCGACGAGGCCGCGGGCGGCCCCCAACCGGCACGGCTGCAACAATACTAAGGCGCTGCCAAAGCGCGGCAAAGGATCTTCCATGGCAGGGGCGACTTGTCCCGTCGCCGCGCCGCGTTGGGACAATTTGTCACCTTGTCATCCAGGCAAGATGTGGAGGTAATGCAAACGAAGGACTTCCACCGCGGGTTAACCCTGGCCATACTCGTGCTAATACCAGCTACAGATCATGCCTCGCGCAGCAAAGCTCTACGCGGCTGTCACGGTACTTGCCGGGTTCGTCACCGTGACGGCGGATCTCATGTCGTGGCATCCGGATAATCTACCCCGGTTCATCTGCTATTTCGTCATTGCCAATCTGGCCTCCGGATTCAAGGTTCATTTGCCTGGAATCACGGGTACGATGTCGGCCAATTTCTTGTTCGTTCTGATCTCCGTCACTACGATGAGCCTGCCTGAAAGCCTGATCATCGCCTGCACCGGTACAGTGTTGCAATGCGTGTGGCGCTCCAGGAGTAAGCCTACCCCCGTTAAGGTACTGTTCAACGTCGCGAGTATTGCGGTCGCGATAAGCGCGACGTCCTACTGGTATCATCTGCCGTGGTTCGCAAACCACGGCGTCAAGCAGCCATTCGTGCTGCTGCTGGCCGCGTGCGTGTACTTCGTCGCGAACACATGCCCGGTGGCGGCGATCGTCTGTTTGACGGAGAAAAAGCCCTTCCTCAAGACGTGGCGCGAATGTTACTTCTGGTCGTTTCCGTACTATCTGGTGGGGGCTGCGCTCGCGGCAAGCCTGGAGATCATCGGCCGTATTGTGGGCTGGGAAGCGTCGCTGCTTATCTTTCCGATCCTGTACTGGATTTACAGGTCGTACCGTTTGTACCTGGAACGTCTGGAAGCCGAAAAACGCCACGTAGACGAAATGGCCGGATTGCACTTACGGACCATTGAGGCTTTAGCGTTGGCCATCGAAGCAAAAGACTTCAATACCTATGATCACCTTCGGCGGGTCGGGGTTTATGCCGAGGAAATTGCAAAGGAACTGGGCCTTCGAGAGGCGGAACTTCAGGCGCTGCGAGCGGCCGCTTTGCTGCATGACATTGGCAAGCTCGCAATCCCGGAGCACATTATTTCGAAGCCTGGGCGCCTCACGGCCGTCGAATTCGAAAAGATGAAAATTCATCCGGTCATCGGCGCTGAGATTCTGGACAGCGTGGAATTTCCCTATCCGGTGGTTCCAATCGTGATCGCGCACCATGAGAAGTGGGACGGAACCGGATACCCCGATGGGCTCAAAGCCGAGGAGATTCCCATCGGCGCCCGGATTTTAACGGTGGTCGACTGCTTCGATGCGATGACGTCGCACCGTCAATACCGGCGCGCGATGCCTCCCGACGACGTGATGCGCTATATTGTCTCGGAGTCGGGGAAGAGCTTCGATCCAAGAGTCGTGGAAATTCTGGCGAGGAGATATAACGAGCTGGAAGTTCTAGTCAAGGCGAAGCCCCTTTCGAATTCACGACTGTCAAAACACATCCGGATTTCGCGTGGCGCGATGCCCGCCGCGGGTATTGAGACGGCGCGAATGACGGGTGCGCCGGACAAACGGGATTTCCTTTCCTCCATTGCCGCGGCCCGCCAGGAGGCCCAGGATTTGTTTGAGCTGGCCCATGACCTTGGAAACTCTCTCAGCCTGCTCGAGACTCTTTCCGTCTTAGGGCTGCGGCTGAAGAGAATGTGCAAATACGATAGCATTGCGATTTACGTCCTGAGAGACAACGTTCTTTTTCCGGAATTTGTGAATGGCCGTGACTTCGAAGTATTCGCGCCGTTGCAGATCCCGATAGGAGAGGGATTGTCCGGGTGGGTGGCTCAGTGCAAGCGGCCGATCGTGAACGGAAATCCGTCCGTTGAGACGGGATATCTAAATGATCCGACTAAATTCAGCTTATTGAAATCGGCCTTGTGCGTGCCGCTGGAGGGTTCAAACGGGGTGGTTGGTGTGTTATCCCTGTACGCCGACGAACGCGACGCATTCACCTCCGATCATTTGCGCATCCTTTCCGCGGTTTCAGCGAAGATTGCGCTTTGTATTGAGAACGCATTGAAATATCGTCAGGCTGAGAATTGCGCCACCATCGATGCACTTACAGACCTGCCCAATGCGGGTTCGCTGTTCCTCCATCTTGACAGTGAATTGGAGCGCGCCAAGCGCGAACATCACGCCCTTTCCGTCCTGGTGTGCGATCTGGATGGATTCAAACAAGTAAACGACCAGTTCGGCCACCTGGAGGGAAATCGCGTGCTCCGTCGCGTTGCCGATATGCTCCGCGAGAATTGCCGCGAATACGACTACGTCGCACGAATGGGTGGTGATGAGTTCGTGATCATGTTGTCGGGCTATCCTTCGGACGCGGTGCCCGCAAAAATAGAATTGTTCGCGCAGATCGGGCGGCAGGCTGGATTGGACGTGATCGGGAAAGACTTGTTATCGATGAGCATCGGACATGCCTGCTACCCCGTGGATGGGATCGATGCGGAACAACTACTCGCGGAAGCAGACCGGCGAATGTATAAAATGAAACACAGTACGAGAGCGTCCTCCCAGACGATATTTCGATCGGATCTGCGGCGGCTCGGTAACTCCCTCGACTCTCATCCGCCGTTGCTGGCTAAATCGGACCCTGCGGTCGCCAATTCCCGCAACTAACCACCATCTCCCGCCACGAGGGACGCCAACCAAGGTCACTCTCTCTTGCGTGCTGCCTTACGCCGCGACATTCCTGGGTACGACCGGCGTTCCGACCAAACTGTCCCCGTAACAGGTAAAGTGAGGGGATGTTGTTTTCCCGAATTGTGCGTGTCGGCGCGATTGTTGCTGCCTTGGCGGTGGCGGGGTGGCTGTTGGCGCAGAGCCAGCCTCCTTCGAAGCAGTACGTGGTGCTGCTGAAGCGCGGGCCGAAGTGGGTGGCGGGCAAGCCGGCCGTGGAGCAAGCCCTGGGGAATCACGGGCGGTACTTGCAGGAGCAGATGACGAAGGGCGCGCTGCAGTTGGCTGGACGGTTTCTGGACGATTCAGGCGGACTGATCCTGTACAACGCGAGAGACGAAGCGGAGGTGCGGGCGATCGCCGAACACGATCCCGGGGTGGTGGATGGGATCCTGGCGGTGGAGTCGACCCGGCCGTTTGATCTGGCCTTCGACGCCGCGAGCGGGAAGAGCCCGTTCAGCTCGGCGAAGTGATTTGCGGCGATGGGGAACGTTCCGTCTCTCTTGAGAATCAGCTATGGTCCGGCGCCACCAGGGTAGCCATTTTCATGCCCGCGAGTGGTCCCGAGCATGTCCTTCACTACCTGGCCCGCTACACGCACCGCGTCGCCATCTCCAGGGTCTGTTGCGGCTGCTTTATGCCGCCGGCTTACGAGTATCGGCGGCCTGTTGCCTGCTCTGGTGCAATGGGTTGAAGTATGATAGCCGCGTGACGAGCGCCCATAATCAAGTCCCGTATATCAATTCGCCATTCACGCAGACGCATCCCAGCCGGATGTTCGTGATGGGGCGGCTGGCGGGGCTCGACCCACCGGCAGTGGAGACGTGTGGGGTACTCGAAATCGGGGCGAACAAAGGAGAAAACCTGATGGGGATGGCGATGGTCTTGCCATCGGCGGAGTTTGTGGGGATCGATCTGGCCGAGGTTCCCATTACGCGAGGGCAGAAGACGAGCAGATTTGGGGCTGAGCAATGTGCGGCTCCGGCGGATGAATGTTCTCGAAATCGACGAGGAGTTCGGAGAGTTCGACTACATCATCGCGCACGGAGTGTACTCCTGGACGCCAGCGGACGTGCGCGACAAGCTACTCGCTGTTGCGCGAGCTCATCTCAGTGCGCAGGGGGTCGCTTTCGTCAGCTATAACACCTATCCGGGTGGGCACGTCCGAAAGATGCTGCGCGAGATGATGCTGTATCACATCGGGGACGAAACGGATCCGATGCGCAGGCTCGAGCGGGCGCGGGAGTTGTTGCGGATGATGGGAAAGGCAAAAGGGTGAGACTATCAAGAAAAGGCTTGGTCAACGAGAATATCTCAGGATCATCCGGGTGGGTGCAGTGTGAAGCGTAAGGCATGATCCCGGTGAGCGTGGCACCCTGCGAGCGCATCAGATCAAACGAGAACATCGTCAAAAGGCGTCAACGAAGAGTCTCATGTCTGCCCGTAAGCGCGCGTCCTTCGGAAGCGCTCTAGCTTCTCCGGCGCGGCGCTCCTCGAATTGGCGCTCGCCGCGGACGTCCCCATAGTGCCGATCCGATTCACCGGCGGCTTGCCTGTCGAGCCCGCCTCCTCGATATCTACCACGTGCAGGCGATGCAGGGAAATAGTGCTGGAGCCAGGGGAGACTATAGATCGCGCTGGCCGTGAAGACCTGCGACACGTTGAGCGGGGTACTTCCGTAAAATTCCTTGGGATTGTAATAGTTGGTGACCGTTTGGTCGGAAAGTCCGTGCGACCACGTGTAGGCGAAGGACAGGAAGAGATTCTTCCCCGCTGAATGGCGGGCACTCAATTCCAACGCGGTCCAGTTCGAATTGACGATGGTGTTCAAATTGTTGATTGGACCATATCCGTAATAGGCGCCATAGATCGACGCTAGCACGCTTCCTGTATTGATGATGGGGTTGAAATTATACGGCGCATCGGGCAAAGGCATGTTGATGTTGAAGGTCGCCGGAAGATGCCGCGCCTGGTCGCCCGCGCATGCGGCAGTCAAGGTCCACCCTCGGACACCGACGACTGGAGCTGGTTGAAGGGCAAGCATTTTATTCAACCGCGAAGGTCTCCATGTTTGCGGGAAGCAGGCTCCGGACATTCTGCTTCGTATTGCAGTACAATTTCGGCGAGGTGTTTCCGATGAAGGACTCAATACGGTCGAGCCGCCGCCAACTGCTTCGAATTGGTGCTGCTTTGGGTGGAGGGCTGATGGCAGGACGCGAGGGGGCATTGGCCGACGAGAACGACCCTGGTCAACTGGGCACCCCGCTCGGCCCCTACGGGGAACGGTCGCCGTTTGAGAAGGCGGTCCGCTGGAGGCGGGACAGTAAAACACCAGAGACCGGGTCCAGTTTCACGCCTTTGCAGGATTCAGTCGGTACGCTGACTCCTTCGTCGCTGCATTACGAGCGGCACCACGCAGGAATACCCACCATCGATCCGGCCCAGCATCGGCTCGTGATCCACGGGATGGTCAACCGGCCACTCTCCTTGAGCGTGGCTGAGATCAAGCGCCTGCCATCGGTGTCTCGAACGCTGGTTCTCGAATGCGGCGGCAACAGTGGATCGGAGTGGGCGGCCAAAACGGGACCCGATGTCCAAAGGAGCTACGGCTTGGTCAGTTGTAGCGAATGGACCGGAGTCCCACTCTCGCTATTGCTCGCGGAGGTTGGTGTCCAGCCTGGGGCTTCCTGGGTGATCGCTGAAGGTGCGGACGCTTGCCGGATGGAGCGCAGTATTCCGATTGCGAAAGCGATGGACAACATTCTGGTCGCTTACGGGCAAAACGGCGAAGCGCTGCGTCCCGCGCAAGGATATCCGCTGCGCCTGATCATCCCCGGTTGGGAGGGAAACGCCAATGTCAAATGGCTTCACAGTTTGAAGCTCACTGACCAGGCTTACATGGCCCGGGATGAAACCGCGAAGTATACGGAACTGATGCCGGACGGGAAGGCGTGGATGTTCGCGTTCCAGATGGAGGCGAAGTCGGTTATCACGTTTCCATCAGGTGGGCAGAAGTTGCCAGGCCTTGGTCTTTACGAGTTGAGCGGCTTGGCGTGGTCCGGGCGTGGCAAGATCGAGCGCGTCGACATTACAACCGACGGAGGGCAGAGTTGGGTGAAAGCGCAACTGCAGGAACCAAGGCTTCCGATGGCGTTTACCCGCTTCCGTTTGCCCTGGCGCTTTGAGGGGCGCGAAGCGGTGATTGCGTCGCGCGCAATGGACGAAAGCGGTTACGTGCAGCCTACTCGCGAGGCATTGATCGCCGCGCGTGGAACCCACTCCGCTTATCACTTCAACGGCATCAAGTTCTGGAAAGTGCAAGCCGACGGGATGGTGACGAATGTGGAAGCTTAGCTTAGTGGTGCTGGCGGCTGCCACGACGCTGGCGGGGCAGTCGCCGAAGTATGGAGTGGGACGAACGGCGACACCGGAGCAGATCCGCAACCTGGGCCTCGCGATTGCGCCGGACGGGAGCGGACTGCCGGAAGGCTCTGGAACGGTCGTTGCCGGACGGGAGATCTTCAAGGCTCGCTGTTCCAAATGCCACGGGGAAAAGGCAGACGGAGCGGTTGGACCGACCTTGGTTGGCGGTCAAGGCACGCTCGCCACGGCGAAACCGCTGAAAACGGTTGGCAGCTATTGGCCCTATGCGACAACGGTGTGGGACTACATCAATCGAGCGATGCCGTTCGATCAGCCAGGCCTTCTGAAGCCTGCGGAAGTCTACGCAGTCGTGGCGTACATTCTGAACCTGAATGGCGTCATCGGAACCGATCAAGTGATGGATGCCAAGAGCCTGCCTAAGGTGAAGATGCCCAACCGCGAGGGCTTTGTGTCGGACCCCCGACCCGATGTGGGAAACAAATCAAAGCATTAAGACGCAGCCGGAAGTCGGGTCGGCCAACATCCTACTTTTTTGTTAAATTGCACCCCGGGTCCACGCCGAATGGCCCCTTTTAAGGAGGGCGGCAAAATCGCTGTGGGCGATCGCAGGCTTGACGGATTTACGGAGTCCGGCATAATAGAGGGGCTTTGTGTGCGGTGTTCACCGAAGCCAGATCCGCAAACAATAGGAGACACGCTTGAGAAGACTGACGTGGGTAATCATAATCGGGATCGGGGCTGGCTGGCTGGTCAGCACCGCCCATTCTCAACAGCGGGCGCAAGAGCCGGTCGATCTCGGAATGATCTCGGCCATCCGCGATGAAGGACTGTCTCATTCCCAGGTAATGGACACGGTGAGCTGGCTCGCGGATGTCTACGGACCGCGCCTCACCGGAACCCCTGCGTTGAGACAGGCTGCCGATTGGGCGCAGAAGAGAATGGGTGAATGGGGACTCGCGAACATTCACAAGGAGAACTTCAGGTTCGGAAAAGGATGGTCGCTGGTGCGATTCAGCGCGCACATGGTCGAGCCGCAGATCTCGCCGCTGATCGGCTATCCGAAATCGTGGACCCCGGGAACTAAGGGTACGGTCACGGCGGAGGTGGTTCGCGTCGATATTAACTCGGATGCGGATTTTGAGAAGTACCGCGGCAAGCTCGCGGGCAAGATCGTGCTCACGCAGCCGGCTCGCGAGGTGAAGATGCTGGAGGGAATCGTGGTCCAGCGCTGGACGGAGCCACTGTTGAAGGAAGCTGAGACGAGTCCCCTGGCCGCACTCCCGCCGGAGACGGTGAACGATCCGTCGAAACCAACGCTGGCCGACCGGATTCAACAGTTTTACGCGAAGGAAGGAGTGGTGGCGGCACTCGATCGCGGCGGAGACGCATATATGGTCGCCGGCGACAACCAAATGTCGTGGCGGACGCAACACACCGATGGCGGCACGATCTTCGTCACCACGGGGGGCCCTCACGATACCGAGCATGCCGGGAAAGACCTGGTGTCGTCGATCACGCTGGCCGTGGAGCAATACAATCGCATGGTGCGCATCCTCGATAAAAAGATACCGGTCAAGGTGGAGTTGAACGTGCAAGCCCAGTTTTACGATGAGACGGAGCCGAACGGCTTCAACGTCATCGCCGATTTTCCGGGCACGGATCTTTCGAACGAGTTGGTGATCGTTGGCGCGCACCTCGATAGTCACCAGAGCGCGACGGGCGCCACCGATAACGCCGCCGGAGTCGCGGTGATGATGGACGCCATGCGCATCCTGAAGGCGCTTGGCGTAAAACCGCGGCGGACCATCCGAATCGCTCTGTGGGGCGGCGAGGAGGAAGGGCTGCTCGGTTCGAAGGCGTACGTCCGCGAGCATTTAGTTGAGAACCAGAACGTAACCGCATACTACAACATGGACAATGGCTCAGGCCGGATTCGCGGCGTATGGCTGCAGGAGAATCTTGCCATCGCGCCTATTTTCCGGGCGTGGTTTCAACCGCTGCGCGATCTGGATGTTCCCGGGACAATCGCGCCGCGATCCGTGGTCGGATCGGATTACGCATCGTTCAACGACGCGGGGATTCCCGCATTCCAATTCATGCAGGACCGGCTGGAATACAACTCTCGCACGCACCACTCGAACATGGATACCGTCGATCGCGTCCAGCGCGACGATCTGGTGCAGGCTGCGATCGTCGTGGCGACTTTCGCCTATAACACGGCCATGCGCCCGGAGAAATTGCCGCGGATGGCAGGCAGCAAGTGAAGTTACGCAGACGTGATTTCCTGAGCGCAGGCGTAGTGGCGGCATCCGGAGCGCGACGATCGTTCGCCGGGCCTCCGGAAGGTTCGACGCCGCCCCACTTCGAGCCGGTTCAGCCCGAGCTGTTCGCCGCGGCGGGCGGCCAGCCGAATTGCTGGGCGGATTTCGACAACGACGGCGATTTGGATCTGTTCGTCGGCTTCAAGGCGGATCTTCCGAATCGCCTCTATAGAAACGATGGCGGCACGTTCGTCGAGGTGGGCGCCGACCTGAAGATCGACGACCTTCCCGATACGCGGGCGTCTGCATGGGGCGATTTCAACGCCGACGGAAATCTAGACCTCTATGTCGGGTTCACCAGAAAATCCGGTGCTGCTAATAAGCTGTACCGGAACGACGGCCACGGAAAATTCGTGGACGTGGCGAAGGAGCTTGGCGTGGATGTGAAGGGCGAGACGCGCCAGGTCTCCTGGATCGATTTCGACAACGACGGCCGCCTGGATCTGTTTGTCGCGTTTCGGGACGCGCCCAACATGCTGTTCCACAACGAAGGGAATCGCTTCGCCGATGTCGCGAAGGATATGGGCGTCGACGATCCTCGCAAAACCGTGGGCGCCGTCTGGTTCGATTACAACCAGGACGGCCGCCTCGACGTGTTCACCGCAAATCAGGATGGGACGTTGAATGGACTTTACCGCAACGACGGCAGCCGTTTCGTGGATGTCGCCCATGAGCTGGGGATGGACGCGTCCGGCAGGCCTGCGACTTCCGGCAGCAACGGCCCGAGCGTGGCCGACTTCGACAACGACGGCAACCTGGATCTGTTCGTCGCCGGTTACGGCGCGAATTTTCTGTTTCACAACGACGGCGGCGGCAAGTTCACCAATGTTGCGGAGTCGCGCGGCGTGGCGGGAGGCATAAAGGCGACCCCGTCCGCCTGGGGCGACTATGACAACGACGGGCGGGTGGATCTATACGTGTCGGCGTATCTCGACAAGCCTGTCAATGAACACGATTTTTTGTTCCACAACGACGGGGACCGGTTCAACAACGCGCTTCCGCCGGAGTTCGTCCAGCACGGCGCGACGCACGGCATTCAGTGGGCCGACTTCGACGGCGATGGCGCGCTCGATCTGGCCATCGCAAATAATAATCCCGGCGGCACGCATCGTCTGTATCGAAATGTGCTGCCGCCGGAGATCGCGCGGCGGTCGTTACAGGTCATGGTTCTGGATCATCAGGGTCATGCCACGCGGGCCGGATCGGAAGTGCGAATTTACGCGCCGGGCACCCGCACCGTTTGGGGAGGCCGGCTGGTGGATAGCGGAAGCGGCTACTGTTCGCAGAATGTCATGCCGGTGCACTTCGGCCTGCCAAGAGACGGGCGAGTGGACGTCGAAATCACGGCTCTGACGAAAGCGGGACGCAGGATCACCCGGGTGGCCAACGTGGACCCGAACAAACTGCCCCGTCGCGTACTGGTTGTCAAACT
>Ga0210394_10006739_pt1 | contig 12340 bp, 12 predicted proteins | sample IncBWC12MmetaG_FD_160121 | JGI IMG/M metagenome (GOLD analysis project Ga0210394, IMG submission 160121) | Forest soil microbial communities from Barre Woods Harvard Forest LTER site, Petersham, Massachusetts, United States - Inc-BW-C-12-M | ecosystem: Environmental > Terrestrial > Soil >... | reverse complement strand
ATGTCGGACTCGCCGCTGCTGGGCGGAAGCAGTTGGAACAATTTTGTATCAGTGAACGGGGCGCCTCCGAATGGTGTGCTATCTCATATGCGCGCTGTTTCGCTGGGCTGGCTGGACACGATGAAGATTCCGTTGCTGGATGGCAGAGACTTCCGGCCGGGCGATACGCACCCGGGAGCGGCCCTCGTCAATGAAACCTTCGCGAAAGTTTATTTTGACGGCGTGGACCCGGTGGGAAAGAGCTTTGACCTCGCGATGGATGAGGGCGGGCGATTGCGGTATGAAATCATGGGGCTGGTGGGAGACGTGCGGTACCGAAATTTGCGCGAGCCGATTTTGCCGCAATTTTATGTTCCATTTCATTTTGTCGACGACAAGGGCGCAGCGCGGAAAAAAGGCAGCGGCATTTTTCTAGTGCGCACATCCGCGAGGGCGAATCCACGCGCAATGGCAGACGTGCTGCGGCAGGAGGTGCCGCGAGCACGGCCGGAGTTTCGCGTGAGCGGGATACGCACGCAACTGGCAATCAACCAGTCGCACACGGTGCGGGAGCGGTTGTTGGCGACGCTGGCGCTGTTCTTCGCGATTGTGGCGCTGCTGCTTGCGGGAGTCGGGCTGTATGGCGTGCTGCATTATTCCGTGTTGCAGCGGCGGCGCGAAATTGGGATTCGTATCGCGGTGGGAGCACAAGCAGGCGGTGTGGCGCGATTGGTTACCGGGGAAGTGTTTGCAATGGTGCTGGTGGGGGCGGTGGCGGGCGTCGGACTGGGGATGCTGTCGGTGCGATATGTGGAGTCGCTGTTCTATCAGGTGAGGGCAACAGATTTGCAGATGCTGGCGCTTCCCGCGCTGGCGATTCTTGCGGGGGCGCTGCTGGCGGCGTTGCGGCCGGTGATTCAGGCGGTACGAATCGATCCGGCGTCGATGTTGCGGGCGGAGTAGATGGGCGCTGTAGTTGAGCAATGTGAGACAGTAAGGGGAAGTTGCGGTCGAGAGTGGAACCAGGGACCCTCCCCCCTGTTTTTTGCAAGAATATGATTCGATAGGGGTTAAGGGGTGGGGGTGTGCGAAGAATATGATTCTATGGGGGTTAGAGACAAAACAGTGATTAAACTCAGAAGGCGCGTCGAAGAGCGAGGTCGGCACCCCCTCCCCCTGTTTTTTGCAAAGATGTGATTCGATTGGAGTTAAGGGGTGGGGGTATGCGAAAGATCTGATTCTATGGGAGTTAGGAAGATAGTTGAAGGTTGACCCTTCGACTACGCTCAGGGCAAGCAGTCTGGAGTTGAAAGGGCAAAGATCGGGAGAGCTGAACACAGAGGCACAGAGTTCGCAGAGGTCAGAGGAAGAAGGGACGGGGACGGGCTTGGCGGAAAGGATGCCGCGTGCCCTTCGCGGATCGCTTCGGGGCTCAGCGTAAACAGGGTAAAGGGAACGGGTGGGATTGGCCCTTCGAGGCTCAGGGTAAACGCGAAACATGGGGAACGTTAGCAGGAGTAGTTACCGATTGTCAATAGTTTTGTGAGTGACTGAGTAGGTATTCGAACGGCGCTGGCGGAAGTTGAAGGATTTTAGGGAGTTGGGTGAGGGCTAACTTAGTTGATACGACTGTGGAAACGTGTGGAAAAGCTAGAACTCAGACACGAATGATTGCAAGCAAGAAGGACAAAGACCCACCTTTTCAAGAACAAAACCCGAAAAGGTGGGCCACCCGGGAAAATAAGTCAACATCGTCTTAGCGCGCTAAGGATGCTCCACCCGCCCCGGAAAAAACAAGTCAACGTCGTCTCGGCTCGTTAAGGGTGGTCCACCCGTCCGAGCCTTGGTCGTCTACGGCCACCAAGTTTACTTGGTTGAAGGAGCCGACAACGTCATCCAATCAGCCCGTCCAGGTCACCCCTTCTCTGGTTTAGCGAAAGAAATCTGCGAGGAGCAGGGAGACAACGATCCCATTCAGCAGCAACATTAGGCGAAACTGGGCAGTGGTGGTGCGCCAACGTACAACTGCCGTAGTCACAGCAACCGCGACCCAGAGGATTTCAAGGAAGCCAGCCGCCGCCACTGCGCCGCGTGCCCCTCCGCGTAGTCCGGTGTCAAAAGGAGAATGGCCCAGCAGTAGTACGCAGCCAACAATAGCGATGAGCACGGTAACGCCAGCCACGACCATGTATCTCTGAAACGTTGCCATTTGGAATCCTCTCAATTGTTAGTGCTTCGGGATGCGTATCCCTCCCACCACTTACGGTTGCCCCTGTTATTCCCCCACCCTACATATCCCTCTCTCTGTCCGACCGTAAATGCTTTGTTGCCAGCCTTAAACTCAGGTCCGAAAGCCCACTGAAAATCTGAGTCGGTTGCCTTCATGCCTGGGTGCACGGCTGGATTAAATGAATTTGACAAGACGTTTCCGTGGTTATCGTCTAACCCCAGTAGGTGGCTGAATTCGTGGGCGGCAAATCCGCCAGCCTTGATCTGCGAAAAGTCAAACACGCCCTTGTCGTAGCCCTTGCCGCCTGCCTCCACGTGGCTACTTCCCGTTTTCCCGGACGCATCGACACCGATGACGTTTTGCGCTTTAGAGTCGACCCCAGCTTTTTCCGAGTCGACAACTGTGACGCTCACACTGGTGGTTACATTATACGTTGTGCCATCTTGGGTGAAGGATCCGCTCCAGGCTTGGTCGATCTGCGACGTTAGAGCCGATTGCGCTTGTTTGAGCTGATCCGCACTTGTCCCATTGACGCTGTAAATTGCGATTGTTGCCGTCACGTTCACATTGCATGTCTGATGACCATCGTTATCCTTGCTGCAGCCGGTGACTGTGGCTGTAGCTTCTTCACCGGTGGGATCCACATACTTGAGGGGATTGTTTCGAGAATAAGCATATTTGTTCCAGCTTTGAGGGTCAGCGACATTTGAATCCTTCCAAAAGTCATCCGGGGACGTGAAGCGGCCGAAGTTGGAGGCGTTGAAGCGGGCGCCGAAGTTGTCGAGGCCGGATTCTGAATCTCGTTCTTTGCCGGTGAACTTGTCGGCAAAAAGTACATGTTGGTGCAGGCTGTCGTACATGCAGGTCAGCGCGTCGTAGGCGTAGAGGGAGCGTGGCTTGGACCGGTAGTCGCGCGGCTAAACCATTTGCGCCAAAGCTTCTGCCCCACCCACCCAACTAGGTACCATTGCACGAAGGAGAGCAGGCACACTAGAAGCAGGTAATAACCGCCAACTGAAATTCCCCCGTACAAATGGTCGACGGTGATGCCGTGACTGTCGAAGTACCAATAGAAAGGCCTCGCTGCGAGAACGCTCGGCCTTTGAATGGCATAGGTCAAAGTGATCAAGAGGGGAGGCAAGCCCACGCCTGTACCTGTGTCAATCTGCCGTAAGGCTTTCCCAAAGAAGATATAACTTGGCGTGACCTCTTCGAACGCCGGGCGATGTGGCCGATAAGGGTAACTGCCAGTCACAAAGAGAACCGCAAAAACCATCCAACAGATGCTGTTCGCGAGTATCACAAGCCTTGCAAAGCTCAAACGGGACTTCATGGCTGGCTCCCCGGATTCGTGATTCTAGGTAGGTCGGTTGTCCGGATTAACTGGCTGCTGTCTTGATGACGGATTTTCAGGCCCCTTGATGGGTCGGTATTTCGTACTCGGTCTTCGGCAATGAGCGCCTCTATCAGGTTCCCCGCATTGACCTGCCCTCCGGCAATTGCGGGTTGCCCGCCGATCAGTTCGGCCCAAACGTGGCCAAGCAGTTCGTGCGCGGCAGTTTCCTCTTCATCCGCTCCAGGGATTTGCCCGGTGGTGATGCTGCCGTCCTTGCCGAGGAAGACGCCTGATAGGTCTCCCGAGTCCACTTTGGAGGGATCGGCTTGGACAACAGAAAATGATGTAGCAAATCCCTCCGATGGAGTTCCACTCGCTCCTCCCCCAACGGGTTGAGTGCCTCCGCCAGGCAAAGGAGATCTGTCGCCTATCGAGAAATTAGCTGTTTTGTCCGAATTTACGAGTTGCAAGAGTCTTAATGCGTTTCCGCCTTTGATCTTGCTGAGGTCGCCTTCGAGTTTGAGGTTCCCCTTCTTGTCTACGGTAGCTTTGACTCCGTCGGGAAGCTGACCGGCTTTGGCAAGGAGCGCGGCACATTGATTCTGGTCCTTGCAATTTGCCAAAGAAACCGTGTGCCCTGTGGGATCGATATACAGGAGAGGGTTATTAAATGCGTAGGCGTAGAGGTTCCAACTCTGGGGATTTATCGGCTTCACATACGCAGTCGAGTCGGGGGACATGAAGCGGCCCATGCTGAATGAGTTGTACCTAGCGCCAAAGTTATCGAGGCCGGATTCGGGGTCGCGTTCTTTGCCGGTGAACTTGTGAGCTGAGAACAGATGTTGGGCTGCGCCGTCGTACATGTAGGTCAGCGCATCGTAGGCGTGCCCGTCTGCTCGCGAAGCTTTTCGGGGATTCCGTCCCATGCAAAAGCTGCATAGCAGACTGGCTGGGCGGCACCATCTTTTGCGGGGGACAGATCGAATTGAAAGGACACCTGGAGAAACCATCCCGGCGCGACATGATTCACAGGAACACTGAAAAGGACTTCCTTGCCGGGAGCGATTGTCTGACGGCTGGCCGCATCGACCGCAGACGCATAACCGTTTGGCATCGGTCCATAGTCGCGAGGCCCAGACTTGGGCATTCTGCGAATTTGGGGGGTAACAACATCCTCCAGAATTGTCATTTCTGGATCGGTCAGGGAACCATGAACGCGCACAAGGATTGGAAACACAGAGTTGTTCACGAGACGCAGCCACAGTCCTCGGGGTGGTTCACCGTCTTCGAGTGGTTGGCGAGGACCCGCGTGATCAAATTCGATGTAGACGAATGGCTTCGCTGTGTCCCGTGCCAACTGCGGGGGCGTCTGGGGCCGTGCCGCGCGACAGTTGATGACGCCGAAAAGGGCGACCGCTGCGAGTACATGTCTGGTTCTCATTAGTTGTTTCCTTTGGTATTGCGTTTAAATGCGCCGATTTTGCTGTTTGGATCTAAATGATATAAGCCGCTCTTGTTTCGAAGCATCGAGTCAATTGCTCCATCAACCGTCCTTCGCCAACCGGGCTGTTTTGCCCAGGCGGACTTCCAAACGTAATCTCGGCTGTTACCATTATAGAAGCCTAGAGACCCGTAACCTGCGGCCTCAGCAATACTTTGTGACACATGGAAAGCCCTCCATTCCGAATTGAAGTTGTTTGGGTTCATGGCGCGGGAAAAGCCAGACTTCACCCAATCTGAAGCGTCCGCGGCGTGCGATCCCTCGTGAGTGATATTTATTGCTGAGTCGCCACTTCCGGTAAATGTATCTTCGTTGAAATGAACCGTAATTTGTTGTCCGAGAGGATTATTTTTGGTAGGAGCGACTGACCCTACGTTAGGATCAACCTGCCCGTCAGCGCCAGGGGATATTCCGCCGAGCACAAGGGTAACACCGTTGTCAATATTCTCTTTACCATAAACATCGATCGCGCGCTGAGCGTCCTGGTATTCAGTGGAATCCGCGCCGTAGAGTCCTTTGAGCTTATCGGCGTCCTGCTGGGCGGCGTTCAAGCCCGTTTGAAAATTATCGCACATGGTCTGGGTTATGCCTCCTCCGCATACGTACTCTCCAGTGGGATCAACCAAATTTAGAGGATTATTTAGCGCATAGGCGTACAGATTCCAACTTTGGGGAGCCTCTGGGTGCTGGTCGGTCCCGCTATCCGGGGACATGAAGCGGCCCATGGAGGAGGAGTCGAAGCGGGCGCCAAAGTTGTCGAGGCCGGATTCTGCGTCGCGTTCTTTGCCGGTGAACTGGTAGCGGTCGTCGCCGGTGTCGGAATTGAGGATGATGCCGCCGAAGGGGTAGTAGTCCATGCTGTAGCCGGTGGAGGAGCCGCCGAGGTAGCGGACGCTGCCGAGATGATCGGTCATGTAGAAGCCGACCTCGTTGGTGGTCAACTGGCGAGCGAGGAGCTGTCCGTCGAAGAAGTAGTACCAACGCTGAACGTTTCCACTCAGGTCGGTTTCCATGAGCGAGGCGCCATTCGCGCCGTACCAGTAAATGGTGCCATTCGATTTCATGACGCGATTGCCGTCGCCGTCGTAAGTATAGGTGACACCGCCCGCGGAGGTGAGGTGATTTTCGGCGTCGTAGACGTACGGGCCGCCGATGGGGCCCGGCTGGGTGAGGTTTCCCGCGGAGTCGTAGACGTAGTCGTTGTTGGTGTCCTGCAACTGGTTCTTGGTGGTGGGGAGCATGCTCAGGCTTTCCTGGTTGCAGCCGGTGATTCAGGCGGTGCGAATCGATCCGGCCTCGATGTTGCGAGCAGAGTAGATGGGTGGGGCTGCCCGGTTTGAAGCTGAAAAACTTGACCCTATACCTCGGTATAGGGTTCAGAATATTGTCATGCGAATTGGAGAGTTGTCAGCGCGTGCGGGCGTGAACGTTCAGACGATCCGGTTTTACGAGCGGGAGAAGCTGCTGCGGAAACCGGTGAGGACGGCGTCCGGGTACCGCACGTTCGAAGAGGCCGACCTCGAGAGAGTTAGATTTATCAAGGACTCGCAACAGCTAGGATTCTCGCTCAAAGAGATCAAGGAACTCCTGGAGATTCATGAATCCGCGAAATCGTTTTCGGGCGGACGGCAGACGAAGCCGAAGGAGTGGGAAAAAGCGTTTCGAATCGCCCGGGAGCGGCTAGAGTTGATCAACCAGAAGATTGAGTTTCTTAAAGTTTTGAAGAGGCCGCTCGCGGCAGTGCTCGAACAGCCGGGTGCGGAGAAAACAATGGTATGCCCGGCTTCTTTGATGGCTCGTGGGGCTTCTGAACTGACTGGAAAGCACGCCACGACCGATAGAAGTGCGGGTTCTCGTCCTCGTAAAAAATCTGCTTGACTCTATACCTCAGTACAGACTTCACACTCCCTAAAGAACGCAGCTGATACGAAAAAAAGTGAATGTCAGAGCGCTTTTCAACTGGCAACTCAGCTCGTCGCTACGATTTGATCGAAGGGAGAAAACTAAAATGATTCGAAGGATTGCTTTGCTTTTGTTTGTTGTCGCGTTTGCGGCGGTGGCCGCGAATCCGCCGGACTTTTCGGGGACGTGGGTATTCAATGCGGGGAAAAGCAAGAACGTGGGGATGATGGCCAGTGCGGAATACACTTCGGTGATAACGCAGACGGCCAAAGTCTTGAGCGTTACGGACGTCACGGTGTTCAACGGGCAAAAGCAAACGCACGAGACGCGGTACGACCTGAGCGGCGCGACTGTTTCGAACGACTCGCCGATGGGAGAGAAGAGCCAGACGAGCAGCCACTGGTCGGGAAATAAATTGGTGACGACTTGGGAGTCGGAAGGCGCGGTGGCGGGAACAAAGGTTGTTCGAACGGAAACGCGCTATTTGTCAGACGACGGAAAAACGCTCTTTCTAGAATCGGCGCGTGCCGGCAAAGAGCCGATGGTCATTGTGTTCGATCGGAAGTGAGCATCGTGGAGAAGGCGATTCCATTGGTGGGAACAGTGAGCGGCGGAAAAACTGGTGCGTCGAGGAAACGTGTCTGGCCGGTGCTCGCTTCGATCATCGCGATCGTGCTTGCCGCAGGCGCGGTGGCCGCGTTTTTGATTCAGAAGCAGCCGCGGGAGAATGGAATCATCGCGGCTGCTTCTACGATTTCCCCGGAGATGCGAGAGATCGATTCGACCGTCACTACCAGCGGTACCGTGCGGCTGAGAACTGGCGCGGAAGTGCGCGTTGGCTCGCAAGTGTCTGGGATTGTGCGGAAGTTAAATGTGACGGTCGGATCGCATATTCAAAAGGGCGACATCATCGCGGAGATCGATCCGCGCCCCTTACAGGCGCGCGTGGAGCAGGCACGCACGCAGGCGGCAATGGATGAAGTGGGCGTCGGGAAAGCGCAGAGGGACTTGAACCGGGGGCAGCAATTGTTCGCGGAGGGGGTTCTGCCGGCACAGCAGAAGGAGGATCTGGAATGGCAGCTAAAAAGCGCGCAGGCGAAGCTGGAGAAATCGAGGAGCGATTTGGCGGCGGCGGAAATAGATTTGTCATACGCGGTGATTCGCGCGCCGATCTCGGGAACTGTGGCTTCGGTTTCGACGCAGGAAGGCGAGACGGTGGCGGCTTCGTTTGCTGCGCCGACGTTCGTGACGATCATCGAGGATAACGCGCTGGAATTGGTGGCGATGGTGGATGAGACGGATATCGCCAACGTGCGAGCCGGCGACACGGTGATCTTTACCGTGGAGGCCTATCCGTCAAGAGAAATGCAGGCCATCGTGAAGCGAATCGATCCCGTCGCGACGATTATTTCCGGCGTGGTGAATTATCCGGTGATGGCCGTCATACAGAAAGATGGACGCCTTCTGAAGCCCGATATGACCGCGAACATTACGATCAAGACAGCGGAGCGAAAGGCGTTGGTGGTGCCCAATGGCGCGATTCAGCGTGACGGAGACGAGCGATTTGTTTTCCTGATTAGGGATGGAAAGAAGGAGAAGAGGACGGTGGCGATAGGGACGCGCGCCGGAGGATTCACGGAGATTAAGAAGGGTTTGAGTGCGAACGACGGGGTGATTGTCGATCGCGGGCGAGATCCAGCGCAAAGAGGCGAAAAACCATGATTCAAGTGACGCATCTTGGAAAAACATACCGGCGAGGCGACGGCACGCCGGTTGAGGCATTGAAAGACATCAGTTTTCTCATCGAGCGCGGGGAGTTTGTGACGATTCGCGGACCGTCGGGTTCCGGCAAATCTTCGATGCTGAATATCGTGGGATGTCTCGACAAGCCGACGTCCGGAACTTACCGGTTGAATGGAGAGGAATTGTCGGGGTATTCGGACAAACAATTGTCGCATGTGCGCGCCTGGAAAATTGGGTTTGTGTTTCAGTCGTTCAACTTAATGCCGCGAACGACGGCTCTGGAAAACGTGGAGATTCCAATGATCTATGGTCCGGGGCGCGTGGATCGCAAACGGGCGATGGCGGCGCTGGAGCGCGTAGGGCTTGGCGAACGCGCTCATCACTACGGGACGGAACTCTCCGGCGGCGAGCAACAGCGCGTGGCGATTGCGCGCGCGCTGATCAACGATCCGCCGCTGATTCTTGCGGATGAGCCGACGGGGAATCTGGATTCGGCGGCGGGCGCGGAAGCTATGGCGCTATTGCGTCAACTGCATGAAGAGGGGCGAACGGTGGTGCTTGTGACGCACGACGATACAGTCGCGGCGTATGCGGAACGCGAGATCCTGTTTAAGGACGGAGTGCTCGCGTCGGATCGAAAGATAGCGGTGCTCACGATGGAGTGAAGTTGAAAGGGGCCTGGAGAACAAACGATGAGAATCACGTCGGGAATTGAAATTGCGTGGCGAAGCATGTCGCGGAACCGGCTGCGAACCTTTTTCATGATGGCGGGCGTGATGATTGGGATTTGTTCGCTAACGATCCTGGATTCGGTGGGCGAAAACACCAAGCGCGAGACGATGAAGCGGTTCAAGAACATGATCGGAACGTTTGATACGGTCATCATTCGGCCCGGCGCTGGGAAGACGCGCGGGATGGTGTCGCTGACGAATGTTCCGCCGTCGCTGAAGTTCGAAGACGCGGCGGCCATTGCGACCGAACTTCCGGAAGTGAAGCAAGTCGCTCTGCTGCAAAACGCGTTCGATATCGACGTAAAATATAAGGACAAAAATGTGAGCCCGGCGATTTTCGGCGTATCCGCGAACTGGCTTGATTTGCGTGGAGACGAAGTGACGCAGGGGAATTTCATCAGCGAGGAAGATATACAGTCGCTCGCGCGGGTGGCCATTCTCGGCTCGGATGTACTGCCCGTTCTATTTCCGGAAGGCGACGCTCTCGGAAGAACGATTCGAATCGGCGATGTTCCGTTTCAGGTGAAGGGAGTGCTCGCGGCGCGAGGCGCTGGGCCGGGCGGTGGAAGTCTCGACGACCTGATTCTGATTCCAGTGACCACAGCCTCGAAGCGCCTTTTTAACCGGGATTTTCTGACGATGGTGATTGCACAGCTTCGAGAGCCGGAAAAGGGCGACGAGGCGGTCGCAAAGATCACAGCATTGCTACGGCAGCGCCATCATGTCGCGGCTTCCGCGCTCGATGATTTTACGATTACGAGTCCGCAAGCGGTGATGGCGCAAGTGACGCAGATGGGCTCCACTCTCTCGACGATATTGAAGGGGATTGCCACGATCGCGATGTTTATTGGCGGCGCGGTGATCATGAGCTTGATGCTGATCAGCGTCTCCGAGAGAAGAAAAGAGATTGGGGTGCGGCGATCGGTCGGCGCGAGCCGGCAGGACATTTTGCTGCAATTTATTTTGGAGGCGTCGCTGATATCGAGCTTTGGAGGACTCATCGGGATTGTGCTTGGTCTGGCCGGGACGAATTTGGTCGCGCGAATGCAGCACTTGCCGCCGATTTTTGCCTTGCAAGCTTTGGAATGGACGGCGGGGCTCTCGGTGGGACTTGGCCTGATCTTTGGCATCTATCCGGCGTGGAGAGCGACGCAGGTAGATCCCGTGAAAGCCTTGCGAACTTGACGCCGGATTCGTCGAGGTTTCCAAAAACCCATGCACATCGGCAAAGCGATTCTTTTGATGGCTGGGTCGCTGCGGTTGATCTGGCGATTTCGCATGCGCTCCGGTCTTATCCTCTTGAGCGCGCTGCTCGGAGTCGGCGGCGTGATTTCCGCGATCAACTATGCCGCCGAAGGGCGGCTGAAAGTCCTGAACCGGATTCAACGGTTAGGGACAAATGTGCTGGTCGTGTCACCGCAGCTGAGCCGCAACGTTGGAGGGCGCGCCAAGACGGGGACGATTGTGACGACGCTGGTGGGGGCGGACTATGCCGAGATTTTGCGCGAGATTCCGGGGATTGAGAAATCGTCGGCGACGATAACCACGTCTTTTCTTGTCAAGGCAGGTGACCTTTCGAAAAGCAATTGCATCGTGATGGGAACCGAGCCCGACTACGCAGGCATCCGGCACTGGCAAACGATCGAGGGAGAGTTTTACGGGATGCCGGAGGTGAGGAGGTCGGCGCGTGTGGCAGTGCTTGGGTCAACGGTGAGGCGCGATCTTTTTGACAGCGAATCGCCGGTTGGCAAAAGAATTTTCATCAATCGAGTGCCATTCGAAGTGATCGGTGTGCTGGAGGAGCGAGGCCAGGGACTCGACGCGACGAACGAAGATAATCAGGTTTACGTTCCGTTGAGCACGGCCATGCGCCGGCTGACGAACATCGATCATTTCAGCGCAATCCTCTTCGAGGTGACAAGATGGGACAGGATGGACGAGACAACAGAATCTATCCACCAGGTTCTTAGCAAAAGGCATCGCGCCCCAGGAAATGTGCCGGAGGACTTTCAGATTCAAAACCAAAAAGCGCTGATCGATACCGAGATCACATCTTCCAATCGTCTCACTTTCCTTGTGAAATGGGTCGGGTTGAGCGGGTTGGTCGTTTCTGGCCTGGGTATCCTCGCGATCTGCTGGATAGCCGTGGGGGAAAGGGTTGTCGAAATCGGGATACGCAGGGCGCTCGGAGCTACAAAATCTGACATCTTTTTTCAATTTTTATTTGAAGCCGCAGTGATCAGCGTTTTGGGTTGTTTCGCGGGGCTTCTCGCCGGCTGGCGAGCCACCGAGAGTATCGCGCATCGAGCGGATCTTCCGTTTTTCTTCGATTGGGCCGACGCAAAACTTGTCGTCGGATTTGCGATGGCCATGAACGCGATCTTTGCGCTCATCCCATCTCGAAGAGCGGCTCTTTTGGATCCGATCAGAGCGCTAATAGCGGAATGACCCGCAGAATAAGCCGAAGAAAGAGTTTTTGATGGTGCCCGAGAGAGGACTCGAACCTCCACGACCTTGCGATCACTAGCTCCTGAAGCTAGCGCGTCTGCCAGTTCCGCCACTCGGGCACGAGTGTTGTGGGTGAAACCCCGATACAGCCGGGATTACAGTTCCAACGAGGCTTTTTTATTGTGCCCGGCGCTTCCGGCTTTGTCAACGAACGGGGCGTGAGCCACGGCGCGCATCCCGGAATAGACGGCAGGAAAGCGTGAAGAGACAGATGCCCCGTGGTTCCTACAAACCCAAGCAAATACAGGGTTTGTTCCCAAAAACCGCAATTCTTGTCTCTCTAAATAGCAGTGGCACGCGAAGGCTTTCAAGCATCCATTTGTCTTATGGCAAGTAGTTGAGATTTAAATGGTTAGTGCTATACTCGGCTTCAGAACGCGGGCTTACCCCTTCCTTGCCCCCGCAAAATA
>Ga0210394_10006738_pt1 | contig 12342 bp, 12 predicted proteins | sample IncBWC12MmetaG_FD_160121 | JGI IMG/M metagenome (GOLD analysis project Ga0210394, IMG submission 160121) | Forest soil microbial communities from Barre Woods Harvard Forest LTER site, Petersham, Massachusetts, United States - Inc-BW-C-12-M | ecosystem: Environmental > Terrestrial > Soil >... | reverse complement strand
TGAGGGGAGTCAGCGCCTCCTTGTACCGTCGCAACTCGACCAGACCGTCTCCGTAAACGCTGGCATACCGCACGCTGGCAGCCGGATCATGCAAGACTTTGGCGGAAGTCCACGCCTCCAGCACATCTTTCTTCGCTGTGGCTGTATCTCCAAGGATGAACGCGGCGATGCCTTGTTCGCCGGTGGCGCGCAGCGCTAGTTGGAGATGGCCGCGGCGACGGGCAAGTTCAGCAACTTGCGCCCAGGTGCTCCGCGCAGATGCTGCGTCGTAGTCGGTCTCCAACATGCCGCGGATTGTCAAAATTCGAAGGCGTGTTTCCGGGTCCGCGGCTTCGGGACGATCCAGGTCCTTGGTGAGCTGAAAGATTGTGGCGGTCAGGCTGGAAGATTCGGAATTCGGCGGGATCTGGCTCACATGAGCATAAAGCGCTTTGGACTCCCTGTGTTGCTGCGCAAAGAGAAGTTCTGCATGGTGGTACAGAGGCTCGGCCTTAATCCAGTTGTCGTTCCAAGCGAGCGAGTCCGCTTGTCTGAGCAGAGAATCCGGGTCGCGGTCATTGGTTCTGGCGCTGTGGAACCGAGCCCCTGCAACGGCTATTGTAATCAATGAGATAGATGTAGCAATAAGCTGCCGGCGCGTAACCCTCAAGAGCCCATCCTGCGCCGCAGGAAAATTGGGAAAGGCCTACGCGGAGACAGCACTCCCCTGGGTCGAAACCGGCGCGTTTCTCCTTGGATTCATCTGTCTTGGAGGTGGGTTGCCTAATCGCCCGAACGGAATTTAGGCGGTCAATAAATCTCGTTCTTGGGGGGTTGTAGCCAGACAATTGGAGGAACTCTAACAGAGCCCTCCCAAAGGCTGTGCCACTCGCATCCCAGCGCGTGACGATATGGTACTGTCCGCGATCTACGCCTTCTAGGACCCACTCTGCCCCGTCTGTACCCTGGGGCCCTGTTCCTTCTGTTGTCATCGCCCAAAAATGCGCTTCTTCGATGAGCGCACGAGCTTTTTGAACTTGGTCTTTGCTCAGCGAGCCTGCCTTCGATTCAAGCTGTCGTGGCACTCCATCGAGGATTTGCATGCGAAGTTGACCATTGCCTTCCGGTTCTACCTGCATGGTGATGCTCACAGGATCGTGAAACGACCTGATCCAGACAAAGCGGTAGATCGTTTGATTTGGGCTTGGCGGCCAAAGCGGCTTCTCTTCCAGCCCGTGAAGGACGCTTGAATACCACTGCACCATGAAATCTCCCGCTCTTCCCTGGAAGGTGTGCGGTGGGAAATAAGTGAATAGTAGCGTTGCATTGGTATCCTCCAAGTCCCTCCGACATTGCTGGGCGATACTGTACGAAGCTGACTGCTGTCGCACGCTTCTGAGCATCTCCCGAATCTCGTCGAACGGACGGTGAGCAATTCCGGGGCAATCGCAGGCCGAGCCAATCGCCTGCGAGTTCCGCCAAGCACTCTTCGCGTCCTGCGTGGACGACAGAGCCAACAGAAATGCGTCCAAGTCATCCCGCATTGCTTGAGAAAAGAATTGGGTATCAAGGCTGCGCATGCCAACGCTAAGCGCATTCACGCGGATAAGGGAAGGCAACACCGATCTGTCTCCCGATCTGAAGTACGAGAGCAGTACGTTTCCATCTCTCAGAAGTGATTGCGGCGTACACCCTTTACCGCTCAAGTCAGTCGCATAGCAGGAGGCGATGCGCTTCTCCGCGTCCCCCTTTCTGCTCTCACCTAGAGCATGTGATAGCAGGCAAAACGGCAGAAGCAAAAGACAAAGCGCCCTAATTCTCAAATTCATGATATTTCGTTCTCTTAAGAAGAGACACCGCCACCAAGTAAATTGTTTCCACAGTTGCTATTAGAACAGCTTGCTGTGTCTGACAATCCACCCTCGCCCATCTCCGAATCCCTCGCTAAAGGTTTTGTGTGACCAGATTAAGGGGCGCCTCACGTCCAGCATAGCGAGTGCTTGTAAGCGATTAATCAAGGCTGAGCTTCAATCATTTATGGGAACCGAATCAAATCTAAGGCATTGTGAAGTTCCCGACCGGAGGTCGACTTCCGATTGGAAAGATCCGGGTCCACTGCGAGTATCAGCAGTCGCCGCAGATTCTCGCTTTGGATAGTTTGGACTTGCGCCATTAGTTCGTCTCCTGAGAACTCAGTCAGCGTGTGCTCCCAGTGGAGCGTGAGGCCATTCTCGATCGCAAGTTCACGGATGAACTCGATCGACGCAATTTCAGAACCCTCGTCGAATGGATTGATCCGCTCGATCCCGACCAGATACTCCGCGGCTCGCTTGGACCATTCGTCAAGCTCCAATCCCTTAAGCCGGTTTTCCCTGGCGAGCTTGTCGAACAGACTATCCAACGAAGAGGACAGAGAAGACGGTCGCGACAGGCGAAGTTGGCCAGCCCGCGGAAACACGTCTACGAATATGCGCGTGTGAATCTGCTGAAGATGATCGGCGTCGAATGCGCCGATGACCGGTGTCGACTCAAGCCCTGTCAGTTTAGAAGCAATCGAAACTGAAGTTGCGTGATTGAGCGCTCCAGATTCGCGGATCGCGAGCTTGAATGGATGTGCAGTCGTATCCGGAAAGATGAGATCTTCGGGCTCAATCATCTCTGACCTCCTGAGTGCTGATCGTTTTTGAATCTGTTCGGATTAGGCATATCGGCCAGGCGCTGTCGGACTGCCATCACGTGAGCTAGATAGCCGTTCTCAATCCCTCTGTTCGGGTCGCCTGTGTTGTAGCGGGAAAGAGCATGTTGTAGCGCGGCCTGCCCTGGACCGTAGGTCCTTACTTCGATCTGATAATCGTCGCTGAGAATCGCCCATCCGGTCCGGACGTTTGTGCAGGGATCAAGCAGCGCCGCCGGCGAAATATGCCGGCGAGTAGCATCATCGGTGCTCACCTGCATTAGGCCGACATCCACCGAAACACTCTGCGCGTTTAAGTATTCAATCCATTCGAGCGCTTCAGTCGCGCTGCTGGGCTGGCGCATGAGGCGGAGTGTTCCTGGGGGGAACTGCCACCGGCGAAGTAAGCTGTGGGGAAAATCGAGCTGAAGCGCGTTGGGGTTTCCACCGGACTCCGCGCTGACGATGGCGTCCAACGTGACCAATGGCGCTGATGGAACGCACAGGTCACGAAGTCGGCTGAGATTCGCCGTCTCGGCATAGGTGGACGCCGATGAGAAAAGCATCATTGCGATGAATGCAGTCTTCATTCGTTCCGCGCCTCGTAAAGAGGAATGTCCCAGAGGTCTGCCCAGTCTTTTGCCGCCTCGTGCTGAATTGCAGGGATGGCAGTCTTCGAGGCCCAGTAATCATTGCTCGGTGCGAGCAGCATGTCGGGGCCGCGGGCGAGAGATTGCAGGACCGGCCAAATGAGTAGCTGTTCATAGCACATGAGCACGGCGGCATGTTGATTCAACACGCGGATCGTTGGCGGATAGCGAAGCATCAGGGGAAAGCCATCGCTGCCGCCGAAGTGCCACATGGCAAGAGGAACGGGAATGCGTTGGACATACGCAAAGTGCGGACCGAATCCGCGCGTGAGGAGGATATTGCGACTGCCTTGTGTGGCTGGAACAGGGACCGTGGTGCCCAGCAAAAGGGTTGTGTGCTGCTGCTCCAGAGAGCGGAATGTGCCCTGCCAGTGTGCGTCGGTCATCCTGGACCAGGTGGGAACGATCGTTTCCGGGAACAACACGACGGAATCCGGATGTCTGAGGGCTTCACCTTGTATGAGTCGCTCCTGCTGGTAGAGCACCAACGAGGAGCGAGGTACAAAGGCCGATCCCCCAAAGTGCGTGTCGATTGCTGCAACATGAGGGTCCACGGCCGGCGGAATCCATCTGACATGCGTGACGATAAAAGACGCGAGCAGAATACCCACTGTGTACCTCGGCCCGAACCAGCGGTAGAGCAGAATTGCGAACAGCGGCAGAAGGATTCCAAGCCACCGAGTGCCGGGAAACCACTGACCGACGGAGATCAGTGGGTGGGCAACGGTCACGAGGCCGAGTGGAGGAAGAGCCAGAACTGCCAGCGCAGTGATTGCAGACACCTCAATGAGCCGGCGATGATAGAGCAGGACCCAGGGAAGACTGCCGAGCGCAATGCAGCCAAGGAAGAGAAACAACGGAAGCATGAAGCTCGCATTGGTTCCGAAGAACACAGCGGAACCTGGGATGACGCTCCAAGTGGCTCCGGCGTAGTAGAACACAGCCGAGAAGGCTTCCGATCTTGAGCGCGATTGAAGATACAAGAACGGATAGAGAAGGGAGATCCAGCTCAAGCGCGCGACGCCGCTCCATCCCAGAAAGCCGATGAGCGCCGCGGCGCCGAACAGCATGACTACACGGCCGGCGGTGTGACCACCGTTCGATCGTGGACTTGAAAGAGGTCGTTCTTCTTTGAATGGAAACATATGGCAAACTCGATGAACGCTATCAGCGCACTTTGTATCGTTCGGTAATCAATGGGCGAACCCACTCTCTGACGGTTCGCAATGGCACCGGACCGAAATAGCGCGAATCGAAACTCCTTGAGCTGTAGGAACTGACAAGCCAAATCTGGCCTTCAGACACTTGGTAGGTCCCGTAAGGATATGGGTGAAGTTCCCTACCGAGCGAATCGCGGGTGAGTGGCGATGAATTAGGAACCGGTATTCCGTCCACGATGACCCCGGCAGGCGAGGTCGAGACAACATCGCCCGGCCACGCGACAACCGGCTTCAAGAGCGCTGCGTAGCCGTCGGGGCAAGTCCCCAGACTCCGCCGCGTATTTGGGTTGTTCCTGAGACCTGGCCAGCGCTGATCGGGACAAAAGAACGCATACGGTGAGTTCTTGCGGGTTGCCGGGGTCGGCTCCGCCGCTTGCCGGTAGATTCCGAACGGCGCTGAATGCGTGAAATTGAAGACAAAACCGAACTCACAGAACGCAACCGCTGAGACCGCAGCGCCGGCACCGAGCAAGAGAGCAACCCGAATCGCCTTTTTGATCACTCTGCTCGTATCAAAGCGGCCAATCATGAATGCTCTCCTGGATGTAGGCTGGGGGCTGGTAAGGAGATTGCGCACGTCGCATCTCGTTTTGGTGGATGGGCGGTTCCTCGTCGGACATGAGACCTGAAATGCGGTGGGCATCTGTGACGTGGATCTCCCAGACTGTGGACGGGCTTTTGCCGCCCTCCGAATCGTCGCCTTTCCTTGGCATCTCGCGACGGATTAGCTGACCCGTGACATGGATGTTGTCGCCCTTCTCAAAATGGCGAGCGGTTTGAATACTACGACCGAAGAAAACTAACGGCAGAAACTGCCGATGCGTCACTGTTTTCCCTTGTGTGTCGTACTGCCAACTCTGCGCCAATCTTGCTCTGACGAATTCGCGATTGCCCACCCGGTCAATGGTCGGTTTGTCTGTGAGATTGCCTGCTTGGTGAGTGATGTTAGAGCTCATTGAGCTGCCCATGTGCGGCCTCCTGCATTGCCTGCTTTGCGATGACTGCTGTGTTAAGCGAGGCCGTCTCGGCGACTGCCCTTGTCGGTTCGTTGGCTGCCGTGTGAAACTGCGGCGGCGGAAGCTTCGTTCGCGCCAACAGGGTTTTGCTCAAGAAGAAAAGACTCTGCGTGCCGTAGATAGGGGCTACACCATTGACGAAGATCAGCATGTCGCCTGGCTCAATGATTCTGCTGTCTGGATCGTTTGTGGCCTTGCGTGGCGGTCTCATCCTTCGAATCTCATCGACGGTAATAAGGGGTCTTTGAACCTGCTCAACACTTCGGAAAATGTGCTTCAGATAAAAGTCCGTCCTTTGCCCGCTGTAATTCACGGTTTCCTTCTCGATGGTCATGTTGCCGGACAGCTCGGACAGGCTCTTGCAGGTCATCAGGTTGTCGGTTTGAAAGGCGGCCTTGATATAGCAGTTGTCCGTGATGGATTCGTTCTCCCCGTACTCTTCGCGAATTTGCGTAAGGGTCTGGGCGATGAGATAGGGTTTGATCTTGTAGCCGGCCATCAGGCTCATTGCAGATGCCAGATTTGGAATCTTCTTTAACTCCGGGAATTCATCCAACATCAACAGCAGATGGTGCCGGTCCTTTGCGGGCTGTTCCATGAGCCGAGTGAAGATCAGTTGGAGGACCAGGCGTACGAGCGGGCGAAGGCGGTCCCGGTCCGGCTGCGGGATTTTCAGATAGAGGCTCATCGGCCTTTCGCCATAGACGAGATCCCTGATCTTGAAATCGCAGCGACAGATCGTCTTCTGCACGATGGGGTCGTCATAGATTGTCATGGGAGTGACTATGCTGGACTGAACGCTTGCCCCTTCCCGATCCGCCCGGTTCAATTGACGCTGGACAGCCTTTGCAACGAATGGATGGGTCACTGTGGGCCGGCCGTTGATGTCCTTCCAGTTGAGTCGCGGCGCAGACCTTCCGCCGGGATCATGCGTCTCGGCTTGCATTTGCCTGAGCGTGTCAGCGATGTCTTTTCCGGGGAGCGAGTAGAGAGCCAGAACATCAGAAAGCGTGACCTCGCGCGGCGGATCGAGGCGACGGAAGAAGTATCCGAGATGCAGGATGCCGGCTGAAACGAGGTCTACAGCGGCATCCTCGAAGTGCTGATACAGGGTGTTCTCGCCACCATGGCGAATGACTGCGTTTGCGATTGTCTGGGCATCGCCGACGTCGTGGTCAGTTTCCCACCGAACCTCTGAAAGCGGGTTGTAGCAGCAGCTCTCATCGGGCAACGTCGGCGCGAACTTGAGTACACGCTGGCCGATCTTGTGTCGAAACCCTGCGGTGAGGTCCCAGTTTTCGCCTTTGAGATCGTAAACAACAACGCTCTGGCGCCACTGGCACAAAGAAGGAACAATCGCGCTCACGCCTTTGCCGGAGCGGCTCGGAGCGAAGAGAAGGACGGGCTCTGCTCCCGAATGGATGAGATAGCGAAGTTCTTGCGTATTCAGGTCACGCCATGCTCCGATATACACGCCGTCCGTGGCATCAAGCAGGCCTAGTTCTTCAATTGCCTTCCTGTCAGCCCATTTTGCAGAACCGTGCAGATTTTGCAGGCTGTCGGTATCCTTGCGGTCTCTGATGAGTGAAAGGAACCAGTAGGCAATCCAGGCGAAGAAAACTCCAAGGATGATTGTTGCCGCGAATGCAATCCAAATGTCTCGACGCACTTCGGAGCTGATGAGTCTGCTGGCGGCATATCGACTCCATAGTCGAATGCCGGCAAATGGCTGGAAGACGCCAGCACCTTTGAACCAGAAAAGGGGCTCTCCCATTTCAACGGGATTGCCAAGTGTTATGGCAAGCCATTCTGTGCTGGCAGACGCAGTGAGCACAAAGACCGCTGCGGCCCCGCAAACGGCTTTGAAATTCCAGCCGCCCTGCCAACCTGGGCGCCTGGGGAGGACATAACCGGGTGGGGCAATTTGTGCATTCCGCATGTTCGGGACTCCTCTACAGCGATGTGCATTGCAAGTACGAACGAATCCGTTCTGAAGTTTGCGCGATTCTGATTGTCAGTAACCGATCTCGGACTCTTTATGGCGAATCGAGCGACGGAGATCACCCATCCATCCCTTGTCGTTCTCAGAGACAACGATGCCCATCGTTCTCACGCGCCTCGCGATTCCGCCGAGTGCCTTTTGATCATCGAGAATGGTTTCTGTGTTTCCCAGTGCGGCCGCGTAGAGGCGACTTGGGTCACTTTTTAAGCTGTCAATGGAAACAATGTTGCCAGGCTTCAGATCGCCCCGCGCCCAGGCTGATCGCAGTGTGGCGTCATGCCGGAGGATTACCACTTTGCTGTCCAAAGTTTCAAACGCGGTTTGAAGTTGCCCGGTCCGTTCGTCCTCACTGTTGAGAAGCACCCTTCCGATCAGTTTGCGCGATTGCGAACCGAATTCCATTGGAGCGTGAGGGTCGCTTATGGCCGCGCCGCTCCTGAACAAAATCCGAGCGCGATCCTGCAAGTCTTTCATCTGCCTTAGCTGCTTTATGAAATCAGATTGCACAAGCCAGCTCCCATGCTCCTCGCGTGCGAGGCCAAAGCCAGCCAGGACTGCCAAGCGGCGCCTTTCGAAGTCATCTTTGGGACAGATGTGGGAGAACTCCGTGCCTCGTGCCACCTGCCGCGCGATGTTCCGATCCGCGCTCGTAACCCGAAATGCGGTGATCTCGGAGGTCCGCTGCCGCACGACGTCGGCCACGGTGCGCGGGCCGAGCTGCCGCGTTAGTGATCTCTGGACCTCGTCACGTAAGACCTCGCGAATGACACGGGGCTGTATGAACAAAGGTGCGCCGGACAAGGACCGACCGCGCACGATGATGTGGGCGTGGGGGTGGTCCGTATTTCGATGCACGATTCCGGCCCATTCGAGGCGTTCGCCCGTCCGTTGCTCCAGGGCGCGAATCATGTCCTCAGACGCGGCCTTGAAGTCCACTGCATCCCCATCCTCTGGAGAGAGAATGATCTTAAACAGGCGGGTATCTCCTGCCCGTTGCCATTGATCGGTGATGGAGTGGAGAGGCTGCTCGCTCCTGGAATCGAGCCGTTCATGTTCAAGGCCGCCAGACTTGCCGGCTGCGCTCTCACGCTCCAGGTACCTTCCGTGGGCCTTCCAGGCCCCCTTAACGCGAGAATTCGAATACCTGACATTCACGATAGCCCGGCGTTGAAACTGCGTGACTGCTCCCCCACCACTTCGGACGGTGTTTCGCTGACCGGATCGCATCCTCGGGGTTCTGCTGACCGAGCGCGCCAAGTGAAGCAGGCGGCGTGCACTGCCGGTGCTTGGGCTGGCGGTTAGTTTTCGGACGCGCCCGGGACGCAGTCTGGCGGACGGACCGTCAATGCTTGACTGCTTTCCGTCTCGATTCGGTATCGAGAATCTGAGAGATCTGGCCATTCGTCGTTTCTCTAGGTCAAGCCTTCGATATCTTCGTCGATTCCGAGGGCGGAAGGTTCATAGGCATCACTCTTCCGCCTACGTTGGAATTCACGCGCCGCGGTTATGTTGATTCGTTCGTAAACTTGGGTTCCGCGAAACCTCGTTGCATCAAGCAACTGCGCCGGGACGTCGGGAAGCGCACTGACTGCGTACTTGATGAACGAGTCGGTCAGGGCCAAGTGCAACTGATTCACGGTCTCAATATGTTGGAGCCGCTTGCCGATCATCTCGCCTAATCGATCGATCAGTGAAAAGAAAAGGGTCTCCTGGTCATCCCTCTTAGCCGATGCAAACGTGACAAGGTAATCAAATACGTCGCTTTTGCTTTTGACGTTCAACTCCTGCTGAATCTTTTCGAAGCGCTCGGCTTGAGCCCGATTGAGCCGCAAAGTGTATTGCACGCTCTCCGATCTCTTGCGAGTATTCATACGCCGAATACTACCGCAATGCGCATTTCACTACAAGACTATATCGCGAACCGAAAGTGAGTCATTTTGCATTTGACCTTGCCTAAAGTGAATCGTACCTATCGCCCGAAACTGCAATCGGATGGATAAGAAAAACCCTTCAAAGAGAGGCACTCCTTTATGTTCCATTACCCCAATACCTGTTGAGACCGGCTGCTTTACAGCAGCCCACCTCTCTGAGGCCTTCGGCCAGAAAGTGCAGCCTGCGGCTGCAACAAGAAGCGAGACGAAGCGAGACTACCTGAGACAGACCGAGCCCAAACGAGATTGTTGTCTCCATGTATCGTTCCCGATCAACTCTGACCGTCTGAGTCTCGCATGGTATCGGGTAAGCTCGGTCTATATCGCTTCGGCTCTTGCATTGTTTTCGATTCTCTGGCACTGTGGTATTGAAATGGACACGCCAGTACAGGAACGCACGGTGGAACTGCAGGCCGTCATCGTCAAATTCGCCGGCCTTAGAACCGCTGCGCACTTGCGTGCGCGGTTGTTGAGAGGACTTGCAACCGAACTCATTGCGGCGTACGGTACCGGGCTCACGTTGAAGGAAATATGGAAGGCCCTGAACGAGCACGGTTACCAGGGAAGCTATCCGCAGTTCTGTAAAACGTCCGGTCGGATCGTCGGTCTGCGCGGCAGTGAATCGCGGTCTGCCGAAGCAAACGTCGAAGAAAACCTCCTCCCCCAGAAGGGGGAAAGAGTACCACCGCAAGGTAAGTCGAGCAGCTCGGTCAACGATGAAGGTGAAATTCAGGAGAAGGGAAAACCAGCATGGCAGCAGCAGAGAGAAGAAGTAGCGGCGAGACTGGATCGGGAGGCGGAGGAATATCGCCGGCGGGAGGCGAGCAAGGTCAAGCCCAAGCTGTTCACGAATCAGCCATTCGAACCGCCGAGATGAATGGGGCTTGGCCCGGTGAACTAAAACCCAAGCGTGTTGTCTTTCCGATGGCGGGAAAAGGCGGAGTTGGCAAAACAACCGTTATGGCGACCCTGGCAGAGTGGTATGCGAGCAATGGCTTCAAGGTAGCCATGTTCGATATGGACCCGGACAACAAAGCTGAGGGATCGCTCTTTTCGTTTTTCCCAGATGCTCACAAGCTGCCGGCGCTGGAGAACTGGACCTACGACAAATTGCTGGGGGTGTCGCTGGACTCAGAAGCGGATGTTGTCCTGGCAGACATGGGCGCTGCCCAAGGGCATCGAATGATTCCCTGGTTTCGTGACTTCTATCGAGTCATGCAAGATTCGGGAATTCCACTCCGGTGGACCGCTATCGGAGTGGTGGACACCGACATTGCGTCGGCCAGGTCGGTTCTTGATTGGGGAGAGGCGCTGCAGGATGGAGTGGACTACCTGATCGTCCACAACCATCATCGCGACGATGCGGCGTCTGCGTGGGAGAGTCCTGCGGTTGCAGAGCTCGTCCTAGCCTTTCGGCGGGCTTTTTCTCCAATGGAGATTCGCATGGACGCGCGCCGGCCCGATCTCCAGAAGTTCATGCGGATCGGCTGTGACACGCTTACGGCAGTCGGAGAGCGAAAAGCAAAGGCTCCAGAATTGAGGGCGCCGGACATGATGCTGCGCGCCCGTACATACCGATTCCGCGCATTCAACGAATTCGCCACTGTCCAAAGGGTCCTATTGCCATGACTTCATCCGCAGCGGAGTTGAAAACGAATTCGACGGATTGGATTCGTGATCTTGTTTACCTGGCGTTTCCGGAAGGCGAGGCGAGGGAACGCGTCCTTTTTGACCTTATTCACCAGTTCGCGAAGATGGACCCGCAAGATCCAGAATGGCTGCGATACAAGCTGACTGTGGTCGAGTGCCGAGCGATGGAAAACGTAGCTGCCCGCCTGGTTGAATCAGCCGCTGCCCAAGATCGGCTCCGCGGGGTCACAAGGGAAATTGCCGACTTTACCGCTCGGGAGTTGAAGGTGACGGTTCAGAGTGCAACCGCTGAAACGCGCCAGCTCCTGGAGGATGTTCAGGCCAATTTGCATGATGCCATTGCCGGCGAGGCGATCCTCAAAAGCTATACCGAGGAAACGAGAGAGAAATTTGGAATTGTGATCGCGACGATCATGGAAGCGCAGTTGGGACGGGCGCTGGAAATCAGCCAAACCAAAATGGAGTCGTGGGTAACAGGCAAGTTGAACGGCTCTATTAAGCTAGCCGAGGGCGCACTCGGCGCCGTTACGAGAGATTTTCGCGTTAGACTTTTTGGAGCCTGGAGCGGTCTGCTTTGGAGCATCTTCGCTGCCGGCGTCCTGGCTGGCGTAGGTCTCTTGGCTTGCGGCTTTTGGCTCGGAAGGCATTGGTAGGTAGCCAAATATGTTTTGGATCTCTTATGGCATCAGTTTCGCCGTATGCAGCGTGATCGGAGCAGCAATACTCCTATGCCGCCTTGCTGCTGGAGCCGCTCTTTCGCTCTTACGGTCGGACCACCCTAGAGTTGGCACTACCCGTAGGTGACGAGACCACGCAAACCAGATCTCCGATTCACACCGCAGTGCTTCAACTGGATCGAGCATTGCAGCGCTGCGGCCGGCCAATAGTTTGCCATGGCTGGATTGCTTCGATAACTTCAGTCGAGCATGACGGCCTGCCTCTTCCGGTGTCATACCGGCGCGGATGTTCTCTTCGGTTTACATGGAGAGATGCTGGTCCATCTCTGGCGGAGCCGCTCATCGCTGAGATGGCCTGGCGCGAAATTCCGGGGTCGTGCAATCAATCTACTCATCGTTCTCATCCGAGATCTCCTCACTCGGATCGCAGTGCCTGCATGGGATCGGTGCTTGCCGCTTTTTGCGCGGGGATGACTGCAGCGACGAGCGCCGCGAATCCAAGAAGCATGGTCGCACCTGCCAATAAGAACGGATTCCACGGCT
>Ga0210394_10006737_pt1 | contig 12343 bp, 5 predicted proteins | sample IncBWC12MmetaG_FD_160121 | JGI IMG/M metagenome (GOLD analysis project Ga0210394, IMG submission 160121) | Forest soil microbial communities from Barre Woods Harvard Forest LTER site, Petersham, Massachusetts, United States - Inc-BW-C-12-M | ecosystem: Environmental > Terrestrial > Soil >... | reverse complement strand
GACGATCAAGCCACGCGGTTTTCCAACCGAGTTCAAAGTTCGCCAGCGTGTCCGCTTTATACGTCAAGGCTTCCGGCCGGCGGTTATTGCCGCCGGGCCTGAACCCGGTCGACCACGTGCCATAGACCATACGATCGGGGTCGATTTGATAGGTCATATTGAGCTTGTGGGTTTCGCCATGCTCGACGGTTTTCTTGTTTGTGTTGACGCACGGCCTGTTGCCCCCCGTGTACACGCCGGGCGTCGTCACAATGGGATTCCCTTCGGCGAGGCAAAGTGCTTCCCCGGTTCCAGAATAGCCGTCGTCGTTGAAGCCGAAAAATCCGTAGAGCGTGTTGTTGACCCAAAACTCGCGGATGCCGGCGGTCACCTTCAACTTGTCGATGACATCGAACGTCATCTCGGTAAAAGCCGCATAGTCGCGGTCGGTGCGATCCTGCTGCGACAGGTAGTACACATTCTGCTGGCCGGTGACTTCATAGAATACCGGTAAGTTGGGGATATCGAACTCCGCGCGAATATCGTCGGTCTGGCGTTGATAAAAGAGCCCCGCCACGCCTCGGAACCGATAGTCCGCAGGCGAACTGACGCGAAATTCATGGCTCATTTTGGTGTATTTATCGGTGTTGTTCGTGTACTGCGTGACGTTGTCGAGCAAGTGCCCGGTGGCGTCGAGGAAACGCGTGTACTGGTACCCAGGGCCGCCGCCTACGGCTATCGCCTTCGCGTCATAGGCGATGGCGTATTGAGAATAGTCGACCAGGTTGTTGACCTTGCGCTCGAACCAGCCGCCTGAATACAGGACGTCCCAATTGCTGATCTTGCCCTCGACCGTCAATTCGGATTGATACCAGCGATCCGTGTTTCGCGGCAAGAAGTAATCGGCGCTATTCAAGTCGCCCAATTTCGGATCGTACCCAAAATCGCCGTGGGTTCTCTGGTGCTGGGCAATCACCGCCGGGGTGACCGTCCATTGATCGTTGAGATCCACCTTGAGCGCCGCCCGTCCGCCGATGTTGTCGATGTCGTTAAAGTGGCTTCGCAGAGCGTCCGCGTTGTTGACGGTGACCGGGGCAAAATCCGGATAGCCGTCCGGGGTTGTCATCTGCAGCGGGGTCCCATTGGCCGAATAGCGCTGGAAGGTGTCCTGTCTGAAGACGTTGTTGATATAGCCGCCAACGTGTTCGTAATAGCCCACGAGCCGGATCGCGGCGTGCTCAGCCAGCGGAATATTGACATACCCCTCAATTCCGCCGCCGCCGTTGCCTTCCTTCCATTTGTCACCCTTGACATCGTAGCCGGCCGAAAACCCCGAAGGGTCGGGCTTGTTGGTGATGATGCGCAACGTACCGGACAAGGAACTGGCGCCGTACAGGGTGCCTTGGGGACCTGCCAGGGCTTCGACTCGAGCGATGTCGTAGACATGCAGGTCGAGCGAGCCGCCGATGGTCGTGACCGGCATTTCATCAAGGTAGAGCCCGCTGCTCGGTAGATAACCTGCGTGCAGGCCCCCGCCACCACTGGAAATGCCTCTGAAGAACAATTCCGCTTGGCTTGGACCCAGTGACTTGTAACTCACGCTCGGTAAGAACTTGGCGTAATCATCGAAGCTACTGACCTGAAGTTGCTCGAGTTTCTCCGCACTCAGCACCTGCAAGCTGATCGGTACCTTCTGCAGGTCTTCGACGCGCTTCTGCGCGGTCACCACGACCTCCTCGAGCGTCGTTTCGGCCGTGTCGGCCGCGGTGGCGGCCGCGTTCGCCAGGCCTCCGCCGGCCAGCATGGCCGATGCCAGGGGCATGCTTGCCCATTTGGCGCGATTTCGCGCCAGTTTTCTCTTTCGGCTGCGAGTCATTAGTGCATCCCCTTATTTTTTATGCCGACTCCCGCAACTCAGTGTATGCCACACTCCCGGCCGTTTTCATACTGCGGACTATCGGGATATGCGCCGAGCACGTCGCCCAAGGCCTGCCGCAGCGGCTCCAGCCAGGGTTCGAAGTTCCGCCAGTGATCGATCCCCTCGCGGTAGATGGGTTGTCGTACCTGCTGTGCGCTCGCGGTCCTGACCGCGCGGTCGTTCTCGTAGTAGCGTAGACACTTCTCCTCGAAAGGCAATTGGCAAAACGCCAGGAGGCGCCGCACCTCGGTCTCGGTATCATCGATCAGGGTTTCGTAAACCACGCGGTGGACTTTGCCCGGCAGCACGGCATCGAAGTGAGCCATCAGTTCCACGTAGTCGCGGTAAAAACGGCCAATGTCCTCGAGGCTGTAGGTATATCGCTGTCCCTGGGCGAAATTCTGCTTGAAACCTGAAAAGCAGCAGGCCATGGGATGCCGGCGGGCGTCGATGATCTTCGCGTTCGGCAGGGCGAGATGGATCAGTCCGATATGCAGAAAATTGTTCGGCATCTTGTCGATGAAGAACGGTTTGGAGCTCTTTCGCTGAATGCGTGTTTGCTCGATATAGCGATCGCCCAAGGCAGCGCACTGCGCGGCGCTCAAGGTGGCGAGCACGTCGGGATACGCGGAATCTTCGGGAAGGACCTCTTTTCCTCCCAGTTCCGTGGCCAGCGCCATGATGTTGGGCAACTCCATCGTGCCTTCCACGCACGAGTGGCTGGCCAGAATCTGCTCGATCAAGGTCGAGCCCGCGCGCGGCAATCCGACGATGAATATCGGGTCGGCGACGGTCGCGCCTACCCTTACGCGGCTGGCAAAAAACTCCTTGGTGAACAATGCCTTCGAGCGACCGACATGCGCCGTGGTATCCGCCGCTCGCCAGCCGACCTTGGCGCACCGCAGCTGATTGCCGCTCGAGTAGTGCTCGAACGACTCGCCGAACTGCCCATCATCTTCAAGGGCCTTGGCGATGGCAAAATGGAAGGGTGCGCGATTCTCCTCCGGGGTTTCTGGATTCGCGAGGTGCGCGCGCATGCTTTGCAATTCAGCGTCGTGAAAGCGAAATGTCTTGAGATTGGCCAGGCTGTAATAAGCCTCGCCAAAGAGGGGCGCCAGCTGGATGCACCGACGATATGCCGCGACGGCCTCCGGTAGGCGACCGGCGGTCGACAGTGCGTGCCCATAGCTCATCCAGATTTTCCATTGATCCGGGTGCTTTGCAAGAACATCGGCATAGATTTCCAGCGATTCCTGGTAGTTGCCGATACTTGCCAACACAACGGCTTTCAAATTGCGATATCCGGAATCGCGCGGTTCGCCGGCCGTCAGTTGCTCCAATTGCAGTAGCGCCGCGGCCGACTTGTTCTGCCGGTGCAGCGCGAGCGCATAGTTGTAGCGTGCGGCATGAAAACTCGGCGCAAGCTCCAGGCAGCGAGCCAATAGATTCTCCGCGTCTTCATTGCGGCCCAAACGGCCGGCAACCTCGCCTAGCATCCGGATGGCGGCTACGTCCGTCGGGTGTTGCTTCAAATGCTCGCGCAATAAGAACTCTGCTTGTGGAATCCGGTTCTCGACCAGCGCCAGCGCCGCCGACATCAGGCGCGGATCCTTGGTCGATGCCTTGATATGCCGCGCATACGCCGCGTCGGCACCGGTCGAGTCGCCTTGGACGGTCAGCAGATCGCCGATTTCGCGCCAGGCGTCCGGCATGTCAGGACTCAAGGCGACCGCATGGCGCAGGGCGGCCAACGCATCGTCGCGGCGGTTGAGCGCACCCAAGGTCAGGCCCATCTCGTAATGCGCGGCTGCCCACTTGGGTTGTCCTGCCACCAACGATTCCAGTACCTGCAGGGCGGCGAGGGGGTCGCCCGCCTCACGGCGCGCGGCACCCAATAACAGCCGCGCCACCGGATGCTCGGGCACGACTTTGAGTATTTCGCCGGCCTGCTCTGCGGCGAGCGCCGGGTCGCTCTTGAGCAGCCGCGTCGTATGCTCCAGCGCTGTGGCGAGCGTCCCGCTGGGTTCAGGGACCGCGGTCATGAGATGTCGGGAGCTTCGTGGGACGGTGGCACGCTCTTATAATCGGATCTCAAGGGACTAGAGTCAAAGCGGGGTGCCTTATGTTGCGCAGAAGATTCCTGAAACAAATCGCCGCCGCGGCCGCCGTGTCCACCGCCACGGCCTACGGCACGAAAATTCACGCAGCGCAAAGGCGTCCTTTGCGAGTGGGTGTGGTCGGCGGCGGCATCGTCGGGGCGTCGATGGCCTACCATCTGTCACAGGCGGGCGCTCAGGTCACCCTGTTCGAAAAAGCGCAGGCGGGCAGCGGCGCGACTCAAAACTCCTTTGCGTGGTTGAATGCATTCGTGGACGATCCGCAATACCGCGCGCTGCGCCTGCAAAGTTTGATCGCTTATCACGATTTAGACGTGCGTCTGAAGCTTGGCATCGTCTGGGGCGGCTACACTCATTGGGCAAGTACGGTCGCGGAGGTGAAATCGCTCCGGGAAAGCGCCGCACAGATGAGCGCAACCCCATTTCCCGTGCGTTCGATCGATGCGGCGGAACTGATCGCGATGACGCCAAGCCTGATGCCGGGTCCGGTCGCGGCGGCATTTTTCTCGCGCAGCGACGGACACCTGAACCCGGTCGAGGCAACGCTCCGCTTGCTCGACGCTGCCCGGCAGCGTGGTGCAACCGTGATTCTTCAATGCGAGGTGCAGGGACTGGATCGGAAACACGGCGCCCTGAGCGGGGTGCGGACGAACCAGGGCCACTTCCCGCTCGATCGTTTGATCGTGGCCGGCGGCGTGGACACGCCGAGCATCCTGGCCATGACGGGCTTCGATCTCAAACTGCGCCACGCGCCCGGCATCCTGGCCCACAGCAGGCCGACCTCCCCCATCACGCCAATTATTTTCGATGCGCCGGGGGATCTCTCGTTCAAACAGATGGCCGACGGCAGCATCGTCGGCACCGATTCGCCTGAGCCGCCGGATACGGCCGTTCACCAAGAAATTCGCGCCCGCGTCATGGCGTTTCCGGATGAGGGTGTGCGCGCCATGCATGGCAACCGGATCCTGAGCAAAATCGCGGCAGTCCTGCCCACCTCGCGCGGCGTGACATTGGATCGGTTGACGCTCGGATTTCGTCCCATGCCGCTCGATGAATTGCCCGTGGTTGGCGCGATTCCCGGCATGCCTGATGTGCACGTCGCCGTCACCCACAGCGGCGTCACCTTGGCGCCGATTCTCGGCCGCTATGTCACCCAGGAAGTGATGACCGGTTCGCGTACCGAAGCGCTTGCTCCCTTCCGGCCCGAACGCTTCGTCGAGCAGTCGTTGCGTTCTACGGTGGGCGCCGTCAATGAGCCTTCCGCGCCCGAGCGAGCCGCAGGCGCCGTCAATGAGCTTTCCGTTCGCGTTGTTGCTGGTCGTACGCCGCCCATGCCCGGTCGATGACATAGGCGTGGATGTCGTCCGCCTCGGAGGCGCTGAGGGCCGGCATCGCCGGGACCGCGGTCGGAACACCGAACGGCATCATGCCCTGAGCGCGATGCGAGCCGCCGAGGACGATGGCATGCCAATCCCGGTGGGCGTCGGGCGGCATGTAGCGGAGGTCAGGAACCCCACCGTCCGCGACCCAGCGTCCGCTGCCGTCGAGTCCGGGTGAATGGCAGCCGGTGCAGTTGTGGCCGTCGGCGAGTGCTGCGCCGCGCTTCACTGCATCCATCGAGTATGTCTGCGCGGGCGGCCGGGGCACCTCGGGAGCGGGGACGCGCGGAAAGGGAAACGCGGTGGCTGCTCCAAGCTTGAACGCGAGGAGTCGCGCAGGGCCGTACTTCGACTCCGGCGTGACCATCATCGACGAGGGGGCGAAGAGCCGGAACCCCGACCCCCAGCCCACCGGTACGATGACGTACTGGTCGCCCCGGAAGCGATAGGTGACCGGGACCGCGTTGATGGCGGATCCCGTGCGGATGGACCAAAGCCGCTTGCCGGAGTCCGCCGCGTAGGCGGCAAACTCTCCGGTTCCCTGGCCCTGGAAAACGAGATTACCGGCCGTCGAAAGCACGCCGCTGTTGACGATGATCGGATGCTCGACGCTCCAACGCATTGTCTGCATCTTCGGATCCCACGCGACCAGTCTGCCGACCATGGGGAGGGCGCCGGGAACGATGCCGCTGCGCCGTCGATCCATGATCGGCACATAGGTCAGCTGAGTGACCGGGTTGTAGCTCATCGGCCACCAATTGCGCACGCCGAAGCAGCCTCCGCCGGGGCAGTCCTCCACGCCTCCGACGACGACGCCCGGATAGTCCATCGGCGGAGCGCTCGACCCGGCGGCCGGATCGAGTCTTTCCTGCCGGACCAGGGGCTGTTGACTGATCATCTGCCCGGTGGCTGCATCGAGCACGTAGAACGTGCCGTTGCGCGCCGCCGTCATCGCAACGTGCCGGGTTTGGCCGCCTACGCTCAAGTCAGCCAGCACGATATGGAAATTCTCCGTCTGGCGCAGCGGTGTACTTGTCTGGTAGTGCCATGCGTACTCACCGCTGTCCGCATGAACGGCCACGATGCTGCCCGAGAACAGCTTCGCCCCGGCGGCCGATTGCTGTCCCGCGGGGCCCTCGTCGCGGAACGATTTAGACGTCCCGAACAGCAGGAGTGCCGTTGTGGCATCGAAGGTGATGGGTTCCCAGACGGTACCGCCGCCCTGTCTCCAAGAGTCCGATCCCGACCAGGTCTTGGCCGCCATCTCGAGCGCTTTGCTCTCAAAGCCTTTCGCGGGATCGCCCGGGACGGTCCAAAACCGCCACAGCTCCTTGCCGGTCTCGGCATCGAAGGCCGCCAGCGATCCCCGCACCTGTTCGTCGGCGCCGCTGTACCCGATGAATACCTTGCCGCGGGCAACCCGCGGGGCGCCCGTGATGCCGCTCTGATTCGGATCGCACACGGGGCTCGCCCACAGCTGCGTGCCCTGCGCCGCGTCGATCGCCACGAGCCGCCCATCGGCGGTGCCGACAAAGACCTTGCCGGCCCACACTGCGACCCCGCGGTTGGCACGGGCATCGGAGGAGTTATCGAGGCTGAGGTCGAGGCGAACCCGAGGGTCGAAAGTCCAGATGACCTTCCCGGTTGCGGCATCGATCGCGTGGACGATCGAGCGCGGCGCGCTCAAGTAGATGACGCCGTCGACGACCAGCGGCTCCGCCACCAGGCCCATGGGCTCGTTGAATTCCGTGACCCACGCAAGACCCAGTTTCCCGACGTTCTTGTCGGTGATCTGCCGCAGCGGACTGAACTGCTGCTGCGCGAAACCGCCGCCTTTCACCGGCCAGTTGTCGCCGCTCGTGTCGGCGGCGACCCGCGCGTCCGTGACATTGCCGGCGGGTTCGCGCGAGAAGGCTGCCGCAAATAAAAAGATGCACGCCGCCATCGAGGCCAGGTTTCGCGCGCGCCGATGGATTTGCATTTGATTTCATGCCCCCCTGTTTCGTCGTTCCCTATGGTGAGATCGGATAAACTACTTTGCCCGCCACCATCGTCGTGACGACTCGCGTCTGCGCGATGGTCTGGGGCGGAACCGTGAACGGATTTTGCGAGAGCACGACGAGATCGGCTTCCTTGCCGACCTCGAGCGTGCCCACTTTGGTATCGCTAAAGGCTGCATACGCCGAACCCTGTGTGTACGCTCGGATCGCGTCCGCGACCGTGATGCGCTCTGCGGGCACATAGGTCCACCCGGTTTGGACCGCACCACCCTGTGCCGCGCCATCCAGCGGGTTGCCGGCAATGCCGGCCGTGTCCGCGGACCGCCAGACGTTGCGGGTCACCGCCTCTTCGATCCCGACGAACGGATCCGGCGGCCAGGTGCAGGGCCAATCGCTGCTGAATGCCAGGGTCGCACCCCGTTCCTCGAAGCTCCTCCATCGGTCCGTGGGCAGCGGATTGGTCGCGTCATAGTTCAAGCCTTGCTCCGCGCAACAAAAAGTCGGCTGCATGTCGACGATGACGGAGAGTTTTGCGAAACGCGCGATATCGGCGTCATCGGTGAGATCGGCATGTTCGATCCGAAATCGCCGGTCGCGCTTGCCGTGCGCTTGCTCAACGCGCTGGTACGCATCGAGGATCATGTGTACGGAGTCGTTGCGCGCAGCATGCGTCATGATCTGGAATCCGCGCCGATCGAACTCCAGAACCAAGGCCGCATAGTCATGCGGCTCATAGACCAGCGGCGGAATCAGGCCGGTGGCGCCGTCGGCAAAGAATTTGACCAAATTGGCCGACACCCAATCGTCATGATAGAGAGTGCGCGCCTCCTCGAGGTCCGACAGCAACTTCGGCGTCAGTCGATGCGCCACGGCGACGGCACCGAACGCGGTACGGGTGCGCACCGTGAGCTCTCCGCGGTCGCGCAGCGCCGCGAACAGCCGAATCTCGGCAAGATTGCCGGTTGCATTGACCACACTCGTGATTCCAAAGCTGTTCAAGTAGCGCGTCGCGGCTTTGAGCATCTGCAGCTTGTCTTCGAGCGGCACGTGCTCGGCCACCGCCCGCTCCATCACTTCCATACCGGCCTCGAGCAGCACTCCGCTCGGGCGGCCGCTGGAGTCGCGAATAATTCCGCGTTCTTCCTGCGCATCGGCGACCGGCCAATCCGTGATTCCCGCCATACGGAGTGCGGCCGTGTTCACCCAGAGCGCGTGCTCGGATGAGTTGTGGATCACCAGCGGTCGGTCCGGAACTGCCTGGTCGAGGATCTCTCTGCGGGGCGTCGACGGGGGCGTGGCGCTGAAGTCGGCGCGGGCAAAGAGCACCGCATCGGTGGGATGGGCCGCCGCAAAGGCTCGGAGTCGTTCCGCCAGCAGTTCCTTCTTGTCAGGCGTCACGCTGCTCTCCGGCGTCGAGAGATTGAGGCCGTGCAGGGCGAATGCCCCATACACGACGTGCGCGTGGGAGTCGACGATGCCGGGAATGACGGTGCGTCCGTGAAGATCGACGACGTTTTGCGCCCCCCGCCGGCGACGCTGAATGGCCTTATCCGAGCCAATGGCGTCGATCCGTGTTCCGGAAATGGCGAGCGCCTCGGCCCAGGGCTTCTTTGTATTGCCCGTATAAATGTGGCCATGAACAAGGAGGGTGTCGCTCGCAAACGCTGACGGCGCGCAGACCAGCGCGAGCGCGCAAGTTGCCAGGATCGTGCACCAGTGCGATGCTGCGTGGGTGTCGATTTTTGAGGGCACTGGTGGCGTGATCCTGTATGACCCGGCAAGTTATCGTGTGACGGCGAAGATCATACCCGCACGAGGGCCGAAGACCACTGCCAGGCCATCCCGCGCGCCGGTCTTGCGGCGAATCCTCGTGAGCTCCCTGTCGTGCGCCGTCCTGCTGACGGGCCTCATCGGAAGTCCGTTGGCCGTCGCCGAGCGGCTGCCGGTGCTCAAGCAGATCGATCACCCGCATCCTTACTATTTTCGCGAGATGTACCTGCCGCAGCTGACCAGCGGCCCGAGCAGCCTCGCATGGTCGCCCGATTCCTCCGAGCTGATCTATTCGATGGCGGGGTCGCTGTGGCGGCAGAAAGCTGGCGCCGCCGCGTCCCCGGGCAGCGGCGTCGCGAAGCAGCTCACCGCCGCTGCTTATGACTATCAACCCGACTGGTCCCCGGACGGTCGATGGGTGGTGTACAGCTCGTATCGAAATGATGCGATGGAGTTATGGATACTGGAATTGGCCACCGGCACCGCCCGGCCACTTCTCGCCAATGGCGCGGTCAATGTCGAGCCGCGATTCTCGCCCGACGGCAAGCGCATCGTGTTCGTCTCGACGCTGTACAACAAGCGCTTTCACATCTTCACGGCCGACATCGACGGCGGCAGAGTCAAGAATGTCGAGCGCCTGACGGGCGAGCACAGGAGCGAACTGCCGCGCTACTACTACAGTCCCTATGATCACGAGATCCATCCGCTGTGGACCCGCGACGGTAAGGACATCATCTATGTCTCGAATCGCAATCACATTTACGGCACCGGCGGATTTTGGCGGACGACGTCGGGTACCCCATCGCACGCGGACGCGGCGGCGGGCGACGCCGCGCATGAATTTCACTACGAAGAAACCAATTGGAAGGCGCGTCCGGATCTGTCTCCGGACGGTTCACGGTTGGTGTTCAGTTCCTATCTGGGCCGTTCATGGCACAACCTGTGGGTGATGCCGGCCGGGGGAGGGGACGCCTTTCCGATCAGCTATGGTGATTGGGATCAAACCTATCCGCGCTGGTCGCCGGACGGCACGCGGGTGGCGTTCATTTCAAACCAGAGCGGCAACACGGAAATCGGCATCGTGCGCATTCCAGGCGGTGTGACCGAGACGCTCACGATCAGCGAACGGCGCTACTTGTCGCCCATGGCGCGCTTGCATCTCGACATCAAGGATGCACAGGGCCGCTCGGCGTCTGCGCGGGTGAGCGTCACCGATGCGGCCGGCCGCTTCTACGCACCGGCCAACGCCTGGATCAGCGCGGACGATTCGTTCGATCGGCGCGAACGGCAGGTCGAGGCTCACTATTTCCATGCGCGCGGCGAAGAATGGATCGATGTGCCGCCGGGCGTCATGAACGTGGATATCCTGCACGGCTTCGAGCGCCGGTTCGAGCAGCGCCAGATGACGGTGTCGGCGGGACAGGCCGCGAACCTCGCTGTGAATCTGGATGAGGGCAGCTGGACCGTTCCCGATACCGGGCATTGGGTGAGTGCGGATGTCCATGTACACATGAACTACGGCGGCGAGTATCGCAACACGCCGGCGCATCTGGTGATGCAGGCGCAAGCCGAAAATCTAAACATCGTGAACTCATTGCTGGTGAACAAAGAGCAGCGCTTTCCGGATATTGCCTACAACGGATTGCAAAAGGATCCCGCCTCCAAGTCGAACGCACTGGTGGTGCACGGTCAGGAATACCACACGAGCTATTGGGGGCATCTGGGATTGCTCGACATCTCCGGCGGCGTGATTTTGCCGGGGTACGTCGGGTATCCAAATACCGCCGCGTCGAGTTTGTATCCGATGAACGCGGACGTGGCGGATATGGCGCACGCTCGCGGCGCCTTGGTGGGTTATGTGCATCCCTTCGATGACTACCCGGAACCGCTCTTGAAGCCGCACGAGACGCTGACCATGGAACTGCCGGTGGATGTGGCCTTGGGCAAGGTGGACTACCTGGAGATCCTGGGCTTCAGCGATCATCGGTCGACCGCCCGCGTCTGGTACCAATTGTTGAATCTAGGTTTCCATATCCCCGCGGCCGGCGGCACGGATGCCATGGCGAACTACGCCTCTTTGCGCGGACCGGTGGGCATGAACCGGGTTTATGCGCGGGTCTCCGGCGGCGAGGTCGAGCCGGAGGAGTGGATGGCGGCGCTCAAGGCGGGACGCAGTTTCGCAACCAACGGTCCCTTGCTGGGCTTCACGCTCGGCGGCGCCGAGATCGGCGATGAGTTGAAGTTTGACGCCGGACAGCCGCGCGTCCAGTTTTCGATTCGTCTTCGATCCATCGTCGCCGTGAATCACTTGGACTTGGTGTGCAACGGCCGGGTGGTGCGCTCGTTCGTCGCGCGCCAGACCGTCGATCATGGCGAATTCAGCGGCAGTGTCGCGCTCAAGGACAGCGGCTGGTGCGTGGCGCGCGCGTCCACCGACGCGGGACGCTATCCGGTGCTGGATACCTATGTGTATGCGACCACCAGCCCCATCTACGTGACCATCGCGGGAGCCAAGCCGCGTTCGAGCGGCGATGCGCGATACTTCGCGGCCTGGATGGACCGGATGACGGAAACCACCGCCGCCTATCCGGACTGGAACAACGCGGCGGAGAAGCGCGGCGTGCTGCAACGGCTGGCGCAGGCCAAGGCCGTGTTCGTCGGCCTGGAGTAGCCCGCATGAGCGAGACTTTCCCATGGTGAATGCGCTGCGCGTGAACGGCGCTCGATTGTGGTCGCGGCTGATGCAGGTGGCGCAAATCGGCGCGACACCGCATGGCGGCTGCAACCGCCAGGCGTTGACCGACGCCGATATGGCGGGCCGCGAACTTTTGGCGCGGTGGGCGGAGGCGGCCGGTTGCCGCGCGCGAGTCGATGCGGTGGGCAATGTGTTCATTCGCCGGCCGGGGCGTGACGACAGCCTGCCGGTGGTCATGACCGGAAGTCATCTCGACACTCAGCCGACGGGCGGCAAATTCGACGGTGTCTATGGGGTGCTGGCCGGGCTCGAAGTGATCGAATCCTTGAACGACCATGCGATGGCGACGGTGCATCCGATCGAACTCTCGGTGTGGTGCAACGAGGAGGGCAGCCGTTTTCCGATGGCGATGATGGGCTCGGCGGTGTGGTCCGGTCGCCTGCCCCTCGCTGCGGCGTATGCGCTGACCGACCGAGCGGGGATCA
>Ga0210394_10006736_pt1 | contig 12344 bp, 12 predicted proteins | sample IncBWC12MmetaG_FD_160121 | JGI IMG/M metagenome (GOLD analysis project Ga0210394, IMG submission 160121) | Forest soil microbial communities from Barre Woods Harvard Forest LTER site, Petersham, Massachusetts, United States - Inc-BW-C-12-M | ecosystem: Environmental > Terrestrial > Soil >... | reverse complement strand
GACGGCGACGGCCGAGAGAGTGCGATTGTCTTTTTGCCAATCGAGAAAATTGGGATACGAGATGGAGCCGGTATCGAAATTCGGCTTGCTCTCGTAGAGGCTGACGAGCTGAGCCGGCTGCGGGTACGGTAGAGGATTCAGAAGGACGCCATTGACGACCGAGAACAGAGCGGTGTTGGCGCCGATGGCGAGGGCTAGGGTGAGGATGGCGACGGCGGTAAACGCCGGGGACTTCGCGAGCATGCGCAGCGCGAATTTGAGGTCTTGCATTATCGTGGTCACTAGCAGCCTCCCTGCGCGGGCCCGAGATTCCGAGGCGCGCAACAGTGGGCGGGTCTCGGACCCACCCCTAGGTAAAGCTCACTGCGCCGGCATTGAAGCGCAACGACACACGCCTCTTGAAGCATTGGCAGGTGGAATACCAACGTGAGCGCGAGATAAAGCAATTTGAATCAGTAATATAGAGGAGACTGCGGGCCGGTCGGCGCGCGAGAATGCGCGGTTGCGGGAAGTGCTGTCGCGAAATTGGACAATCGACCTCACGGAGAAACGCGATTCTCGGTCGAGCCGCGAGTCCCACAGGCAAGCCTGCCCTCCTTAGGCGGGCAGGCTTGTGTCAGGTAGGCTTATTTTGATTTTTCGAGTTCTTCGATGAGGGCGGGGACGATTTCGAACAGGTCGCCGACGATGCCGTAGTCGGCGACTTCGAAGATAGGGGCGTTTTGATCTTTATTGATGGCGGCGATGGTGCGGGCGGCTTTCATTCCGACAACGTGCTGGATGGCGCCGCTGATGCCGAGCGCGAGGTAGAGCTTGGGGGCGACGGTCTGGCCAGAGCTGCCGATCTGGCGGTCCATGGGGAGCCAGCCTTCGTCGCAGATGGGGCGCGAGGCGCAGATTTCGCCGCCCATGAGCTTCGCTAGTTTTTCCGCGAGGGGAATATTTTCCGGGGCTTTGATGCCGCGGCCGACCGAGACGAGGATCGGCGCCTGGGTAAGGTCCACAGCCTGCTTGGCTTCGCGGAATAAGTCGAGTGGCCTGGTGCGGATTTGTTCTGGTTTTAATTCCACGCTGACGGATTTCACTGGGGCTGTGCCGCTGGAGTGTTTGGCGGCGAGGTCGGCGCGGAAGGCGCTGGCCTGGAAGGAGGCGATCCAGGGAGCTTCGCCGCTGAAGACCACGTCCGCGGCGGTACGGCCTTGAAACATTTGGCGGACGAAAATAAGTTTGCCGTTCTCGTAGCGGTAGGCGATGCAATCACCGATCATGCCTTTCTGGAGCGAGGCGGATAGCTTGGGCGCGAAATCGCGGACTTGGTAGGTGTGGGGAAACAGGACCAGATCGGGCTTGGTCGATTCGATCACCTGGCGAAGGGCTAGCGCGAAGCCGTCAGGGGTGTACTTTTCAAGGAGGTCGTGTTCGACGGCGAGAACCTCGTGGAGCTCGTAGGCGGCCAGGTCACTGGCGAGCGCGGAGATGCCTTTGCCGATTACTACGCCGGTTAGCGTGCCTTTCGTTTGCTGAACGATTTGCTGGGCGGCGGCTAGAGTTTCAAAACTGATTTTGTTCCATTGTGCGTCGCGTTGTTCGGTGATCAGGAGAATTTTCATTTTTCGTCCGTGTCTAGGAGATGCCAAGAAAAAGCCGATCCCGCTCCCGCGGGATCGGGATGACAACGTAACCGCAAAGTCTCACCCGAAAGTCAAACCCGCCCGACGAAAAAGCAGGCGGCCGCCACAAATTCAACCGCAAAGTCAAAAGCGCCCAGCCAAAGCTGGCCGCTACAAATTCAGAACCAACGGCAATGGCACGTCAAAAGCGGGTGCAGCAAGCAGCGCCCCTGGCAGAAAAACCGACTCCGCCGGCGAGACACCGGCGCCAGGAACACCGCGCGCGTCATAAGACGCGGGCCTCGTGGCGCAGTTTTTCGAGCAGTTTGGCTGCGATCTCTTTGGGCTGGCCCGTGAGGAACTCGGTTTTCTTGGTTTTTTGCGGCATGTAGATGCGCTCGACTTTTTGCGTGGGCGCGTCGGGCACATTTAGCGTGGCGCGATCGACTGTGGCGATTTCCTTTTTCTTGGCGAGCATGATGCCTTTCAGGGTGGCGTAGCGCGGCTTGTTGATGCCGGATTGGATCGAAAGCACGGCGGGGAGCGGTAATTCAACATGCTGGAACCAGCCGGCTTCGAGCTCGCGCTTGAGCTTCATGTGATCTTCGACGACTTCGATGGCCATGATGATGGTGGCGTGCGGGCGCCCGAGAAGTTCGGCGAGCAGCACGCCGGTCTGGCCGAAGCCCTGGTCGTCACTTTGCAGGCCGGTGAGGATCAGGTCGAAATTTTCGGCCTGGATCGCGGCGGCGAGGGAGCGCGCGGAAGCCAGCGGATCGAGTTTGAAGAAATTGGCGTCCGAGACGTGGATGCCGCGGTCGGCGCCTTTGGCGAGCGCTTCCTTGATGGTTTGTTTGGCGCGCTCGGGGCCCATGGAGATCGCGACGACTTCACCGCCGTGTTTTTCTTTCAGGCGCAAAGCTTCTTCGAGGGCGAAGGTGTCAGGCTCGTTGGTTTCGAAGCCGATATCGGATTCGCGAATCCAGGCGCTGCCTTCGAGAATGGCGAGAGGAGCGTCCTTGGCGGGGACTTGTTTGACGCAGACTGCGATTTTCAAGAATGCCTCCGAAAGATGGGTGATCCGAACAATCTGATAGTTTCTATCAGAATTTCATATTGGGGGCAACCGGACAAATCGCGCAGCGCGCCGAGATTTGCCGCTCGAAAGGCTGCTGCGCCCAGCGGAAGGGTCCGTGTGGCAGCCGCAAAATCGGTACTCGAGCGGCGGAAGCCGCACGGATTCTGTTGCGTTTAGGTCGCGGCTGAAGCCACGACCAACAAGGCAAAGTCAAAGGCGCCCAGCCAAAGCGGGCCGCTTTCCACAGACTCCGATCTTCCGCACCGCTTGCAAAAAAGGGCGATATACCAGCGCAATAGTCTCTAGCAGTATTTCATATTTGCAGCAACGGCACAAACCGCAGGGGGCGGACGCGCGCGCGGACCAATTTGTGCTATTCAAGGAGGTATACGAATCGTGCCCGACACGAACACGTTATCCTGAGTGGCAGGACGATTCGACGGAACGCGTAACATCCGGCAGGAAAGGGGCGCGACATGAGCTACGCAGAGAACGATACGCTCCGCACGGGAGTTCTACAAGGTGTCAGTTATTTTGCGCTGATCGCCGTGGGGTTTGCGGCGCTGGTATTCGGCGCCTGGAAATGGGACACCACCAGGACGAATGAGACGGTAGAACAGTCCGAGGACGCGCTGGTTCGCGATATCGGCGCGCAGCTGCCGCCGGGGACGCCGCGCGCGGACATCGACAAGTTCCTGGGCGCACACGGCATGCCAGAGCCGGGATACTTCAACTTTCACGGGCCGAACCCGATCGTCCAAGGGGCGACGGCGATCGTGTACACGCGGACGCCGCCCGCAGGCAACATGATCCATAGTTGCTGGGTGCAACTGTACTTCCGGCTGGACGGCTCGGACGCGCTGACGGGGTATTCGCACGAGGCGCGATGCAGTTCCTATCTGATCGATGGGAACCGGGACCAGGGAACGCCGCTGCTGCGGTAGGGCCATGGTGCTGGCGCGCGCAACACAACGGCTTAGCCGCACCGGGACAAAGCGTAGGGAGCGACGCCCCGGCAAAGCTGCAAAAGCAACTGCGGCCGTCCGGCAAAGCGGGATAGCTGCTACAAATTCAAAAGCAGATAGAAACGCGCACAGGCGAGGTTGCCTCTGCCACGTCACTCGGCCCAGCGCTTGAAGAGCAGGGACGCGTTCGTGCCGCCGAAACCGAAGGAATTAGAGAGCGCGTAGGTGACTTCCGCTTTGCGCGCGTGATTGGGAATGTAATCGAGGTCGCACTCCGGGTCGGGCTTTTCGTAATTCACCGTGGGCGGCATGATCTGGTCGCGCAGAGCGAGCACGCTGATTCCGGCTTCGAGGCCTCCGGCGCCGCCCAGCAAATGGCCGGTCATGGATTTCGTCGAGCTGATGGGAACTCTTTTGGCGCGCGCGCCGAAAACGCGTTTCAGGGCTTCGGTCTCGATAGCGTCGCCGATGGGTGTGGAAGTTCCGTGCGCGTTGACGTAGCTGACGTCGTCGGGAGAAATGTTGCCGTCTTTCAGCGCGGCGAGCGAGACGCGATAGCCGCCATCACCGTGCTCGGCGGGCTGCGTGATGTGATAGGCGTCGCCGGACATTCCGTAGCCAACAATCTCCGCGAGAATCCTCGCGCCGCGGCGCTGCGCGTATTCGAGAGTTTCCAGAATCACCATGCCGGATCCTTCGCCGACGATGAAACCGTCGCGATCGGCGTCGAACGGACGGCTGGCGTGTTCGGGATCGTCATTGCGAGTCGAGAGAGCGCGCATGGCGGCGAATCCGCCGACGCTCATCGGTGTGATGGCGGCTTCGGTGCCGCCGGTGATCATCACGTCGGCCGCGCCGCGCTGAATAATCTTGAAGGCGTCGCCGATGGCGTGCGCGGAAGCGGAGCAGGCCGTGGCGGTGGCGGAGTTCGGGCCCTTGGCGCCGTGACGAATGGAGACGTGGCCGGCGGCGAGATTGACGATGGTGGCGGGAATGAAAAACGGTGAGATCTTGCCGGGACCGCCCGCAAGATATTTGGAATGTTCGCGCTCGATGACATCGAATCCGCCGATGCCAGAGCCGATATAGACGCCGGTGGAATCCGCGATTTCCGGACTGATTTGCAGGCCGGACATTTTCATGGCGAAATCCGCGGCAGCGAGCGCGAGCTGAATGAAGCGCCCGGTTTTCTTCAGTTCTTTTTTCTCGATCCAATGGAGCGGATCGAAATCGCGGACTTCTCCGGCGATGCGGCAATCGAAGGCCGTGGCGTCAAAGTGAGTGATGGCGCGAATACCGCTCTTGCCAGCCAGCAGATTGCGCCAGACTTCTTCTGTGCCGATGCCGCAGCCGCAAACCAGTCCAACGCCCGTAACGACAACTCGGCGATTCAAAGGGACCTTCTCCTGTACGGAATGGGACGACGGGCGAGCGCGTTACTTGCCCTTGGCGTGTTTCTCGATGTAGTCCACGGCGTCTTTCACCGTGGCGATTTTTTCGGCATCTTCATCAGGAATTTCGATGCCGAAATTTTCTTCAAAAGCCATTACCAGCTCGACGGTGTCGAGCGAATCGGCGCCCAAGTCGTCCACAAAGGATGCGGTGGGAGTCACTTCACCTTCGTCCACACCGAGCTGCTCGACGATGATCGTCTTCACGCGTTCTTCGACGCTGGCCATTCTGATTGTTCCTCCGGTATCGGCTGTCTGGAAATCCCCGGTCGCACGACAGGCTGGGGTAGCGCCTTCAACACAACCTTGCCATTCTATGCGGGGCTTAATGCTGGGTCAACCTTTGACACGCGGTAGTAGCGTCGTCGGTCGGGCCGAAAGCAAATCAAAAGCTCGCGGGAAACGCGCGACGCGGCGGCGTACGCTGCGCGGTGGAAGATCAACTCAGACGGAATCACCGCAGAGGGCCGAACGCAGAGGGCGCAGAAAAACCTAAGGCCCATCGCGCGCCTCCGGGCGGTTGCCATCCTTCGATTCGGCGCGGTCGAATCTCACGGTGAATCGCTCTGCAGGACGATGCGCCGTTTCCATCGCGGACAGCGGGCAAGGCAAGTCTCGCCTCGCTCGACCCCGCCGGGTCTTAAGCTTGCGCCCAAGCGGCGGCAAGCCGCCGCACTCGAACTCGGGGGCTGGGCCCGTTTGTGAACGGGAGCGCCCGATACGTTCCTGATGCTGCGCTACGGCGTCGTGGTTTGTGAGTGAGGGGTGTTGGGAGTGAGCTTGCGGATTACGAATTCCTGGAGGAGGTTGGTGGCGGCGGATTCGCCGATGCCGATGAGGGTATTTTCTACCGTTAAGGTGGCGCCGTCGCGATTCTGGGCGGGGTAATAGAGGTTGGAGACGCCGCCGGCGGCGAGGCTGCCGAGAATGCTGGAATAATTTGGCTGCCAGTGTCCGTTGTCGCCCTTACAGATTACCGAATTGGCTAGCGCGTAGAGGACGCGCGAGCGCACGCTGCCGGTGCCTTTGTAGAAATAGCGCGGATCTTGTCTAAGCAGTGATGGAAGTATGGCGCTGCCGATGAAGGTTCCGGTGACGAAGTCGGCGTAGGAAGCGCCGTAGCGCTTGCCGTAGCCTTGCGCGCCTTGGCCGTATCCGCTGAAAGTGTTGTCCGCCTGCTGCACTCCTGCAATTACTCCCGTGATTGCGAAGTTGATGGGATCAATGGTGGTGCGCCAGGCCAGCTGAAACTTTTGTTTGGAGGCGAGAGGAGCGGCGTTGGGAATGTAGCTGACATAGAAATTGGGAATCACGCCGAAGACGCGCTGCTGTTCCTCGACTTTTAGTTCCTCTGCGGCGATTTCGATGCGCGGCACGACGACTTGGACCTGGGTGACCTCCGTAGCTAGAGTGAAGACGATTTGCGGAAGAACAAGAGTCTCGCCGGGATGCAGGATGCCCGGGGTTTTCTGGGTGGTGAAGAGTTCTGAGGCGACGGTGATCTCAAAAGGGCCGGGAGCGATGTTGACAAAGGAGAATTGGCCATCGTCACCGGACAGGACTTCTTGTTTCGGGGATTTTTCGTCGCGCGTGAGCACTACGCGCGCTCCTGCCACGGTAGCGCCGGAGGGGTCAACGATTGTGCCGCTAATGTTTCCCGGCAATTGTTGGTCGGCTTGCGGAGGGAGTTCGGCGGATGCTGCGGGCGCGTTCGGGAGAGGGCTGCTCGCTGCCGGTGCGGGAGGCGCTTGCGGAGAGGGCAACTGCGCCATGGACCGGAAGGCGCAAAGCAGCAGAGCCAGGCCCAGGCAAACCAACGGCGAGAGGCGACGAACGGAACTGCGGAAGTCGCGGCCGGCGGATTTGCTGTGCGAGTTTTTTGGTTTTGTGTTCACGATTATTTTTACGGCCTTCCCTTTTTCTTCCATGAATGATCGATGATAGTTCCACAAAGATGATACCAGTTGCGCGCCAGAATTCGTGGCAGTCCGGGCGGATCAGAATTGAGCAGTAACTCCCGGACTTGACCCAAATCTTTTTCCCAAGCAGCATTCGCATCCAGTTGGCTTTCGAGCCAAATCACACGGCAATAACGGCCGCCGGGCCTTCTTTCCTCCCTCAGTTCGGCAGCAACACATGGATAGCCATCGTGCTCGCGGCATGCGGCGCGATTCTGATGGCCAGCAACCCTGGTTCACGCCGCTAGATGACGAAATCGCCATCATGGATGTAGCGGCGAGACTTGCGTTCGCAACGATTACGCTTTTTCCAAGCGACGGCGGCCTACAGGAACATCCGCCACGATCGGACTTGATACTGCCTGGATGGCTTTGGCTTACCAACGGAAATATCCGTCTCCTGCGACTCCCGTCGGTTGTTTTCTACCTGCTGGGCGCATGGTTCCTGGCGCAAGCGGTGTGGCGGAGGGCTGGGGAGCGCGCCAGACGCTATACGTTGCTTCTGCTGCTGCTCGTGCGATAGGGATCTCGTCTTGGGCGATTGGCCGCCTAGTATTCTTGCACGTTCCTGCTGGTCTCGTCGCCTGCCCGCACTTACTTGCAATAGGCCGAACACCGGTCACAGGGAACTTGGATGCCGGTGGTGCTGTCGGCGTTGGCGCTGGTCTATAGAAATTATTTTGGGTGGGCCGTGCCGGGCTGTTTGGGTCTTGACCTTTTATTGCGAATTGCGCGGAACCGCCGACCACAACGACGGTTGTGGTTTTTGACGGGCTGAGGTTTCGGAGTGCCGGGGCCTTCGATCCAGGAGGTTCGTGCTGCGTTGCGCGCTCGTTGCAAGACTCACGGCGAGCAGGACCGGGTACGTGACACGGGCGCGAGATGGAAGCAAGAATACCAGCCTACGACCGGGCAGCGCAGGCGGCGGATTCAAGTTGTGACTTGTGGATGCGCGGCACAGTGATGCTTCGTCGGATGAGGCGTCGAGGGCTGCGGCCGCGGGACGAAAATTGCGCTAGCCCATGTAGAGGCCGCCGTTGACGTCGAGGACCTGGCCGGTGATGTAGCCGGCTTCGTCGCTCGCGAGGAAGACGATGGCGGCAGCTACGTCGGCATCCGAGCCGAAGCGGCCTAGCGGGATCATGGATTTCATTTTGTCTTTGAGTTCCTGCGAGAGCGGGGCGGTCATGGGCGTATCAATGAAGCCGGGAGCGACGGCGTTCACGGTAATGTTGCGTGAGGCGACTTCGACGGCGATGGCGCGGGTGAGGCCGATCAGGCCGGCTTTGGAGGCGACGTAGTTGGCCTGGCCGGCGTTGCCGGTTTGCGCGACTACCGAGCTGATATTGATGATGCGGCCGGCGCGCTGCTTGAGCATCGCGCCGAGGGCTTGTTGAATGCAGAGGTGCGCGCCGGTGAGATTGGTGCGCAGGACGGCGTCCCAGTCTTCGAGCTTCATGCGCAGGGCGAGAGTGTCGCGGGTGATGGCGGCGTTGTTCACCAGGATGTCGAGTTTGCCGAATTTCGTGAGGAGCTGCTGGAAGCCGGCTTTCACCTGAGCGGGATCGGCTACGTCCATCGGAACGGCGAGGGCGGCGCCTCCTGCGGATTCGACCTCGGTTACTAGAGTTGCGAGTTTTTCGGCGTTACGGGCAGCGACCGCTACTTTTGCGCCGGAGGCTGCGAGCGCGAGTGCGGTCGAGCGTCCGATGCCTTGTGACGCGCCGGTGATCAAAGCGACTTTGTCTGAGAGTGTGAACATAGAGATTGAAGCTACCTTATGTACCGGGCTGATGCCAAGTGGGGTTGGCAGAGTCCGGGGGAAACATGCCGTGCGGCTATTTCTGGTTTGCCATCGCAGCCACACCCAGTTCGCTGTAATCGGTTCCGATCGTTCTCAATTCCGGGTTACCTAAGGCGATTGCGACAACGTAAGTTCCGGCCGGGTTGCGACATTGCCAAAATTGCTCAATGAACAAGTCGCGATCCTCATCGCTCGTCAACTGAAGGAATGCGCTGCGCTCTTGCTGAGAAATGATGTAGGGCACATCCTTGGTCAACCAATCGAAATAGGGCTGATTCAGCCGGGCGTGGACGACGTAGACCTCGACCTCGGAAGCATTGTCTGGAGCGGTCGGGCGCGTTTGGCCAAACGTAGCGCGGGAGGCGAAAAGGCCTGTGCAGACCATGAGGACGAGCAACGTGTAGAACCGGCGTCTCATTGATTTAGGGAAGCCACCTTGCTGCCGTGAGAGACGCGGCTGGGCCGAAAAGGGTTTCCTGCGGCAATAACGACAGGACGATAACCAGCTAAAAATGTTTGCGTGACATCTACGGTTCGCGGACTTCGGCGCGGGCTTGGGCTAGTTTTTCCAGTGTGGATTGCAGGGAGGCGGAATCTTCCACGTTGAAGACGCGGACGGAGCGATCGATTTGGCGGAGGAGGCCGGTTAGGACTTTGCCCGGGCCTACTTCGACGAAGACGGTGACACCGGACTCGATCATCTCGCGGACGGAATCGAGCCAGCGGACTGGGGCGGTGACCTGGCGGATGAGCGCGTCGCGGGCTTCATCGCCGGTCGAGATGGCCTGGGCACCGACGTTGGTGATGAGCGGAATTTTCAGCGCACGGAATTGCGTAGAGCGCAGGTCTGGTTCGAGGCGCTGCTGCGCGGACATCATCAGCGCGCAGTGGAACGGCGCGGAAACCGGCAGGATGACGGCGCGCTTCGCGCCGCTCTGCGAGGCGATTTCGACCGCGCGCTTCACGGCGGCGGCCGAGCCGGAGATAACGGTCTGTTCTGGAGAATTCAAATTGGCCGGCGAGACGATTTCATTTTCGGCGGCTTTTTTGCAGATGTCCGCCACTTCCGTCGGGGAAAGGCCCAGGATCGCGGCCATGGCGCCCTGGCCGGTGGGCACGGCTTCCTGCATGTATTTTCCACGAGCACGGACGAGCTTTACGGCCGCAGGAAAATCCAGTCCGCCGGCCGCCACCAAAGCGGAATATTCACCGAGGCTGTGGCCGGCGACGAAATCGGGAACGATTCCCCGCTTTTCCAGCGCGCGGTAGGCTGCTGTGGAAACCGTGAGGATCGCAGGCTGAGTGTTCTCGGTGAGCTTCAGCGCTTCTTCGGAACCTGCAAAGCAGGTTTGGGTGATGGAAAATCCCAGAGCGGAATCGGCTGCGTCGAACACGGCTTGCGATTCCGGAAAATGCGCGGCCAGGTCGCGGCCCATGCCGCAATACTGCGAAGCCTGGCCGGGAAAAAGGAATGCGAGTTTGCCCATGAGGGATTGGCGGTTCCGCGCAGATCAGCCGCGCGCAGCAAGGGCGGCAGCGGAAAGCTCCTGTTCGATTTTTTCGTTGAAGCGCGAGCGGCAGAGTTCACTGGCGACGCGAATGGCGTTCTTGACGGCCAGAGCGTTGGAGCGGCCATGCCCGATGATGGTGATGCCGCGGACGCCGAGCAGCGGTGCGCCACCGTATTCGGAGGAGTCGGTGCGTTTGCGGAAACTGTCGAAGGCGTCTTTGGACAGGACGTAGCCGACTTGCGATTTGAGGCTGCTCTTGATGGCTTTTTTCAACATGGCGCCGATATGTTCGACCAGCCCTTCGCTAATTTTCAGCGCGATATTGCCGATAAAACCGTCGCAGACGATCACGTCCACGTCGCCGCGGAAAACATCGCGGCCCTCGACATTGCCGACGAAGTTGAGCGAAAGCTGCTTCAAGCGCGCCGCGGCTTCGCGGGTCAGTTCGTTGCCCTTCATTTCCTCTTCGCCAATGGAAAGCAGCGCGACGCGCGGACGCTTGGTGCCCCAAATGGTGCGGTAATAAATCTCGCCCATCACCGCGAATTGTTCGATCTGCTCGGCCTTGGAATCCACGTTCGCGCCAACGTCCAGGATGACGGTGACTTTTTCCTTCATGTTCGGGAAGGCGGCGGCGAGCGCAGGACGGTCGACGGCGGCGAGTGTCCCCAGCACGAAGCGGGCGACGGTCATGACCGCGCCGGTATTGCCGGCGCTCACCATGGCTTCGGCTTTACCGTCGCGGACCAGGCGCGCGGCAACGTGCACAGAGCTTTCTTTCTTGCGGCGAAAGGCCTGCGAAGGCGAATCGCTCATGGTGATCACATCGGTGGCGTTAACGATCTCGATGGGGAGACCGCGATGGCCGTGGCGGCCGAGCTCTTGCCGGACGGTGGCTTCGATGCCTACCAGCAGGATGCGGACGCCTAGCTCACGGGCGGCGAGAATCGCGCCTTCGACTTCGGCGCGCGGCGCATGGTCGCCTCCCATGGCGTCAACGGCAATGGTGGTCATCTATACACCCATGGGCACCCAGAGAGCACCAAACCGGAAAGGTAGGCGATGAAAACTTAGGCTGTCTTGGCAGCGGTGTCAATCACTTCCCGGCCCTTGTAGAAGCCGCAATGGGGACACGCATTGTGGGGCAGCTTTTTCTCGTGGCAGTTGGGGCATTCGGCCAAGGATAAGGGCGTAAGGAAATCGTGGGCACGCCGCTTGTTCTTGCGCGCATGCGAGTGACGGCGTTTTGGATTCGGCATTGCAGCTCCTCAATTGACAGGCCGCTACTAGAGCGGCCGAAATGGAAAAGGTATTGTAGCGTCTTATTGCTTTTTGAACCAGTCCTGCTTCAGACGGGCCAGCGGGGCAAGCCGGGGGTCGGAGGCATGCTTTTCGCAGCGGCATTCTTCGTTATTCAGATTGGCACCGCAATGCGGGCAAAGGCCACGGCAATCGCTGCGACAAATGACCTTCATGGGGAGCGCCAGATTCACCTGCTCGGCCAGAATGTCGGCGAGAAACAGGCCGTCACCTTCGAAGAAGGCAACCTCGGTATCGTCCAGATTCAGGTGGAACTCCTCGTCCACGGCCATGGAAGTCATGGGGCGGTAGAAGAGGTCGAAATCGCGGCTGATTTCTTCAACCACGGTATCCAGGCAGCGGGCGCAGATCAGTTCGACGCGGGTGTGCAGATTGCCGTAGATGCGGATCTGGCCTTCGACCAGCTCGGCGGTGGCGCGGATTTCCAGCGGCTCGACTTGGTGGAATTCACCGGAATGGAAATCGAGCGTGCCGGGGGTATAGCTCTTCCGGATGCGTATCTTGCGCAGCGCGAGTTCGTTGACATCCAGAAACATAGGCTTTCCCCGTGGTTATAGAGCAATTTCAATTATAAGTCCAGTGACTGCGTTGTCAAGGAAGCGGCAAACGCAGATGGCGCGGCTGACACGTATTGGACAATGACCAAT
>Ga0210394_10006734_pt1 | contig 12345 bp, 11 predicted proteins | sample IncBWC12MmetaG_FD_160121 | JGI IMG/M metagenome (GOLD analysis project Ga0210394, IMG submission 160121) | Forest soil microbial communities from Barre Woods Harvard Forest LTER site, Petersham, Massachusetts, United States - Inc-BW-C-12-M | ecosystem: Environmental > Terrestrial > Soil >... | reverse complement strand
CTGCCGCACGATGATGTTGCCGGGAATGACGATCTCGCCGCCGAATTTCTTGACCCCGAGCCGCCGTCCGGCGCTGTCGCGGCCGTTGCGCGAGGAGCCGCCTGCTTTCTTATGCGCCATCTTGAACCTCCTGCGTCTCGGCCGGTGCTTGCGCCGGCCGCCTGCCCCGCGCACCCCCGCCGGCGGGGGACGCGCCCTCAGCGTGGATCTCGTCGATCCGCAACACGCTCTGGTACTGGCGGTGGCCGTTCTTGCGGCGGTAATTGTGCCGCCGCTTTTTCTTGAAGACGATGATCTTGTCGGCACGACGCTGCTCGACCAGCGTCGCGCTGACGGTGGCGCCGAAGACGAGGGGCGTCCCGGCCGACACCGTGGCGCCGTCGCCAAGCATCAAGACCTCGCCCAGCTCGATCGTCGCGCCAGGCTCGCCGGCGAGTTTCTCGACCACGATCAGATCGTCCTTGGCGACCTTGTATTGCTTGCCGCCGGTGCGGATCACTGCAAACATGATAAGAACCGATATCGGTTGGCGCGCCCGTCGCGGCAATAGCCGCCTCGGCGCAAAAAACCTGCCGGACCGGCTCTCGCGCTGCGGGAGGCGCGCACTATAGTAATGCGCCCTCCCGTGTCAACGATCTCTGGCAACGATCTCCTTTCGGATGGATCAGACCGGATCAACCGCCCATTGCCCGGAACCCGCCGGCGAGCTTTTCGACACCGGCCGGTTCGGCACGGTGCGCGTCGTTGCGCGCAACTGCCCGCTGTGCGACGGCGGCAGCCCGATACCGATCGCCGGTTACGGCCGAGATATCTGGCGGCTCGTCAGATGCGGTCCGTGCGGCTTCGTGTACCTCGACCGCGCCCCCGACTACACTGCCCTCTTCGCCGCGATGGCCTGGGAGAAGACCGGCGCGGCCGAATTGGAGCGGCGCGCCGAGATCCGGCCGTTCTCGTTCCGGCTGAGCCGGGCAACGCGGATCCGCATGGCGCTCTTGCCGCGCAAGAAGATGTCCGACCTGGTCGCCCGCGTCGCGCGCCCCGGCAACGTCATCGATCTCGGCTGCGGCACCGGATGGCAGGCCGCGGGCCTCGGGCCGGCTTATGTCCCCTTTGGCATCGAGATCTCGGCCGAAGCGGCCGCCACCGCCGACCGCGTGTTCCGCCTGCGCGGCGGGGCCGCGCTCAATCAGCCTGCGCTCGTCGGCCTCGAGAGCTTTGCCGACGGGTTCTTCAGCGCGGCGACGTTGCGCTCGTACCTCGAGCATGAGCTGCATCCGCGCGCGGTTCTGCGCGAGCTGTGGCGCACCCTGGGTCCGGGCGGGGTCGCGATCGTCAAGGTGCCGAATTACGGGTCGCTCAACCGCCATGTCACCGGCCGCAAATGGTGCGGGTTCCGCTATCCCGACCATCTCAACTACTTCACCCCGAAGACCCTGCGCGCGATGGCCGAGGATTGCGGGTACCGGGCGCACTTCGGGCTGACCGACCGGCTGCCGACCAGCGACAATATGTACGCGGTGCTGAACAAGCCCTAAGCCAGAGCCGATGGAACGAGATTTTGGCCGAAGCGCGGAGTTCGCCGTCGCCCTGTCGATACCGGGCGGCATCGCCATTGCCGCTCTGTTTGCGCTCGGCTACCTCGATGGCATGGCGGCGATCGTCGCGGCGGCGGCGATGCTGGCGCTAGCGGCGCTGATGGCGATCCCGTTGGTGCTCTCGCTCGCCGGGGCGCGCGCCGCGATCGACAGGCTCGGACCGGATGCGGCGCCGGACGAGGCGGCGGCGCCGGGCTATCGAAGTTATCGGTTGAACTTGGCGGCACGCACGATTTGGCCGGCGGTGCTGCGGTTGAGGCGGTCCTGGCGCGAGCACGCCGCACAGGCTGAGGCGCAGCTCGCCGCCGCCGAGGCGGTGATAGTGGCGGTGCCGGATCCGCTGATCATGATCGATCGCCAGCGCCGCATCGTGCGCAGCAATGCCGCGGCGGCGGAATTCATCGGGCCGGGAGCGCAGCCGCGCGACCTGGCGGCGGCGCTGCGCAACCCGGTACTGCTCGCCGCCGCCGACGCGGTGTTGCGCGGCGAGCCGGTGCGCAGCGTCGAGTTCGCCCTGTCGGGGCCGATCGAACGGGTGCTGCGCGCCCATTTCGCCTGGATCGCCAGCGGGCCTAACCATGGCGCGGCTCTCGACGGCGCGGCGGCGATCCTGACGCTCCATGACGTTACCGAGCTAAAGCGCAGCGAGCAGATGCGCGCCGATTTCATCGCCAATGCCGGGCACGAGCTGAAGACGCCGCTCGCTGCCTTGATCGGCTTTATCGAGACGCTGCTCGGACCGGCCCGCGACGATGTCGCCGCCCACCGGCGCTTTCTCGGGATCATGCGCGAGCAGGCGCAGCGGATGGCGCGGCTCGTCGACGATTTATTGTCCTTGTCGCGGATCGAACTCAACGAGCATGTCGCGCCGACCGATCGGATCGCACTTGCGCCGGTGATCGACGAAGTCGCTCGCGGGCTCGAGTTGCGCGCCGCCGAACGCGGCATCCGCATCGTCCGCGCGCTGCCGGCCGATCTCCCCGAGGTGCAGGGCGACCGCGACGAGTTGGCGCAGATCTTCCAGAACCTGCTCGACAACGCGGTCAAATACGGCCGGCCGCACAGCGCCATCGAGGTGAGCGGCGGGGCCGGCAGCGAGACGGCGGCGCAACTGGTGCGGATCGCGGTCGCCGATCAGGGCGAGGGCATCCCTACTGAGCAGCTCCCGCGGCTGACCGAGCGCTTCTACCGGGTGGATACCGCGCGCTCGCGCGAGCTCGGCGGGACCGGGCTCGGCCTTGCGATCGTCAAGCACATCCTCAACCGCCATCGCGGCCGGCTCGACATCCAGAGCACGGTCGGCAAGGGTTCGACCTTTACGGTATGGCTGCGCGCGGCCGGGGCGCCGTGACGGCTGTCGTCATCCAACCGTAACAAAAGTGCCATAGAAAGATCCCGAGGAATCGATAGAACGCAGCGCGGCCGCCATCCGGCTGGCCGCCGACAATCCCACGACGGAGTGAGCTGTGGCCTTTTTTCGTATCGCGCCGCTCGCGGCGGCCGTTGTCGCACTCGGCATCTCAGGATCTGCCAGCGCGGCGGAGATTTCCGGCGCCGGGGCTACCTTCCCGTATCCGATCTACGCCAAATGGGCCGAGGCCTATAAGGCCAAGACCAATACCAGCATGAACTATCAGTCGATCGGCTCTGGCGGCGGCATCGCCCAGATCACCGCGAAGACGGTCGATTTCGGCGCTTCCGACATGCCGTTGAAGCCCGAGGAGTTGGCGGCGAAAGGCCTCACCCAGTTCCCGCCAGTCATCGGCGGCGAGGTGATGGTCGTGAATCTTCCCGGCGTCCAGGCGGGTCAGATGACGCTCGACGGTCCGGCTATCGCGCAGATCTATCTAGGGAAGATCGCCAAATGGAACGACCCGGCGATCGCTAAGCTCAATCCAGGGCTGAAACTGCCCGATACCGGCATCGCGGTGGTGCACCGGTCGGACGGATCCGGCACGACGTTCATCTTCACCAACTACCTGTCGAAAGTGAGCCCGGAGTGGAAATCCAAGGTCAGCGAGGGCACTGCGGTCGAATGGCCAACCGGGCTCGGCGGCAAGGGAAATGAGGGCGGCGCGGCGCTGACCGGCCGCACTGCTGGCGCCATCGGCTATGTCGAATACGCTTATGCTCTCCAGAATAAGATGGTGCACACCAAACTCATCAACCATGACGGTGTGACCTTGGAACCGGGTAGCAAAGTATTCCAAGCCGCTGCCGCCAATGCCGACTGGAAGGGCGCCAAGGATTTCTATCTGATCCTGACCGACCAGCCTGGCAAAGATAGTTGGCCGATCACCGGCGCTACGTTCATCCTGATGCACAAGGAGCAGGCCCAGCCAGACCGGGCGAAGGAAGTCCTCAAGTTCTTCGACTGGGGCTATAAGAATGGCGGTCAATTGGCAGAATCGCTTGATTATATCCCGATGCCAGCGAGTGCCGTCGCGATCTTCGAGCAGAGTTGGCAGGCAATCAAAGGTCCCGACGGCAAGCCTGTGTGGGATGGCAAGGGTTCGTGAGGTTGCGGGATTGTAGGGAGGCTTTCGGGCCTCCCGCATCTCTCCGTCGGCAGATAAAACGCTTCAGCGTTCAGGAGACAAATTGTGGCCACTGAGGCTGTAGCGGTTTCACGGACGACGGCACAACGGGGCGTGGCGGCCGGAGTTGGCGACCCGATATTCCGGGCGCTGACCTTTGCATTTGCCCTGCTCGTTCTGCTGATCCTCGGCGGCGTCATCATTTCCTTGGTCGATGGGGCATTGCCGGCGCTGCGGCAATTCGGTTTCGGCTTCTTTGTCGGCACTGCCTGGAACCCGGTTACCGAACATTTCGGCGCGTTGGCGCCGATCTACGGCACGCTCGTCACCTCGGCGATCGCGATGCTGATCGGCATCCCGGTCGCGTTCGGCATCGCGCTGTTCATCACCGAATTGTCGCCGGTCTGGCTCAAGCGCCCGCTCGCGACGATGATCGAACTCCTGGCCGCGATCCCCAGCATCATTTACGGGATCTGGGGGCTCTTCGTGCTGGCGCCGTTCGTCCAGGAGTACATCGAGCCGCCGCTGATCAATACGATGGGCAACGTCCCCGGCATCGGTCTGTTGTTTGCCGGACCGCCGCTCGGCATCGGGGTGCTGACCGCCGGATTCATTCTGGCGGTCATGGTGCTGCCCTTCATCTCCTCGGTGATGCGCGACGTGTTCGAGACCGTGCCGGCGGTACTGAAGGAAAGCACTTATGCCCTCGGTGCAACGACAACGGAAGTCGCCTGGGGGGTGGTGCTCCCGTTTACCCGGATCGGAGTCTTCGGCGGCATTCTCTTGGGGCTCGGCCGTGCGCTCGGCGAGACGATGGCGGTCACCTTTGTGATCGGCAACTCGAACCATATCCAGGCCTCGATCCTGCAGCCAGGCACGACGATCTCGGCATCGCTCGCCAACGAATTCACCGAGGCGGTTGGCGACCTCTATCTGTCGTCGTTGATCGCGCTCGGCCTCATCCTGTTCATGATCACGTTCATCGTGCTGGCGATCGCGAAGCTGATGTTGATCGAGTTACAACGGCGAGCCGGGGGGTGACGCGATGGAGCTTTACGCCCGCCGCCGCCTTGTCAACATCATCGTCATGACCCTGTCGATGGCGGCAACCGCCTTCGGCCTGGTGTTTCTCTTCCTCGTCCTGTGGACGCTGTTGATCAACGGCATTGGCGCGATCTCGCCGGCCTTGTTCGCCCAGAACACGCCGCCGCCCGGCAGCGCCGGCGGGCTCCTCAACGCCATCGTCGGCAGCCTGATGATGACCGCAATTGCCACAGTCATCGGCACCCCGACCGGCATTCTCGCCGGCACCTTTCTCGCCGAATACGCGCGCGGCAGCTGGTTCGGCGAGGTGGTGCGATTTGTCAACGACATCCTCCTGAGCGCTCCCTCCATCATCATCGGTCTCTTCGTCTATGCGGTGATGGTTGTTCGCATGGGCCATTTTTCGGCCTGGGCCGGCGCGGTTGCCCTGGCGATCATCGTGATCCCGGTGGTGGTGCGGACGACCGAGGACATGCTGCGTCTGGTGCCGGGCGCGTTGCGCGAGGCCGCCGTGGCGCTCGGCGCGCCGAAATGGAAGATGATCGTCATGGTCGCCTACCGCGCCGCGATGCAGGGCATGTTGACCGGCGTCCTGCTCGCGGTCGCGCGCATCTCGGGCGAAACCGCACCGCTGTTGTTCACCGCGCTCAACAATCAGTTCTGGAGCACCGACCTCAATGCACCGATGGCCAATCTGCCGGTGGTGATCTTCCAGTTTGCGATGAGCCCCTACGCGGATTGGCAGACCCTGGCCTGGGGCGGGGCCCTCCTGATCACCGCCGCCATCCTGTTGCTCAACATCTCCGCCCGAATGCTAGCCGCATGGAGCAGCTTCAGACCATGATCTCCCCCCGCGCGCAGCTGCACCCGCAGCAGACCAGGCCCTTGGGGTCGTCCGACGGCGGCGAGACGCCCGCGCCGCCACCACCCTCCGACCCGCGTATCACGGCGCTGCGCCCGCTCGCTGACGGGCACCGCGACATCGCTACGAGCCCGGTGCCGCCGACCAAGGTCGACATCCGCAACATCAATTTTTTCTACGGAAAATCCCAGGCGCTGAAGAATATCAGCCTGCCGCTCTACGACCGCCGCGTCACCGCCTTTATCGGCCCGTCGGGCTGCGGAAAATCCACCCTATTGCGTATCCTCAATCGGATTTACGAACTCTATCCCGGCCAGTCGGCCACCGGCGAGGTGCTGCTCGACGGCGAAGACGTCCTGGCCCCGGGGCTCGATCTCAACCGCTTGCGGGCGAAGATCGGCATGGTATTCCAAAAGCCGACGCCATTCCCGATGACGATCCGCGACAACATCGCCTTCGGCATCCGGCTCTATGAGAGGCTGCCGCAATCCGAACTCGACGAGCGCATCGAGTCGGCGTTGCGCCGTGCCGCTCTGTGGGATGAGGTCAAAGACAAGCTGCGGCAAAGCGGTCTCAGCCTGTCGGGCGGCCAGCAACAGCGTCTTTGCATCGCCCGCGCGATCGCCATCGAGCCCGAGGTGCTGCTGCTCGACGAGCCCGCCTCAGCACTCGATCCGATCTCGACCCAGCGCATCGAAGAGCTGATCGCCGAGCTGAAATCCGATTATTGCATTGCGATCGTAACGCACAATATGCAACAGGCGGCGCGCAGCTCCGATTACACGGCATTTCTCTATCTGGGCGAGTTGATCGAGTTCGACGAGACCGAGCGCATCTTCACCCACCCGAAGGTACGCCGCACCGAAGACTACATCACCGGCCGGTTTGGTTGAGCGGAGGACGAACATGGCGGCCGAGCACATCATCAAGAGCTACGACGAGGAGCTGGAGCGGCTCAACAAAATGATCGTCGAAATGGGCGGATTGGCTGAGAGCCAGCTGGCCGCCGCGATCGAGGTCGTCATCGAACCCGACAGTGATCGCGCCATCCGGGTCATCGAAGGCGATGCCCAGGTCGATCACCTCGAGCGCGATCTCGACAATTTGGCGATCCGGCTCCTCGCGTTGCGCCAGCCGATGGCGCGCGATTTGCGCGAGATCGTCGCCGCGCTCAAGATCGGCAGCGATCTCGAGCGCATCTGCGATTACGCCGCCAACGTCGCCAAGCGTTCGATCGCGCTCGCGCAGTCGCCGCCGGTCGGGCCGGTGCACGCCCTGCCGCGCATGGCGCGCCTGGCCCTGCTGCTGATCAAGGACGTGATCGACGCCTATGTCGCCCGCGATGCCGACAAGGCGATGGTGGTGTGGACACGCGATGAAGAGCTCGACGAGATGTATGCGAGCCTCTTCCGCGTGTTTCTGACTTATATGATGGAGGATCCACGCAACATCGGCCCTTCTACACATTTGTTGTTCATAGCAAAGAACATCGAGCGGATTGGTGACCACGCGACCAATATTGCCGAGAACGTGTATTACCTGGTGCACGGCATTGCGCTTGAGCAGGTGCGACCGAAGGGCGACAAATCGAGCCTCGAAGTCATCGCGCCGGAGCGCCCGCCGGGTCAGGCCGGAGCGCGATGACGCCGCTCGGACTGCCCGTGGTGCTGATCGTCGAGGACGAGGCGCCGCTCGTCACGATGCTGCGCTACAACCTCGAACGCGAGGGGTTCGTGGTCGACGCGGCCGCCGACGGGGAGGAAGCGTTGCTGCGCATCGCCGAGCGCCGGCCCGACGCCGTGCTGCTCGACTGGATGCTGCCGCTAGTCTCCGGCCTTGAAGTGTGCCGACAGATCCGCCGGGCGCCGGCGACCCGCTCGCTGCCGGTGATCATGCTGACCGCGCGCGGCGCCGAGGGCGACCGCATCCGCGGGCTCGACAGCGGCGCCGACGACTATGTCGTGAAGCCGTTCAGCCCGAGCGAATTGGTGGCTCGGCTGCGTGCGGTGATCCGACGCGCCCGGCCAGATGCGGGCGACGGCGTTCTGCGCTACGCCGATGTTATGATGGATCTCACCGCCCACCGGGTGTCTCGCGCCGGGAAGCCCGTCCATCTCGGCCCAACCGAATTCCGCCTGCTGCGCTATTTTCTGCACCATCCCCGCCGCGTGTTCTCGCGCGAGCAGCTGCTCGACGGGGTATGGGGCCATGATTCCGAGGTCGAGATGCGCACCGTCGATGTGCATATCCGGCGGCTGCGCAAGGCGCTCAATGCCACCGGCGGCACCGATCTCTTGCGCACCGTGCGCTCCGTGGGCTACGCACTCGACAGCATCGGCTGACGGGCCAGCGTGCCGGGGCGCTCGAGCCGATCAAACTCGCCAAGCGCAGGCTGATCGCGAAACTGTGACACGGGCTGTTTGGTTTAATCCAAGGCAATGCTAGGCTCACGCAGCGAGGGGTTGGGGGCCGTCGCTTGCCCATGAAGCGTGCCATTCTCTGCATCCCGTTGGTAGCACTCTCGCTGACCGCCTGCTCGGAGGGTCCGTCGCGCGAGGACGTTATCGCCCAGGGGAAATCCGACGGTCGGATCGCGTTCGATGTGGTCAAGCTCGACGATGCCGTGCTGACCACATTGCTGGCGCAGCCGCCGCCCGCATTCCACGAGCGGTTCAAGAAGTACCTCCCGCCGGCCGACCTAACGATCGCGGTCGGCGATACGGTCTCGGTCGTGATATGGGAATCGGCGGCCAACGGTCTGTTCGGCGCCTCGTTGACCGAATTGTCGTTCCCGGCGGGCGCCGCGGCCAGGCTGCTGACCGGCCAATCGCCAAGAGCGCAGGGCGCGTCAGATCAGGCGCTGGACCTCACCGCTTCGCCCGATACCCTAGCCCTCCTGTTCGGCGGGGCGGGCGCACAGGGTGGAGCGGGCACACAGGGTGGGGCGGACGCCCTGGGTTTGACCGGTCTCACCGATCAGACCTTCGCCGTCTCGGGTGCGCTGTCATCCCCAACCACCAACTCTGCCGGAACCGCGACCGGCCCCCCCGCCGGGATGGCAACCGGTTTCACTGCCGGGACGGAGACCAGCCCCCCTGCCGGAACCGCGACTGGCCCCCCCGCCGGGGTCGGTTTCACTGCCGGGACGGAGACCAGCCCCGCTGCCGGTACCACCCCGAGCCGGGCAGCTCAGACATCATCCGGGGCGCGCCCGCCTGATGGCGCGGAAAATCCCAGCGCGAAACGCCTCGAGGACCTGCTGAGCGTGGCCGTGGAATCCGGCCGACCCGGCACCCGGATCCCGGATCAGCAGGTCGCCTCCGATGGGGCGATCAGCATTCCGTACGCCGGACGCATCGCGGCCGCCGGCAGAACGCCGAGCGAGGTGCAGCACACGATCGAGAAGCGGCTCGGCCCGAAGGCGCTCGACCCGCAGGCCCTGGTGATCGTCAAGCGCAGCGCTGCCAATTCGGTTTCGGTGGCGGGCGAGGTCATCGGCGGCGCACGCGTTCCGCTGTCGCCCGGCGGCGACCGCCTGCTGCAGGTGATTGCCGCCGCGGGTGGAGCAAAAGCGCCGGTGCACGACACCTTTGTGCAGCTGTCGCGCGATGGCGTAACGGCGATCGTGCCGCTCGCTACCCTGGTCGCGGACCCAGGTCAGGACATCTTTGCCGAGCCTGGCGACGTGTTGACGCTGGTGCGGCACCCGCAAACCTTCAGCGTCTTCGGCGCGACCGGCAAGAATGCCGCGATCACCTTCACCAGCGATCGGCTGTCACTGTCCGAGGCGTTGGCGAAAGCCGGCGGATTGCTCGACGAGCGCGCCGATCCGCGCGCCGTGTTCCTGTTGCGCTACGAGCCGGTCAGCCTCGTCCAGGCGCTCGGACAGCCGATCGCGGCCGGAGCGCACGATGGTCTCTCGCCGATCGTCTATCGTCTCGACCTTCAGGAGGCCAGGTCCTACCTGCTCGCCCGCCGCTTCCCGATGCACGACAAGGACATCATCTTTGTCGCGGACGCCGAAATCATGCCGATTTATCACGTCTTCCAAGCGTTGCAGCAACTCATCGGACCGGTCACAAGCTCGCTGGTCGTCTGCACTTATACGAAGTGCTGAGCGTCTTCGGCGCGCCGGCTATTCGCGCAGATCCTCGAAGAATTCCTTGACCCGGGCAAAGAAACCTTCGCTTTCGGGATTGGTCTTGGCCGTCTCGCCAGCCTGTTCGAATTCGCGCAGCAGCTCCTGCTGGCGTTTCGTCAAGTTGCGCGGCGTCTCCACGATCGCATTGATATACATGTCGCCGCGCACCGGCGAGCGCAGCACCGTCATTCCCTTGCCGCGCAGGCGGAATTGGTGCCCGGATTGGGTCCCGGGCGGCACCGTCACCCGGGTTCGGCTGCCCTCGACCGTCGGCACCTCGATCGTGCCGCCGAGCGCAGCGGTGGTGACCGGGATCGGCACCCGGCAAAAGATATTGGCCCCGTCGCGCTGGAAGATCGAGTGCGCGGCGATGCTGACGAAGATGTAAAGGTCACCCGGCGCGGCACGGTGCAACCCGACCTCTCCCTCGCCTGCAAGACGGATGCGGGTGCCGTCCTCGACGCCGGCCGGGATGTTGACCGACAACGTCTTTTCGCGCCGCACCCGGCCTGGCCCACCGCAGGCCTTGCAGGGCTTCTCGATGATTTGGCCCGAGCCCTGGCAGGTTGGGCAGGTCTGCTCGATCGTGAAAAACCCCTGTTGCCGGCGAACCCGTCCGTGCCCTTGGCAGGTTCGGCAGGCGACCGGGCGCGAACCCGGCTCGGCGCCATTCCCCTTGCAGGTATCGCATTGGACAAACGTCGCAACCCGGATCGTGGTCTGTTTGCCGCGAAACGCGTCTTCGAGCGACACCTCGATGTTGTAGCGCAGGTCGCTACCGCGGCTGGGGCCGCTCTGGGCGCGGCGGGCGCCGCCCATCGCGCCGAACATCTCTTCGAAAATATCGGCAAAGCCGCCGGAGAACCCCCCGGCAAAATCGCCGGGGCCGCGGCTGCCGTTCTCGAACGCGGCATGGCCAAACCGGTCATAGGCGGCCCGCTTCTGGTCGTCCTTCAGGACGTCATAGGCCTCGCTGACATCCTTGAACTTCTGCTCGGCGGATTTGTCTCCGGCATTGCGGTCCGGGTGAAATTGCATGGCGAGCTTGCGGTAGGCCCGCTTCAACTCATCGGCATCGGCCGATTTCGCCACGCCAAGGATGTCGTAAAAGTCCTGCTTCGCCATTGTCGAGGAACGTCCGGCACCAAATCAGTTGGAGAGCAGCCGCCCCCGGGCCGAAGCCCGGGGGAAGCCATTGCCTTCGAGGCGGCGGCAGCGCTTACGCGGAGCCGCGCTTCTTCTCATCGTCGACCTCCTCGAAATCAGCGTCGACGACCTTGTCGTTGCCATGAGCACCACCAGGACCGCCACCCGGTCCGGGCCCGCCCTGCGGTCCGCTCTGGGAGCCTCCCGGCGCATCGCCGCCAGCGTCGGCCTGCGCCTTGTAGAGCGCCTCGCCGAGTTTCATCGCGACCTGCGTCAAGATTTCGGTTTTGGCTGTGATCTGTTCGGCATCCTCGCTGGTCAAGGTATCCTTCAAGGCCTGCACCGCATTCTGCACCGCCTCACGATCTCCGGCGGGGACCTTGTCGCCGGCCTCCTCGAGACTGCGCTCGGTAGTGTGGATCAGTCCGTCGGCATGGTTTCTTGCTTCGACCAGCGCGCGCCGCTTCTTGTCCTCGCTCGCATGGGCCTCGTCGTCCTTGACCATCTTGTCGACGTCGCTTTCCGATAACCCGCCCGACGCCTGGATGCGGATCTGCTGCTCCTTGCCGGTCGCCTTGTCCTTGGCCTGGACATTGACGATGCCGTTGGCGTCGATATCGAAGGTAACCTCGATCTGCGGCATGCCGCGTTGCGCCGGCGGGATGCCGACCAGGTCGAACTGGCCCAAGAGCTTATTGTCGGCCGCCATCTCGCGCTCGCCCTGGAACACGCGGATCGTGACCGCGGTCTGGTGGTCCTCGGCGGTCGAGAAGGTCTGGCTTTTCTTGGTCGGGATCGTCGTGTTGCGGTCAATGAGGCGGGTGAACACCCCGCCCAGCGTCTCGATGCCGAGCGACAAGGGCGTGACGTCGAGCAACAGGACGTCCTTGACCTCGCCCTGCAGCACACCGGCCTGGATCGCGGCGCCGATGGCGACCACCTCGTCGGGGTTGACGCTGCGATTGGGCTCCTTGCCGAAGAACTGTTTGACCGTCTCGATGACCTTGGGCATGCGGGTCA
>Ga0210394_10006732_pt1 | contig 12348 bp, 9 predicted proteins | sample IncBWC12MmetaG_FD_160121 | JGI IMG/M metagenome (GOLD analysis project Ga0210394, IMG submission 160121) | Forest soil microbial communities from Barre Woods Harvard Forest LTER site, Petersham, Massachusetts, United States - Inc-BW-C-12-M | ecosystem: Environmental > Terrestrial > Soil >... | reverse complement strand
GTCGCGCCGTTCGCAGGTGCCGTCATGGACACTGTCGGCGGCGTAGTGTCCTTCACGTTGCTCACCGTTACGGTCACGCTTGCGCTGGTTGCGGAGTTATTCGATGTATCCGTCGCAATCGCTCGCAGGGTGTGCGTCCCGTTCGTTGATGTCCTGGTATTCCATGAATAGGAATAAGGGGCGGTTGTGACCGCTGCGCCTATGTTCGCGTTATCCAGTTGAAACTGCACGCTGGCTACCGCAACGTTGTCGGTCGCGCTCGCCGAAACGGCTACAGTATTGGAAACCGTCGCGCCGTTCGCAGGTGCCGTCATGGACACCGTCGGCGGCGTAGTGTCTCCTGAATTGTTCACGGTGACGCTTACTTGCGAGCTAGTTGCGGTATTGCCTGCCGCATCGCTGGCTGTTGCTGCCAGTATGTGGGTCCCACCCGTGAGCGTCTTGGTATTCAGGGAAAACGTATACGGCGCGGAAGCCACCGGCACGCCTACACTGGCGCCGTCAACTTTAAACTGGACGCTTGGGACACCCGCGGTGTCCGTGGCGCTCGCTACAATCGTAACGGTTCCTGTAAGTGTACCACCCGCGGCAGGAGAAGTAATAGAAACGCTCAGGGGTGATGTGGTGGACGAAGTAGAAAAGACCATGTCTCCAGTAACTGCTGCGTGTCCATTCGCGTCCGTGGAGTGAATCTGAAAATGGTACGCCGTTCCGGCGGTCAGGCTGGCGAGCGACAGCTGGTGGTTGATTACCATCGTCGTGTCAACTGCTGTGCTGTTGCCGTAAGAAGAAGTCTTGCCGTAGTTGATCTGGGAGTTCGCTGGTGCGCTTGTGACCCACTCCACCAGGAAACTCGTAGTCGTTGCAGATAGTGCCTGTGCGTTGGAGATGGTAAGCGCGCTTGGGTTGCCACTTCCGGTAGTCTTCCCTGAGACCAAACCTGCGCAACCCGCCAAGCCGATGCTGGCAATGCCCAGCAATAGCGGCGCAATTGTGCTTAAACCTCTGCTGATGCCCTTTGCAGAACGCCTCGTCGTAACCATTTGTCTTTGTTTCCCCCGATGTCGATGGCCTGCTCCCAAGCTGCTGCCGCTCGCGTTCCCACGCTCACTCAGGCTACTCGGCGCATTCGGGGGGGGTAACTGGACATCGGACGAAAAAGAGGACAAGTGTGCTTATACGACCCGGCACTGTCCTCTAGGGCAGTCTCCGGAGAAACGCCAAGCCCTTAGACTCATCGAATAGGGTGCAAATGGCCAGAAACGTTGAGGTTAAAAAGATTGAGAAAGTCGCGGGGAGGCTAATTCTAGTCCGCAGGATGGGTAGGTCTACTGGGCCGTCTCGGCTGAAGTTCGGATCCCGGCCTTGCACTCCGGGCGGTGCGCTGAGATAAACCCGTCTCTCGGATTTTGTAAATCAGCGCCCTATAGCTGATTTTCAGCACTTGAGCCGCACGCCGCCGATTCCAATGGTTGGCCTGCAATACCCTCAGAATCAGGTCCCGCTCCATTTGAAGGACTGCATCTTTGGCGATCTGCTTCAGAGGGATGGTACCGGCCTTTCCAGTTTCCACAGGCAGACTCGGAAACGGCCTCTCTGGGCGGGGATAATACAAATTCTCTTCCGATCCCAACACGACATACCGAGCAACGATATTTTCTAGCTCCCTTATATTCCCAGGCCAATCTGCATTTTCGAAATTCTGCATAGCCTGGCTGGAAAACGCAGGCGCATTTCGCTGGAAAACTCGGTTAAATCGATTAAGAAAGTACCCAGTCAGTGTGGCGATGTCTTCACGACGTTCACATAGCTCAGGCATCCGAATGCTGAACACATTGATTCGATAAAACAGGTCTTCTCTGAAGCTCCCAGAGTTGATCTCCTCCTCGAGATTGCGGTTCGTAGCGCAGATTACCCGTGCATTGACCCGCCTGTCCTCTTCATCGCCAATTCTTCGAAATTGGCCATCCTGCAGGAGTTGAAGCAATTTTGCTTGGAGAGCCCCGTCGAGCTCACCGATTTCATCTAGAAACAACGATCCTTGGTGCGCCATTTCGACGCGTCCCGGCTTGGAGGTGAGTGCACCCGTGAATGCCCCACGTTGATAACCAAAGAGTTCGCTTTCTAGGAGTGGTCCGGGGATCGCCGCGCAATTTACCTTTACGAAAGGTCCCGAACCCCATCTCGACGTTGCATGGATTACCCGCGACAGAATCTCTTTGCCAGTCCCGCTTTTGCCAAGCAACAGTACAGGTACATCGGTGTCTGCGATTTTTTCTACCTTTTGCCGAATGGCCTGCATCGTGGAAGACCGGCCAAAAACGACGTCTACGGGAGGAAGTCCTGTGTTCTCCCCGTGAGCCAAATTGTGATTGACCATTGACACTAATACATCCCCTGGAATGACCGCCGATAGCTCGATTTCTCACCCCTAGGAGATGCATTCACGTCACCATATAACGGGGGAGGAATGTACGGACGTTTGATGTGGGAAATTACTTTCCCGGAGGTTGTAACCGTCTCTGTTTGCTCGTATTAGAGTTGATACTGGGTATCTTGTGTAGTTCATTTATTTCGTACTAGCTCTAGTACTCGGGGCAGACATCAAAGGGGAAAAGGATTACCGAAAGCAGAGAATCGATTACCATATTGCTATCTCCTGCTTGTCATGGCTTGGCACCCGCGTGAACAGGCCGGGAAACCTTCTTTCGCCTTTCCAGAACGTTTAAGGAATGGTCAATTCGATACGCTTTGACGGCCGACCGCTTGCGGAGCTCAACTCAAGTGCCCTTGTAAATGCGGCGCAACTAGCTTGAAAGGATCTCGCCCTCAGGCAGTTTCGCCATTCTCGCTTGCACGTCTATTGCTATTCTCGACCCTGAACACCCGGCTTGCGCCGTACGCAGACGCATACGAACTCTCCCCATTTTGAAATCAGAACTTCCCCGTATCTTTTTGCGATCTACCGTTACACTTGGAACTACTCATGCGCGCTACTCGACTGTCTGCACTTTGTTCCTACGCGGCTGTTTTGCTCGTGTTTGGGGGGGTATGGTTCCCCTTGCTTCATCACTTCTGGATCCCGAATGGTGAGATCAACTCGACGACCATCCTGGCAGCGCGAAACTCCCCCCCCACTGCAGAATTGGATGAGCTAGATGGGCTGAATTTTTTTTCACCAGGCTGGGAGAGTGATAAACAGCTCTTGAAAATAGCGGAGACGCTACTGCGCGGAGAGGTTGACTTGCCAGGCTATCCAACAGCTCGCATCGGGATGCCTTTTCGTTCAGATGATCTGGAAAAAGAGCCCCCAGAACTGCAGCTCACTCTGGCAAGCTTGGCTGTGCCCGACACTCTGCTAGAGGCCTATCAGCGGACTGGACGTGAAGAATTCCTAACCTCTGCGCGAGATGTAATCGTTGCTTGGGCGAGCTATGAAAGGAGAGCGTGGTTGCCCAAGGGATTTCTATGGAATGACCACGCCATCGCCGCCCGGACGCTGGTGCTCGCTAAATTCTGGCGGCTCTACCGACATCACCCCGCCTATCAACAAAACGTAGCTGAACTTGTCCTCGAATTTGCCTCGCGAAACGCCTCTTTCCTCGCACGGCCTTCCCATTTCACATTCGCGACCAATCATGGCGTAATGCAAAACCTCGCTTTGTTGCATCTCTGCCTGGCATTTCCGACATTGCCGGACGTGAAAAAATACGAGGACCTTGCGATTGCCCGGCTCCGTGAACAATTTGAATTCTATGTCAATCAGGAAGGCGTGGTCCTTGAACACTCCCCGGAATATCACGAGACGGGCCTGCATTTCCTGGCCTTGGCCATCAGATACCTCGCCCTCCTCAGAGAACCAATTCCTGCCGAGTGGCTTCGCAAGTATGAAAAGGCAAGCACGTTCTATTCTCTGTTAAGGCGCCCGGATGGCTCATTACCCCTCATCGGTGACACAAATGAAGGCGGCAATCCCCGAGGCCCCGAGATAACGAATCTTGACCCCTCCGGTTCGCCTGGCGCATTGCATTACAGTTCGAACTGGACGCCGACGCAATCGGACAGTCTCTTCCCCGTCTCCGGCTATGCGGTGTGGTGGGAGGGGCTGGAAGCGTGGCCCGATTCCAACGCGCTGCGGCAAACGGTTATCGCTTGGTCTTATTCTCCGGGTGGCGCTCACAAGCACGCCGACGACATGAGCGTGCTCCTTTGGGCACAAGGACAGGCATGGTGGACCAACACCGGGTATTGGCCTTACGGGCTAGTCGGACGGACCATTGCAGAGTCCTGGCCCGGATCGAATGCACCCCGCCTGCTTGATGAGCCGATCGACAGTGTGCGTGAAACGCGGTTGATCGGATCAGGAGTCTCGGAACGCATTAACGCCATCCAACTCGAACGCAACGGGCCGCGGAACTACCGGGCCTCACGACAAGTGATCTACTGGAAGCCAGACTTGTGGATTGTCCTGGATCATGCAAGTGGAGTCGATGATGGGAAAACCACTCACACCTGGACAACAGCAGCGAACGTCATCATGCGGCCTGGGCCTATCGAGGGCTCGTATTCGCTTGAGTCGAATCGTGTGCCTGCCAAGCTAAGTGCGTTCTTCTTCGCATCCCCGGGGGCAAAGGTAAACCTGGTGAAGGGCAGCATGGATCCTTTTGCAGGTTGGCAAGTCGTTGGGCACATCCCCGAGCCAGCGTCGGCGCTCGTCGTCGAGCAATCCGCCAAAGACTCGTGGGCAGTTGCTATCTGGGAGAGCGGCGTCCGCGGCGACTCATCCGGGAGCTTCACAAAACCACCATCAATGACTCGCTGGTATGGCGACACAGAATGGGAAATCGCGCTTCCTTTGACAAGCGGACAGGTATCAGTCTCCAGGGAAAACCAGGATATTACGATACGCAAGGGAGGGGGCCGCGTCTCTTCGGCGGTCTTGAAGGTCGTCCCATCTTCCGACCCGTCTGCCGCACGCGCCGAGATCGACCGCACTTTTGCCGCAGCCGCGAAAGAATATCCGCGTTTCCGGGACCGAATCGAGTACCGCTGGAAGGTAAGCTATATTTTGCTACTGCTTTTCGCTCTGCAGGAATTTGCCTTTCTTACTTGTCGCCGGTATTTGAGCAAGCATTACTCAGCGCTGAGAATCGCGGTAACGCTCGTTTGGGCAGGCGCAGGTTTCTGGATTACAACCGTCTTCCTCCGTTGACCATGCCCTCTCTCCCATCCGGGTCAATCGGGGAGAATAATGCACTGCACATCAACCGTGAGACAGGTGGTTTTCAACTCGTTTGCTTCCCACTTGAGGAAATTGAAACACTAAGGACAGGTCGGCACACAGTTTCCAATCACCATCGATCGTCAGCAGCCGCTAAGTGAGGACGGCCTCCCGCCGAACTCCCGCCGCTCGTCACAAACGATAGTAAATGCTCTTCTGTTTCATCGAGCACTGTCAACCAAGGTGAAGCCCTGGAGTAGCTCAAGCCACTTCTCCCCGGATGATGTCATAACGCTCGATCACAGCGGCCACACCCATGCGGATGGCGCCTTCTTCTAAGTGCCGCTCCACACGCACAACCTTCCCCAGCGCCCGGACAAATACTTCGGTTCCGTGGGTGATCTCGGCGGGCAGCGTCAGGGTTATATCTAATTCCGAGCCGGTCGCGAGGTCTTGCTCTATAACAAAATACAAACCCCTCGTTGATATGTCTCGCGTCTTGCCTTCCTGAGAATCCACGACGCGTTCCGCAGGCACTCGAATGATCACTGGCAAGGACAAATCGTATCGCCGAGTCGTGCGCCTTTCTGTCATCACACCAATCCTCCAACGTTTTCGCGGCGGCGCGACTCGGACTACGCCGCCAGGGCCTTAACCTTACAAGAATTAAGGAGAGCTTGCTAGTTACGCCACTCCGAACATGTGGCCCTGTCTAGCGGGTCGGCGTCACGATTGCGCCAGATCTTTTGAGCCACGTCGCCACCCCTCCTGCTAGATCAGACAGTTGTTTTGCGTCCTCAAAAGGAAAATTGCAGCGGCACGCGAACCTATTCGTTCCTGGTCCCCACTGCGGCGGGCGTTTCCACTGCGGATGTGGCCGCTGACGAGCGCCGCGCGCGCGGTGTATCCAAATTAAACTGCCTCATTTTGTATAGTAGCGCCTTGTAGCTGATGCCCAGCATTTTCGCGGCATCCTTGCGGCACCAACGCGTCTTCTCCAACGCATCCGCGATGGCTTCCATCTCCGCTTCGTCTTTCAATCCGCGGACAAGCGCTTTGAGCCCTTGCTCGCGAGGCGGGGCGGACTCTTCGCGCGGAGAAGTTCGTTTCCGCGCGGAAGACATTTCCACCAGCTCCCGCAAGCTGCCTTCATCGTCCTCGAGAATTACATATCTCTTCACGAAATTTTCCAGCTCGCGCAAATTGCCCGGCCACGGATAATTCACCGCCGCATCCAGCAAATGCTTCGATGGTCCAGACGGCGTCTTTCCGAATTTCTCGCTGTACTGCTCCAAAAAATGCCGGAACAACAGTGGAATCTCGACCAGCCGCTCGCGCAACGGCGGCACCAAAATCGAGAGAACGTTCAGCCGGTAATACAGGTCTTCACGGAAACGGCCCGTCTTCATGGCTTCTTGCACGTCAACGTTGGTGGCCGCCAGCACACGCACATCCGTATCGATCAGATGCCGCCCTCCCAGCCGTGAATATTGATGATCCTGCAGTACGTGGAGCAGTTTGGCCTGCAAAGGCGTCGTCATCTCCGCGATTTCATCGAGGAAGATTGTCCCCTTGTTCGCCATCTCAAATTTTCCGGGCTTGCTGCGGATTGCACCTGTGAACGCCCCCTGCTCGAAACCAAAGAGTTCCGACTCTAGCAGTTCACCGGGCAGCGCCGCGCAATTCACTTTTATGAAAGGCTGGTTGCGCCTCTTCGACCGCAAGTGAATCATCCGCGCCACAACTTCTTTGCCGACTCCGCTTTCTCCACAAATAAAAACAGGCACATCTACGGGAGCAATCTGCAATATCTGCTGGCGGATGCGCACCATCTGAGGGCTGGCCGCGAGAAAGCTCAAGTCTTCTGTCACCTGGTCGCAGTAATCGCGCAGTGCCTGGTTCTCCGTCGTAAGCTGCTTCTTCTGCCGCGACTTTAGCATCGCCGCGTCCAGTTCCGTCTTTTCGAACGGCTTCGTCAGATAATCGTGCGCCCCGATCCGGATCGCTTCGACAACCGTGCCCACTTCATTCGAACAGGACAGCATAATAACGTTCAGGCTGCGGTCCGCCTGCATTAGCTCTTTCAAAGTTTCAATCCCGTTTAGTTCGGGCATCAGGACGTCCAGAATAATGAAGTCCGGCCGCTCTCCCCCGTTCACTTTCGCAATCGCTTCTCTTCCGGAGCTGACTGTTTCCACATCGTATCCGTCCACTTCCAGCAGAGTCTGCAAATACTTTCGAATGCTCGGCTCGTCATCCACAACCAGAATTTTTTCTTTAGCGGCCATCGAATTCTCCCTTTGCCTTGCCCCAAGTCCTCAAAAATTATCCTTGATCCATCGGCAACAAAAATGTGAATTTGCTTCCTATCTTCGGTTCGCTTTCGACCCAAATCTTCCCGCGATGCGCTTGAATCAGGCGCTTTGCAATCGCAAGTCCGAGACCCATACCCGAAGTATTGCGATCAACCCGCACAAAATCCTCGAAAATCTCTTGATGATGTTCCGCTGCAATCCCGGGACCTGAATCCGCCACCGAGACTTCCACGCTGTTCGGCCTCGGCAGCCGGAATCGCCGGCGCTCTTCCACCGGCGCAACCGCTGCCACACGGCGCTCCCAAAAATGCGGGCCAGCTTTCAACGTCACGCTTCCACCCGCCGGCGTATGTTTCAACGAGTTGTCCAAAAGATTCGCCGCCGCTTGCTGCACTTTCTGGTAATCGAATCGAAACGTCGGAATCGATGGATCGAAGCTCGCTTCTAACTTCACTCCTTTGCGTTGGAAAGCCTCCGACCAGCGCTTCGCCAGATCATCCAAACAATCGCGAAGATCATTCTCTCGAAGCTGCAGCACCAGCTTTCCACTCTCCAAAGCGGAATAGTTGAGAAACATCGAAACCAGCCGCACCAGCCGCTCGCAGCTGTCCTTCGATTCTTCCAGAATGTCCCGCTGTTTATCTGTCAAGCGTCCCAGAGAGCCCGTCAGCATCAGGTCGTAGTAACCTTTGATCACGGCGAGTGGCGTCTTTAATTCATGTGCGGCCGAGGCCAGAAACACCGTCTTCTGTCGGTTCACTTCTTGCAATTTCAGATAGGCCGCCAGCAAATTTCGGTACGTAATCTCTCGTTCCTGCAAGAGCTCTTGGACGGTGAGCTGCGTCGCCGAATCGGGCGCGGCTTCAGCGGAGGGCTCCGTCTCCAGTTGCACAATCAAACATCCCGGCTCGGCAATCCACTGAATGCGCGCGCGAATCTTCTTCGCTCCGCGCGCGACAAGCATTTCCACTTCATGCTCTCCCGCGTCGATTTTCTGGCCGATCTGATTTGGCTCGACTTTCAGGAGGTCGTGGAACACATTCCACTGGCTAAACTCACCCGCGCTCTCGGTTCCCAGATATTGCCGGGCATTCTCATTCGAAAGAAGAATTCTCCCGCTTTTTTCCGCCACCCAAATGGGTGCTTTGGATGCTTCAAGCAGCGCTTTTACAAATCCAAACGGCAAGTCTAGGACTTTCCGGTGATCGTTAACCATAGGTGTGGCAATGATCCCAGGCATTGGGGGAGTCTGACTCTCCACTGCAGTAGGAAAAAATTTTCCCTTGCTGAATGCCCATGCTCGCAGAGGACTTTCTGACTGTCAATGGCAAAAGCGTTCCATTTGCACATTTAAGGAAACCCAGTGGAATAGGCATGAACAAGAATGGATGAACAAGAAATTGACAACCGAGACCATCTTTCAACTGCATATAAATAAAAGACTTATTCTCATCTTTTCCGATTCAAAAATGGCATTCGATATGCTTGTCTCCGTACTAGTTCCCTGGTACTAAGCGAGCTATGGCACACACTGGTCTTCTCAAGGATGGTCAGCGCGTGGATCCCTCTAATCTAAGACGGGCCCCTCGCATTCGACTCCAGATGCCCGTCTTTCTGCGCGCGGCAGATACCTCCGGTGCTGAATTTATCGAGCTCACAAAAACACTAAACATCAGCTCCACAGGGGCTTGTGTGGCCTCCACGCACATTCTGCGTCCCGACCAGATCGTCCATCTCACCATCCCTGCTCCTTCCTCCGCCTCCTCCGGTATTGTTCCCAGCGAAACTCCGCCGATAACCGCCAAAGTGCTCCGCCAGGATTCTGTCGGCGAAATGCGCCTCTTTGGACTGGAATTCCTCAAGCCACTTGAGTAAAGTATTGCCGCTTTGGTGGACGGCTCCCCTTTGACTTGGGTAGAAACGATACACCTGCCCAAACTGTTCCAGGTCCGTTCTCGAAGAATCGGCCCTATATTCAAGATGTTTAAGGACTTATTCAGAGATCTAGGTTTGCCCGAATAACCCGGGAGCTGCTGGAGGCCCGACTTGATTGGTCCCTAGCTTGCTCCACATAGAAAGCGAAAGCCAAATGTGCTTTCCCCAAACCCCGCGGGGATAGGCCAGATCAGGTGTACACCGGATATGCCCAGTCCCGGCGCCCCTGCGCCCCCGCGTTTGCCGATTGAGGATTCCTATCTCGAGCTGCTTGCTGACACGCTCGAAGGCTTGGATGTACCCGCGCGTGGACAGTTCCTCCAGCGTTATTTCCGTACCATAACTCATCTCGATCTTCGCGAAGCGCAGTGCGTCCAACTCTGGGACGAAATGCTTACGCGCCGTCGCGAACTCAGCGAACACATGGAGAGGCAAATCTCCTTGAAAACGGCTCTTATGGACGTGCTTGCCTCCGCAGGACTTTTCCGCGTTCCCATTCTCATCGAGTACGACGAGCTGAAGAAACTTCAGTTGAATGCTGTCACCGATCCCCTCACTGGCCTCTACAACCGCCGACTCTTCAGCGAAGCCTTCGAAAAAGAATTGAATCGCGCACGCCGCTACGGCCAGCCTCTGGGCCTCGTCATTCTCGATTTGCATCGCTTCAAGGAAGTCAACGACAAGCATGGCCATCCGCGCGGTGATGAAGTTTTGCGCGCCGCCGCCTCCACGCTGAAAAAAGCTCTGCGCACCTCGGACTCCGCGTTTCGTATTGGCGGCGACGAATTCGCCCTCCTGCTTCCGCAAACCGATGCCGCCCAAGCCCTGGCCCTAAGCCGCCGCGTAGGAACTGTTTTTGAAGAATCCATCGCGCACTTCCAAATAGGTGTAAGCGTCAGCATGGACCACGGCGTTGCTACGTTTCCCCAGGACGGCGATCAAGCCGATCTGTTAATCCGCGTAGCCGATGAGCGCCTCTATCGCTTGAAGCACGCGAATCACGGCAAGACTCCCTCCGGCGGCTCTCGCACCGAGATTGCTTCAGCTCCCGCCACGGAACCCGCAGCTCCCGCTCCTTCCGAACGCCAGCCTCCCCCTCCGAAGCCCATTCCGTTCGAATCCAAGCGCACGCCAGATAAACCGGATACCGCCATCTCCGCCGCGGCCTCTACAACCGCCTCGGAAATATCCGGCAGCCACGCTCTGGCAGTTCCTCCCCCAGCCCGTGTCTACACCGTCCCGCGTAAAGCCGAACGTGTCTCCATGTCCGGCACAAACGCCTACGCCGTCCTCGGCGATCAGGGCGTCCGTCGCGCCCGTGTATTGGATCTCGGCTTTGGTGGAGTTGCTCTGGAACTGGAATCGCAGGAAGAAATCCCGGAAAGCATTCTTGCCGTCTTGCACGTGCCGATTCTTCCGCCCGTGCGCGTCAATCTGAAGCCCGTGTGGTTCCAGCGCACGCCGCAAGGCGCGTATCGCATCGGCTGCGCATTCGTCTCCTGAACGCCGGCCGTCTCAACACGAATCTAGATTTCGCACGTCGTTCTCCAACATCAACCGCCCGTCTGTGCGAGATGCAACCGCAAATGACGTGAAGTAAAAAGCAGCGCCTGCTGTATATGCGCAAGCCCCAGTCCCCAACGCAACACTGCCTGTTCGGCCGAGTCGCCTTTGGCAGCGAGCCTGATCCATATCGCGAATTGTTTCTGAATTGGTTTTTCCTTGCTGCCCGAGCCGCTCACAGAGATACTTCCCGGCGTCAAGCAAAGTGTCGCCTCGAGAGTCTCCGCAGATCCCGCTTCCTTCAAAAGTTCAATCAGCTTCTCAATCAAAAGAAAATGCAGACTTCGATTGCCGCTGTGCTCGCCCTGCCGAAACTCGAGAACAATGTCTCCGAAACAAGCTCGTCCGCTCAGCGATTCCTCTGTCGATGGTCCAGCGAGTGGCTGCGCAACACCAAAGAGCGAATCGTCGCTCTCAATTGCCGCAAGGAAACTCTTGATGGCCAAGCCGGCTGCCGCATCTCCAGCACGTGTGCCGCTCAATCCAGTTCGTTTGGGGATCTCACCAACCGCCTCTACGCGCATGCCTGCGAAGCTACGCGAAGGCGCTCCACCCTGCAAGCGCAAACACTTGCGATCGACAACGCATCTTCATCGCGGACTGTTCCTCCGCCAATTTCCGTGGCATTCCGATCCTGTTAGAATCCCGCCTGCAAATTAGACGCCCATGGAGGCCTTCATGAATGAACCCACGCCAAGCCGTCCCCACTGGCCCGACTACCCAGCCATGCCCAAGGATCCGTCCCAAGGCCTGAAACCCTGGAGCTGGGCCCTCGAGCGTCTGGAAAAATCTCACAACTATTGGATTGCCACGACGCGCCCCGGGGGCCGTCCTCATCTCATGCTGGTCTGGGGAATCTGGTGGGAAGACGCGTTCTGGTTCAGTACGGGCCCAAATACTCGTAAAGCAAAAAACATCGCAGCACACACATACTGCTCGATCGGCACAGAGCGCGCCGACGAAGCCGTCATCCTCGAAGGCATTCCGCAAGAAATCAGAGACCGCGCCGTCTGGAAGCGCTTTGCAGTGGTCTACAACAAAAAATACGGCGGGGATGTCGAACCCATGCTCACAGCCTCGGACGGAAACGTTTACCGCGTCGAACCTCATGTCGCGTTCGGCCAGGACGAGCACGCCCCCAACTTCGCCGAATCCGTCACACGCTGGCGTTTTTCGAAAACTTAGAACGGTCGAAGCCAATCCCTCATCCTGGAAACAAAAGCAAAGCGCGTTCTCCCAAGTTGGTGTCCGCGAATCCAAACACGCTCACGGCTTCGGTGCTTGGTTCCACATCTCCTGCTTGACCTTCCACTC
>Ga0210394_10006731_pt1 | contig 12348 bp, 7 predicted proteins | sample IncBWC12MmetaG_FD_160121 | JGI IMG/M metagenome (GOLD analysis project Ga0210394, IMG submission 160121) | Forest soil microbial communities from Barre Woods Harvard Forest LTER site, Petersham, Massachusetts, United States - Inc-BW-C-12-M | ecosystem: Environmental > Terrestrial > Soil >... | reverse complement strand
GCCAGACGGTAACAGCTGCACGTGATGAAGTGCAGGTGGCGCAGTCCGTAACGGCGTCGCAAGCCTTTGGGCATGCGTAGTCGAACCAAAAGCCCCGCCCTTGGAAAACCGCAAGGACTGGGCACCCCAAGTTCAGAATCCTAACTCAGGATGGACGTACGGGAGTAGTATGAGTCCGTGTTAGGGAGACGATTTCGGGGAAGGCGAAAGGGCGGGCCACCCGCCCCTTATGCGCTCGCTGGAACCACCGCGAATGCGGTCTATGCTTGCGTAAAGGGGGGCAATTGACTTCCGGGAAGCGGCGTAGATGGATTTTTTACTTTGCAATTTTTTTATACGGCGGTTGGTTCTTTTTCACCACTTCGCCGCTGTCTCACTCTCTTGTCGACGCGATTTCGCCCTACGTTTCGGGTTGGGCCGCAACGCTGATTTGGGGATCGTGGCTAGTGTTATTGCCCATCGGCATAGGCCCACTCAGAATCCCGGAGGCCCTTCGAATCACACTGTACGTCCTCTTGCTAGCTACCTGCATTTTCCTTCCGCTCGCCATTCATTTCCATGCAACTGCTACGCTGTACATCTCCGCTCTATTCTGCATCGAGCTTTTCTGGCTCGTACCTCGGTGGAGGGACAAATGGAACCGGACGCGTGCATGAACGTGAGTTAGGGTGAAGGACGAAGGACGGGTGGGCCACGGCCGGTGGCGCACCTTTTGAAGTGGTTTTGATTCTCCGGATGGCCGCTCCTTCGTAGTTTCTCGAAGGAGGGCGGGTTGCCCGGCCTTTGAAGTTGAACTTGGGGTGCCCCTCGATAAGAACGAAGGCGTTGTCAAGGCGCAAAATTCCCCAGCAGTGTTTTCGCACCGCGTGATAGCCAGAGAAGGTGGAGGACCAAAGCTCTGGAAGTCTCACGGTGAATCATTTCTCGGTGGAATGCGTCGTTCCACCAACCATCGATACGACCTGAACGTCGGCCATGATTCTTCTATGCGAATCCCGATTGCATCGGGACGAGAGCGCCCAATCAATCCTTCGGTCTAGCTGGCGCTGACCAGGGGCACCCGCGAGCTGCTCTCGATGGGAACGATCTCCGGATACCGCCTTTGCGTGCGCAGCATCCAGTAGAGTCGTATGGCCAACTTCCGTGCCGCTGCCACTTTGGCCACGCCTTTCGGCTTGTCGTGACAGCGATGCAAATATTCCCGCCTCATCTGCGGATCACAGCGCACCGCGACCTGCGCCGCTTCCACCAACAGCATCCTCATAAACCGGTTGCCTTGCTTGCTGATCGATCCCAGCCGCTGCTGTCCACCGGAACTGTACTCTCGCGGAATCAGTCCCAGGTAACTCGCCACCTGCTTGCCGCGCGGGAAACGGGAAACATCTCCCATCGTCAGCACGAAGGCCAGAGAAGTCACTGGCCCGACTCCCGGCTGGCTCATCAGCAGATTAGCGTTTTCATTTTGTTCGGCTGCCTGCTTCACCGCCAGGTCCAAGGACTCTATCTGTTGGTCGAGCGTCGCCAGCACATGGAATAGGTCTTCTCGCCGGCGACTGGCCCAGGGTTGCAACGCCAGCTCGCGCAGCGCTTTCTGCCCCGCTTTGCTCCACAGACGGTTTTTCTTCTGCAGCCCCTGATTCATCGCCAGGTGCTGCAATCCATTCTTGGTCTGCGCCCGCAGCCGCACCAGCTTGTACCGGTGAATCAGCAACTGCCGCAGGTCCTTCTCTGCGCTCGATGGCGTCCAAATGCGCGGAAACCGATTTTCCATCAGCAACCGCAACAGCAGCGCAGCATCTCGCCGATCGTGTTTCTGTTGCCGCACTTCGCTAGCGCGGATCTTCGCTGCGTCTCCGATCCACACTTCATGCCCCAGCGACGCCAGCATCTCCACGAACCACTGGCAGTTGCCCGTGGCCTCCATGCCAATCCGCGCGGGAGAAATAAACTTCCGGTAGAACTTCTCGGCTTCTCCCGCCGCGTGCACGAGTTTCTGTCCCGCCGTCTCTCCCGTTTCCGTATCGACCCAACAAACTTGTTGCCAACTCGGGTGAAAATCACATCCAATAAGCACCATCGAAGGCTCCTTTTCCTTCCGAGGGTTTTGGTCCTCCAACCCAAGCTTACTCGGATCGCGATCGGAGCCTTCGTTCTTATCCAATCAGTCCTTCGCTTTTTGAAGGGCGGGACTTTTGACTGATCCCCAAGCCCAGATCAGCTCAGGGGATCGATGCGAACCAACCCGGATTCCTTCTTCGCGTAGAAGGAAAAACTGCTCCAAGGCCAATCTCGGGGATGTGCGACCAGTTTCCTTTTCAACGGATTCATGTGCATGTATTGGAGTTTCTCGACGAACTTCGCTTGACTCCAGACGTTGAAATCGTAGAAGCGCGGCTGCCAGACGGTAACAGCTGCACGTGATGAAGTGCAGGTGGCGCAGTCCGTAACGGCGTCGCAAGCCTTTGGGCATGCGTAGTCGAACCAAAAGCCCCGCCCTTGGAAAACCGCCAAGGACTGGGCACCCCAAGTTCAGAATCCTAACTCAGGATGGACGTACGGGAGTAGTATGAGTCCGTGTTAGGGAGACGATTCCGGGGAAGGCGAAAGGGCGGGCCACCCGCCCGCGTCTTTAACAGTATTATTGGTAAAGCGGAGTTGTTAGGGGACGCGAGCGAGGCAGTGCCGTTGGCTCAAGTATCGGTTGCAGCTATTAAGTCAACTCCGAACGTTGCGGCACAGGCTCGAAATGGCACGTGTGCTGCGGCATTTCCTATTTTCTGAATCGCTTTATGGAATCAAAAACGCGCGACAATATCATTTACTTGCTGGTGGGTCTTGGGATTGCTGGACTTTTGGCGGGCGATGCTTTTTACGCGCAGGCTCACGATCGCGAAATGTGGATGCCGTCCACGCTCGCTTTGCGTCTGGCATTCAGTACGCCTCTAATAGGATACTTCGTTGCGAGAGAAACATGGAAAGTCAAGGCGACTTTTGTTCAGGTGATCGCGTGTGTATTGTTTGCGAGTATTGTACATCTGGCGATTTGGTTCGGCCTTCGGCAAACTCTTGGACAGCTTTCCGGTATAGCCTTCTCAGCTTGGGCTATCCTTGAGATTTTTCTGCTTGTGCAGCTATTAGTATGGGTGGTCCAGCATCTCAGGCCTGCGGGGGATTAGGGCCGACAATTTCGCACATACATATTCCTGGGATGCGAACGGCCGACCAGTTGTGGCGGACAACGTGGGTATCACCTACGATGCTCTCGGACGCGTCGTGGAAGAGTACAAAGGTGGAAGCTACACCGAGTTTGGATACTCGACGGCAGGCCAGAAGATACAGGCAATGAATGGCCAATCCGTTTTGACCACATTTGTGCCGATGGTTGGCGGCGACGTTGGGTTAGCGCCGTCCGGAAGTACGTTCAGTTATACCCGTACCGATTGGCTGGGCAACGCTCGCCTGTTAACGACAATGTCGCAGACAGTGGCCGGGGACGTCGCATATGCGCCATTCGGCGAGACGTATGCCTCATCGGGCACGCCGTGGCTTTCCTTCACTGGCGGGTGGCGCACCTTTTGAAGCGGTTTTGATTCTCCGGGTGGCCGCTCCTTCGTAGTTTCTCGAAGGAGCGGAGAGTCTGGCTTTTCGCAACTTCTGCTGAATTCAATTCATTCCCAACCGTCCTTCGCTGTTATACGATCTCGCTAAATCTTGCGGTCGCCTATTGCAGGTGCGCCATGGAAGGAAAAACGCCATGAAACATCGGTTCGCCGGTCGGACCCGGTCGGGCAGCAGACGTGAAGCTATTTTAGCGGTGCGGATTTTGGCGGCACTGGCGTTGCTGTCGCTTTTTCCCGGGCGCGCTGCAGCGAAATCGATGGCGCGCGCCGAATGCTCGAAGCTGCTGGACTTGAAACTGAAAGACACGCTCATCACGGAAGCTGCCATCGTCCCCGCCGCCGGCGACTTGCCGGAATACTGCCGTGTGCAGGGCGGGCTCGAAACGGTGATTCTCTTTGAAGTCGCGATGCCCACCTCGGTGTGGAACGGCAAATTGTTTTACGTCGGCGGAGCTGGCTATAACGGCTCCGTGCCGGAGCTCACCGACGCGCTGGCTCGCGGCTATGCGGCGGCAGGTTCGGACACGGGCCACCGCGGTTTTCACTGGGACGCTTCAGCGATGTACAACAACCCGCAGTCGCAGGTGAACTACGGCCACCGCGCGACGCACCTAGTCGCGCAGCTTTCGAAAGAGATCATCGAGGCGTATTACGGTTCGCCGGCAAAGAAGTCCTATTTTTGCGGCTGTTCGAACGGCGGAAAGATGGCGCTGATGGAGGCGGAGCGCTACCCGGACGATTTCGACGGCATCGTGGCCGGCGGGTACGTGCTCGACCGCACCAAGGAAATGGCGATGTTCATCTGGACGCAGCGCGCGCTGCTCGGTTCTGAAATTCCGCCGTACAAAATTCCCGCCATGGAAAAAGCCACGCTCGCGGCCTGCGATGCCCGCGACGGCCTCGCCGACGGTCTGATCGACCGGCCCGATCTCTGCAAGTTCGATCCGAAATCGACAATCTGCCCCGGCGCCGACGGGCCGGACTGCCTGACCGCGCGCCAGGCGGAGGCGTGGCGGAAAATTCTCGACGGCCCAGTGAATTCCGCGGGCAAGAAGCTCTACCTCGGCTACTCGCCCGGGCACGAAGGCGACTATCCCTACTACATTACGGGGATCGGCACGATGCACGGCTATCCGTCGAGCAACTTCATGTATGAAGACACCTTCATGCGCTGGGTCGTCTTCGGGCCGGAGTTCGATTCGGTACGCGGTTTTGACTTCGATAAAAGCCCTGCGGCGCTCGTGAAATTTGAAAAAGATCAGGACGCGGGCAGCGCCGATCTGAGCGCGTTCCAGAAGCACGGCGGCAAGCTGATCCTCTACAACGGCTGGGCCGACCACTCGACGCCGCCGAAGCGATCGGTCGAGTACTTCGAGCTGCTCCGCGAGAAAACGCCGGGGCGCGACGAGTTCGTGCGCCTGTTCATGATGCCGGGCCTCTATCATTGCAATGGCGGGCCGGGACCGAACGTCTTCGGCGGCCTCGGCCAGCGAGGCTACAAGCTGAACGATCCCGAAGGCGACATCATCGGCGCGCTCGACCAGTGGGTCGAAAAAGGAATCGCGCCTTCCAAAATCCTGACGGTCAAATTCAAGAATGATGACGCGCGCCAGGGTGTGGCGCGCACACGTCCTGTCTGCCCGTATCCGCAAATGGCGACGTACACGGGGTCGGGCAGTGTGGATGATGCCGCGAATTTCACTTGCGCAATGCCAAAGGTCATGCAGGCGGCACGATAACTGACCCGAGCGGGGGAATCACCTTGGCTTGTCAGCGCCTGCCTTGAAAATATCGGGGGTCAATTCCACCAAAACACGAACACGCTCGGCCGTCTGCGTGACCTCCGCCGAATTCAGTACGCTCTGGAGGGACGCGAGAGCGGCGGGGCTCATCGACTGGCGCGTCTTCGGGCTATCGAGGCCCATGCGGCCGAACGCGCGTACAACTTCCAGGGTGGACTGAAGCTCGCGCGCGTCTTCGCCGTTGTCGCACTCGCCTTCGAGAGAGATGCGCAAGTCGTCGCCTTCGGGGCGCGCAGCCAGCGTGATCCATCGCACCGAGCGGGCCAGGGCCATCAGTTGCGCGTTGGGAGCTCCTTGAAGCGCGCTGTTTCCGGGATCGTCCGGCATCGGCGGGACGCGCACGATGGCAAATGCGGCGGCGCCGTCTAGGTGAGAGGCGCGCTCGCGGACCGGGTCCGCGGCGGAATCATCCGAGTGGGCGGCGAACAGCGGATCGATGCTTTGCCCGGAGACGAGAGCGAGGCGATGCTCGTCGAGAAAAAAAGCGGAAGTCCAGCTTCCCTGCGCACCCGTCGGGAAAACAAACACTTCGCGGCCGCGCTGGTGATCGATTCTGCCCTGGCGCGCGGCGTAGTCGCGAATTTTTGCCTGATCGAAGCGGCCCTCGGCGATCGCGATATTTCTCTTCTGGTCTCTCGCTGGCGACACCGGCCACAACGCGACCGCCGCGCGATCCAGATCCTTTTCAAAATCAAATCCTGTCCCGCGGATGAAATCCGCGTAGTCCTGATTCGGGACGGTGATCGGCCCTTTGTCCGGGCGATGTTGATAGAAGGAAGAGGCGCGGATGGCAGCGAGATCGAGATAAACGAGCGTCGATGCGCCGCCAGGGAGCGCGTCGAGCAAGCCGGGCTCGGGTGAAGCGAGCGACGCGCCGACCGAACGGGAATTTGCTGCGATCAACGCTGCCGCGATCGCCGCGCAGAGTGCGACAGAGGCGCACATCAACAACCTGTTCGTACCGGTACGCATAGAGCTCCCTTTCGTGCACAGGCTCCCGGCAGCGGAAATGAGGAACAGAGAGAGATCGAATCGTGCCGTTTATGTGCATGCAAATCTTTACATTGGGCAAGTTGCTTCCCGAAAAAAGATTACTTTTGTAAACAACAGTAACAATCAAATTAAGGCTAAGTTATTTTTCCTCAGAGCTTGCGCCATAGCAAGGACAGTGTGCACTACACCGTCGAGAATGTCGCCGCATCAAGACATTCGTCGCAAGGCGAATGGCGAACCAACGGCCTTGAAGCAACAGGAACCGCTCGCCCACGGCTTGATGAGCGCGGCGGTTTCTCGAACTGTCGGAACCATCAAGCTCCTGACGGAACTTACGCAGGTTGCCGCGCTCCGTGCAAGCGCGCGGTCATTTCATTTTCGATGGCCAGGCAACCCCAGTTTTGTTTCCGAGTGTGGTCGGAGAATTCAATCCGGCTGCGCGGCGTGCCGCTACCGTCCGAGCCCCGCGACGCAAATAGCAGCATGATTCAGGAAGTTTTAGCAATCGATCGTTTTTCAAAAATTGCCCCCACTGTTTTCCTGAAATAGAGACAGCGACGTTACACGCGCATGACAATCGCCATTTTTCGGCGCTCTATCATGAATTGTTTGCGGAGCTGTTCGCCGACGCCTGTATTGCGTCACGTCCACGCGGCGCAAAGTACCGGCTCGATTCCACGATTCAAGAAAGGACGAACTGAATGACAGAGAACTTGGGCGATAGGCGAAGCAAAACGGCAACGGGTCGGCTCGCATATTTCATTTTTTCTATAGCATTAATTTTTGCAGGGTTTCTGGCCGACACCCGCTCCGTTTCTGCTGCGCCAATCCCGGCTCCCGGAACTTTTGCACTCCCTGCGTTTGCCCGGAAATACGGAATGCCTTGCTCGTCGTGCCATGACTCGTGGCCAAGGCTGAGTCCGTTTGGGCAGGCGTTCAAAGACAACGGCTACCAACTGATGGACGATCGCGACGCCCCCATTTACCAGAATCCTGGGTATTGGCCCGTCACGTTCCGCATCACCCCAATTTGGCATCGCGAGAGCACGAATCGAGTTGCAGTTGACGGCACAGGCGCAGCGGCCGGTACAACGGTTGAGGCGCAGGTCACCACGCACGGATTCGACTGGAGCGGCCTCGACTTCCACACTGCGGGAACGCTGGCGAGGAACATTTCGTTCTACGTTTTGCCCTCCTCGGACAGCACGGGCGCCTTCCACTTCGAATCGGTGTGGGCGCGTCTCGATAACCTGTTCCAAAGCAGCTGGTTCAACGTCAAGGTCGGAAAGTTCGAACTCGACAATCTCCAGTCTGAAAAGCGCATCCTCACGCTCAGCAATGTCGGTGGAAGCTACCAGAACTACCACTTCCAGCCGCTCGTTACACCCGGAGGCTCCGCCAACGGATTCGCCGCCGAAGGTCTGTACAAGTTCGGAATCGGCGACAACCAGGTGGGTATCGAGTGGATGGGTCATTCCAAGGACGACCGCACGCGTATCTCGGCCTCGCTCTTGAACTCCAACGACGGCCAGCCGAATTTCACCTCCAACAACGGGCAGGGCGGTTTCATCACGGGTAAGGCCTACGACGGGTATTTCGCGGCGAGCCAGGCTTTTCAAGTCGGAAGCCTTGGTCTGCAGCGAGTCGGCGGGTTCGGCTACGTCGGCGAGGCGCCAACGTCCTGTCAGTTCTCGGCGGGAGGAACGTGCATCGTGGGCGCCGGCGTCGGTAACAAGCTTTTCTACCGAGCCGGATTCATCGGGATGTGGTTCGTCAAGAAATTTGATGTAACCACAATGTACTTCCATGGATGGGACGACGTCGCTCTGACGGCGGCGGCCCCAGACACGGCACCTCTGACGGGAGCCCGGTCGCCTTCGTGGAACGGTGCATTGATTGAACCGCACTATACGGTGAACCCGCGGGTGGTCTTCACCGGCCGCTACGAAGCAATCCGAATGCAGCAGCAGGTGCTTGCTTCGAATCCGTCCAACTTCGGCGACATGGACGTCGCCACTGCGGGACTCCGCTTCTATCCGTTCATTTCCAGCCGCGCCGGCTTCGCGATTCACAGCGAATACTCGTGGTTGCGCCAGCGCGGTGCCGCTCCGATCTCGGGGCTCGATCTAACCAGCAGCAGCGTTTTGCTGGGACTCGATTTTGCGTTCTGAGGAGGAGACGATGCGCATACTGAACACCATCAAATTTGCACTTCTAGCAGTCAGTCTCCTGGCCGCAGCGGGTTCGGCGGCGGCTCAGGAATCGCACATCGGCAAATGGACGGGTCACGCCGATGCGGGAAAACCTCTGTACTTCCGTTATTGCTGGGGTTGCCATGGCCCTCATGGCGATGGCAACGGCGAGAACGGACAATACCTCAACCTCCAGCCGCGGAACTTTGTCGCCGCGACGTTCAAGTGCCGCTCGACGCCCACGGGCACGTTGCCGACTGACGAGGATCTTTTCAACGCCATCACGCGCGGCCTCATCAACTCCGGCATGCCCCCTTGGGAAGAACTGACCGCACAGCAGCGCGCCGATCTCGTCGCATTCATCAAGACGTTTTCGCCGCGCTGGAAAGCGGAAGGGCCGGGCCAGCCGATTCAGGTTCCGGCGGAATCTGCGGTCAATCTCGACAGCCTGAAGCACGGCAAGGAACTTTTCACCAAACTTGAGTGCTTCAAGTGCCACGGCGAGCAGGGGCGCGGCGACGGTCCGTCAGCTGCGGCCCTGACCGACAACAACAACCAGTCCATCCACCCCTACGACTTCGAGTCCGGCACGCGCTTCAAGTGCGGGACGACGAATGCCGACCTGTACAAGATTTTCATGACAGGGGTCGATGGCACGCCCATGCCGTCCTTCGCCGACGTGATCAAGCCCGCGGAAGCCTGGGATCTCGTGCACTACCTGCGGACTTTGCAGATCAACCACAAGGGGCCCGAGATGACTCTTTGGGAAAGCACAAAGGAAGGCGCGGAAATCGTCAAGGAGACGAAGGCGAGCCGCGGAACGCCGACCGGTTCTGGAACGGATTAGCAAGAGATCGAGCCCCCAAAAAAATCAACAGAGAGCGAAGGAGGCAACACCATGCAGGCAAGAAAACTCATGATCGCAGTCGCAGCTGTTTTTACCGTCATGACGATGACGTCCGCGAGGCCGGGCAACGGCTCGGTCAGCGGCCACGTCACGTTCGATGGCACGCCGGCGAAGCCCAAGACGATCGACATGTCGCAGGAGCCGAGCTGCGCGAAGCAATACTCGAAGCCCGTGTCCGCGGAGAACGTGGTCACCGGCCCGGGGAACGCGCTCGAAAACGTCGTGGTCTATATCTCCGCGGGCGTGCAGGACGACGCCCCGCCGCCGTCGCAACCGGCTGTCCTTGTGCAGAAGGGCTGCCGCTACGCGCCGCACATCCTGGCGTTTCAGGTCAACCAGGATTTTGAGATCGTCAACGACGACCAGACCTCGCACAACATTCACACGCTCCCGCAAAGCAACCGTGAATGGAACAAGTCGCAGCCGCCCGGAGCGCCGCCGATCGAAGACAAGTACGGCCGTCCGGAATTCATCCCGGTGAAGTGCAACATCCATCCCTGGATGAAGGGCACCCTCGCCGTGATGAAGAACGCGCACTATTCGATCACCAGTGAGGACGGGGAATTCAAGCTCCCGAACCTCGCGCCCGGCACCTACACGATCACCGCGTGGCATGAATCCTACGGCGAACAGACGCAGGAAATCACCATCAGCGGCACCGAAACGAAGACGCTGAACTTCGTCTTCAAAGCGAAGCCGTACTGAGCCGCGGCTTCGTGCCGTAGCGTTCGCGGGTTACGAACTGAGAACGATTCGCCGCATGGTTGGGGCCTCGTCGTGAAGGCGAGGCTTCAGCGCGTGCGGCGAATCGTTTTTTTGTCGGCTCGGACAGTTTGAGCAGGGCTACGAACTAGTTTGCGGGAAATCAGCGGGCACGTGAAAATCCCTTAAAAACTATAGTTGGTTGCGGGAAGGGCATTGCGTCTGACGGGGGTTGGGGTGTACAGTAAAGCTTCCAGCACAGGCGCTAGACAGGGTGGCATGAGGGTTTCCACAAGTCTTCCACAGGGTGCCCTTGCAATTCGTGTTCCCTTTTGTTATATTTTCTCGGTTTGCGCCGTGCTGGCGTAGCTCAGTTGGTAGAGCATCTGATTTGTAATCAGAGGGTCGGGGGTTCAAATCCCTCCGCCAGCTCTGCCAAAAATTTTTTGAGTCAGGGGAAAAATTCCCAATTGATTGCGGGAGGCAGGTTCCTGCATCGCGAACGAAGCGTGAAAGTGTCTTTTGTTATTGCAAACTTCGCGGATGCTCTGAGGCCTTCTATGCTTGTTTCCCCCCGTGCGGACGGGTGGGTGAGTGGCTAAAACCAGCAGACTGTAAATCTGCCGCTCCTTGCGGGCTACGGAGGTTCGAATCCTCCCCCGTCCACCATCTGGCCGCATTGCTCGCGGCGAGTAATCGCGGCGAGCTGCTGGAAATAACCTGAAACGCGGACCGGGTGAGATCGCGAGTTTTCAGGTGCGGGATTCCATGTTGCGGTGAACTCTCCGCTTCTTGCGGGCGGTGCAGACGATGCAGGTAACCCGCATAAATGTTGACCCCGTTGGCGTCGCAAATTCCGATGGAGCCGAATGTAGGTCTCATCGTGTCGCGGGTTGTGCTGGGCGCGGCGGACAGAACTCGCCTGGGTAGCTCAGTTGGTAGAGCGCGTCCTTGGTAAGGACGAGGTCACCGGTTCAATCCCGGTCCCAGGCTCCACAAGTTAGGCGGGTGCGGTCCTTGCTTGAAGGCCGCGAGCAGTTTGCAGGAGCAGACCGGGCGGGGGTAACTCAACGGTAGAGTCTCGCTCTTCCAAGGCGATGGTTGCCGGTTCAAATCCGGTCCCCCGCTCCAACGATTTTGTACGTGCTGGACGTGAGCTCATTCTCTTGAGGACTTGAATCGATGGCGAAGGAAAAATTCGAGCGAACCAAGCCGCACCTGAATATCGGGACGATCGGTCACATCGATCACGGCAAGACGACGCTGACGGCGGCGATCACGAAGGTGCTGTCAAAGCACAACCCGAAGGTGGCGTTCCGGGCATTTGATTCGATCGACAACGCGCCGGAAGAGCGGGAGCGGGGGATCACGATCGCGGTTTCGCACGTGGAGTACGAGACGGCGAACCGGCACTACGCGCACATCGACTGCCCGGGACACGCGGACTACGTGAAGAACATGATCACGGGCGCGGCGCAGATGGACGGGGCGATCCTGGTGGTGGCGGCGACGGACGGGCCGATGCCGCAGACGCGGGAGCACATACTGCTCGCGCGGCAAGTAGGCGTGCCGTCGATTGTGGTGTTCATGAACAAGTGCGACGCGGTGGAAGACCCGGAGCTGCTCGAATTGGTCGAGCTGGAAGTCAGGGAACTGCTCAAGATGTATCAGTTTCCGGGGGACACGATTCCGGTGGTTCGCGGGTCGGCGCTGGGCGCGCTGAACGGCGAAGAGAAGTGGGAGAAGCAGATTGACGCGTTGATGGACGCGGTGGACAAGAACATTCCGCAGCCGGTGCGCGATGTGGATAAGCCGTTCGCGATGCCGATCGAGGATATTTTTTCGATCTCGGGTCGCGGCACGGTGGTAACGGGGCGCGTCGAGCGCGGCAAGGTAAAGGTGGGCGAGGAAGTGGACATCGTAGGATTCCGCCCGACGATGAAGCGAGTCGTGACGGGGATCGAGATGTTCCGCAAGCTTCTGGACGAAGGGATGGCGGGAGACAACGTGGGCTTGCTGTTGCGCGGAACGGAAAAGGAAGAAGTGGAGCGCGGGCAGGTGCTGTGCAAGCCGGCGTCGATCACGCCGCACACGAAGTTCAAGGCGGAAGCGTACGTGTTGACGAAGGAAGA
>Ga0210394_10006730_pt1 | contig 12349 bp, 15 predicted proteins | sample IncBWC12MmetaG_FD_160121 | JGI IMG/M metagenome (GOLD analysis project Ga0210394, IMG submission 160121) | Forest soil microbial communities from Barre Woods Harvard Forest LTER site, Petersham, Massachusetts, United States - Inc-BW-C-12-M | ecosystem: Environmental > Terrestrial > Soil >... | reverse complement strand
AGCGTGAGTTTGCTCGATTTTATCCGCACAGTACCGCTCCGCCATTTATATTGAGCACTTCTCCCGTCACGAAGGTTGCCAGGTCGGAAGCTAAAAATAGAATGGGCCCCGCAATCTCCGCCGCCGTGCCCACACGGCCCAATGGAATTGCAGAAGTAGGGAACTTTGCCCCTGCCCTGGTTGCCAGCACCGGGCGTGACATATCCGTATCCACCCAGCCGGGAGCTACGCAATTCACCAGAATGCCATAGCGCGCCAGTTCTGTCGCCAGGGACTTGACGAAGCTGATCACCGCGCCTTTAGTCGCTGCGTAGTGGGAATGAAAGGCCTCGCCACGTTGGTCCGCCGTCGAGCTAACCACGATAATTCGGCCACTCTTTTGCCCGATCATCTGCGCCGCGGCATAGTGCGTAACTCCGTACGCACTCTTCAGGTTAACGCGAATCATCTCATCCCAGTCGTGCTCGTCCAGCGTTTCAATGGGAGCATCTTCGACATTCCAGACGCCTGCGTTCACTACGACAATGTCGAGGCGCCCCAGCATTCGCACGGCATAAGAAACGAGCTTTTTCGCTTCCGCCAGGCGGCCGAGCTCGGCTTTAAGCGATTCGATGCGCGTACCGTGCTTGCGCGCCTCCAATTCGACTTGCCGCGCGGCTTCGCGATTTCGATGAAAATTGAAGACTAGATCAGCGCCCGCTTCGGCGAAAAGCTTCACCGTAGCGGCCCCGATTCCTCGTGAGCCCCCGGTAACCAGTGCAGCCTTACCCGCCAATGAGATCATCGAGAGGACTTGCGCCGCCCGACGCGACGGCGCGCCTGCCCAGAGCGCGATTTCGGCGTTTTCCGTTCGCCGTTCGCTTCTTTCACCAGCCGCCGAAAGAGCGCCGCGGCGAAAGGCTCGCCCGGCATGCGCTCGGGATGCCATTGCACGCCGAGAACCCAGCCTGGCCCGGCGGTCCACTCCAGCGCCTCAATGACGCCGTCAGGCGTCCGCGCAGCGACGCGTAAGCCACGTCCCGGCTTGTCCACGGATTGATGATGCGAGCTGTTTACCCTCGCGCTCGAACCGCCCGCCAGTTCGGCGAGTTGTCCGCTCTTGATACGAATAGAATGCAGCGCCTCATCTCGACCGGCGCCGCCATCGTGGTCCACGGCGTTTCGTATTCCGCTGGGAATGTCTTGCACGAGAGTCCCATGCAGGTGAACATTCAGAAGCTGCGTGCCATAGCAGATTGCCAACACAGGCTTGCCACTCACGAGGGCGTGATCCAGCAGCCTGTCATCGGTATGCTCCCGTCGCTTATCAGGATGCGAATTTTGCGGGTGGCCTGTGCCGCCAAAACGTCGCGGCTCGACGTCGGCGGGACTGCCGGGCAGAACGAACCCGTCGAGCGACTCCGCCGTCTGCTTCAGTTTTGCTGGTGGAAGTGAAAGTGAAATTTCAACCGGGTCGCCGCCCGCTTCGCGTACGGCCCGCAAATACTTCTCGAAAGCGCTGCGGCGCCCCTGCAGCTCCTCAATGGTAGTCCGCCAAGGCACTCCGATCCGCGGCCGATGATTTTTCTTAACTGGCACGGCAGCGTATCGTAGCATCCGGCCGGAACGACGGGCAAACTCGGCCCAAAGTCGATTAGGGGGTCAGAGCTTTAGCTCTTACAGTTCAGAACGCTGGTCTCCCAGGGCTTTAGCCCCTGAAGCCCACCTTATTTCGCGGCCGCCGCGGCAAGCTTGACCCCAAACAACCGCTGGCATATAACCTGCCTAAGGATTCGCTTCTGGAGGAATTCATGCGAAGCACGTTCTTCTCGGCCCTGGCCCTTGCGTCTGCACTCTTCGTCGCGTCGCCCGTGGTAGCGCACCACGGATTCAGCGTTGAATTTGACGACAGCAAACCGGTCACGCTCACCGGAACGGTCACCAAGATGGAATTCATGAATCCGCACATCTATTTCTATCTCGACGTTAAAGACGCTAGCGGGAAGGTAGTGAACTGGGCCTTCGAGGGCAGCCCTCCGAATATTCTTTACCGGCAAGGCTGGCGCAAAGACACCGTCAAGCCGGGCGACGTGGTTACGGCCAAGGGCTTTCGTGCCCGGGACGGGGCGCATCTGGTTGCCTGCAACACCATTACGTTTCAAGACGGCCGGCAACTCTCGATGGGTAATGGAAACGTCAAGGGTTACGGAAAGAACTAAGTCGCCAAGAACTAAAATGGGATGGACCGGCATGACTCAATCTTCTCGCGCGCCGCGCTTCATTATGGCTGCACTTATAGCCTTGCCGTTTCTTACCGCGTGTTCCGGAGGGACGTCGGGCCATACGCAAGCCTCCGCTCCGCCGGATCTGAATGGCGTCTGGTCGGCGCCTTTCACTCCGGATATTTCCAAGCCGCTGGGCCATCAGCCTCCGTTTACGCCCTATGCCGCCGATCTCTTTAAGAAAGAAGACGAAATCGACGATCCTCTTACGCAGTGTTTGCCCATCGGGCCGGCGCGAGGAATCCAGGCCGGTCTAATGCCTTTCCAGATCGTTCAGACGCCCACAACGCTGGCGATCCTCTTTGAGAATCAGCGCACCTTTCGCATCATTAACACCGACGGACGCATCCATCCGAAGGACCTGGATCAGACCTGGTTTGGCGATTCCATCGGCCACTGGGAAGGCGACACTCTTATCGTCGATACGGTCGGGCTCAACGACCGAACCTGGCTCGATACCGCCGGCCATCAGCACAGCGATCAACTGCATCTGGTTGAGCGCTTTCAGAAGATCGATAACGACAACATCAAGTGGACGGTCACCTTCGAGGACCCCAAGTTTTATACCGAGCCCTGGTCCGTCACGTTGCCCATTAAGCGCCAGAACACCGAGATCATGTCCTACTCCTGCGAGGAAAACGAAAAGGACCGCGTCCACCTCAAGCGCACGAATACGAAAAAGTAGAATTTCGGACTCACTGCCATGCCACTACAATTCCTGGAGCAGCAACAAAAGTCAGATTCGACGGAACCCTAAGGTATCTGCCGGTATATCTCATTCGCCCTTTTCCATTTACGTCCTCGATTTCACAAGCCAGGACGCAAGGGCATACACGCTAATAAACGCGACCGTGCCGTACCAAAAGGCTGTCCTACCAAGAAGCCAAAGAACGACTCCAAGAAGAACGTCTGCGCCGGCTGCAATTCTTATATCTTCCATTATGAAGAGCACGGCGAACAGCAGAACCATGGCCAGCGTGATTGCAATCATCGCCCTCTCCGTTTGTCCGCTCAGCCTTAGATCATAACAGTTATCCGCGTGCCCTTAGAGGACCCACCCAGCAGTAAAACTCACAGGAGAAGTACCATAATGAAGAAAACCAAACCCGTAGCGCTCAGAGGAAGCCCCCACTGAACGCGACCCGGCACCTTCTACCTGCTATTGAAGTTTGCACGTAAATGCATCGTCTTCGAGGCGTTCGCAACTCCAGAGTCTCTGGCGCTCGGTGTTGTTTACGCCCCAGAACTTCACCGGGAGATCGTGAGTTTCGGACGTGTGATCACACTCCAGCGCGACTATTTCTTGAACTGGCTTCATTGCGAAGCTTTTACAGTTCTTGTATTCACCCACAATCCAGGTGCTCGATTTCACCGCCACGGTCATGACTTTAGTGTGCGGAATCCAGCCGGATTCTATACCGGAGTAGATTTCAGGACCTCCCCAGATCAGGGTCACGAGCGTGATCGCTGCCACAACTAGGCTCACGATATTAGAATCTGGCCGTTTGTATTTTTGCGGAGGGCGGCCAAGGGGAGGTGTATCTGGTTTCGGACCGTATGTCATGGATTGGCGCGGATTTTACCATGATCTTATTAAGCTGATAATTTGCGCCGGAACCTTGCTTTTGAACGGTACAACATCACCTCAGGCGACGATATCCGTGATGCGTTGATTAAAGTCGGACAGTACGAGAAAATGTAAGTCGAAGCCGCCCGCAAAAGTGCCTGATGATTGTGGCGCTATCGTCTAGGGGTTAGGACGCGAGGTTCTCAACCTCGAAACCCGGGTTCGATTCCCGGTAGCGCTACCAATAAGGCCCCAAGTGCCTTTTTCATGCCGCCCTGATAGTGGGCTGCGCATATACCCGCTGCCAGCGTTTCCATACGATACGCAGAGCCGCCGCCACTGGGATGGAAAGATATATCCCGATGACCCCACCTATTTCAGCGCCTACCAGAACAGCGAAAATGACGGCCAAAGGATGTAGTTCAAGCTTGCGGCCCATGAGCCGAGGCGTTGTCAAGTAATCCTGGAGAAGCCGCCACACGCCCAGGAACGCGGCCACGATTAGGACATGATGGTAATTCGCCAGGAACGCGACACCCAGAATCGCTGCAGCCCCGATCAGCGGCCCGACCACGGGAATGAACTCTAGCACGCCAGCCACTGCACCGACGGCAGCGGCGTAGGGCACGCGAAGAAGTGACAGCACACCAATATAGGCCGCAAGTGATAGCCCGGCGAGCACAAGCTGCGTCCGTATGTAGTGCGCCAGCATCTCGTCCAGATCGTCGGTGATCCCGGTAAGGAATCGCTTTTGCGGCGCGCGTTCTACCATATCCAGAAGCCGCTCGGTAACTTTGCGACCATCTTTGAGAAAGAAAACGGCGAGGATCGGAATCAATACGATCCAGATCACGTTTTGAAAGAAGATGGCTACCCGAGCCCCCACAGAGCCTACCAAACTCAAAATGTAATTACTGTGATTTGCAAGAAACTGCTGTACTCGGATTTGAGTGCCATCGCTCCAGCCGCGCTTTGATCCAATCTCTTGTGCGATTTGGCCCGAACTCAGTTTCTGGAATAGGCCGGGCAATGCTCCCGTAAGGCTCCGTGTTTGATCGGTGATCCGTAAACCCAGTAATAGGAACACAAGCCCAATCGCTGCGCACAAGACTACATAAACCTCCAGAATCGCAAGGCCCCGTGAACCTCTCGATAGGGAAGTCCAGCGTTGGAATCGTGAGACCAACGGTTCCAGTAGGTACGCAAAGAAGATGCTCAGCAGAAAAATGACTAGGATTCGGCTGGCAGCATAGATGAAAGCTCCAGCAGCCGCAAACACCAAAATTGTGAGCAGAACCGAAGCTGTACGCTTGTCAAGTATGGGCATTAAACCACTCGACGCTAGGGTGCGCCAGGGCCATGTAACCATCAGATGATCCGAGGCCGCTTTTAGTGCCTTAAGGTGGACGGAGTGTCCTTGATCTCTCTCCCAAGCCGAAATCCGGGTTCGAATCCCGGTGACGCTACCCGATACTCTCTTGGTGATCCATCCCGCATCGCTCTAGATATCTGAGGAGAATTTCGAGGACTTCATTTTCTAATTCGGCGGCATCCAACCCTAGGCGCTCGGCATCATTCAGGGCTTCGTAAAGCAATATCATGGTCGAGATGTCGGAATCGCACTCAGCGCAGTTTTTGTCCTCCCGCCCTGGTAGTTCAAACAGTTCAGCATCACGATCACAAGAATCGCAAGCACCTATCACATATCCTCTTTCATCGAACGCGAACCTTTCAGGGACACAAAAGGATGTCGTCACTTTCATCCTAAACTGAAGAACAGTCAAGTGACCGTGAGGGCAATTCTGGGACTGCAGTGTTGCCCCTACGTGGCCTAAGTAGAAATACGCGTTCGACAATCCGTTATCAACATCTACATCAATATCGTCGAACGTCGCACGTCTCGGGTTGTGATAATTTTCAGAATTTCCCGTGAAGTCTTATTGCGAAGACTGACACTGGACCACGGTCGCGATTAAACGCCGGGTTGTCCATAAACTCGTAATCTGGAGTCACCTGAATACCTTTCCAGGTTGCGAAATTATAGTAGGCTTCCATAACCTTCTCGCTTCCGTAAGTCAGCGCACCGTCTCCGTCCAAGATATCCGCACCGCCAGCCTCAAGAAACTTCTGAGCACTACGAGAAGCACCACTTACAACGTATGCAAGTCCCAAAGTGTCATTGGTTCGCCACCAAGCGGCACCTTTGATACTCGTTCCAACCGATGCTGTCCAATTGGAGTCGTTGTACATCCATCCTTGTACCTGTCCGTTATTCCAGCCGAGACGCGAAAATACGCCGACATTATCCGTAATCTTTTGTTCCCAATTCAGCCCGAAACCGTATTTATGGCGATAGGCACGTGCGGAAGAAAGGTCCGCTCCAGGGCCGTTAGCTTGCAAAAGAGGCGTTGCCTCCCGATAACCAATCGTGTTGGCTTCATTTACGAAGCCTAGAACCCGAATCGCTCCACGATGGACGCTGCCATATCGGCGCTCAAACTCTGTCACCATTCCCCAGGCACGAAGGAACTGGCCGTCGCCTCCATCGTGAGGGATCATGAGAACCTGGTCGTCAGCCGTGAAACCATTCTGGGTATCCGGCACCTGGAAAAAACCATAACGCAAAGCCCATCGCGGCTGATTCAATTCCACAGCAATCCCTGTGGTGTAGCCAACGCTGTCCGCTGGAAAGTCCCACGATAGATTAGTGATCATCGCCCAATTCAAAAACTGAGTGTGCGGGTCCTGAGCGTAGGTGTTGTTGTCGAACATATCCGTGGGGCTAAGGCGTCCGAAGGTGAAAGTCAACCGCGAAATGTCCTGCTCGCCCGCGAGCGTAAGGAAGCCGTCCGGCATTAACTCCCGTTTACCGCCCAAACCGATCGTTTCACGGATGAACAGGTGCGCAAACATGAAATACGGACTCTTGATACCGAGCTTGAAAGCGTCGCCGTTTGGAAATGCCTCGATGCCCTTATCGTTGCTCAGGCCGAATCCCTTCCATAGCAGCCCATCGGCATGTATCTCGCCGCCATGCCACAATCGTACGCCGACGTAAAGGTCCGATGTAAAGGTCTCCTGAACCTCGCCTTTGTTGTTCAAACTGTTCGGGCCGGAGTACAAAGCCCGAAAACTCGGGTCCCCTTGCGGCGTTTCAGTGACTTGACCATGGATATTCCAATTTTGAATGACTTCAACCGACGCGTCCTGAGCCAAGCACGGAGCAGCGGCCAGCATGGCAAGAATCAAGAACTTACCTAAGACGACGGCTCCAGGAAGGCGTTCGCGCCATGCCGAGAGTCGAGTTTGTGCGGTTTTGGTCATTCGTCTTGCCTTAGAACATAACAGCCCAAAATATAATGGCCTGCCGGTATTAAAAATGCATGAACAAGGCAATAGAAAACTGATATCGAACACCGTTTGAGCTATTGATCTTAAGTGAGGTGCTTTTAGGTGAAGTGAGCCCGGGCGCTATTTCCATTAGCCGAGGAAAAGACCGCCCGAAACAGGCAGCTCAGGCGGTTTAGGCGGTTTTGTCGGCTTGAGCTAATTCGGCGAGGCACTCTTCCAGACGCGACCGATCCACGGCGTCAATGTCAGTGAACTCAACTCCAATGCCGATCTCCGTTTGATGTACGACGTGCCCATTTGCTGAAAAATGAGAGCCTCCGTGCGTCATCTTCATTAACAGCTTTGTGCTTAAGCTGAAGGATTGATCGGTCTTCACAAAACAACCGCATAGGCTCAGCGACCGAACGAGAGCTACGATCATTCGCCCGGATTCGACTTCGGTCAGTTCGACGACCCCACCAAAATAATACCGGGTGGCACGGCGGAGGTTCGCAGAGTCAGGCGCGTTGATCTCCGGCATGGACTCGATGCTCATTGGCGTGTTTTTGCCGCCAGCCTTCCCTTGACATCCGGGAGTAGCGTTCGCTTCAAATTCCATTGACCTGTTACTGAGGACGACAAGGTTAATTATAAGGTAAAGTTGTTATATCGGATCAAGACCTGCGGGAAGGAGTTCAGCCAAGGCGTTAATACATTCGGCGGGGATCGCTGCTTCCCACACCTCGTTTGGGACGGTTGATCTCTTCTCAGCTCGAAGCTCGCATCTTGTGATTCAGGCTACCGTGTTGCCCGCGTGCAGCCTGCTGCCACTCTCTAAAGAACGCGGATAGCAACGCCCCATTTACCGTCGCTTAGCCTTTCCGTGCGCACGATCTTGGCCGTCTCTTCATGGTGAGTTGGGCCGGATGGTTGGAAATTGCGCGCTAGTGACACGTTCATGCCTTCATAGTAATGCCCAACAGAGGTTTCAAAGTAGAGCCCGCTGTCTGAGATGTCTGCGGTGTTACAAACATCCTCCGAGTACCTCGTATCAAACGGTCGGACTCGGACGGTTTGCAAAAGCTCGATCTGGGAGGCTATTTGACGGTCTTGGCGGCTGATATTTTCGGTATTCATACCCTGAAGAAGTGCACGTTCGTGGCCTTTTTATGGAATTGCTAAGTACCTTAGTATCAACAGGTAAGCCATGACCGGGCACCTCCAGCGAACCTCGGAATTGTTAACAATAGAGCCCGGTGTCCACGATAACTACAGCCAGCACTCCCGTAAGACCCAGAAAGCTGGCTTCATCCGCTAAAGCGTCTCTTAAAAGCCATTATTCACCGTATCGACTCGCAGGCACCGCGCCCTAATCTGCTCCGCCCCCAATCGGGTGTTTGTTTGCCCACACTTTATTGTTTCGCTATATAGGAATTCGCGGATCTCGAAAGCCCGATGATAGAATCCGCAGCCGAGGGGAACATGTTGACGACGAAGAGATCGAAAATCGCCGGCCTCGTAATTCTGATCGCCGCCGTCGTTCTACTCGGTCTGAACTTCGCGATCACGCGTTCTTCGCCGTCGCTTCCGGCCAATTACAATAGCCTTCCTAACAATGTCGTCCGCCTGTACCACGGTGACCTCGGCTTTTGGCTGACCGGGGACCTCGTCAAGACACGTGTCACGGACTGGTCGTTTACGGATGCGATTCCGAACGTTCAGATCGAGACGCGCACTTGGTATCTCCTTCCCCACGTTCTGCGAACAGATATTGCGAGGAATGATGAACAACTCTATTTGTTCTCCGAATATTTCGCGCCTGCGCCAGGAAAGCCGGATCTTCGAGAACGTTTTCCGGAAGCCAGGTTTTGGAATCGTATGGTGGTTCGGGACCCTCGCATACGCGTGAAGATCGGGAATCGCTTGTTTGACATGCGGGCCTATCCGCTGACCGACCCGAGCCAAATAACCGTGGCTCGCCAAGCCTTTCTGAGCAAGTATGCCGATGTCAGAGCGCAGGCAGCATTGCCGGAATCTCGCCGTCCGGCAATGCACTTCTTTCGCCTGGAGCCGCAGTGGAATAACAACTCATAGATGGCGCATTTCAATCGGTCCTTGGCGGAGCCGATTGTTTTGATTTGCTCTCTCCCGCCTCGTTATCCGAAACCGTTTCCTCCGCCCTGGGTTGATTGTTCGAATACAGAAGCTCTTCGATTTTTTCTGAACTCATCGATGTGCCGAAAAGCGAGCGCCCGCCCAGAAGCAGACCTAGGAGCATTCTTCGCAAAATGCGCTTAACAGACATATGTCCTCCGGGGCCGCGGATGCGGCGCCACACGCTCGCGACCCAATTACTCGCGAGCGTGCCGATTTAGTGGTCGTTTAGGGAAATTGCCGAGTGCTAGCGGATCGGCGGAGGCCGTGGCGAGAAACTTGGGAGAAGGACGAAAAGCGGCTTGGCGCGGATTACGGCTGCAACCGCTAACAGAAAGCTAATGACCGTCGCACAAAAGAACCATACGGGAATAAGGAGTGCAAAAAGGAGAGCCGGCGTTACGGGGCTTAGCGCGGCGAGCAAAATCGCTGCCAGACAGAGAAAAGCGAGGAACCGCCGCGGATGCAACCGCATCTTCACGCCCGAAATAGTATCCCGAAACACTCTTTTCTCCCGCGCAATTGTTTGAGAAGGATAGCGACGCGTTCCCATCGTCAAAATCGAGCCACGATTACCGTGATGTCGTCGCTCTGCTCCGCCGGGCCGGTCCATTGATTGACCGCCTCGAGCAAATTCTTGAGCACTGCGCGGGCCGGTGCCTGGCCCATCCGCAAAGCTACATCTAAGACGCGCTGCTCCTCGAACTCTTCCGCATCCGCATTTTCCGCTTCCGTGAGCCCGTCGCTATAAGCGATCAGCAGGCTCCCCGGCGCGATGTCGACGACTTGCGATTCAAACTGCCGATCATCGAATAACCCGAGCACCGTGCCGCCCGCGCTCAGGCGCTGCACTTGCTTGCCGGAAATGCACAGCGGCGCGGGATGTCCGGCGTTGGTGTATTCCAGCCGGTGTGTCTGTGCGTCATACACGCCATAGAACAACGTGGCGAAACGGTCTGGCGCGGTACTGCTGTAGAGGTGCTTATTGAGCCGCGTGACGATCTCAGCGGTACTGCCCGGGCCGCGGCCATCGAACATAGCCTGGCTGCGCAGCGCCGCTTGCAAACTAGCCATGATCAGCGCGGCCGAGATGCCTTTGCCGCTAATGTCTGCCAGGGCGATGCCCAATCGTCCCGGCCCAAGCGGCAAGAAATCGTAATAATCCCCGCTGACAACACGCGCGGGGCGGACTACTGCCTCGATCTCCACGCCCTGCACTGTCGGCTTTTCCGTGGGGAAAAGCTGCCTCTGTACTTCGCGTGCGATGGTCAGTTCATGCTCGAGCCGCTGGCGCTGCTGCTGCTCGCTGATCAGCTTGGAAACGGACTCGGTCATGGAATTGAAGGATTCGCCGAGCGCGCCAAGCTGATCGTGGTGCCGGATTTGAATCCGGTGGCCGAAATCTCCGGATTCGACGTAACGCGTCGCCTGGTAGAGATCATTCACGGAACGCGTGATGGAGCGCGTGAGGGAAATGCTGCGCGTCAGTGCTGCGAGCTCAATAAGCACAAACATCGCGGCGACGACCAACAACGCCGTCACTGCGATGCCGCCCCATTCTCCCACCAGCGCGAGCAGCCGTCCGTTCAGTTCTGATGCGCGCGCAGTGAAGCGCAGGATCACCGGCACATCGGCAGCAGAATTGGATACGTCCGCCAGGTTCACCGCATCGAGCCTCGAGAAGCCGGTCACGCTGTAGTCGAACCAGCGCGCCGGTGGAGCGAGGGCTCGGCCCGACGCCTGCACCTCCCGCACCGGAGCTAATACGCGGCCGCGGCTCGGGAAAGTGACACCTGGCTGCCCCAAGCGCTCTGTCGTACGCGCGGTTATGAGCTCAATAGGGCCAAACTCCGGCTCTAGCGTGGCGAGAAGCTCCGGAGTCACCGGCACCTCAGCCGATACGATGAGCTGCTGTCCATTGACGCGCCGCCCGACTACGGCGCGCAACTGCATCGCGTCGTGGTCTGCAACCAAACCCGCGAATCGAAAGCGGCGCCGGTCGGTGGCCCGCGCCAGCAATTCCTGGCCTGCCCCTACTTCGATTTTCAATCCCGGCAAGTTTTCCTGGGCTGCCGCCAGAAATATCGCGGTGCGCGGCGGCGGTTCTGAGATTGGACCGATGGGCGCCTTAGCTCCGGTTGAGGCGATCTCGAGAGCATAGGCGGTTGCAAGCGTATCAGCCGTGGCCGCGACTTGCTCAATGCGTCTTTCGAGATCGGCATACACGAGATAAGCCCCGAAATGCCAATAGAGGACGTAAAGCGCCAGCGCGGTCATAACCACTTGCAGCAGGATGGGGAGGATGGAAACGAAAAAATACACCGCGATCAGTTGGTTGCGCAGGCTCCATAGCCAATGTGTGTGCCCTCCGAACACTCGAATCGCCAGATAACCGAGACCAAGTATCAAAAGTATCCGTGACAACCACAGTGTTGGGACACGCAGCTGCGGGCCAAAGAGCGTGAGGACTAAATACGCGAAGACCACCGCGCACGCGACCACATCGGCAGCATTTAGGCGCTGCCAGAAGCCGCGAATGCGTAGCAAGTTCAAAGCAACTCGTTTCTAGTTCATCTGTTTTTGATGGCGCCGGACTTCAATTGGCTACGCTCGAAATCTTACCCGGCCCTCGCACGACACTGGTCACTTCCAGGCGGCGTATACCGGCTTGCTGACCAGGTACTCCGGATTCGCGCCCGGCCGCGGACGGAATTTTTGCACGCGCCCGCCGGCAACTTCCGCGATATAGAGATTGCCCTCCTGGTCCACACTCGCCCCATGAATGTTGAAAAGCCCTCCCGGCCAATCGCCCAGAGTGCCCCACGCATACAAGAGATGCCCGTCGGAGTCATACTCCACGACCTTCGCCGTCGTGTCCTCAAAAGCCCAAACCTTCCGGTCGGCCCCGATGTACAGGCAATTCACCGATGAAGGCTGCGCGAACGGCCACTGCTCGATGAATTTCCCATTCTCATCGAACACCTGCATACGCCTGTTGCCCCGATCGCTCACGTAAACGCGGCGCGACACAGGATCG